>OMDB01000002.1_pt1 | contig 169237 bp, 154 predicted proteins | sample 1645161 | NCBI WGS metagenome assembly OMDB01 (sample SAMEA103958135, study PRJEB25191) | human gut metagenome
AACAGGAACCGCCGTATGCCGAACGGCACGTACGGTGGTGTGAGAGGTCGGTAAACACGAAAATAGGAGATAAATACCTATGATTAGTATTTACCTCCTACTCGATTGATTGCAATTATTTTCTCAGGAAACTTTTGAGAATTTTAGTCTTTGCATTTTTCCCAATCTTTCGAATCGCCTTGTCTCTGATTTGTCTTACTCTTTCCCGTTTCAGATTCATATCTTCTGCGATTTCTGCCAAAGTGACATGGGCGATGCCTATTCCATAGAATTTTCTGATGATTTCCTGTTCTCTTTCATCCAGTGTTGCGATGCAGTTCTGCAGATCGTCCATCATCTGTTGGAAAACAGTACTCTCATCTGCTATCAGGGCATCTTTGTTGATTATGATGTCGAGTAGGGTATAGTGAGTGCCCTCGCTCAGTGGCGCATCAATAGATACTGCACTGTTTGCAGAACGTGTCATCAACTTGCGGTCGTTTTTAGGAACACGGCAGACACCGCTTTGCTGCGTGATGGCCTGTTCCATAGCCTTGCGGATGAATGGGGCTGCATAACCTACGAAATTGGTGCCGCGTTCGGCATCAAACTTCTGGGCAGCTTGTAGCATGGCGATGTAGCCTTCGCTTACCAAATCGTCGAATTCCACACCTTTACCCACATATTTGTTGGCTACTGATTTCACGAAGTTGAGGTTCTCGCCAACTAATTTTTCTATATTGTTTTCTTTCATAATCCTGTTTCTTTGGTTTCGTATGGCAAAAATACTATTATTTTTTTATACTCCCAAATTTTAATCCCAAAAAATGAGGGTATGAAGGGATTATTATATTCGTTGGCAGATTGGAGGTTGCACAAGAAAACGAGGGCTTGCCAGTTTCCCGACAAGCCCTCTCGAATTCTTCATCTTATTACTTATGCTCAAAAACCTGTTTCCTAACATGAACTCTCTTATATCAGGTACAAATTAATGAGATATGTAATGTATTATTTGAAATATCTCTTGTAGAGACCAGCGAAGCCTGCGCAGTGGCGAGCCTCATCCTTAGCCATCTCGTGTACTGTATCGTGGATTGCATCAGAACCCTGCTCCTTAGCCAACTTGGCAATGCGGAACTTGTCCTCGCATGCACCCTTCTCGGCTGCGATACGTGCCTCGAGGTTGCTCTTGGTATCACCCAAAACCTCACCGAGAAGCTCTGCAAAGCGAGAAGCGTGATCTGCCTCCTCGAAAGCATAACGCTTGTAAGCCTCAGCGATTTCTGGATAGCCCTCACGGTCTGCCTGGCGTGCCATGGCGAGATACATACCAACCTCACCGCACTCACCATTGAAATGGTCCTTCAAGCCCTTGATAACGTCCTCGTTGACACCATCCTTATAAGCCTGACCCAAAACGTGAACAGTTGCGAAAGTCAAGTCGTCGTCAACTGCATTCTCCATCTCCTTGAACTTGTCGGCAGGTGCCTTACAGATTGGGCACTTCTCAGGTGCTTCAGTTCCTTCATAGATATATCCACATACGGTGCAAATAAATTTCTTCTTCATAATGTTCTTGTTTTATAAGTTAATAATTCTATTTCTGTTTTGTATATACTATATATTAATAATGTGTCAATGTGATGTCTGGCGGTAGCTCTGCTTATTTTGCCTTGCGCTTCTTTTCCTCGTTGAGTTTAGCACAATCAGCGCAAATTCCCTTGTAGTAGAGCTGTTGTTCATCTACGATATTCCCCTCTATCACCTTTTGTTTGGTCATCTTGGGTGCCTTCTCGTCGAAGAGGTCAATCACTTTTCCACATTTCTTGCAGAAGAAATGAACATGAGGAGTCGTGTTTCCGTCATAACACACACGATGCTCATCAATGGTAATCATTTGAGCAGCATTCTTCTCGCTCATCATTCTCAGCGTATTATATACTGTAGTTCTGCTGAGTGTAGGTATTGTCTTATACAATTCTTGATAGACATCATTGATAGTCGGATGAATAGGATGCGTCAGGAGATAATCCATGATAGCAAATCTCTGAACCGACGGACGGATATCGCATTCGATAAGTCTATTGTATGCCACTTTGCCATTATTCATATTCTGTTGCTTTTTGATTTCGATTGCAAAGATAGAAAGAATTTCTTAAACTACCAAATAAAAATTGGAAAAATTACAAGTTTATATTGTAATTTTTCCAAAATCTAAATAAATCTATATAAGTAATGGAACATTTGTTCTTTCTGGATGAAAAATATCAAAGTCCGGTTTCGGTAAGTCCAGTGGAAGGGTAGTGACTACAAATATAGTACGATTCTTTTTATTGTGTCTATAAAATTAGGAACAAAAAATAAGGAGAGACTACTATTTCAGTTTTATGAAATTGATTGTGTCTACCTTTTTAGTTTATAAAGTAAAAAAGTATCTACTGAAATCAGGAAAAGTCAGATTTTTTTTTTGCTGGCTGCCCATGATTTTTTTTCTGCTTGCCCACGGAGAAATTTTTGCCTGCCCAGGGAAAAATAAAAGTGGGTAGGGCTATGGTGTTTTCTCCTTGATGACAAGAATGCAATATGATATATTTTCTTTTTTTGCATATAGTATGAAATGTATAATTAATTGGATGAGCGCTTGGAAGGTTTGCGCAAGGGATAATGGAAAATTTAGTGCAAAAAAAAGCGATGACCTTCACAGGCTACCGCTCCAAATCTTCAATAGGTATTAGTTTCCTTTAAGGTAAAAAGATTGTTTTCAGGATAACGATGGCAAAGGTAATACTTTTTATTTATTCTACCAAATATTTTTTTTCCTTTTTTCTCCACATTTTGCCTTTTACTTGTATTTCACGAATATTTAACGGGTTTTAACTAAAAAACAATGCAAACGTTTGCTTTGCTTAATTTTTCCTATAATTTTAAATAATTTGTTCTCGTATTGTTTTCTTAGTGTTAAATTCACAACTATAGTTTCTTTTATCTGAATAGTATGGATTTTCATTAGCAAGATTTATGTTTACCCCCCAAAAAGTGTGTCATGAATTTATGACACACTTTTTTGGGGGGATATAGTAATTGATACTATTTGTTGTTCTTGATTTTCTCTACGTATGCGTCAATAACAGCTACAGCTGTGATGTTGACGATATCCTGTACGCTGCTCTCAGAATCGGTGAAGTGGATAGGTTTGTTAAGACCCATCTGGATAGGACCGATAATCTCTGCCTCAGGACTCAGAGTCTGCAAGAGTTTGTATGCACCATTGGCGCTGCTGAGGTTAGGGAATACCAATGTGTTGACATCCTTACCCTTCAGGCGAGAGAACGGATATTTCTCATCGCGCAACTGCTTGTTGAGTGCATAGTTCACCTGCATCTCACCATCAATTGCCAAATCAGGGAATTCCTTCTGCATAGCTTCTACGGCATTCTTTACCTTGACAGGTGAACCCTGTGTATCGGTACCGAAGTTTGAATAGCTCAACATTGCCATCACAGGTTCCTCATTGAAGAACTTCACTGTACCTGCAGACAACTTAGCGATATCCACGAGTACATCCTGGTCTGGGTGGCGGTTGATGAGGGTGTCAGCAATATAGAAGATGCCCTTCTGAGTGTTGAGAATGTGCATGGTTCCGAAGGTGTTGTAACCCTCACGGATGCCGATCACGTCCTTAGCCACCTTGATGGTGTTGGAATATTTAGTGTAAAGACCTGTGATGAAAGCATCAGCATCGCCTTGCTCTACCATAGACATACCGAAGTAGTTGCGCTCATACATCTTGTCGTAAGCCTCCTCGAATGTATAGCCTTCGCGTGCTCTCTTCTCAGCCAAATGCTTAGCGAATGTTGCGCGGCGACCTTGCTCGTTGTCTGCACGCATATCTACAATCTGAATGCCATCCAAATCAAGTTTCAAGCGGTTAGCCACACGGTTCAGACGGTCTGGGTTGCCCAAGAGGATTGGCTCGCAGATGCCTTCAGTCTTAGCCTGAACGGCTGCCTTCAACATAGTTGGATTGCCACCTTCTGCAAATACCACGCGCTGTGGATGCAGGCGGGCTGTATCATGGAGCTTGCGGGTCAACTTGGTTTCCTGTCCGAGCAACTCGCGCAGGTGCTGCTTGTATGCCTCCCAGTCGGTGATAGGAGTGCGGGAAACACCGCTATCCATAGCTGCCTTTGCGATAGCTGCACTTACCTCAGTAATCAAACGAGGGTCAACTGGTTTTGGAATGAAGTATTTAGGACCGAATGTAAGGTCGTTGACATGATAAACTTCATTGACTACATCAGGAACAGGCTGCTTGGCCAGGTCTGCGATAGCGTGTACAGCTGCCAACTTCATCTCCTCATTGATGGCACGGGCGTGAACGTCGAGTGCACCGCGGAAGATATATGGGAAGCCGATTACGTTGTTGATCTGGTTTGGATAGTCAGAACGGCCTGTAGACATCAGTACGTCTGGGCGACTTGCCATCGCGTCCTCGTAGCTGATTTCAGGCACAGGGTTGGCAAGTGCGAATACGATAGGGTTGTCGTTCATAGAACGCAACATATCCTGAGAGAGTACGTTCCCCTTGCTCAAGCCTACGAAAACATCAGCACCCTTGATAGCCTCTTCCAGAGTATGAACGTCGCGACGGTCTGTGGCAAAGATCTTCTTCTGTTCAGTGAGGTTTTCGCGGTCGCTTGTAATCACACCCTTGGAGTCGAGCATCAGGATATTTTCCGCCTTAGCACCGAGAGCTACATAGAGCTTGGTACAACTGATGGCAGCAGCACCGGCACCATTGACAACGATTTTCACCTTGGCGATGTCCTTACCTGCAACCTCAAGCGCATTTTTCAAACCTGCTGCAGAGATGATGGCAGTACCATGCTGGTCGTCATGCATCACAGGGATGTCGAGAGTCTTTTTCAGACGCTCTTCGATGTAGAAGCACTGAGGAGCCTTGATGTCCTCCAGGTTGATACCACCGAAAGATGGGGCAATGCGCTCTACGACTTCACAGAATTTTTCTGGGTCTTTTTCGTCAATCTCGATATCAAAGACATCGATTCCACCATAAATCTTGAAGAGCAATCCCTTACCTTCCATTACAGGCTTACCGCTCATGGCACCGATATCGCCAAGACCGAGCACAGCTGTACCGTTGCTGATAACGGCTACAAGGTTACCCTTGTCTGTGTACTTGTAAACATCGTCTGGATTCTGCTGAATCTCAAGACATGGGAATGCTACACCAGGTGAATAAGCCAAACTCAAATCCGTCTGAGTATGGTATGGCTTGGTTGGCTTAACCTCGATTTTTCCAGGACGACCATTTACGTGATAGGCAAGAGCCGCCTCCTTTGTAATCTTTACCATAATAATATGTTAGTTTAAAGTTTTAAATTCTTACGATTTTTATGCATTTTGTGCACATTTCGAGATTTTTGTGCAAAGGTAATAAAAAACTAGTTAAATTGCGTAGGTTTTTTGTTTTTTTTTGTATCTTTGCACAAAAAAACTTAGACAGAGCAAAAAAATGGTCGAAATTAATGAATATCGCAAGGAATTGAAAAGTAGAATCATCGACTATGCCATGGGTGAATTTTACAAGCGTGGTGTTAGGGCTGTGAAGATGGATGAAATCTCACAAGGGCTTCATGTGTCTAAGCGTACCGTATATGAAATATTCGGTGATAAAGAGGAACTGCTCCTTGCTGGCTTGAAAATCAAAAGCCTGGAGATGAGGGAAAAGTTAGAGACCTACTCCTGCAATGTGGCTCATAATGTAGTGGATATTATCGGCTATTTCTATAAGCTGCAGATGGAGGTGAATAGTATGGTGGGGGTTGCTTTTTATGAGGAAATTCACCGTATGCCTCGGGTGATCGAGTTTTTCAAGCAGGAGCATGAACGCGAATTTGCGGATAGGGTAAAATTCCTGAAAGCGGGTGTAGAGGAAAGGCTCTTTCGTCAGGATATTGACTATAGCCTTACGATGGAACTTCTCAGTGCCTCTATGAGTGAAATTATGCGTAACCAGATCTACAAGAAGTATAGTATGCAGCAGATATTTGATAACTTTTTCTTGGTTATCATACGTGGATTCTGTACAGAGCGTGGTGCGGCATTGTTGAATAAGGTTATCGAATAGTCAGTCTGTTCGGTAACCTTTGTTCGTATATATGTATTTTTTTCTCCTTATATATAATTAAGGTATAGGTAATAACTCAGATAATATATGTAAATCATGAAGATAGTTTTGATAGGGGCTGGTAATCTGGCCACCAACTTGGGAAAGGCACTTCTCTCTGCAGGACATGATATCGTGCAGGTTTTTAGTAGAACCGTGGAGTCGGCTACTGCCTTGGCTCAGATTGCAGGAGGGGCACCTGTGACGGATATAGAACAGGTACGTGCGGATGCCGATCTGTATGTGGTCTCCGTAAAAGACTCGGTTTTGGGCGAATTGCTGCCACGACTTTGTAAGGGGAAGGAAACCAAGGTGTTCCTGCATACGGCTGGTTCTATGGATATGAACGTCTTTGAGGGCATGGCTATCCATTATGGTGTGTTTTATCCGATGCAGACTTTCTCTAAAAGCAAGGAAGTGGACTTTTCTGAGATTCCTTGTTTTATAGAGGCAAATGATGACTATGCTCATACCATGATAGCTGATATGGCGCATGAATTGAGTGGGAATGTGTATGAATTGTCGAGTGCTGACCGTAAGTACTTGCATCTCTCAGCCGTCTTTGCCTGCAATTTTGTCAACCACTGTTATGCTATCAGTGCGAAAATCCTGGCAGATCATGGTATCCCGTTTGATGTGATGCTACCGCTGATAGATGAGACGGCCAGGAAAGTACATGAACTTTCTCCAAGAGAGGCACAGACGGGACCTGCCGTACGGTTTGACGAGAATGTGATTCGTATGCAGGCAGCCTTGCTGAAGAATCAGCCTCAGATCAAGGATATTTATGAGCGTTTGAGCTTAGGTATCCATCGTTTTAGTAAGAAATAGAAGTTAAAAAGATATGATAAATTATGACTTAGATAAGATCAAGGCCATTATCTTTGATGTAGATGGTGTGCTTTCTCGTCAGACAATAACCCTTTCTTCTGCTGGTGAGCCTTTGCGTACGGTGAATATCAAGGATGGATATGCCATCCAGTTGGCGCAGAAATCAGGTTTGCGCATAGTGATACTCACGGGTGGAAAATCGGAGGCCATCCGTCTTCGCTATGAGGGATTGGGTGTTGAGGATATCTATATGGGTTGTGCTGTTAAAATCAAGACCTATCGTGAGTTTCTGGAGAAATATCAGTTGACGAACGAGGAAATCATCTATGTAGGCGATGACATCCCTGATTATGAGGTGATGAGAGAGTGCGGATGCCCTTGTTGTCCTGCTGATGCATGTTCTGACATCAAGGAAATCTCTACTTATGTATCTTCCTGCAATGGTGGTGAAGGCTGTGGTAGAGATGTCGTGGAACAGGTGCTTCGTGCACAGGGAAAATGGCTGTCGGGAGCGAAGGCTTTCGGATGGTAGATTAATATGGAAACAGAACAAGAATATGAAGAATTTTAGAATTATATTGGCAAGTAATTCGCCTCGACGCAAGGAACTTTTGGCAGGTCTCGATATTCCTTTCGAAGTGAAAGTGATTCAGGGTATAGATGAAAGTTATCCAGAATCGCTTCCTGCGTACGAAACTGCCCTGTATATTGCCGTAAAAAAAGCGGAGGCATACCGTCCTCTGCTTGATTCTGCCATCAATCAGCAGGAATCTTCAGATGATATCAGAAACCATGAATTATTGATACTTACTGCTGATACCGTAGTGATAGCACCGAGCAGTGAAGAACAGAATGACCAGGAAGGAAAGGGTATCATTTTGGGAAAACCGAAGGATGCTGCGGATGCGATCAGAATGCTGGAAATGCTGAGCGGGAAAACCCATCATGTGGTGACTGGTGTCTGTATCACTTCTCAGGAAAAACAGCGGCAGTTTTCTGTCATTACGGAGGTTACTTTCAAGAAACTGTCAAAGAATGAGATAGATTATTATGTAGAGCATTACAAACCGTTCGATAAGGCTGGAGCCTATGGCATTCAGGAATGGATAGGTTATATCGGTTGCACGAGTTTGAAGGGAAGTTACTTTAATGTCATGGGACTTCCTGTGCAAAGAATCTATGAGGAATTAAAGAAATTCTAAGGGGTAAGGATTTTGTTATAATTATGCGTTTTGCATGTGGGGTTCCCAGTTTTTTCCTCTTGTGACAGGGAAAGATTCCTCATTTAGTTTTTTTTAAAAGAATAGTTTTCTCTATGTCATAAATTATGGCTATCTTTGTGCGTTTTATGTAACTTAGGTAGTAATATGACTAATAATGTGAAGTCAAAAGTCAGGGATGTTTTGGATAATTATCTGGAGATGAATAAGCATCGCAAGACTCCAGAACGTTATGCAATCCTTGATGCAGTTTATAGCTTAGATGGGCATTTTACGCTCGAAGACCTTGGGGCGCAGTTGGAAAAGATGCATTTCCCCGTAAGTAGGGCTACGCTTTACAATACGATGCATCTATTCATCGAACTCCGGCTGGTCGTGCGACATAGTTTGGTAGATGGTACCAAGTATGAAGCAAGTTTTAATAATGAAAACCATGTGCATCAGGTATGTACGGTTTGTGGTAAGGTAACGGAGATACAGGCTCCGCTGGTAGTGGATGCCATCAACGAGACCAAGCTGCAAAGATTCCGTCGTGATGCCTTCGCTCTCTATATCTATGGAGTGTGCAGTACGTGTCAGGGCAAGATGACCAGAAAACGTAACAATGGTAAAGTAGAAAAGTCAAAATAACTATTTATAAAATGAACACAGGTAAAGTAGATGTCCTGCTGGGTCTTCAGTGGGGCGATGAAGGTAAAGGTAAGGTGGTTGACGTGTTGACCCCTAAGTATGATGTGGTAGCTCGCTTTCAGGGTGGTCCTAATGCAGGACATACATTGGAGTTTGAGGGACAGAAATACGTTCTTCGCTCTATCCCTTCTGGTATTTTCCAGGGCGGTAAGGTGAACATTATTGGTAATGGTGTCGTTCTGGCTCCAGACCTCTTCATGCAGGAGGCTAAGGACTTGGAGAAGAGCGGTCATGACCTCAAGAGCCGTCTTCATATTTCCAAGAAGGCTCATCTCATCATGCCTACTCATCGTGTGCTCGACGCAGCCATCGAGGCTTCTAAGGGTAAAAATAAGGTTGGTACAACTGGTAAGGGTATTGGTCCTACTTATACTGACAAGGTAAGCCGTACTGGTTTGCGCGTGGGTGATATCCTTGAGAACTTCCAGGAGAAGTATGAAGCTCATAAGGCTTTGCACCTCAAGCAGATAGCATCTCTTGGTTATACTGATTTCGATATTACTGAGGTAGAGAAGACTTGGATGGAAGGTATCGAATACCTGAAGCAGTTCTCTATCGTTGACAGCGAGGTGGAGATCAATAAGGTGCTCCGTTCTGGCAAGGATATTCTTTGCGAGGGTGCTCAGGGTACTATGCTCGATGTTGATTTCGGTTCTTATCCTTTCGTTACTTCATCCAATACTATCTGTGCAGGTGCTTGTATCGGTTTGGGTATCGGTCCTAACCGCATCGGTAATGTATATGGTATCATGAAGGCTTACTGTACTCGTGTAGGTGCAGGTCCTTTCCCAACGGAGTTGTTTGATGAAACTGGTGCTAAGATTCGCGACCTCGGTCATGAGTATGGTGCTGTTACAGGACGTGAGCGCCGTTGTGGTTGGTGCGACCTCGTACAATTGAAGTATTCTGTAATGGTAAATGGTGTTACTGAACTTATCATGATGAAGAGCGACGTTCTCGATGGTTTTGATACTATCAAGGCTTGTGTTGCATACAAGTTGAAGGATGGTTCTGTAACTACAGACTTCCCATACGAAATCGACGATGTAGAACCAGTATATAAGGAGTTCAAGGGTTGGAAGACCGATATGACTCAGTTTACTTCTGAGGATCAGTTCCCACAGGAATTCAAGGATTACGTAGCTTTCCTCGAAGAGTTCCTCGAGACTCGCATCGGTATCATTTCTATCGGTCCAGACCGTGAACAAACTATCGTAAGAAAGTAATTTATAATATAGTGTTTAATGTTTTGTGTTTAATTTTACTTTGAGGGTAGATATTGCGCAGAACATTAAGCACTAAATATTTAATATAAAACAATAATAAATGGCTCAAAAACCAAGTATTCCAAAGGGTACTCGCGATTTCGGACCTATCGAGATGGCGAAACGCAATTACATCTTTAATACCATTAAGGATGTATATGCACTCTATGGATTCCAACAGATAGAAACACCTGCCATGGAAACCCTTCAGACGCTGATGGGTAAATATGGCGAGGAAGGTGATAAGTTGCTGTTCAAAATTCTGAATTCTGGCGACTATATGAATAAAATCAGTGATGAGGATATTCATTCTTTAGGATCATTGAAGTTGGCAGCAAAACTTTGTGAGAAAGGTTTGCGTTATGATTTGACCGTACCTTTCGCTCGTTATGTGGTTCAGCATCGTGATGAACTTCAGATGCCGTTCAAGCGTTATCAGATTCAGCCTGTTTGGCGTGCAGATCGTCCACAGAAGGGTCGCTACCGCGAGTTTTATCAGTGCGATGCGGATGTGGTAGGTTCTGATTCCTTGCTCAATGAGGTGGAGTTGATGCAAATTGTGGATACAGTTTTCACCAAGTTTGGTGTTCGTGTCTGCATCAAAATCAATAACCGCAAGATCCTGACCGGTATCGCAGAGGTAATCGGCGAGGCTGAGAAGATAGTAGATATTACCGTGGCTATTGATAAGCTCGATAAGATTGGACTTGACAATGTGAATGATGAACTTCGTGCTGATGGTATCTCAGAAGAAGCTATCGAGAAGTTGCAGCCAATTATCTCATTATCAGGTTCTAACGATGAGAAGCTTGAAGTAATTGCTAAGGTTTTGGAAACTTCAGAAATCGGTTTGAAGGGTGTAGAGGAAACTAAATTTATCCTTGATACGCTGAAGACTGTAGGCTTGAAGAATGAGATTGAACTGGATCTTACTTTGGCCCGTGGCTTGAACTACTATACTGGTGCTATCTTCGAAGTGAAGGCGCTTGATACTCCTATGGGCAGTATTACTGGTGGTGGCCGGTATGACAACCTTACTGGTATCTTCGGTCTTCCTGGATTGAGCGGTGTGGGTATTTCTTTCGGTGCAGACCGTATCTATGATGTACTCAATGCTCTCGACCTTTATCCAAAGGAGGCTGTGAATGCCACACAGGTTCTCTTCATCAATTTCGGTGAGAAGGAAACTGCATACTGTCTGCCTATCGCCCGTCAGGCTCGTGAGGCAGGTATCCGTGCAGAAATCTTCCCTGACAAAGCTAAGATGAAGAAGCAGATGAGTTACGCCAATGCCAAGAATATTCCTTTCGTGGTTCTTGCTGGTGAGAATGAGATTGAACAGGGGAAGATTACTTTGAAGAATATGGAGAGTGGTGAACAGCAGTTGGTTTCTGCTGATGAACTTATCGCTGCCATCAAGAAGTAATTTACTTAGGCGTTATCAAGAAATATTTTTCTTGTTTTATTGCCAATATGAAATAAAGGCAGGGAGCATCAGTTTGGATGGTCTTCCTGCCTTTTTTTAAAATAATAACTGAAAATTCAAACTTAAAAACAAATCGTAATGATGAAAAAGATTTTGTCCTGGTTTGCCTGCCTGTTTCTGGTGCTCGCTCTGACATCTGGCAGTAAGGTAACGACCATCTTTGTGATAGGTGATTCTACTGCTGCTGAGAAGGGTAATGCCAAGAATAATCCAGAAAGAGGATGGGGTATGGTACTGCAAGGTTGTTTTGATGATAAAATCATCGTTGATAATCATGCCGTCAATGGTAGAAGTTCTAAGAGTTTTATCGATGAAGGCAGATGGCAGAAAGTATTGGATAAACTGAAACCGGGGGATTATGTGTTTATTCAGTTTGGTCACAATGACGAGAAGCCTCATGCCGACCGTCATACAGATCCAGGCTCTACCTTTGATGCCAATCTGGAGCGTTTCGTCAAGGAAACACGTGCCAAGGGTGGTATCCCGGTTTTGTTTAATTCGGTAGTGCGCAGATGTTTCTATCAGGCACCAGTGGAGAATGATGACGACGAGAAATTGAGGAAGACGACTTTTGCGGGCGAAGAGAAGATAAACAGTGATACACTCATAGATACTCACGGAGCCTATGTTGTAGCTCCTCGCAATGTGGCGCGTCGTCTGAATGTTTCTTTTGTGGATGCCACAAAGATCACTCATGATATTGAGACTGAGTTGGGCATTGAGGGAAGCCGTAAGTTGCACATGTGGTTCCGTCCGGGTGAATGTCCTCAGATTCCTAAGGGACGTCAGGATAATACCCATTATAATGTATATGGCGCCCGTCTGGTAGCCAATGCTTTGGCTGATGAGATAGGTAAGCAAGTGCCAGAACTCAAGAAGCATGTTCGCCATTATGACTATGTGGTTTCAACCCGTGGTCGTGGCAATTACTTTACACTCCAGGAAGCTGTGGATGCTGTGCCTGCAGGTAAGCGTGTTAAGGTTCTTGTACTTGATGGTTCCTGGAAGAAGCCTGAAAACATGAAGGGGAAGAAAGTCAAGTTCATCCTTCAGTTTGGAGCCAAGATTACTGATTAATCTCAATCGATATCTTTCTGATCTCGATTGTTCTCTATCTAATCTTGAACGATTTCAATCTTCAGAATAGTTTCTGTCGTATGCTTGATTCTGAAGTCATCTGAAGTGCGTTCACCCACTACCCATAGAATATTTCCGGCAGAATCTGCCAAAATGAGTTGCGACTGTTTTTCAAATAGATTTCTTTTTCTATCTGTTAAATAGTCGCTAACTAATTTTCTGCCTTTCATTCCGAAAGGTATGAATGCATCTCCCTGTTGGGTGCGTCGGAGCGTAAGCGGAAACTTGATATTGCTGGCATCCAGTGTAATCAGATGCTTCTCTTTGCTTGGTTTGAAGTCTTCTGCTACCGTTTCTTTGGAAATCCTTATTTTCCCTTTTGCTGTCACATAGCTGCCTGGTTCTGGTATCAGAATTCTTCTGAAATCATCCTCCTTGTTTTCTTTAACCAGAATATGTTCTCTATCTATAAGTATCTGATGAGTAGGTGTTTGCCACGTTTTTCCTGTAGCATTGATAGAGAGGAGTATCTCCTGTATCATCTTGCCGGAGGCTCCGTATGGAGAAAGGGTATGAAACAGGGCATACTCAGTGCTTGCCTGGTTTAATATCCATGATTTGCTGATACGGATAACTGGCTGTGGCATGCAGAATGAGGCTGGTGTTTCCTGGTATATCTGCTCTTTTTCTTTCTCCAGGGCAGCTGTGAGTATCTTCGAAACTTCTGTCAGATATTGGGCGGTTGCTGCTATGTTGTGGCAAACTGCCGGGTTGATTTCTTTGAGCATCGGGATGATATTCAGACGCATCTTGTTTCTTACGACGTCATCTACCAGATTGGAACTGTCTGTTACGAAGTTCTGATGGCGTTCCGTCAGATAGTCGAGGATGTCCTGTCGGGTGATGCAAAGGAATGGGCGGATGATGTATCCGTTGACAGGAGAAATTCCTGTAAGTCCTTTCAGGCCTGTACCTCTTACCAAATTGATAAGAATTGTCTCAACATTGTCGTCCTGATGATGGGCTACGCATATACCTGCAGCGTTCATATCCTTGCGAAGCTGATCGAAATAGCGGTAGCGTAAGTTGCGAGCCGCTAATTCGATGCTTTCTTTATGTAGTTCGGCATAAGTCTTGGTATCAAAGTGGATGCGATGCAACTCTATATTGAGTTGCTGGCAGAGGGTAACACAGAACCGCTCATCTCTGTCAGACTCTTCTCCTCTCAGATGAAAATTACAATGACATGCCTCTACAGTATAACCCAACTCATGAAGTACCAGCAGCAAAGCTACACTGTCTGCTCCTCCAGAAAGGGCAACCAGATATTTTTTATCTTTTTCCAATAGATGCTGTTGTGTGATGTTTTGCTGTATGGTTTGTACGAACTTCATGTTGTTATCTTATTTTGATGCTCAATATTAATCGTTATTTTGATGCCCAACGTTAAGCGGTCTAAAAAAGTACTGAGTATTAATCGTTGGAAGTCTGTGCTTTCAGGAAAGCTTCGGCTTTTTCCAAATCTTGCGGAGTATCGATTCCTACTGTTTCAACGTCAGTCTTACCCACTTTGATCTTGTATCCGTTCTGCAGCCATCTGAGTTGTTCCAGACTTTCTGCTATCTCAAGAGAACTCTGTGGCAACTGGGTGATTTTCCGTAGTACCTCCTTTCTGTAAGCATAGATGCCGAGGTGCTTGAGGAAAGGATAGTTGTCGAGCCATTCTTCCTGTTCTTTTCCTCTTACAAAAGGTATGATGCTTCTGGAGAAATACATGGCAAAACCAAAGTTGTCAACTACGATCTTTGGACTGTTAGGGTTGGCTACTGCATCCATGATTGTAAATGGTTTGCCAAGGGTTGCAATCTGGGTAGCCTCATCGTCAAAACAATGGCAGATGGTATTGAGCTGACTTTTAGTAACAAACGGTTCGTCACCCTGTACGTTGACGATGACATCCCAGTCGCCGCCAATTTTCTCAATGGCTTCCTCAATACGGTCTGTGCCGCTCTTGTGGTCTGAACGTGTCATGACCGCCTTACCGCCAAAGGCCACTACAGCATCATAGATGCGGGTGTCGTCGGTCGCTACATAAGCTTCCTCTAAGGCAGCGGAAACTTTTTCATAAACATGCTGGATGACAGGCTTGTCGCCCAACATAGCCAGCGGCTTGCCTGGAAATCTTGTAGAGGCGAAGCGCGCAGGAATAATTCCGATAAACTTCATATTTACTATGTTTTTTGTTCAAACGTTCTATTTTAGAAGAACATTCTTTTTTATTCAAACATTCTTGGTTCTTTATTGATTTCTTTGAGGAAGATTTCCCCATACTTTTTCTTCTTGAATTCACCGATGCCATGCACTAAGCCAAACTGTTCGATGGTTCTTGGTTTCATGGCTGCCAATTCATGCAAAGACTGGTCTGACAGTATGATGTAAGGCGGATAGCCCTGTTCTGTAGCCAGTTTGAGTCGGAGTTTTCTCAATCTTTCGAAAAGGTCCTGATTCTCAGTCTTAGTATGTGATACGCGCACCAGTCTTGGATGTACCACAGGAGTCTTGCTCTTATCATTTTGTTGTATGACAGCCAGTTGTACAGGGTGTTCTCCCTTGAGTACCTGCCAGCCGAGGCCCGTTACTTTCATGACATTGTGCTCATTGTAGGCAATTTCGAAAAATCCCATCTGCATCATCTGCAACATGTAGTTTTGCCAGTCTTTCACGCTGACGTCACTTCCCACGCCAAAGGTCTTGAGTTCATTGTAATGGTTTTTGACCACTGTAGGTGATTTGATGCCCCTGAGAACTTCGATACATTGTCCGATGTGAATCTTTTCGTTAGTTCTGACAATGGCGCTCAGTGCTTTTTGTGTGACAATCGTACCATCGAATGTTTTTGGCGGATGGGCGCATACATCGCAGTGCCCGCAGTCTTCCGCTGATGTTTCACCAAAGTAGTTGAGCAGGATTCTTCTGCGGCAGACTCTGGCTTCAGCATATTCCTGCATACGTTGCAGTTTCTCAGCATTGATAGCCTTTTGCCCGCTTGCTTCAGCAAAACTCTTTCTCTGTATGACATCAGCTAATGAGTAGAATAGGATGGTGTCTGCAGGTGCCCCGTCGCGCCCGGCTCTTCCTATCTCCTGATAGAAACTTTCGATGCTCTGTGGCAGGTTATAGTGGATGACCCATCTTACGTTTCCCTTGTCGATACCCATGCCGAAGGCAATGGTGGCGCAGACTACCTGTATCTGATCCATCTTGAACCGTTGCTGGATAGAAGCTCGTTCTTCTGTAGGAAGCCCGGCATGATAGGCAGCAGCATTGATGCCCTTCTTTTTGAGTTCTTCTGCCACAACCTCTGTATTCTTTCTCGAAAGACAATAGATGATACCTGCATCGCCCGGATGGGAACCGATATGGCGCAGGATGAATTTAATCTTTTCAGCCTTGGTTCCTTCACGGCGTACAGCCAGACTTAAGTTGGGGCGGTCGAAACTGCTGACGAATGTCTTGCCATTGAGGTGTAGTTGTCTGAAGATGTCCTCACGGGTAATTTTATCAGCAGTGGCGGTCAGAGCCATAACCGGTACTCCTTGGAATTTTTCGTGAAGAAGTCCCAACTGTGAATATTCCGGTCTGAAATCATGCCCCCATTGGCTGATACAGTGAGCTTCATCTACGGCAAATAATGAGATTTTGATATTGCTGAAGAGATAAGGTATTTCGCTCAGCAACTTCTCTGGAGATACGTATATGATTTTCAGGTCACCAGCCTCACATCTTCTTCTGATGATGGTTTCCTCTATCGTATCCGTACTACTGTTGAGTGCTTCAGCCGGAATACCGTTGGCTTTGAGCGCTTCCACCTGATCGTGCATCAGACTGATGAGTGGTGATACAACCACAGCGGTACCTGGCAAGGCTATGGCGGGTATCTGATAGCAGAGGCTTTTGCCGCCTCCTGTAGGCATCAGTACGAGACAATCCTTGCCCTGCATGATTTCCTGGATGATGGCTTCCTGATTAGAACGGAAGGAATCATATCCAAAATAATTTTTCAGTATATCTATTATTTGCATTTCGCATGAATTTCTGGCAAAGGTACATATTTTTCTTTAGAAAACAGACTTTTTATTTGATTATTTCAAAGAAAGTTGTTACTTTTGCATCATAATAAATAAATAAACAGAATGATGAGCAATTCTAACGAACATTTTCAGTTCACAGATGAGCGTTTTGCCGACTTGCAAATGTTGCGCTATCGCTTGAATGGTTTTGAGGATTTGACACTTTCTCAGCAAATATATATTTATTGCTTGGCAAAGGCTACCTTGATGGGGCGTGATATTACCTTCGACCAGCAGGGAAAGTACAATCTTCGTATCCGTAAGACTTTGGAGGCTATCTATAAGCATTACGATGGAGATAGAACATCTGATGACTTCAAGGCTCTCGAGGTTTACCTCAAGAGAGTCTGGTTCTCCAGCGGCATCTACCACCATTATGGTTGTGAAAAATTCAAACCGGGTTTTTCCGAGCATTTCTTCTATGAGGCAGTTTCTCTGATGCCAGAGACAGAACTGCCTTTAAGAAGAGGTGAGACCAAGGAGGACCTGCTGGATGAATTGGTGCCCGTTATCTTTGATGAGGAAGTTCTTCCGAAGCGTGTGAATCAGACTGATGGGGTTGATTTGGTAGCCACTTCTGCCTGCAATTTCTATGAAGACGTTACCCAGGATGAGGTGGAAAGGTTTTATGCCAGACTGAAGGATGGTGAAGACTTGACACCACCTTCCTATGGACTCAATTCCAAACTGATGAAGCGGAATGGAGAAATCGTAGAAAAGACCTGGAAAGAAGAAGGTATGTATGGTTCTGCCATTAAGGAGATTATTTCCTGGCTCTTGAAAGCTCAGAAATATACAGAAAATGAGCAGCAGGCTCATGTCATCGATCTTCTGATCAAATATTATCGCACTGGCGACCTTTCTGATTTCGACCGATATAGCATTGCGTGGGTCAAGCAGCAGGAGGGTATGGTTGATTTTATCAATGGTTTTATTGAGGTTTATGGTGATCCTCTTGGACTGAAAGGAACCTGGGAAGGTCTTGTTGAATTTAAAGATATGGAGGCAACCCGACGTACTCAGGCTATCAGCCAGAATGCGCAGTGGTTTGAGGACCATTCTCCTGTAGCTCCTCAATTCAAGAAGGCTGAGGTGAAAGGTGTGACGGCTCATGTTATCTGTGCTGCCATGTTGGGGGGTGATGAATATCCTGCTTCTGCCATCGGTATCAATCTTCCGAATGCTAACTGGATTCGCGAGACTCATGGCAGCAAGAGTGTGACGATAGGAAATCTGACTGAAGCATACAATAAGGCTGCGCATGGCAATGGATTCCTGGATGAATTTGTTGTTGATCAGGAAACTCTTGATCTCATCAGCCGATATGGTGATGTGACGGATGACCTGCATACCGACCTGCATGAATGTCTGGGACATGGCAGTGGTCAGTTGCTTCCTGGTGTTGACCCTGATGCTCTCAAGGCTTATGGCAATACAATCGAGGAGGCTCGTGCTGATTTGTTTGGCTTGTATTATGTTGCTGATCACAAACTGGTAGAGTTGGGATTGACTCCTGATGATGAGGCTTATAAGGCTCAATATTATTCTTATTTGATGAATGGTCTGTTGACACAGGCGATACGTATCAAGGAGGGTGATAAGATTGAGGAAGCTCACATGCGCAATCGTGCGTTGATAGCCAATTGGGTCTTGGAACACTATTCTCAGGCGGTACAACTGGTGAAGAAAGATGGCAAGACTTACGTCCAGATTACCGATTATCCTGCTCTCCGTCATGCTTTTGCAGACTTGTTGGCTGAAATCCAGCGTATCAAGAGTGAGGGCGATTTTGACATGGCTCGTATTCTGGTAGAGAAATATGCTGTGAATCTCAATCCGGAGTTGCATCATGAGATCTTGGAACGATACAAGAAACTCAACCTGGCTCCTTATAAGGGATTTATCAATCCATGGATGAAGCTGGAGTATGATGAAGAGGGTAATGTGACAAAGGTTCTTCTCGATTATACAGAATCCTATGAGCACCAGATGCTCAGATATTCTGATGAATATGGTACGCTATAAGACGCTATAACAAAGTAGCATTAAAGCAGTAATGAAAATGAAAGATAATAAAGACGAACAGTTTCCAGTAGTAGATGAGATGGGTAATATTTTGGGCGCCATCAGTCGTGGTCATGCTCATGACGGCAGTAAAATATTGCATCCCGTGGTACATCTACACCTTTTTAATAATAAAGGCGATCTGTTTCTCCAGCATCGCCCGGCTTGGAAGGATATTCAACCTGACAAGTGGGATACAGCTTGCGGCGGACATGTCGATTTAGGCGAGAGTGTGGACCAGGCTCTGCACCGCGAAGTGAAGGAGGAACTTGGAATCACCGACTTTGAACCAATATCCATGGGACATTATGTCTTTGAGAGTAAGCGTGAGAAGGAATTGGTCTATGTGCATCGCTGTGTGTATGATGGCGAAGTGAAGCCAAGTCAGGATGAACTGGATGGAGGCAGATTCTGGACAAAGGAGGAAATACTCGAAAATATGGGTAAAGAAGTGTTTACTCCGAATTTTGAGAATGAATACAAGAAGTATTTCATGTAATCGGGTGTATGATATAATCATAGAGTTATTCCGGTATTATCCGAATTTGGTTTTATCATCCATAAAATAAAAGAAGAAATCCGGCAAAAGTCAGGTGGAAACCTACTTTTGCCGGATTTCTTGAATCAGTATCTATTTACTTTGCAGATTCGAATTCACGCAAGAAACGTGTATCATTCTCAGAGAAGAGACGGAGGTCGCTTACACGATACTTCAAGTTGGTAATACGCTCTACGCCCATACCAAATGCATAACCAGTGTAAACATTAGAATCGATGCCGCAAGCCTCAAGATCATGAGGGTCAACCATGCCGCAACCGAGAATTTCTACCCAGCCGGTATGCTTACAGAAGTTACATCCCTTACCACCACAGATGTTACAAGAGATATCCATCTCTGCACTTGGCTCAGTGAATGGGAAATAGCTTGGACGCAGACGGATCTTGGTGTCAGCACCAAACATCTCGCGGGCAAATGTAAGGAGAACCTGCTTCAAGTCGGTAAAGCTGACATTCTTGTCAACATACAGACCTTCTACCTGATGGAAGAAACAGTGTGCACGTGCGCTGATGGCCTCGTTACGATATACACGACCAGGGCAAAGTACACGGATAGGTGGCTCGTGGGTCTCCATATAGTGAGCCTCATCACCTGACGTATGACTGCGCAGGAGAATGTTCTTGGTCACATCGTTAGGGTCGCTCTGCTCAATGAAGAAAGTATCCTGCATATCGCGGGCTGGATGATCGGCGGCAAAGTTGAGCATGGTGAAAACATGCTTGTCATCGTCAACCTCTGGACCATGATAGAGGGTAAAGCCCATGCGAGAGAAAATGTCGATAATCTGATTCTTGACAACTGTCAATGGATGACGGGTACCGAGAGCTACAGGGTAGGCGGTACGTGTCAAGTCAATATCATCGCTGGATGCATCAGCCTCTTCCATTTGCTCCTTGAGAGCGTTGATGCGTTCTGTAACAGCTTGCTTCAACTCATTGATCTTTACACCAATTGTTTTCTTCTGGTCGGCTGGCACTGTGCGGAAGTCGGCCATAAGGGCATTAATCGAGCCCTTCTTACTCAAATACTTGAGTCGGAGTTGCTCTACTTCTTCTGCATTTTGAGCAGAAAGAGTGCTCACTTCCTCCAAGAGTTCTTCTATTTTTTCTAATAACATAATCTTAAATTATATATTTTGAGTGCAAAGATAACATTTTTCGCTCAAAATATGAAATATCTCAAAAGAAAGTTGTACTTTTGCATTGAAAATTTGAGAAATTTATAGGTTTATGAAGAAACTTTCTTTTTTATCAGTGCTACTGGCGGTCCTTACAGTCGTTTGTTTTACGTCTGTTGGATGCTCTGACAAGAAGCCGGCTCAGGTGCATGATTCTACATCTGTTGATTCTGTTATCGCAGATACCCAAGCTGTTGATTCTACGGAGAAATTGATCGAGGAGACTCCGATGCCTAAGGCTGCAGATGAGCTTTTCGATGATTTCGTCTTTAATTTTGCTGCGAATAGAAAACTGCAGATGAAACGTGTTCATTTCCCATTGCCTGTCTATCACAATGATAAACTCGTAAAATCGATAGGAAAACGGGCTTGGAAAATGGAGCATTTCTTCATGCATCAGGATTATTACACCTTGATCTTTGATAATCAGAAGCAGATGAATCTGGTGAAGGATACTGCTATCGACCATGTGGTCATAGAAAAGGTGTTCTATGCCAAGAAAAAGGTGCAGCAGTTCCTCTTCAATCGCATCAATGGTGAGTGGATGATGACTTCTATCAATTATAAGCCTATGTACACCAACATGAATGCCAGTTTCTTGAAGTTCTATGGAAAATTTGCTACGGATTCTGCTTTCCAGGCTGAACACCTCCACAATCCTGTGAAATTTGTTGGTCCTGATCCGGATGATGATTTCAGTACCATGAGTGGAGATATTGAACCGGAAACCTGGCCAGCCTTTGCTCCGCAATTGCCTCATGGAATGATATACAATATTATATATGGACAGAAATATGCTGAGAGCAATCAGAAAATCTTTGTGATACGTGGCATTGCAAATGGAATGGAAACAATATTGACTTTCAAGCGTGTTCATGGAAAATGGATGCTTACCAAACTTAATATGTAATACAGAATGAAGGATATTAAAGATTATAGCCTCTTGGCTCACAATACTTTTGGCATAGCTGCTACTTGCCGTCGCTTTCTGGAATATGCTTCTGTAGAGGATGCAAGAAAGGTGGCTGAGATACTTACAGAGCAAGATCAGCCTGTTTTGATTATCGGAAGTGGTAGTAACCTGCTTTTGACGGGTGATTATCCCGCTACGGTCATCCACTCTTCCATCTTGGGAATTCGTGTCATTGATAGGCAGGAACTCCTAAATGAGGGATGGATTACTGCTGCAGATGTAACTGCTGAAAAGACGATGGACTCTCTTGCTTCTCAAGAGGGTAAAATCTTCGTAGAGTGCGGAAGCGGCGTTGTCTTTGATGATTTTGTTGCATATTGTGTTGAACATGGTTACTATGGTGCCGAGAATCTGTCGATTATTCCTGGTGAGGTGGGAGCCAGTGCGGTGCAGAACATAGGTGCTTATGGTGTTGAGGCAAAGGATATCATTTATAAGGTAGAGGCTGTTGAACTCTCTACGGGTAAGATTGTAAAATTTGATAATTCCGACTGCGAGTATAGTTATCGCCAGAGTAAATTCAAGAAGGAATGGCGCGATAAGTATTTGGTTACCCGTGTGGTATATCGTCTGTCAAAGACCTATACTCCAGACCTTGACTATGGAAATATCCGCAGTTCTTTGGCAGAAAAAGGTATTTCTAATCCTACGGCAAAGCAGTTGCGAGAAGTCATCATGGATATCCGCAATGCAAAATTGCCGGATCCGAAGATTCTGGGCAATGCGGGTAGTTTCTTTATGAATCCTATCGTGGATAAGACTAAGTATGAGGAATTGGCATCGCTTTATCCGAACATGCCTCATTATACGATAGATGCATCTCATGAGAAAATTCCTGCAGGATGGATGATTGATCAGTGTGGATGGAAAGGTAAGAGCCTTGGCCCTGCTGGTGTTCATGATAAGCAGGCTTTGGTCTTGGTAAATAGAGGTGGTGCTAGGGGACAGGATGTGGTCAGATTGTGTAAGGCTATTCAGGATGATGTCTTTCATAAGTTTGGCATTGAGATTCACCCTGAGGTAAATATCAAATAAAGAGTTGTCTCATGAATAATAAATTAAAGATAACTTTATTGGGAACAGGAACATCAAGCGGTGTTCCTGTTTTGGGATGTAATTGTGAGGTATGCAGCAGCCAGAATCCAAAGGATAAGAGGTTTCGCTGTGCCGTATTGGTAGAAACGGATCATACCCGGATACTGATAGATGCAGGTCCTGATATTCGCATGCAACTTCTCCGTGTTCCTTTCCGTAAGTTAGATGGGGTGCTGATTACTCATATCCATTATGATCATGTAGGAGGAATGGATGACTTGCGCGGTTTCTGTAAATTTGGGGATATTCAGGTTTATGGTGACGGGTTGGTTACTTCCACCTTGCCCCATACCATGCCTTACTGTTTCCCTGCTAATCCGGAACTCCTTTATCCAGGTGCTCCCAAATTATCGCTGCATACCATAGAACCTCATCATGAATATACGATAGGGGATATCTCCTACATGCCAATTAGGGTAATGCATGATAAAATGCCTATTTTGGGTTATCGCTTCGGAAAGTTTGCCTATATCACGGATATGAAGTCGATGGATGATGAAGAATATACTTATCTGGAGGGGGTAGAGGTGCTGGTAATCAATGCGTTGCGCTTTGAGAAGCCTCATCACAGTCATCAGTTGGTAGATGATGCCATTCGTGTGGCAAGGCGTATAGGAGCCAAACTGGTTTATCTTACTCATGTAACGCACCAGATTGGCTTATACGAAAAAGCCAACAGGCGACTGCCTGCTGGCTTCCAGTTTGCTTATGATACTCAAGTGATAGAAATCCTTTAGAGCATACCCTTGGAACTTGGCAGTTCGAAGTGGTAAATATCTCGCTTCACTGCCATTTTCAGTGAGCGGGCCAGCGCTTTGAAGATTCCTTCTATCTTATGGTGTTCATTTTCACCCTCTGCCTTGATGTTGAGATTCATCTTGGCTGCATCGCTTAAGCTTTTGAAGAAATGCTTAAACATCTCTGTAGGCATTTCGCCTACTTTCTCTCTATGAAATTCTGCGTCCCATATCAGCCATGGGCGACCTCCGAAGTCTAATGCTACCTGGCACAGACAGTCATCCATTGGCAGGCAATAGCCATATCTTTCAATTCCTCTTTTATCACCTAATGCCTGGAGGAGACATTCACCGAGGGCTATACCTGTATCTTCGATGGTATGGTGCTCATCTACTTCAAGATCTCCCTTGGTATGTATGGTGAGATCCATCATGCCATGCTTACCAATTTGTTCCAGCATGTGGTCGAAGAAGCCCAATCCTGTAGATATATCGCACTTGCCCGAACCATCGAGATTTACCTTGATGTAGATATCAGTTTCCTTGGTGGTGCGCTTCACCTCAGCGATACGGTCACCTGCAAAGAGAATTTCAGCTATCTTGTCCCAATCCATTCCGTCTTTGCCGAGAATGAGGCTCTTGCAACCGAGATTTTCTGCTAATTGCGCATCTGTCTCTCTGTCTCCGATAACATAACTGTTGGCCAGATCATACTCAGGATTATTCATGTATTCTTGCAGCATTCCCGTACCCGGCTTTCTCATAGGTGAATGATCTTCCGGAAAATGTCGGTCGATATGCTGTTTCTCAAAATGGATACCTTCGCTTTCCAAACTCTGGATGATAAAATTGTGTACAGGCCAGAATGTATCTTCTGGAAAACTGTCAGTGCCCAAACCATCCTGATTGCTCACCATGATTAACTTGAAATCTGTATGTTGAGCTATGAAAGAGAGGTTTCTGAACACGCCCTTGGTAAAGACGAGCTTTGCAAAGCTGTCTATCTGTTCATCCTCAGGTTCTTGAATCAAGGTTCCATCGCGGTCGATGAAAAGCAATTTTGTCTTTTTCATTGAATTCTGTATTTTTATGTTGATACTATTTTATGATGCTTTAAAGTGAAAGTAGCTTCATTGGCAAGTGAAAGCAGCTTCATTGGCAGATGAAAGCAACTTCATTGATTGGTGAAAGAGCCTTCGTTTGTATTTTGCAGTTCTTTTTTCTTTTTCTCCAGACAGGTATTTGAACCATAGAGGTAGGCATAGGAAAAGCCTAACCAGCTTGCAACGTATGTCAGGACAAATATTGTGATAGTCAAGACAATCAAAAGTAATGGAGTGAAATAAGCAGGGATTCCAAGCGGGTCGCCACCTAAAGCTCCCACTTGAGATGACATCTGTGCCCAACCCATGATGAAGGTTGGTATCAATACGATACAGGAAATGATGCAGATAATGATCGTTCCCAAGAAACCCATCAGGAAAATACTGCCCAGGTGTTTGGCGCCTTCTTTGTAAGTGCTCCAAGGTTTCAGCTTTTCTTCTTTTTGCTTGAGCATAACATGGGGGATGATATGGGCAAAAGGCAAAACCAAGAGTGCAATGATAACCAATAAGATTATTGCGACAATGCCTGTTACTGCATAAGTCAGGGTTAATGTGGAATTGGCAGCCATAGCCTTGGCAGCCATAGCCTGGTAAATAGCAAATGTACCTCCATATCCGAAACCGATGGCAAAACAACCTATTATTTCGAATATAATATATACGATGGTGAATTTCAGCAAATTCTTCCAGAATGATGTCTTGGTAAACCATGTCCAGATAGCAGCACTACTGAGACAGAACGAAAGCCATGTCAATGCATAAATGATGGTTTGCAGAAGGTATGACGTGATGGGATTTTCTACTCCCCAATCATGCAGTCCCTTATTGGGCATTCTGAAATATATGGTAATTGCCATCAGAACAGCATAGATGAGTGTAGTCCACCATGTCTTCTTGATGAGTGAAGTAAAATGGCTGCCGATGTAATCATAAGCAGCTTTCATACAGGATGTTATGCTGCGATTCTTGAATAAAACTTTAGTATCCATGATCTTCTTCATTTATGAATATTTTCTTCCTTTTAAGAACGTAACCTTCTTTTATGAGAGGGATATGTCCTGTCTTCTAAATTCTGCACAAGTAATAGCGGTGGCTATCGCTACATTGAGACTGTCTGCGGTGGCTCTTCCTTCAGGGAAGTTGGGAATTAACAGGCGGTGGTTGACGAGTTTGGTCAATGCAGGAGTGATACCTTTCCCCTCATTTCCCATGATGATAAAACCACGGTTCTCTAACTTTTGCTGGTAGATATTCTCACCATCTAACAGTGTACCGTAAATCGGTGTCTCCTGAGAAAGTGACTCCATCAAAGCCTGCAGGTTTCCATATTCCACTCTTACGCGGGCTATACTACCCATGGTAGCTTGTACTACCTTGGGATTGTAGACATCTGCTGTGTCCAGACTGCAGTAGATATGTTCGATACCAAACCAGTCTGCGATTCGTATGATTGTTCCCAGATTTCCCGGGTCTTGGACTCCATCCAGTGCAAGATTGAGAATCGAAGTGTCCACTTCAGAAAAGCCTGTAGTAGATGTAGGGTGTTCCCTGCCGGCCTGTTTGAAAACAGCAAGAACCTGTTGGGGATGCTGTAAGAAACTCACTTTTTTGAGTTCTTCATCAGTTACTTCAATCACTTCTGTTGAGGCTCCAAAGCCTTTACCTTTCAGCCATTCTTCTGTAGCAACGAGAATTTCTGCAGGCTGGAGTTCCAGGAGGTCTTCCACCACCTTATGTCCTTCGGCTACAAATACGCCTTCTTTATTTCGGTTCTTTTTGAGCTCAAGAGAGTGAATATATTTAATTTTATTCTTGCTTATCATATATGTATCTTCTATTCTTATTATGAATCTTGTAAGTCCTTTACCATAGGACTTATTTTTGGCAAAGTTACATTAAAAATAGGACATGGCAAAATATTCCTCCTGTTAAAGCCTTAATTTGTTTGAATTTTTATATTTTTTTTTCGTTGGCTCGATTTTTTGTCGTAACTTTGCAGCAATGAAGAGATATAGTTATATTCCGTTTTCAATCCTTTTGTTGACTACGGCTTGCTCTACTGGCAAGTATGTACAAGAGGGTGAGTATATATTAGATAAGGTGGCGGTTGTGTCAGATCAGTCTGATTATAATGCTGCCCCTCTATCTCAGTATGTACGTCAGAAAGAGAAGCCCAAGTTGTTTTCGCTTTTCAGAAATCCTTTCAGTCGCAAGCCTGTCATTTATGATACCTTGCAGGCTCGTCTGTCCTGTCAGGATCTGATGACCGCCATGCAGAATGAGGGATATATGAATGCGGATGTTTCTCTTTATACTGAGACAAAAGGGAAAAAACTGAAGGCTACCTATCTCCTTCATCCTGGTCAGCCTTTTCTGATAGGAAAGGTAAATTATGACATCCAGGATGAAGGTATCCAGCAGTTGTTGCATCTCGATCAGACTGATAATCAGCAGATAAAACCTGGTATGCGTTTTACTGTTGAAACATTGGATAATGAGCGTAAGCGTATTGCTGGTTTATTGTCAGATAATGGATATTTCCGTTTCAATAAGGATTTTATTCACTTTACGGCCGACACGGTGATGGGACGCAAGGATATTGCCCTGACGCTTCAGTTGAGAAAGTACAAGTCAAATAGCAATTCTCCAGAAGTTGATCACACCCGTTATCTGATACGTGATGTACTTTTCCAAAGTAATGACAGTGATCGAATTCATCTTCGTAAACAGGTACTTCTCAATGCGACCGCCATCAAAGCGGGGCGACCTTATGATGCTTCTGCTTTGCAGCGGACATACAATAATTTCGCCCGCCTGCAAGCTGTAAAATATACGAATATTAAATTTGCGGAAGTGCCGGATACCAATTTGCTGGATTGCCATATTCAGATAAGTACCAATAAGCCTTCTACTATATCATTCCAGCCAGAAGGTACAAACACAGCTGGTGACTTGGGTGCTGCTGCATCCATTACCTATACCAATCGCAATCTCTTTCATGGTAGCGAACAGTTGAGTATAGAGTTTCGTGGTGCATATGAGGCAATTACCGGTTTGGAAGGTTATCAGGATCAGAACTATACGGAGTTTTCCGTAGAAACGAAATTAGTTTTCCCACGTTTCCTGGCTCCATTTCTTTCCAAGAGTTTCAGGCGCAGACAGACGGCAAGTTCTGAGTGGGCTGTAAGTTGGAATTTTCAGAATCGCCCTGAATTTCATCGTAGAGTCTTTTCATCTGCATGGCGTTATCGCTGGAGTGAACCGAAGCATCATCTGAATTACCGCTTTGATTTGCTGGATCTCAATTATGTGTATATGCCTTGGATCTCTTCTACGTTCAAGCGTGATTATCTGGATAATGCGGAAAACAGAAATGCTATCCTGCGTTATAACTACGAGGATATCTTTATCATGAAGGCTGGTTTTACTGTCAGTTATACGGATGGTGTAGATGCTGTCAGGGCTAATTTTGAGTCGGCAGGTAATCTGCTGAATGGAGTATCTAAGGGATTTGGATTTAAAACTAATTCTCAGGGACAACATACTTTGTTTAATATCGCTTATGCGCAGTATGTGAAGTTGGATTTTGATTATACTCATCTGTTCCAGTTTGATAAGCGTAATGCCTTGGCTCTTCATGCTGGTCTGGGAGTTGCTTATCCTTATGGTAATAGCACGGTGCTGCCTTTTGAAAAACGATATTTCTCTGGCGGTGCCAATTCCGTAAGAGGTTGGAGTGTAAGAGAATTAGGTCCGGGTAAGTTTAAGGGAACTGACGGCCGTATCGATTTTATCAATCAGACAGGTGATGTCAAACTTGACTTAAATGCTGAGTATCGCTCTTCTTTGTTCTGGAAATTGCAGGGTGCGCTCTTCATAGATGCAGGTAATATCTGGACGCTCCGCAATTATGCAGAACAGCCTGGAGGTCAATTCAAGTTTACTGAATTCTATAAGCAAATAGCCGCTTCATACGGTATGGGTCTGAGATTGAACTTTGATTATTTCATCTTGCGATTTGATATGGGTATGAAAGCTATCAATCCTGCTTATGAATCAGAAAAGGAACATTGGTCTATCTTCCATCCAAAGTTGAGCCGTGATTTCGATTTTCACTTTGCAGTAGGTTTGCCTTTCTAAAGAGGGAAGGGCAAACCTATTTTTGCAAGGTAGGTAACTGCTTGAGTTCTACTTTCCATTTGCCATTATGGATAGTCATCGGCAATGTGAGTTTCGACTTGTTGATGAGACGGGCCTCTTTACCAATTGTATCCATTTGTAGAAAATTGGTTATTTCCAGATTGACGGTAGCAGATACTTCATCTTCTTTGAAGTCTATGTCTCCAATTTCGATGTGTGCATCTTCATTTTTTGCTTTCAGAAGTTCTATATCTGCTGGGTGTACGTTGCTTGCGGCATAGCGTAGCCAAACCTTAGATTCGGGGGTGCAAAACCTGGCTGCCTTTTCAAAATGCCAATTATAATAATAGGTAGCGAAGGAATCAACGTCTGCTTTCAGTTGTTCTTCACTTCCTTTATGTGGCTGGCAACTCATGAGGGACAAAAATCCGAATAAACTTCCGCATACAATTGAAGAAAGTATGGGATAAAAGCGTTTTTTTGTATATGTGATTACATTTCTTACCATAAAGCTGATGTTTAAATCCTATTAATTTGCTAAAAATTGCTACAAAGGTACTAAAAAACTTTGTAATATGAGTTTTTTTTGCTAATTTTGCATGAAAATATAATTTTAAATGCTGAGATTTATTTCCTTCGGCAGTGGAAGTAGTGGTAATTGCTACTATCTTTACACTGAGACGGATTCTATATTGATAGATGTTGGTGTCGGATTGAGAAGCTTGAAAAAGCATTTTCATAATTATGGCATGCAGTTTGAGGATATTCATCATATCCTGATTACTCATGATCATGCAGACCATGTTAAGTCTGTGGGAAGTTTGAGTAATGATTTTCATCTACCGGTATATACAACCCGTAAAGTTCACATGGGGATAGAGAGGAATTATTGTGTTCGCAAGAAGATTGTTCCGCAAAATGTCCATGTCATAGAAAAAGGGGTTCCTTTTACTCTGGGAGAGTTTAAGGTTACACCATTTGGAGTTCCTCATGATAGTACCGACAATGTGGGCTATTTTGTGGAACAGGGTGGTGTGTGCTTCTGTCTGCTTACTGATGTCGGACATATTACAGAAGAAATGCACAAATTCATAGGTCGTGCTAATTATCTGGTAATAGAAGCAAACCATAGTGTTGAAATGTTGTTGCAGGGTAATTATCCTCAATATCTGAAAGATCGTATTCTGGGTCCTAACGGACATCTGAGTAATGATGCTTGTGGAAAGGCGCTTGCCGAATATGCAACTTCTAATCTCCGACATGTTTGGCTCTGTCATCTTAGTGAAGAAAATAATCATCCGGAATTGGCACGGAAGACTGTTGAACATGTTTTGAGAAGCTATGGCATTGTGGCAGGAAAGGATTTTGGTTTGGAAGTGCTGAAACGTAAAACTCCGAGTGAAATCTATAAGTTATTATAATTTGTATACAGAAGGGGGTGTATTAAGCTGATAATTTTGCTTGATACACCCCTTTGTTATAGAATTATCTGTTGTTGCATTATCTGCAAACAAAATCTATTTCTTTTCTTCTTTCTGTTTGTTTAGCCTTTTGATGACAGAATAAGCATCATAAAGACCTAATTCTCCTGCTTTAGACAAATCTTGGATGGCAGTAGCCTTATTGCCAGTTTTTGAACGTGCTATACCTCTATTATAATATGCTTCTGCCAGTTTGTTGTCTATCTTGATGGCCATGGTATAGTCGTCAATGGCCTTGGATAATTCCTTGCGGTTAGCGTGCAGATTACCTCTATTATAATAAATGTATGCATTATTGTTCTTGCTCAGACGGATAGCATCACTGAAATCTGCTTCTGCAGAATGGATGTTGATAATAGGCTGTCCCTCAGAAACGTTGAATTCGTCCATTTCTGTCTGACAAACGGCTCTTTGCCAATATGCTAATGCGTTGGTGTCGTCCAACTTGATGTATTCTGTGAAATCACTGATGGCTGCCTCGAAATCACGCAATACTGCATTGGCAACAGCCCTGTGTATCAGAAGTTCCTTCTTTCTTTCGTCATCTTTTGCTACGCTTAATTCTGCCGATAGCTTATCAATTAGCGAGAATATTTTCATAGAGCCGTTCTCGTCCAGCTGTTCCTTGTTGCATACGATGTAGAGCTTTGTGTCCTTATTTTGTTTGTTCTGGATATTGAGTTGCTCTACGTCCCTGTCGAATGCCTGTACACCCGTAATATTTTGTGTACTTGGGAAATAACTGATTCTGTACATAGGGAGATAAGCAGTCTCCACCAATCTGTTTTGAATGCGTCCGCGATACTCACTCTTGTATTCGTGCTCGTATTTTGGTTCGTCTTCTACTACAAGGCTTGCAAACTTATTCGGATCAATTTCTGAGCGTTTACGTATTTCTTTCTTGGTCTTGGAGCTCCATCTCGGTTGTATTCCCAGATGTTTGTTCATTTGTGCTTTAAGTATGCGGAATTCGTCAAGCTCCGCCTTGTTTGTCATGCCAAGTCGTCTGTAACAGTTGGCACGATAGGAGAGCCCTGTCCAGAAATTAGGAAATTGATTGATTACCGTTGTAAAGTCACGGATGGCTGCACGGAGATTTCCTGTTTTCTCATGCAGGAGCGCACGGTTGAAAATCGCCATGAAATTTTGTGGCTCCATCTTGATGACGAAGTCAAAGTCGGAGATAGCTCTGTTATCGTCTCCTAGTTGTACACGCATCAGACCACGGTTGTAGTGTGCGAGAAAATTATTTGGATCCAAATCCAGTGCATTGTCGTAATCGCTCATAGCTCCCCTCAGATTGTTGAGGTTGATACGAGCCAAGGCTCTATTGATATAGTTGCTTACATTGTTTGGCTTGAAATGCAAAGACTTGGTGAGAGCCTCATCGGCAATGTTCCATTCTTTTCTTGCGAGAGCCATGTAGGCACGTGTGGTCCATGTATCTCCATCGTATGGATTGAGTTCCAGACTTTTATCCAGCCATTTTTCGGCACTTATGGTATCTTTTTTCTGGAGATACACTTCTGCCTTGAGGGAATATGCATTGGAAAAGTCATGCCACTGCTTGATGATAGAATCAAGTTGTGCCAGAGCAGGATCGTATTTCTTGTCCTGCATCAGACAGAGCGCACGGTTGAACCAATAGTTGCGATTTCTCGGTTCAATCTTGATGGCAGAATTGTAATCCTGGATTGCCTCATCATATTTGCTCTGTCTGATACGGCAAATAGCACGTAGGTCATAGATATCATTGATATAAGGGTTGAGATGCAATGCTTCTGTAGCATCGCTCTCTGCACCCGTATAGTCATCGAGGCTGAATTTAGCCACGCTGCGATAATACCATGGTTCATAGAGATATGGCTTGGCGCCGATTGCCAAATTAAAGTATTTGATAGACAAAACATAGTCTTCGTAATACAGAGCACTTCTGCCTGCAGTAATGAGGCGATCTACTCGATATTGCGCAGCAACCGGTGCTATAGACAATGCAAGGAAAGCTATAGCCAAGAATCTCTTTTTGTTCATACTGAATGTATAAATAGAACTAAAACCTATTGAAAATGCTTTTTCGCTGATTAGCGACGAATTTTAGTGCGATAAGCACAGCGGAATTTGCCCTTGATGATGTTTTTAAGTTTACCAGCAATCATGTTTTTGCGTAGAGGTGAAATGCGATCTACAAACATGGTGCCCTCCAGGTGGTCAAATTCATGCTGCATAACTCTTGCCAGATAACCTTCCACCCATTCGTCGTGCTCCTGATACTCTTCATCAAGATATTTCACATGGATACGGGTAGGGCGGGTAACTTTTTCTGAGATGCCAGGGATAGACAGGCAGCCTTCTTCCAAAGACTCTGTCTTGCTTTCCTCGTCGCGCTCGATGATGTGAGCATTGATAAATGCTTTTCTGAAACCTTTGTACTCAGGAAAATCCTCGCTAAGTACATCTAAATCGATAACAACAACACGGATGTCGAGACCAATTTGGGGAGCTGCAAGACCCACTCCATTACTTGCGTCAAGAGTTTCATACATGTTGGAAATCAGCTGTTTCAGTTCCGGATAATCCGGAGTTATATCTTCAGCCACTTTTCTCAATACGGGCTGACCATATATATAAATAGGTAAAATCATTTTCTGGATTGCAAAAAATCTTGTAAAATAATGGTGGCGCTAATCTCGTCCACCAGTCCTTTGTTTTCTTTTCTCACTTTCTTCTTTACTCCGCCGTCTATCATTGCTCGATGGGCGAGTACAGAAGTGAATCTTTCATCATAGTACTCAATGGGAATCTCCGGGTGTGCCTTGCGCCATCTGTTGAAGAAGTTCTCTACACGCGCCAGGTTTTCGCTGGGTTGCCCGTTGGGCTGCATCGGTTTGCCGATGACAATGCGCTCCACCTGTTCCTTTTGTATATAGCCTTCGATGAAGGCAAATAGTTCTGATGTAGCAACAGTGGCCAACCCACCTGCAATAATCTGCAATGGGTCGGTCACTGCCAGTCCGGTACGTTTCTTACCGTAATCTATGGATAAGATGCGCATTATTTCTTAAAGAGCAACCAAGCGTCTGGGTACTTGCTGGCACGGAGTTCGTTACGGCTCTTTACAGCACCAGCCTTATCTACGAATGTGGAAGCAACCACACGATACATGTTGCGCTCATTGTTGAATACGATTTGTGCGTCATAGCCAGAACTCTTCAATGTGTTGTAGAGACCCTCAGCGTTAGCCTTCAAAGAGAAAGAACCTACTACTACGCTGAAATTCTGGAGACCAGAACCTGCAACGAGTGATACATTCTCCTGACGTACTGATGCATTATCTACTTCTGTATTTGTTGATTCGCTAGGAGTAGTTGTCTCCAATGGAGTAACAACTGGTTCAGTCGTTGTAGGCTGCTGTACTTCCTGAGCCTGTGCTTTCTCGTATGCTTTCTTATACATGCTTTCTTTAGACTTACAACTTGCAAGTGCCAAAACAATGCACAAGCCCAAGCTCAAAACTGATAATTTCTTCATAACTTGATGTTTTTATTGTTTAACTTATTTGATTTCTTTGTTGTTTAGAGTGATATAATCACCAACCGTTGACAATTCGTGTCGCTTTCGTTCTGCGAAAATACAAATAATATTGCAAATACAACAAGAAACATCGCATAAAGTTTGTTAAAACATGGGTAATACAACACCTTTAAATAAAAATTAAGGAAAAAATCATTGTTTATTGAATATTATTTAGTATATTTGCAACATAAAGAAGTCATCGGACCATCTTTTAAGGTTAGCCCGTTGATCTCTTGATAACATGTTTAACAATAAAAACTTTGTAATTATGAAAGCATTAGGTTACATTGGAGCTTTCCTCGGCGGTGCAATCGCTGGTTCAGCTTTAGGTTTGATTTTTGCTCCTGAGAAGGGTGAGGATACACGTAGCAAGATTGCTGATGCTGTTGACAATTTCTGCAGCAAGCATAACATCAAGCTTAGCAAAAAAGATGTTGATGATTTGGTAGATGACATCAAGGACGCTGCTCCTGAGGTATAATTTATCATGTCTTTTAGAGGACGATAATTTCTCATGATGTTTTCTAACGATAAAAATGTAGAAACTATTGGGCAACTTGTTGAAGTGCTCAAACACTACATCGGACTTCAGACGGAATACGTGAAGCTCGATGTAGTGGATAAAGTGGTACGCTTGCTGACTGCCTTAACTGTTACCGTAGTGTTAGTCGGTCTGCTCATGATTGCCCTTATTTATTTGTCTTTTGCCTTGGCTTATGGCTTGGGTGAACTTATTGGAAATAATGTCTGGGGATTCTGCATCGTTGCGGCTATATACCTATTTATATTAGTGGTATTCATTATATTCCGCCATCAATGGATTGAACGTCCTTTGGTGAAATTCCTTGCCGGTATTTTCATGCAAAAATAATGATAAGATGATGAGTCAAGATAATTCTAATCCGACGCAATATAGTTCATTGACAGAAATCCGTTTGCGAAAAGAATTGCTGCAAAAGGATATCGAGGCTGATGATGCAAGAATCAAGGCTTTGTGGAAATCATTATTTTCAAAGCCTGATGCATTGTCCAAGAACGCAAGCCCAAGCAAAAGAATGCAGAGTCTGTTCTCCATCGGTGTTAGCGCTTTCGATGGTGCTTTGCTGGCTTGGAAACTTTATAGAAAATTCAAAAAAGCATAAAAAAAGGGTCACCGCTGTGACCCATTCCTTGTTAACCTTAAATCTAATACTATGAAAAACACACGTACAAAAATAGTTATTATATTCGAAATAGCAATGGATTTTTATGAAAATCTGTTTATTTATAACAAATTTTAATGCTTACATACTTGTGCTTAAATAAAATTAAGGCTAAATGCGATACTATAAGCATCAAGCATTTAGCCTTTATCTCGTTGAATTTATGCTGAAAAAAGTTATGTTATAATTTCAGCTAACTTTAATCTTACGTTTAGATTCTTATTACCTGTTTTACTCCCTTTACTGCACTCAGTTTCTTGATGAGTGTTTCTGTCTTTGTTGCATCATCTATCATGACTGTTACGTTACCCGAGAAGAGTCCATCCTTGGAGGAGATGTTGATTCCGCGCATCACGAGTTTATCCTCTTTGGAAATAATGTTGGTAATGTTGCTGACAATACCGATATCATCATTGCCGATAATTCGCAGAGTAATGGCATACTTGGAAGAACCTTTACCGCTCCAGCGGGCTCTTACGATACGGTAACCGAAACGTCTGCGCAATTCGCGGGCATTTGGACAGTCGGTACGGTGAATCTTGATTCCCTTGTTGATGGTTACGAAACCAAAAATCGGATCACCATAGATAGGGTGGCAGCAATGAGCAAGTTCGAAGTCTATACCTTTGAGATTTTCGTCTATGGTAAGTACGTCGTCGCTTTGCTTCACCAGTTCCTCTGTAGGATTTTCGTATTCGAAGTTGGCTGCGCTCTCAGCAGGCTTTGTGGCGTTGGACAAGTTGAGATCGTGGTCTCGTTCTGCCACATATCTGTCGATAACGCTGTTGACATCCAGTCTTTCTTCTGCTATATCTTTATAGAAATCCGAGTTCTCTTTGTAGCCCATCTTCTTGATGATACGAGCCATCGTACTTTCATCAATATCGATTTTGCGGTTTTTGAATCGTCGTTCGATGAGTTCCTTGGCAAGAAGTCCGTCCTTCTTCTGGGTTTCCTTGAGGGCGAGTCTGATTTTTGCCTTTGCCTTCGAGGTCTGTACGATATTCAACCATTCTTGCCTTGGCTTTTGATTGCTCTGGGTGAGAATCTCAATCTGATCGCCGGAATGGAGCTCTTGTCTGAAACTGACAGCCCTTCCGTTGATTTTACCTCCCACGCAGTTGTTGCCAATACGCGAGTGGATATAGTAGGCGAAATCGAGCACAGTGGCTCCTTTAGGGAAGTTGAGCAGATCACCCTTCGGGGTAAATACATACACCTCATCTTCCTTCAGATCTGTGGTGAACTGGTCCATCAATTGCAGATCGTCATTATTCTCCAGTGCACTTCGGATATTGGCCAGCCATTCGTCAATGCCGCCTTCTCCCTGTCTGATACCTTTATAGCGCCAGTGGGCAGCCAGACCATGCTCGGCGATATCGTCCATACGTTCTGTTCTGATTTGGACTTCCACCCATTTCTTTTCCGGACCCAGTACGGTGGTGTGCAAACTTTCATATCCATTACTCTTAGGTACGGATAACCAGTCGCGCATACGCTTCGGATTAGGCTGATACATGTCCGTGATGATGGCGAACACTTGCCAGCACTGTTTGTATTCCATTTCACGAGGCACATCAAGGATGATTCTGATGGCAAACAGGTCATATACACCTTCAAATCCGCATCCCTGCTTTTTCATTTTCTGCCAGATGGAATGAATGCTCTTAGTTCTTCCCTTCATGTGATATTTCAGTCCAGCCTCATCCAGCTTTTCCTGAATAGGTTTGATAAAACGGGCGATATAAGAATCTCGGGATGCTTTTGTGGCATTCAATTTCTCCTTTATTAAATAATAGGCATCATGCTCCAGGTACTTCAGACTGAGATCTTCCAGTTCGCTCTTCAGCTTATAGAGACCCAATTTGTGGGCAAGTGGGGCATAGAGGTAACTAGCTTCCTCGCTGACTTCTTTTTTTGCCTCTTCCTGCTTCGTGTCCCTTATCTGTCGCATCACATTCACGCGGTCTGCTATCATGATGAGGATGACACGCATGTCTTCTGAAAACGAGATAAGCAGATTTCTGAAATTCTCGCTTTCTATAATAGGATTACGTTTGTACAGATCGTGAATGCGGAGAAGACCTCCGATGATGTGCTCCACGTTGTCACCATATTTGCGTTTGATGTCTGCTAATGTCTGGTATCCGTCGATGACGCTGGTCTGCATCAGTATGGAAATGACACCATCTCGTTTCAGACCAATCTCGTTGACAGCTATTTCTGCCGTCTGGAGTGCATGCAAAATAGGATTCAGTCCAAACACGTCACGGCGTATCTGGTGATTTTCGAAAGCATGGTGGATATCCTCACGCAAATGGGTTTCATCTTCCTGCGTGAAAGTCTCTCCGATGGCATTTCTCAATCTTTCGAGGATGAGCATGGTTTGCTCCTTCTCTTCGGGTGTAAATGTAAAAAAATCGTTCATTTTTATCCCTCCTTGTTAATATTTTGCTGCAAAGGTACAAAAAATCGCGCAAATATTTCGCATTTTCAAAAAAAGTTACTATATTTGTGGCATAATCGCATAAAATAACATAAATGTGGTATTATGAATCAGCAAGATCTAAATCAAATCAAGACTCGTGGCATTAGCGAGCAACAAATTGAACATCAGTTGGAGCAGATCAAGAATGGGTTTCCTTTCTTGAAGCTTGAGGCTGCTGCCGCTATCGGAAAGGGCATCATGGCTCCTACAGATGATGAAGTGAAAAACTATGAGCAGGCTTGGAATGAGTACAAGGCTGAGGGGCACAAAATCGTGAAGTTTGTACCTGCATCCGGTGCTGCCAGTCGTATGTTCAAGAACATGTTTGCTTTCTTGAGCGCTCCTTACGATGTACCTACTACAGACTTTGAGAAGCATTTCTTCGAGAACATCAAGAAGTTTGCTTTCCGTGAGGCTCTCTGTGACAAATGTCGTGAGAATGAAGGAAAGGGCATCAAGAAACTGATGGGTGAAGGTAACTATAAGGCAGTGGTGGCTAACCTTTTGGAAGCAAAGGGACTCAACTACGGTCAGTTGCCTAAGGGTTTATTGCTCTTCCATGAGTATTCTGCTGAAGAGGTGCGCACTCCTATGGAGGAGCATCTGGTAGAAGCTGCTCTCTATGCAAGTAGCAATGGTGAGGCTAACGTACACTTTACAGTTTCTCATGACCATTTGGAACTTTTCAAGCAGAAGGTGGCAGAGAAGGCAGATTTCTATGCAGAGAAGTTTGGTGTGAAGTATAACATTTCTTTCTCTGAGCAGAAACCAAGCACCGATACGATTGCTGCAAATCCTGACAATACGCCTTTCCGCAATGAGGATGGCAGCTTGCTGTTCCGTCCAGGAGGTCATGGCGCTCTGATCCAGAATCTGAATGAGATTGATGCCGACGTTGTCTTTGTGAAGAACATTGATAATGTAGTGCCAGATCGCTTGAAGGCAGATACAGTTACCTATAAGCAGGTTATTGCTGGTATTCTGGTTACTCTTCAGAAGAAGGCTTTCGAATACATGAATTTGCTTGACTCTGGTCTTTATAATCATGAGAAATTGGAGGAGATGATCCGCTTCGTTCAGCGTGATCTCTGTTGCCGTCGTGCAGATATCAAGGAATTGGAGGATGCCGAACTGGTTATTTATTTGCGTAAGAAATTGAACCGACCTATGCGTGTCTGCGGTGTTGTCAAGAACGTAGGTGAGCCTGGTGGCGGTCCATTCCTTACATATAATAATGATGGTACTGTAAGTTTGCAGATTCTTGAGAGTTCTCAGATTGACACAAACAATGAGGAATATATGAAGATGTTTACTCAGGGTACTCACTTCAATCCGGTAGATCTCGTTTGTGCTACAAAGAACTATAAGGGCGAACCATTTAATCTGCCTGATTATGTGGATCCTACTACTGGCTTTATTTCAAGCAAGAGTAAGAATGGTAAGGACTTGAAGGCATTGGAGTTGCCTGGCCTGTGGAATGGTGCGATGAGCGATTGGAACACCGTCTTTGTAGAGGTTCCTCTGAGCACTTTCAATCCGGTAAAGACCGTCAACGACTTGTTGCGTGATCAGCATCAGGCTGTCATTGGCGGTGTAAAGCACGAAGGAGGTTGCTGCTGCAAGCACTAATTTGATTGCGCCTATTTATCCTGCACTTACTATGATTAGTGCATATATATAATAAGGTGTAGGAAGAATATGATGCGGCGCAAGAGGACCTCTATAGGGTAATATCGGAAAAAAGTAAAGAAACATAGCAGAGATTCAAAAGTTTTTTGTACCTTTGCAGACTGAAAGCAGCGCTCCGGTCTGTCGCTGGCATTCCTTTATGGGGATGCGGGAGGAAAGTCCGGGCAGCATAGGGCATCCCACTTCCGAAAATAGAAGCTATTGGTGACAGTAGGTGTCGGCAGAAGAAAATAACCGCTTTTACTATCTTGCTCTTTGAGTGGGGTGGTGAGAGTAAGGGTGAGAAGGTGGTGTAAGAGACCACCAGCTGGCGGGTGATTGTCAGGCTGTGCCATCTGGGAGCTGTAAGCTCATGTAAACCGCAGTTTGAGGGCGGCTCGTCTGAAGTCTTCGGACTACTGTGGAGGGTAGAGTGCTTGAACCTAAGGGTGACTTTAGGGCTAGATAAATGGCAGACTCTGTTCTTACTTCTGGTAGGATACAGACAGAACTCGGCTTATAGGGGCACTGCTTTCTTTTTTTTACAGAAAAAGAATGAAGGCGAAGGTTTCTCGTGATAAGATACCTTTGCTTTTTTCTTTTGTAATTGTTGTGGTGATTTTTGTAGGAATATTCAATATTTAATATATTAATAAAATGAACTTAAAAAATCCAGAGAAGGAGTTTTTTGATGACTTCGAACATAAGGTGACTGACAAGATCAAAAAGTATGGCGACCGTTCTAACTTCCCAAAGTTGGAAGATTATGGTATTGAGCGGATGGAGTTGGAGGATTACCTCTTTGACAAGCAAGCCATCATGGATATGGGTGGTACTCCTCGCCATAAGATGACTGTTGGAGGTATTATTACTTTGATTCCAATCATCATCTTATCTGCAATGCCAGATAGTGCCTACGTTTATGGCAAGACCTGGACGTCCGTCTTGGCGATAGTCATCGGTTTGATGCTGACCCTCTGTTTTTATGCGGTTCTGAAAGCTATCATCCAAATGAGATTGAGCAAGCATAAAGATTCCAAGTTTGAGACTTACATTAAGGCTGTGCTCTTCTATCAACCTACAGAATAGTAGGCTGAACTCATTTTTATTGGGGTGCTTAGTGTCATATTGGTGGTGCAGATTTCCAGCTAAAAAAAGGCACTTGGGTGGTAGGTTTTAATGAAGCGCTTTGTTAGATGCTAATTGATGCGCTTTATTAGATGTTAATGATGCGCTTCGTTAAGTTGCGCTTTTTTTTTAGCGAATATTTTACGCATAAAAAAAAGAAAGTAGGTCAAAAACGGCCTACTTTCTTTGAGTAATATCTTAAATTGATATGATTATACGATACCCTGAGCCATCATAGCCTTAGCTACCTTCAAGAAACCTGCTACGTTAGCACCCTTTACATAGTTAACGTAACCGTCAGCCTCTGTACCATACTTCACACAGTTAGCGTGAATGTCGTTCATGATGTCGTGGAGCTTAGCGTCAACCTCCTCACGAGACCACTTCAAACGCTCTGAGTTCTGGCTCATCTCGAGACCTGATACGGCAACACCACCTGCGTTGGCAGCCTTACCTGGAGCGTAGAGAATCTTAGCATCCTGGAATACCTTGATAGCCTCTGGAGTAGATGGCATGTTAGCACCTTCGCTGACAGCGATCACACCATTAGCGATGAGAGCCTTAGCAGCTTCCTCGTTGATCTCATTCTGAGTAGCAGATGGGAGAGCGATGTCTGCCTTCTCAAACCAAGGCTTTGCACCCTCTACATACTTCACGCCATATTTCTCAGCATACTCCTTGATACGACCGCGCTCTACGTTCTTGAGTTCCATGATGTAGTCGAGCTTCTCGCGATCGATACCATCTGGATCGTAGATGTAACCGTCAGAGTCAGAACATGTCACTGGCTTAGCACCCAACTCGATCAACTTCTCCATTGTATATTGAGCAACGTTACCAGAACCAGATACCAAAACAGTCTTGCCCTTGAGGTCGATGTTCTTTGTAGCGAGCATGTTGCAGAGGAAGTAAACGTTACCGTAACCTGTAGCCTCAGGACGGATACGAGAACCACCGAACTCCTGACCCTTACCAGTCAAGACACCCTGGAACTGGTGAGTCAACTTCTTGTACATACCGAAGAGGTAACCTACCTCACGGCCACCAACACCGATATCACCTGCAGGAACATCCTCGTCTGGACCCATGTGACGGTAAAGCTCAGTCATGAAAGCCTGGCAGAAACGCATCACCTCGTTGTTGCTCTTACCACGTGGAGAGAAGTCAGAACCACCCTTAGCACCACCCATTGGGAGAGTAGTCAAAGAGTTCTTGAATGTCTGCTCGAAAGCCAAGAACTTCAAGATGCTCAAGTTTACAGACTTGTGATAGCGAATACCTCCCTTGTATGGGCCAATCACGTTGTTGTGCTGGATACGGTAACCCATGTTAGTCTGAACGTTACCCTTATCATCTACCCATGATACACGGAATTCGATGATACGGTCTGGAATGCAAAGACGCTCGATGAGGTTTGCTTTCTCAAACTCAGGGTGCTTGTTGTACTCTTCCTCGATGGTACCAAGTACCTGACTAACTGCCTGAATGTATTCAGGCTCATTAGGGAATCTTCTCTGGAGATTCGCGATGACTTCTGATGCTTTCATAATCTTAATCTTTTATTGAGTTTAAAATTTTTATTTTCTTGTTTGCGGTTGCAAAGGTAAAGAAAAAGATTGAAATAACAAACAAAAAGAAAGAAAAAATGATGTAAAAGTAGAAAAAAGTCACTTTTTTAACTTTTCGTAAGACGAATGGGGCTATTTTTTGTGTACGTACACCTTATTATATATAGGGAGTGCCGAAATTTATGTCTGTAGTGTATCGAATAGGATAGTAGGGTACCACTTCTATTTTTGCGTGGGCAGGGAAAAATTTGCGCCTGCCCACGCAGAAAAAAATCCTCGGCGAAAGGAAATTTCCTTCTGCCGAGGATTCTGATGTTTATGATAGGAAGTAAATTGTTACTTCTGTATCGTTCTTTTACTTTTTAAAACCATTATTTCTTGATAACCTTCTTGGTCTTTCCGTCAGTGGTCTTCACAATGTAAACATTGCCAGAAGTCATAGAACTTACCTGCTGACCAGCCAAAGTGAAGATAGAGGTAGCATTGTTGGCTTTGGTTGTTGCTTGTGGCGCCTTGATACCTGTTGTGATATTCTTCTCGTCGCCATAAATAGCCTTGATGTTTTGCCCCATTGCTTTCATTGTCATATCGGCATACATCTTGTTTGTAACATTTGAAATCTTGGCTGTCATTGAGAACTTGATACCTCCAAAAAGTTTACTAGTTGTTCCTAGTCCAACAGGATTTTGGACATAGATTTTGGTTTCTGGAACATTTAGTGTTATTATTCCATCTTTTTCTTGTCCTTCTATGTCGTTTAATTCAATATCACCAACTTTCAGTCCTGCGAAGGAGAAATCTTTGAGGGAAAAAGAATATTTCTCATTCTCTTGTTGTGTTACTGTAATCTTGACATCATTAACTGTTGTTGGTTTGCCCCCATCAACAGTGATGATCAGGTTGTCTGTGTAATCTGTTGCCATAGCAGTCATTGTACTCATAACCATGGCAAGCATGAGTGTAAAAAAATGTTTCATAATTCTTTGAATATTTATATGATTTCTATCTGTTATTTTAACTTGTATGCCAATCCGATTGTGCCATAGATAGGGTACATGGTCTGTTCGATGGTATGGAAGTCACGCTTGAAAATACCTGCTGTGCCCCATGAGATTTCGGCTGTAGCTCCCCAATGTTTGGTAAAATGATAATCGCAACCAACTTTGATACCCCATTGGATATTTCTCATGTCCTTTGAAAAGTCGTAAGTTCCACGTTGACCTTCCTCATGTCCGAGCAAGACTTTATCGCCTGTAGGATTTCCTTTGCGTAAGTAACCGTCGTAGGCGGCACCAGTAAAGTTCTTTGAGGTAATCAGTGAGCCATAAGGACCAAACTTTAAACGGAATTGAGAACCTAATTCGTATGTTGCCAATATAGGTAAAGTCCACATCCATTGCTTTACGTTCGTATCAACATTACCTGTAAACAGGCCTTCGAGCGTTTCGCCACCACGTGTAATCTCCATGTGATAGTTTTTGACTGTGGCATCGGTTTTCATACCTTTGTTTTCAATGTAAAGACCTGTAGCAAGTCCCCAACGATTATGGAATGGTTTGTAGAACTCCACACCATACATCAAATTGGTTCTTGGGGAGTAGCTGTTCAACTTTCTTATGGTCGCAGGCATGTCGAGTGGGGCTGTACCTCCGATACTATACCCCATGCGTGCATAGATATTCGCGTCCTTAAACCAACTCTCGCTCCAAGCTTGTGCTGAAAATAGAGTCAGCATAGCCAATGATAAGATATATTTCTTCATTATTCTTCGATTTTTGCACAAATGATTCTCAGTTCGTCAATACACAAAGTACTGCCTACGGCTCCCTTGAAACTTGCTCCTTCCTCACTGGAAGAGCATACGATAGCCATGTTGTAGCCACGATTCTCCAGAAGTTGAAGGTCAATGTCCTCGGTATAGTCGAATACGGTCTCAAACTTTGTCCACGTGTCTGTAGTCTTGATGTCCTTGACTTCTGCTATGCCAACAAGCTGTTTGCTGGTCTTGACATCATCACCGTAAAGAACAACAGGATTTCCATGTTCATCATGATTTTTGTAGATGACAGCATAGATGTTGCAAATATCTACCTTTCCCTGTACAATGTTGCCATTTTCATCTTGGAAATCTTTGCCAGGAGTAAACTTGTAGTAGCCTTCGAACTTGATAGGTTTGCGGTCGAATGGCTTTCCGAATTGGGTAGCCTTCATGGCATCCATTAAGGCACTCATACCATCGAACGCCCCGATGAAGATATTTCCAGCTGCAATTTTTTTGCCCACCATGGCCCCAAGCTCACCTGTACTACGCGTCGTAAGTATGACACCTTTGCCTTCATATCCCTCTGTGGGTGCGGTAGGGTAGTCGTCAGGTCTTGCTGATGGAACACTGATAGCAAAGCCTTGGTTTCCACTTGCCCACCAATCCTTGATTTCTTGTTCTTTGGAATTGATCTCGAACCATTCATAATATTGGTTAGCATCACTGAAGTCGGAAGCCTCGTTGAACTTATAGTGCTCGAAGCTATAAGTAATGGTGTCTCCGATTGTTCGTTCATCTTCGGTAACTCTTACTTTGTATGGGCGTGACCAATGTTTGTCTTGTGAGGTAACGGTGTAAATGACCTCCTTGCCATCGGAAAAATCGTGTGTGGAACCATTCTCAGGAGAGATAGTTGCCCCTTCTGTTAACTTAAAGTAAGGGGCCAAAGCTGTACAATCGCTACCTAATCTTACTTTGAAATTCACTGTGTTCTCTTTTGGCAATACATTGATGAGTGTATCGCTTGCTTGGAAGAACATGCTTGTAGGATCATCCACATGAATATATGCCTGCTCAATATCGCATTCTGCGTTAAGAGGCTCATCCTTGAAACAAGAGGTGAGGGAAGCGCTGCCAATCATAGCAGCGGCCATCAATTTAAAATATTTCATAAACTATTAATATAATCTTTTTTACCAGATGCAAAGTTACGACGAAAACTTGTAACTTCCAAATGTTTTTCCCTTAAAATGCATATTTGTTCTCTTTTTGGCATAAAAAAAGAAGAAAAATGATATTATGTACCTGAATTGCAAACTATTAGCTACTTTCTTTTATATGCTTTCACTTTGTTATGAAATATCAATAGAATAGGGGGACTTTTATTAAAATGATGAGATAAAAAATCCCCGATTCCGAAGAATCGGGGATAAAATATTTTGCATTGTTATTGAATGCGATTCAAATTGAAGCGAAAGGCTAATGATTAAGCCTTACCCTCCATCTGAGCCTTCAACTTAGCAAGTGCGTCGATATCACCGAGTGAAGTACCTGCTGCTACGTTGTTGATAGCTGCAGCCTCATTCTTGCGACCTGCGTTGTTGTGCTTGCGTGGAGCTGCTGGCTTAACATCGTCCTTGCCCTCCTCGAATGTACGAGAGTGAGAGAGGATGATACGCTTTGTCTCCTTAACGAACTCGATAACCTTGAAGTCGAGCTCCTCGCCCTTCTTAGCCATTGAGCCATCCTCCTTAGTGAGGTGCTTTGGAGTTGCGAAGCCTTCGCCACCCTCTGCGAGAGCAACTACAGCGCCCTTATCCATCATCTCAGTGATGGTACCCTTGTGGATAGAACCTGGAGTATAGATTGCTTCGTACTCATCCCATGGGTTAGCCACCAACTGCTTGTGACCAAGGCTCAAACGACGGTTCTCCTTATCAATCTCAAGAACTACTACGTCGATGTCAGCGCCTACTGTTGTGAACTCAGATGGGTGCTTAACCTTCTTAGTCCAAGAGAGGTCGGAGATGTGAATCAAACCATCAACACCTTCCTCGAGCTCTACGAAGATACCGAAGTTAGTGAAGTTGCGAACCTTTGCAGTGTGCTTGCTACCTATAGGGTACTTAACCTCGATGGTCTCCCATGGGTCTTCCTTCAACTGCTTGATACCAAGGCTCATCTTACGCTCAGCGCGGTCGAGTGTCAAAATAACAGCCTCAACCTCGTCACCTACCTTCATGAAGTCCTGAGCAGAACGCAAGTGCTGGCTCCAAGACATCTCAGATACGTGGATAAGACCCTCAACACCAGGAGCAATCTCTACGAATGCACCGTAATCAGCCATAACGACTACCTTACCCTTAACGTGGTCACCAACCTTCAAGTTAGCATCCAAAGCATCCCATGGGTGTGGAGTCAACTGCTTCAAACCAAGAGCGATACGCTTCTTCTCCTCATCGAAGTCGAGGATAACAACGTTGATCTTCTGGTCGAGTGTTACAACCTCGTGTGGATCGCTTACGCGGCCCCAAGAGAGGTCTGTGATGTGAATCAAACCATCTACGCCACCGAGGTCAACGAATACACCGTAAGAAGTGATGTTCTTAACAGTACCTTCGAGGATCTGACCCTTCTCGAGCTTACCGATGATTTCTTTACGCTGCTGCTCCAACTCCTGCTCGATGAGAGCCTTGTGAGATACAACAACGTTGCGGAACTCCTGGTTGATCTTTACAACCTTGAACTCCATTGTCTTGCCTACGAAGATATCGTAGTCGCGTATAGGGTGAACGTCGATCTGGCTTCCTGGCAAGAAAGCTTCGATACCGAAAACGTCAACAATCATACCGCCCTTAGTGCGGCACTTGATATAACCCTGGATAACTTCCTCGTTCTCAAGAGCCTCGTTAACACGCTCCCAAGACTTGCTCAAGCGAGCCTTCTTGTGAGAGAGAACCAACTGACCCTTAACGTCTTCCTGGTTTTCTACATAAACCTCAACCTTGTCACCTACCTTCAAGTCTGGGTTGTAACGGAATTCAGAAGCTGGGATAATACCGTCGCTCTTGTAACCGATGTTTACGATAACCTCTTTCTTATCAACAGAGATTACAGTACCCTCTACAACCTGATGTTCAGTTACTTTGTTAAGGGTTTCGTCATAGGCCTTCTCGAGGTCCTCTTTGCTGACGTTTGCGCTGCCGCCATTCTCAAACTCGTCCCAATTGAAGTCGTCCAATGGCTTTACGTTCTTTAAATCTGACATAAAATTAAATAAAAAATTAAAAATTAATAAAGTTAGACTTTATGTGAATTATATAAATCGGGCGCAAAATTACTCATTTTTGGCGGAATAACCCAATTTAGAGAGATGTAAATGCTGATATTTATTGTATTTTAACATTTTTGGGCTATAAAATGGGGTTATTTCCTATTTTACCTTAATTATATAAGTGAAATATACTCTATAAAAACTGCTCTGGTGCAAATACTCATTGATGATAGATAGATAGTTGATGGGCGTAAAAAGAATATTATTGCTGCTTAAGGCAATATTTCTTTCAGGTTAGCGTTTTATAATAGATGGAAAAGAAAGAAAAAGAAGATAGCTACTCTCATATTCTCAAATACACCGGCATTCTTGGCGGTGTACAGGGACTTAGTGTGCTTGTTGGTATTGTACGCAACAAGTTCGCTGCTTTGTTCTTGGGGCCAAATGGTATGGGAATGGTCTCTCTGTTGAATTCCACTATTAATATGATGGTTTCTGCTACTTCTTTTGGTATTCCGACAAGCGCAGTGCACGAAATATCAGATAATTATGACCGTGCTCCTAAACGATTACTTGAATCTATCAAGCTGATTCGCTCGTGGGTACTTCTGACTGCTGTTTTGGGCGTGTTGGTATGTGTATGTTTAGGACCACTTTTCAATAACTGGACTTTTACTTGGGGTAATCATACGCTTCATTATATGTTATTGGCACCAACGGTTGGATTGACTATTCTTGTTGGTGGGGAAATGGCCGTGCTGAAGGCTACCCGTCAATTGAAGGCTTTGGCCTATTCTTCTCTTTATGTTGTTGCAGCGTCTTTGATCATATCTGCTCCTGTATATTATCTGTGGGGACAGTCGGGAATCGTCTTCGTGCTAAACTTTCAAGCGTTTGTTCAATTAGTGTGTGTAATGCGCTATTCTTTAAGGTATTATCCTTATGTAATATCATTAAGGCGTAGCTATTTGAAGTCTGGTGTTCATGTCATCAGATTAGGAATTGCGTTTGTTCTCTCCGGTGTCATCAATAGTGGCGCTGAGTTCTTGGTACGCACCTATCTTAATAATGTGGGGGATTTGGAAGAGGTGGGTCTGTTCAATGCCTGTTCTACGTTAGTATTGGTGTATGGTGGTCTCGTTTTCTCTGCTATGGAGTCTGATTATTATCCGAGATTGTCTTGTATTAAGGGAAAAGGAAGTGAACTGAATGCCTGTGTTAACCGTCAGATAGAGGTGAATACGCTTCTGATATCTCCTTTTATCATCATGCTGATTTTTGGTTTGCCTATTTTGATTCCTCTGCTTTACGATAAGAGTTTTATGGGCATTCTTCTGATGGCGCAATTTGCTGCAGTCAGCATGTTGTTCCGTGCCGTGTATCTTCCTATAGAATATCTTCCGTTATCCAAAGGGCAGTCTTTTGTGTTCTTGGGGCAGGAGACTTTTGCCGTAGTGCTTCTTTTTGTTTTTGAGATTATTGGTTTCTATTTATATGGTCTTACGGGCATGGGAATTGGCATTGTTCTTGCATATTTTGTGGAGGCCATAGCTGTATCTATCTTTAGCAGGATTTATTATTCTATGGTAATTTCTAAAAGTGCTTACCTCTATATGGGTATTGAAACGTTGTTTTGTCTTTTAGCATTGACTGTCGTTATTTCGGTAGATTTGAACTTCTATTATTGGCTGGCTGCTTTTGTCTTTTCTGCGATGAATGTTTGTTTCAGTTTGTACATTATCAAAACCAAGACGCATCTTATTGAAAAAATAATGGCATGGTTGAAGCGGTAAAAGGGCGATATTGCTAACCATATGTGGCAAAAGTGTAACAAAATACTCGTAAATTATTACTTTTCCGTTAAAACCGGTAAAAAAATCCATTCGATTTGTCGTTATATTGAGAATAATTGTTATCTTTGCGTTCGAAATGTAAAGATAATAGTTATGACATTAGTCATTGTAGGCATATTTTTGATTGGTTGTCTCCTCATTGCGACGGAGAATGTTACCAAAGTTAACCGTGCTGCCGTTGCGATTTTCGCGGGAACGGTAGGATGGGTACTCTATATTTGCTTTGGTATGGACTTCGTGACCAGTCAGCATGCGTATGAATTTTCTAACTATCTGCATGCCGATGAATGGAATATTATTCCTGACAATAGTGTTGCTGTCAAGAATTTCATTTCACGCTTTATCTTTCTGCCATACGTGGGAAGAGCGGCTGAAATCGTACTCTTCCTTTTATCTACTATGACTATTGTTGAGATCTTGAATAATAATGGTTGCTTTGATTTTATCAGCCAACTTTTGCGTACCCGTAAAAGCAAGAAAATGCTGTGGACTTTAGCAATAGTGACCTTTATTATATCTGCCAATCTTGATAATCTCACGACTACTGTGATGATGCTTACGATTATGCATGGCATTATACCGAGTCGTCGTCAGCGTATGTTTTATGGCAGTGCTATATTGCTGGCTGCCAATTGCGGCGGTGCTTTGACTGTGATTGGAAATCCTGAAGGTCTGGTGCTTTGGAATGGAGGTTTGGTTACGGCTACAGCTTTCTCTATGGCGTTGTTTTTGCCTTGTCTGGCAGCCTGGCTGATTCCTACTTATGTGATTTCCAGACAGTTGCCGGAAAGGGTAGAAACGGAGTGGATTGTGATGCCCTACAGAGGCGATGATACCCGTCTGAATGTCTGGCAGCGCCTCGTGATGCTTTTTGTGGGTATAGGGGGATTATGGTTTATTCCTACATTCCATAATATTACGAAACTGAGTCCATTCTTGGGTGCACTCTGTGTTCTCGCTATTTTGTGGGTGGTAAATGAGATTTTCAACCGTAAGCTCATGAATATGGATGCCATGGTGGATCGTCGTACACCTCGTGTGTTGCAGTATGGAGTCATTCAGATGATTCTTTTTGTAATGGGAATCATGATGGCGGTTGCTGTGGTGAAGGAAACTGGTGCTTTCAATGCGCTGACTGAGTATCTGGGTGTGGATGAACAGAATCCGAGTGTGTGGACACATGGTGTAGTGGCAGGTGTTATCAGTACAGTTTTGGATAATTTCGCTACAGCCATCAATTTCTTCTCTTTGCCTGATCTTCCTTTGCAGAATGAATTGTTGGAAGGGACGACAGATTATAGTTGCAATGGCTTGTATTGGCAGGTGATTGCTTATTGTGTCATGGCAGGTGGAAATGTATTGGGTATTGGTACGGTAAGTGGATTGGCTCTGATGAAAATGGAGCGGATGCGCATTACTTGGTTCTTCCGTAATGTTGGTTGGAAGGCTCTTTTGGGTGGCGTTATTGGACTTGCCATCCTCTGGCTCTCACATAATCTTGTTTCGGGAGCTACGTGTTTGTTGATTTAAAGAATTTATCCTTATTCTTATATTTTGATAAAAGAGTATTCTTATACTCTGGAAAATGAGAATAAAAATATGAAAAGCATTCACATTGCGTGAAAGGCACGTAATCAGAATAAAACTGAATATAAATTCAGATAAAACTAATTCAGAATAAACATATAATAATATAATAAGGTATATAGTTATGGCAAAGATTAAAACTATAGGTATTTTGACCTCTGGAGGTGATGCTCCAGGAATGAATGCAGCTATCCGTGCGGTAACTCGTGCTGCAATTTACAATGGTTTCAACGTAAAGGGTATCTATCGTGGTTATGATGGTCTTATCAATGATGAGATCAAGACTTTTACCACAGAGAATGTGAGTGGTATCATTGGTACGGGTGGTACTATGCTGAAAACAGCTCGTTCTAAGGAATTTATGACAGAAGAAGGTCGTCAGAAGGCTTTCGAGACCATTCAGAAAGAAGAAATCGATGCCCTTGTGGTTATCGGTGGTAATGGCTCGCTGACTGGTGCGATGAATTTCGCCCGCGAATTTGATGTTTGCTGCATTGGCCTCCCTGGTACTATCGATAATGACCTTTATGGAACAGATAATACAATCGGTTATGATACTACCATGAATACGATCGTGGAATGTGTGGACCGCATTCGTGATACAGCCCAGAGTCATGAGCGTATTTTCTTCATTGAGGTAATGGGACGTGATGCTGGTTTCCTTGCACAGAACAGTGCTATCGCAAGTGGTGCTGAGGCTGCTATCATTCCTGAGGACAGTACAGATGTTGACCAGTTGGCTCAGTTTATGGAGCGTGGTATCCGTAAATCTAAGAAGAGTTGTATCGTTATCGTCTCTGAAAGTCCTAAGTGTGGTGCCCTCTACTATGCAGACCGTGTGCGCAAGGAGTTCCCAGAGTTTGATGTGCGTGTTTCTATCTTAGGTCACTTGCAGCGTGGCGGTCGTCCTTCTGCCCGTGACAGAATCCTTGCTTCCCGTACGGGTTGCGGTGCTATAGAGGCCATCATACAGGGACAGAGAAATGTCATGATTGGCGTGCGTAACAATGAGGTTGTTTATGTCCCACTGTCAGAAGCTATCCGCTCAGACAAACCATTTGACCGTAAATTGATTAAGGTGCTTGATGAATTGAGCATCTAAACTTGATGATGTCAAAGCCGAATGTTGAGTGTGGGTTTCTGAAAAGAAATCTGAAAAAACACTCAACATTCAAGGTTTTGAGAATCAATGTAAAAGTAAAAATGATTTAAACGGCACTAAAAATGGTTTAAAGGAGAATTAAACTTCATTTTTATTTGGAGTTTTCTTAAATTGTTGTTACTTTTGCAGGGTCGTTAAATAAGATAACAACTACAATAATAAATAAATTAAACTTATAGCTTATGTCACAAATTAACGGACGCATTTCGCAGATTATCGGTCCTGTTATCGACGTTTATTTCGATATCAAGGGCGAGAACCCTGAGAAGGTGCTTCCAAAGATTCACGAAGCTCTAAAGGTGCAACGTTCTGACGGACGCGAATTGGTCATCGAGGTGCAGCAGCACATCGGTGAGGACACAGTACGCTGTGTCGCTATGGACAACACCGACGGCTTGCAGCGTGGCTTGGAGGTTGTCTCTACGGGCAGCCCAATCGTGATGCCTGCAGGCGAGCAAATCAAAGGTCGTATGATGAATGTCATCGGACAGCCTATTGATGGTATGAATGAATTGGACATGAAGGGCGCTTATCCTATCCATCGCGAAGCTCCTAAGTTTGACGAACTGTCAACCCACAAGGAGATGCTTGCTACCGGTATAAAGGTGATCGACTTGCTCGAGCCTTATATGAAGGGTGGTAAGATTGGACTTTTCGGAGGTGCTGGTGTAGGTAAGACTGTGCTTATCATGGAGTTGATCAACAACATCGCCAAGGGACACAACGGTTACTCCGTATTCGCTGGTGTAGGTGAACGTACTCGTGAGGGTAACGACTTGATTCGAGATATGCTTGAGTCAGGTGTTATCAAGTATGGCGAGAAGTTCCGTAAAGCCATGGAAGAGGGTAAGTGGGATCTTTCCCTCGTTGACCCAGAGGAACTTGCCAAGAGTCAGGCTACCCTGGTGTATGGTCAGATGAATGAGCCACCGGGGGCACGTGCTTCTGTAGCGCTTTCTGGTTTGACCGTAGCCGAGGAGTTCCGTGATCATGGTGGTAAGAATGGTGAGGCTGCCGATATCATGTTCTTCATCGATAACATTTTCCGTTTCACCCAGGCTGGTTCTGAGGTTTCTGCGCTGTTGGGCCGTATGCCATCAGCCGTAGGTTATCAGCCAACATTGGCTTCCGAGATGGGTGCTATGCAGGAACGAATCACTTCTACCAAGAATGGTTCCATTACCTCTGTACAGGCTGTTTATGTGCCTGCCGATGACTTGACTGACCCTGCTCCAGCTACTACATTTACCCACCTGGATGCTACCACAGAGCTTTCACGTAAGATCGCTTCTCTCGGTATCTATCCTGCTGTAGATCCATTAGGTTCTACTTCTCGTATCCTCGATCCACTGATCGTCGGCAAGGCACATTACGATTGCGCACAGCGAGTAAAACAGTTGTTGCAGCGTTACAATGAGTTGCAGGATATCATCGCCATCCTCGGTATGGATGAACTTTCTGATGAGGATAAGTTGACCGTGAACCGTGCACGCCGTGTACAGCGTTTCTTGAGTCAGCCATTCACCGTAGCAGAGCAGTTCACCGGTTTGAAGGGTGTGATGGTTCCTATTGAAGAGACTATCAAGGGCTTCAATGCTATCCTCGACGGCGAGGTGGATGACCTGCCTGAGCAGGCTTTCCTCAACGTAGGTACTATCGAGGACGCAAAGGAGAAGGCTAAGCAGTTGCTTGCAGCAGCACAGGCGTAGTCTTTAGTGAAGAGTGAAGAACGAAGAATGAAGAATTCGATAGCAATATTGGGTTATTATAAAGTTCAAAGTTCAAAGTTCAAAATTCAAAGTTAAAGATTATGTTAAAACTTAAGATAGTTTCTCCCGAGAAAATAGTCTTCCAAGGTGAAGTGGAGAGCGTTCTGGTTCCTGGAACTCTCGGTTCATTCGAGATTCTCAACGATCACGCTCCTATTATCTCCTCGCTTGAAATAGGCAAGGTGGAATACACTACCAAGGAAGGCAAGCAAGTGATGAACATACAGGGTGGATTCGTGGAATGTAAGAAAAACGAAGTAAGCCTCTGTGTAGAAGTATAGATATGGAAAAGGAAGAAAAGATGCGCTTGCAATATATCAGGCAAGTTGATATCAAGTATAAACAGATTTCGCTCTGGTTGACAGCGGGTGTGGCCTTGGCCATACTTTTTGCCTGCAGATTGTCTGCTCAATGCGAAGATATAATTGCTCAGGTGGTTAATCCTCTGATTGTGAGTGCGTTGTTCTCGCTTGTTGCAAGTACTGCTTACAGTGAAGCATGGAAAGCGATAGCAAAGTCTTCACCTGCAAATCTTGCCAAGTTTTACTTGGCGGCTTTGGTTGTGAAGTTGGTGGCTGGAATCTTGGTGTTTCTCATCTATGTACTTGTATGTGATAAGCAGAATATATTAGGCTTTACAGCTATCTTTGCTCTTTTCTATATAGTTCTTCTCGTATTCGATTGCGTTTATTTCACTCGGGTAGAGAAAAAAGGTCGTCTTTCTTAAGCGACTTTGAGACAAACAGATTAATAAATTAAAAATAAGAATTAAAGAATATGAAACATCTCAAGCAATTCCTCTTGATGGCGATGCTGCTTTTCACGCTGGCACCTCTGCAGGTATCGGCCAAGGAAAACATCGACGTGAAAGAGATATTGTGGGGTCATATCAAGGATTCTTATGAATGGCATATCACAAAGGTGGGAGACCATCCCATAGTGATTCATCTGCCTATCATCGTGAAGAGCTCAACGGGCTGGCACGTCTTCTGCAGCAGCGAATTCTCGGAAGAGAAGGATGCCAATGGAGACCGTCCAGGACCTTTCAACCTGGTGATCAAGAACGCTGATGCGCAGGCGAATCCCAACAAGATAGTAGAGAAGGTGGGAGGTCAGGAGGTTCGTCCTCTCGACATCTCCATCACGAAGACCGTTTGCGTGCTCTTCATCGATGCTATCATCCTGTTGCTCTGTATCCTGATACCAGCCCGCTGGTGCAGGAACCACAAGGTGGATGACCCTGCACCAAAGGGATTTGTGGGACTGATGCACATGTTCATCATGTCGGTATATACCGATGTAATTGAGGCCACACTGGGTAAGGAAGCCCCAAAGTACGCACCATGGTTGCTTACTTGCTTCTTCTTTATCTTCGTGGCGAACATCATGGGTATCGTACCTTTCCCTCCAGGTGGTGGTAACCTGACGGGTAATATCGCCTGCACCGTATTCTTCGGTGTAACGACATTCCTGATCACCAACTTCACCGGTACCAAGGAATACTGGAAGGAAATCTTCTGGCCGGAGGTACCAACGTGGTTGAAGGTGCCAGTGCCACTGATGCCATTCATCGAGCTCTTCGGAATCTTTACGAAACCGCTGGCTCTGATTATCCGACTCTTCGCCAACATGATGGCGGGTCACGCCATCGCACTTTCGTTTGCGGCTATCATTTTCATCATGTTCAACATCAGTGAGAATGCTATCGCCAACTATGTGGCAGGTACGGGTATGACAATAGTAAGTGTTGCGATGAGCGCTTTTATGATGCTCCTCGAAGTATTGGTAAGCTACATTCAGGCATTGGTATTCACCATGCTGAGTGCAGTATTCATCTCGCTGGCTCATGTAAAGTCTCATGAGGCTGAGCCAGAGGTTGTGAAGTAATTTATAATTACGGAATCTACATTCAATTAAACATTAAATAAAGAAAATATTAACAACTTAAATTATTAAGATTATGTTATCACTTTTATTAGCAGCAGAGATTGCAAAGTTGGGTGCCGCAGTAGGTGCAGGTTTGGCCGCTATTGGCGCAGGTATTGGTATCGGTCGCATTGGTGGCCAGGCTATGGATGCCATGGCTCGTCAGCCAGAGAAGATGGGCGATCTCCGTTCTTCTATGATTATCGCAGCTGCGTTGGTTGAGGGTGTTGCGTTCTTCGCAGTCATCATTGCCATCTTGGCTATCGTAATGTAATATTTTGCTGTCACAGTTTGCCGTTCTCAATATTTGTTTTTAAATAAGATTGAGGACGGAGAACGGTGGCTCAAAAAGAGTTAGTTAATTAAAAACGTTTAAGTAAAACTTTAACCAGTATATATGGATTTATTGATTCCTGATAGCGGTTTGCTTTTCTGGATGACGTTGGTCTTTATCATCGTTTTCATTATCCTTTGGAAGGCGGGATTCCCAGCCATCATCAAGATGGTGAACGACCGAAAGGCCTACATCGACGAGAGTTTGCGTAAAGCTCACGAAGCCAATGAAAAGCTTGCCAATATCCAAAAAGAAGGTGAATCCATCTTGCAGGAAGCTCGCGAGAAGCAGGCTGCCATTCTGAAAGAGGCTGCTGAAACCCGTGATGCCATCGTAGAGAAAGCACAGGACAAGGCTCGCGAAGAGGGCGCTCGTCTTCTTTCTGATGCCAAGACTCAGATTGAGAACGAAAAGCAGAATGCTATTCGTGAAATCCGTGGACAGGTTGCAGAACTCTCTGTTCAAATAGCAGAGAAGGTGCTCAAAGCAAAACTCTCTGACGATAAAGCACAGATGGATTTGATAAATCGACTGCTGGACGAGGTTTCTTCTGATAACAAATAGTAAAGCTTATGGATATAGGTGTAATATCGGTGCGTTATGCCCGTGCTCTTATCAAGGCAGCTACCGGCATGAAGCTCGAAGATCAGGTGTACCAGGAGATGCAGACGCTCTACAAGAGCTACATCGACGTGCCTGAACTGAGATTTACGATAGACAACCCTATGCTTTCTAAGGATAAGAAACAGACACTTCTCACGACTGCTTTAGGTGAAAAACCTTCAGACCTCAGTAAGAAGTTCGTTGCTCTTGTACTGAAAGAGGATAGGGAGAGCACCCTGCAATTCATGGCTGCTTCGTATATCACTCTTTACAGGAAACAGAAGAACATCATCCGTGGTAAGCTGATTACCGCCACAGCAGTAGCTCCTGAAACTGAGCAGAAAATGCGCCAGATGGTGGAGCAGCGAACGCAAGGTACTGTGGAGTTCAAAACAGAGGTGAACCCTGAAATCATCGGTGGTTTCATCCTTGAGTATGATACTTATAGAATGGATGCGAGCGTGAAAACAAAGCTCACAAACATTCTGACACAGCTTAAAAAGTAAGAGATAAGTGAAGTGTGAAAAAAAAACGAAGAGTGAACTACTCTGGTGCTTTCCCCCTTCATATATTTCTAAATTCAAATTTTAAATTTTAAATAACAATGTCAGATAAAATTAAACCAAGTGAGGTGTCTGAAGTTCTTCTGCAACAACTACAGGAGGTAAATGGCGCTCAGCAGTTTGACGAGGTTGGTACCGTGCTCACCGTCGGTGATGGTGTGGCTCGTATCTACGGTCTTCGTAATGCAGAGGCTAATGAGCTTCTTGAGTTTGAGAATGGCACCATGGCTATCGTCATGAACTTGGAGGAAGACAATGTAGGTTGTGTCCTCTTAGGTCCAACAGCTGGCATCAAGGAAGGTCAGAGCGTAAAGCGTACTCATCGTATCGCTTCTATCCGCGTGAACGACAACTTCTTAGGACGTGTCGTTAATCCTCTGGGTCAGGCTATCGATGGCCAGGGTGATATCGATCTCACCGGCGCTTTCGAGATGCCTCTGGATCGTAAGGCTCCTGGTGTAATCTATCGTCAGCCAGTGAAGGAGCCTCTGCAGACAGGTTTGAAGGCTGTCGATTCCATGATTCCTATCGGTCGTGGACAGCGTGAGTTGATCATCGGCGACCGTCAGACCGGTAAGACTGCCATCGCAGTGGATACCATCATCAACCAGAAGAGTTTCTATGAGGCAGGCAAGCCTGTATATTGTATTTACGTAGCTATCGGTCAGAAAGCTTCTACTGTAGCTGCATTGGTACAGAACCTCAAGGAGCATGGCGCTTTGCCATATACTATTATTGTAAGTGCTACTGCTGCTGATCCTGCAGCCATGCAATACTACGCACCATTTGCTGGTGCTGCTATTGGTGAGTATTTCCGCGACCGCGGTTACTCAGCCCTCGTAGTATATGATGACTTGAGTAAGCAGGCTGTGGCTTATCGTGAGGTATCCTTGATTCTCCGCCGTCCATCAGGACGTGAGGCTTACCCTGGTGATGTCTTCTATCTCCACTCTCGTCTGTTGGAGCGTGCTGCTCGTATCAACGACCAGCAGGAGGTAGCTGAGCAGATGAACGACCTGCCAGAGTGCCTGAAGGGCAAGGTAAAGGGTGGTGGTTCTTTGACAGCCCTTCCTATCATTGAGACTCAGGCTGGTGACGTTTCAGCATACATCCCAACCAACGTGATTTCCATCACCGATGGTCAGATCTTCCTGGAGACCGATCTCTTCAACCAGGGCTTCCGCCCAGCTATCAACGTAGGTATCTCTGTATCCCGTGTAGGTGGTTCTGCTCAGATTAAGAGTATGAAGAAGGTGGCTGGTACCTTGAAGATTGATATGGCTCAGTATCGTGAGTTGGAGGCTTTCTCTAAGTTCTCCAGCGATATGGATGCTGTGACAGCGATGACCTTGGATCGTGGTCATAAGAACGACCAACTGTTGGTGCAGCCTCAGTATCGCCCTATGCCAGTAGGCGAGCAGGTGGCTATTCTCTATTGTGGTGTTCATGGTTTGATGCACGACGTGCCTATGGATAAGGTTCGTGAGTGTCAGGATCAGTTCCTCGACGCTATGCGCAGCCAGCACGCTGATATCATTGAAACTTTGGCAGATGGTAAACTCACAGACGATTGTATCAGGGTTGTCGAGGAGACCATGGCAAATGTAGCAGGACAATATAAAGTGTAATAGCCTATGCCGTCATTAAAAGAGATAAAAACTCGTATTGCTAGCGTCAATAGCACCCGTAAAATTACGAGTGCTATGAAGATGGTGGCATCCAGTAAGTTGCATCATGCTCAGGTTGCTATACAGAACATGTTACCTTATGAGAATATGCTGGAACATATTCTCAAGAGTTTCTTAGTCAGCACTCCTTCCGTTCAATGTGAATTGGAAGTAGAGCATAAGTTGGTTAAGCGCGCTGCTCTTGTGGTTTACAGTTCGAATAGTTCGCTTTGCGGTGGATTCAATTCCAATATCATTAAGATGATGATGCATGCTGTGGATGAGTATAAAGCTCAAGGCATTGACGACATTACGGTTTATCCTATCGGTAGAAAGGTTGCTGAGAAGGCGCAGAAAATGGGACTTCATATTGCAGGTGATTTTACAGAACTTGCTGAAAAACCAAATTCCTGTGAATGCGCTGCTATTGCAAAGGAACTGGCCAAGAAATATGTGGCAGGTGAACTGGACCGAGTAGAAATGATTTATCATCATTTCAAAAGTGCTGGTTCTCAGATTCTTACCCGCAAGACATTTTTGCCAATCGACCTCTCTACGGAGGCTATTGGTGAAGATAACGACCGTGATCTGACTTCCAATATTGCTACAGCCAAAGCTCAAGAATATCTCCGCAAAAAACAGGAAAATCAAGAGCGCCAGACTACAGAAGCAAAACCGCTGAATGATGATTTCATCGTAGAGCCGGATTTGAATACTGTACTGAGCGTGCTGATTCCTAAGCATTTGCATCTGATGATATTCACAGCTTTGCTGGATAGCTTAGCCAGCGAACATGCTGCTCGAATGGTGGCTATGCAAACTGCTACGGATAATGCCGATGAACTCTTGCGCGAACTCAACTTGCAGTACAACAAGAGTCGTCAACAGGCCATTACAAATGAATTGCTTGATATTGTTGGCGGTAGTGTCAACAATTAAATGTTTGTCTTGAGTATTTAAAAAAATATGTAGTAATCTTGATGATTTCAAGGAAACATTCATTCTAAATAAAAAAGGAGACAAGCGGTGAGCTTATCTCCTTTTTTCATGTTTCATTTTAAAGCACCTTTTTGTTTCTTGTTATAGTGCCATCCTTATATCTTCTTTATTTTTAGTGCCATCCTTTTTTATACTTTATATCCTTTAAGGTTTTAACTGTTTTTTATATCTTGTATCGTAGCCCGATATTGAGATCAAAAGTTCGGGATTTTACATTTTCATGATACGAATAATATGTATATCTCAGATAATAAGATGCCCCCATTTCAAAACTCAGATGTCTCGAAAGATTGAAGAACATCTTAGCGTTTGTAACAAGCAGTGACGCATTTCCCTTATCGCCCTGAGCGTTCAGGTAGAGTGGGTCGGTATTTTCCCAGTCTTTCTGCTCATACCCTTTCCATGTGAAGATGCGGTAGTAATCTGCACCGAGTCTGATACTTCCCACTTTTCCAAATTCCATGAAACTATTCATCTTCACGCTGTATCCGCTACCCATATTGTAGTCTCTGTCTATGATGTTATAGTAGTCGGTCAGGCTTCCGCCGAGAATGATGCCGTCTATGAATATGTTCTGTTCCAGTTTGGTCAAATTTCCGATGGTAGGATAACTGCATAAGATTCCCGGTCCTACTGAAGCGGCTTCTGATATGCGGTATGGTACCTCACTGGTTCCGCCCTTTACAGGTTGGGAATCATAATAATTGAAGTGCTGGAAGATACCAAACTGCACCTTCAACTCATCTTTCTCGATGACATGTGCTCCCCACAGTCTTCCTAACAAGTGTACTGACGTAATGAGCGGTTGGTTGTTGCTCAATCCGAAAGTCAGATCCGTGGTGAAATAATCGTACGGTTTGTTCGTCTCTTCCTTGAAAGCATCACCATATACTAAGTTCAGATTGATATATGGATTTCCCTCACCCCTGAAAAGAGAATTGTTATCTGCCAGATAGCGGTAACCTGCAGAAATGGAAAAGTCAACGGGTAATTTCTCGTAGTCATGATATTTATAGTATTTGCCCCTTACTCTCCAGGCATCACCGCTGATGATACGGTTCAACTCTTTGATAGGACAGACTATAGCTCCAAGAAATTCTCTCAGAAATCGACTGAATCCTCTCTGGCGGTCATCATATACCAGATTGCTGATGCGGTGCGTGACCTCACCGATGCACACTCCTCCCATGGTTGTTGCCATCAAGTCATTAATAGCTGGTGGTTCTATCTCACAGGTTGTCTCCCACATCAGACTTCCACAGAAAGAATAGGGGATGGATTGCCAGAAATTCATGCCGTTGCTTCTCGCAGCATTAAAGTACAGACCGCCATGATAGGGATGCGCAAATAGGTTGGTAGAAAATTGGTCATTATCCCATACGAAACCGTTCTGGATGTTGTGCTTGATACTGTGGAGAGAGATTTTTGCAAAATCTTCATTCATCACAAATTGATCAAAGCATTGTACGCCCACATTGATGGCAAAAGCTTCCAGCGCAGCTTTCCATGGATGTTTCTTCTGGCGGGATGGGTCATTGGCTGCATAAACCTGCATCAGACTATCGGTTGCTGGGAGATATTGGTCTGCTTGTTTATTGCCTGAGGTCAGCGATTCTATGATGTTGGCTTTTTCTTCTTTTTTTTGATTTTCCAAAGCCCCATTTCTGACAAGTCTGAATGCAATACCGCCTTCCAGCAGCAAACGGTTGCGATAGTGCTGGGCATGGTGGTAATACCGGGTATCTCCATAACCTACCGATGCAAAAAGCGAACTGTAGTGGCCCAATTGATAGTCTGCGTTCAGGCGTGCTTGGAGGGAGAAGAGTCTTTTTGGCTTTTCTGATGAATGTTCTTCAAAAGTCTCCACATGATAATATCCCAAATCGCCGCTCAGAGAGAATTTTGGATTCAGTTGAAAATACTGTCCGATGCGATAGAAAAGTGCTCCAGAGAACTTGCTGTCGAGTCCCATGTAATGAGTTCCGATACCTATTATATTATAGGTACTGCGATTTCTGAATCTGAGAGCCATGTTCAGTTTTGTTGAGGTTCCGATATAGCTCAGCAAGTCAATGCGGGTCTTGGGATTAACATTGACCAGACCAATTTTGTGAGCCACCGTGTCTCTGCTATAGTTGATGATGCCAATCTGGACACCTCGTGGATGGCTGATGCAAGCATTGAACAATCCTATTTGAGAACCATTGAGGGTATCAGCATAGTTATAAACTGCTGTTTGAATTCCTCTCATGGACGAGGAACAGATATTGGCTGCTCCCGCCAATTGGATGCCGCGCTTCATTCCCATGGAAACGTTAGAAATTCCAGCCAACTGGATCCCCTTGAACGTAGAAGTGGATGCATTGCTGAACATACCTATCTGAATACCATTTCCTTTGGTAGCAAAGTTGTTTAATGCAGAAATCTGAACTCCCTGCATATCTTTTTTGATGGCATTTGTAAGGATGCTCAGATTGGCCCCTTTTAAGGAGTCGGTATTACAGAATAAAGAGATGTTGAAATGCTCAACGCCTTTCTGCGCCTGAACTCCTGCGGAATTCAGACTCAATGTTATGCAAACCAGCATTCCTATCTTTGCATTTGTCATATCGTATAGTTTATTTTAACAGCGCTTTCTCGTCATACTTACCATTCTGCAGTGCTGTTTATTAATTTCTAAATTAATTACTATATGGATAGTGTATGATTTTTCTTACCCGTTTGCAAAAGTACATATAATTAGCGAAATAAACTATAAAATGGGCAAAAGTTTTCGTTTTTGCTTAGAAAAAATATAAACAGAAAACGTTTACGCTTCTTTTCGTATAAAAACTTTACTAATATTTTGCTGTTTCCGAATAAAGTGTTATCTTTGCATTCAAATACTGTTTGCTATCTCGACTTTGCAATGTGATAGGTATTAAAGTCTGAATTGCAAGTTATGGCATACATTATGAATTAAGTAAAGAAATGAACGATAAGATAAAACATTCTGGTATAATCAATGCTATCAGGGGAGAATGCGTATCAGTACGTATTCTGCAATCCTCCGCCTGTAGTGGCTGCAAGGTTGCATCCCACTGTAATTCTTCTGAGACCAAAGAGAAGATTATTGAGGTGAAAGAACCTGAAGCTCGATTTAAATACAAAATCGGTGATCATGTGGTTGTGGTGGCTGATATTTCTGTTGGCTTTCGGGCAAGTATCTATGGTTATATATTACCATTGATTCTGATGGTTGGAACCTTGGTTCTTGTCATAGCCTGTGGAGCAGGTGAGGGCATTGCAGCACTTTCTTCTTTGGGGATTCTCTTTCCTTATTACATGGCTCTTTTTCTGTTAAAGGATAAGCTGAAGGAAAAGTTGTCGTTCTCCTTGGAATAGAAAGCAAAGAGCAAGAGAATAATCATATAGTAATAAAACTGAAATAAGTAATTTCGGATAAATAACTAAAACAAATTATAATTATGAATTTTATTGTGATTGCAATCTTGGTCCTTGGTTCCATTGCGCTTGTTGCTGCATTGGTTCTTTTTGGAGTATCCAAGAAATTTGCCGTCGAAGAAGACCCAAGACTTGGACAGGTGGGAGAAATCCTGCCAGGTGCTAATTGCGGTGGTTGTGGTTTTGCCGGATGTTCTGGTATGGCTGCTGCCCTTGTCAAGGGTGCTGATGCCGGTTCTATCGAAGGACAGATGTGTCCTGTAGGTGGAGCTGATGTGATGGGCAAAGTGGCTGACCTTTTGGGTATCGCAGTGGCTAACACTGAGGCGAAGGTGGCTGTAGTGCGTTGTAATGGCTCTTGCGAGAATCGTCCTCGCATCGCCGAGTATGATGGTTTGCATACTTGTGCAGCTATGAATTCCTGTGGCGCTGGTGAGACAGGCTGCGGATTCGGCTGTCTGGGTTGTGGTGATTGTGTTGCTGCTTGCCAGTTTGGTGCGATAGCTATCAATCCAGAAACAGGTCTTCCTGAGGTTGATGAAGAGAAGTGTACGGGTTGCGGCGCTTGTGCTAAGGCTTGTCCACGTCACATCATCGAACTCCGCAAGAAGGGTCCTAAGGGACGCCGTGTTTACGTTCAGTGCGTAAATCACGACAAGGGCGCTGTAGCAAAGAAAGCTTGTAGTGTTGCTTGTATCGGATGCGGTAAGTGTCAGAAAGTCTGCAAGTTCGATGCTATCACAATCGAAAACAACGTGGCTTATGTTGACTTCAACAAGTGCCGCATGTGTACAAAGTGTGTTGACGAATGCCCTACAGGTGCACTCGTGAAAGTAAATTTCCCAATTAAGAAGGCAAAGCCAGCTGCTTATGTTGCTCCTCAGGCAGATGCTCCAGTTGTAGCTCCTAAAGCAGAAGCTCCAGTTGTAGCTCCTAAAGCAGAAGCTCCAGTTGCAGCTCCTCAGGCAGAGACTTCAGAAGTAAAGAAGGAGGACTAAATCATGAATTTGAGAACATTTAGAATTGGTGGAGTTCACCCTGAAGAGAATAAAATTACTGCCGAGATGGCTACTCAGGTAGCTCCTCTCCCTAAGCAGGCTATTTTCCCACTTGGACAGCACATTGGTGCTCCTGCTAAACCAGTTGTTGCTAAGGGTGACAAGGTGAAAGTAGGTACTCTCATCGCAGAGGCTGGTGGTTTCGTGAGTGCTCCTATTTACAGCTCTGTATCAGGAACTGTATTCAAGGTTGATACGTCTATTGATGCTACAGGTTACCGTAAGCCTTGTATTATTATTAATGTTGAAGGTGACGAGTGGGAGGAGAGTATCGACCGTTCAGACAAACTTGAGACTTTGGAAGCTCACGCAGAATTGACTCCAGAGGAGATTGTCAATCGCATTAAGGTGGCTGGTGTCACTGGTATGGGTGGTGCTGGTTTCCCTACTTTCATCAAACTTTGTCCCCCTCCAGGAGCTAAGGCTGAATGCGTGATTATCAATGGTGTAGAATGTGAGCCTTATATTACAGCCGACTATCGTCTGATGATGGAGCATGCTGATGAGATTCTCGTAGGTCTTAACCTCCTGATGAAGGCTGCTAAGGTAGAAAAGGGCTACATCGGTATTGAGGACAATAAGCCTGCTGCTATCAAACTCTTTGAAGAGAAGACAGCAAGTGATTCTCGTATCGAGATTGTACCACTGGCAAAGAAGTATCCTCAAGGTGGTGAGAAACAGTTGGTGGATGCAGTTATCCGTCGTCAGGTTCCAGCTCCTCCTGCAATCCCAGTCAACGTTGGAGCAATTGTTCAGAATGTAGGTACAGCCTTTGCTGTTTATCAGGCAGTTATGAAGAATAAACCTCTCTTCGAACGCTATACCACAGTTACTGGTAAGCAGGTGAAGAATCCGGGTAACTTCCTCGTACGTATGGGAACTCCATTCTCTCAGATGATTGAAAACTGTGGCGGTTTGCCAGAGGGTGATAATAAGGTGTTGGCTGGTGGTCCGATGATGGGTAAGGCTGTGATTAGCCTTGATGTACCTGTAACCAAGGGTACCAACTCGATCACCATATTGACCGATGCTGATGCTCATCGCAAGAAGGCTCAGCCATGTATCCGTTGTGCTAAGTGTGTGGATGCTTGTCCTATGGGATTAGAGCCATACTTGCTTGCAACATTGAGCGTAGTGAAGGATTATGAGCGCCTGGAGGCAGAGGAGGTCACTTCTTGTATCGCTTGCGGTTCTTGCCAGTTTACTTGTCCTTCTCATCGTCCTATCCTTGATAATATCATCAATGGTAAGGCTGCTGTGATGGGTATCATCAGAGCTCGTAGCGCTAAGAAGTAATCATTCACGTCAAGAAGAAATTTCATTGAGAAAAGAATCTAAAGAAAATCCATTTACGAAAGAATTTAAAAGATAAAATGGGAAAATTAATCGTTTCATTATCGCCACATGCCCATGGAAATGAGAGCGTGGAGAAGAATATGTACGGTGTGATTATCGCTCTCGTGCCTGCCATTCTCGCCTCTATCTATTTCTTCGGCTTAGGTTCAGTAGTTGTACTGCTTACCTCAGTGGCTGCCTGCGTTTTCTTTGAGTGGGCAATTACAAAATATCTCCTGAAGGAGGAGACCAGTTTGCTTGATGGTTCTGCTATCATCACCGGTCTTCTGCTCGGCATGAACTTGCCAAGTAACCTTCCTCTTTGGATAATTATCATCGGTGCCTTGTTTGCCATCGGTGTAGGTAAGATGAGTTTCGGTGGATTGGGTAACAATCCTTTCAACCCCGCGTTGGTGGGTCGTTGCTTCCTACTCGTCAGCTTCCCTGCCCAAATGACTTCATGGCCAGTGGCTGGACAGATGCTCAGCTATACTGATGCTACAACAGGTGCAACACCATTGGCAATCATGAAGACAGCCATCAAGACTGGTGATGCTTCTCTCCTGAATCAGTTGCCTGATTCTTTGAGCTTGCTTTTCGGTGCAACTGGCGATACATTCGGAGCTGGTACTACGGGTGAGGTTTGTACTGTCGCTCTCTTGCTTGGTTTGGCTTACATGCTTTGGAAGAAGGTTATCACCTGGCATATTCCTGTCAGCATCATCGCTACCGTATTTGTATTCAGCGGTCTGATGCACTTGGCTAACCCTGTTTATGCCAATCCATTTGCAGTCATTTTAAGTGGAGGTTTGATGCTCGGTGCCATCTTTATGGCAACTGATTATGTTACCTCTCCAATGACTCACAAGGGTATGCTCATTTATGGAGTTTGTATCGGTCTTCTGACTATCATTATCCGCAACTGGGGTAGCTATCCAGAAGGTATGTCGTTCGCCATTCTGATCATGAATGCGTTCACACCTCTTATTAACACATATGTTAAACCAAAGCGCTTCGGTGAGAAGCCAGCTAAGAAATAAGGAGGACTGAGATATGCAGAAATTAGAATCATCATTAAAGAACATGGTGCTTGTTCTGGTGGGCGTAGCGCTCATCATAGGTGCCGTTCTTGCATATATCAATCATCTTACTTCTGGTCCTATTGCTGAAAAGGATGAACAGAGTCTGGCTGCTGGTATCAAAAGCGTGATGGGTACTGATCAACTTCAGGTGGCAGCTCCTCAAGAGGTGAAGCAGGAGTTTGGAGGTAAGGAGTTTACTTTTGTACTTCATAATTGTTCAGACAAGAGTGGCAAGCAGTTGGGTGCTGCCGTAGAGAGTACAACCGGTGGCTTCGGTGGCGATGTGAAGGTACTTGTTGGTTTCGATACCGAAGGTAAGATCTTAGGTTATACCATTCTTCAGGCTTCTGAGACTCCTGGTTTGGGAGCTAAAGCTGCCACATGGTTCCAGAAGGACGGAAAGGGTAGTATCATTGGCATGACTCCAAAGGATGGTGACCTCCACGTAAGTAAGGATGATAAGAGTGGCAATGCTGTAGATGCGATTACAGCTTCTACCATCACCAGCCGTGCTTTCCTTAAGGCCATCAATCAGGCTTACAAGGTTTATTCTGGTAAGCAGGTAGATGGCGAGAGTGGTGCTACCAAGCATGCTGAAGGCGAGGGTGATGCAGCAAAAGTTGAACAAAATGAAAAGAAAGGATAAGCCGATATGAGTAATGTTAAGATTTTGATGAACGGACTCATCAAGGAGAATCCAACCTTCGTGTTGCTTCTCGGTATGTGTCCTACCTTGGCTACAACAACCAGCGCCATCAATGGTCTCTCTATGGGATTAGCTACTATGGCAGTGCTGATTTGTACCAACTTTGTAATTTCTTGTATCAAGAAGATTACTCCGGATATGGTTCGCATCCCTGTGTTTATCGTAGTGATTGCAGCTTTTGTTACAATCCTTCAGATGGTAATGAGTGCTTATGCTCCAGATAGCATCAACCAGGCTTTGGGTATCTATATTCCGCTGATTGTCGTAAACTGTATCATCTTGGGCCGTGCAGAGAGTTTTGCTGCAAAGAACTCGCCTCTGTCCAGTTTGGTAGATGGAGTAGGTTGCGGTTTGGGATTCACCCTTGCCTTGACGCTTCTTGGTTGTGCCCGTGAGATTTTAGGAGCAGGCAGTATCTTTGGCATCGCCTTGTTGCCTGAGACCACCAATATCCTGGTATTTATCCTGCCTCCTGGCGCTTTCCTCACATTGGGATACATTATTGCAATATTTAATAAGGTTAAGAAATAGAAATTATGGAATATTTATTGATATTTATCTCTGCGATATTCGTTAACAATATCGTCTTGTCGCAGTTCCTCGGTATCTGTCCTTTTTTGGGCGTATCGAAGAAGATTGATACGGCCATCGGTATGGGTGGAGCCATCGCCTTTGTCTTGACCTTGGCAACCATCATAACTTGGTGTGTTCAGAAGTATGTACTCGATCCATTCGGATTGCAATATCTCCAGACTCTGGCATTTATCCTTGTGATTGCAGCCTTGGTACAGATGGTTGAGATCATCCTCAAGAAAGTTTCCCCTGCACTTTATCAGGCTCTTGGAATTTTCCTTCCATTGATTACTACCAACTGTGCAGTGCTTGGTGTAGCCATCTTGGTTATCCAGAAAGATTTCAATCTTTTGGAGAGTGTTGTTTATGCATTCTCTACAGCTTTGGGTTTTGCTCTGGCTCTGATTGTTTTTGCTGGTATCCGTGAGCAGCAGGCTTTGGTTCGTATTCCAAAGGGTATGCAGGGAATGGCTATTGTGCTTATTACCGCATCATTACTCAGTTTGGCCTTTATGGGATTCTCTGGTGTAGATGGTGGTCTGAAGGCTTTATTTGGTTTGGAGTAGTATTCTGAATGATTTTCAATAAGAATAGCTTTTTAGATGTCCATACAAAACTATGGGCATAGTTTTCGAATATTAGGAGTATTTAGATTTTTGATTTAAATACGATTGTTATAATTGGTATAGTTTGAAGGAGAATATTTGGATATTTCAAATGTTCTCCTTTTTAATTGATGAGAAAGAGATTTCTTATCAGTTTGGTTTTGAATATTCTTTCTATTTCAGTTTCCTTGCTTATTCGCAATGATTTATCCCTTAATAGTTATATTTATATTCATCCCTTTAATAGGTTATATTGTGGGATTAGTTTTGCTTCTTAGAATTTTATTTCCAGACAGAAGGATAAAATATCGGTAGGGGTTTATTTATTACTTTTTGTTATACAAACTGTTTCCTATTAATCATAATGTTGCTTACAGCTTAATAGTAGAATGTTGTAGGAGAGGGATTAGTTCCTGAGTTACTCTCAGTTTTATTTATCGAAATCTTTTGTATTTCTTCCTTCATATTTCTGTTTTTCTTTAATCTATAATTTGTTGTTTTCTTATTGAATTTTCTTACTTATTTTCTTTGATGTTTCTCTGAAATTGTGTATTTTTGCATTGATTTTATGAACAATCAACATTAATTTGAAGAATATGATGAATATTGTAATTTTAGATGGTTATGCTTCAAATCCCGGCGACTTGAATTGGGATCTTTTGGAGCAATTGGGAAATGTTACTGTTTATCCCCGTACCACAGATGAAGAAAAAATTGAGCGTGCTAAAGATGCTGATATTATATTAATTAATAAGGTGCAGATTGATTCTGAAACTTTAGATCAGCTTCCAAAACTGAAATATATAGGTATTCAGGCCACTGGCTATAATGTGGTTGATATTGAGGCTGCCAAACGTCATGGTGTAGTCGTAACCAATATTCCTGCATATAGTACTGATAGTGTTGCACAAATGACATTCGCGCTTATTTTGGCAATAACAAACAGAGTTGAACATTACACGCTCGAAAATCGCAATGAGCGCTGGGCTTACAATAAGGATTTCTGTTATTGGGATACACCGCTTATGGAATTGTCCGGTAAATGCCTGGGAATTATGGGACTTGGCAATATCGGTATGAAAGTTGCTACTATAGCTCGTGATTTCGGAATGGACGTTTATGCCTGCACCAGTAAGAATGCCTGTGATTTGCCTGATTGGATAACCAAAGTAAGCAAGGATGGACTTTTAGCTGTATCTGATATCTTGTCACTGCATTGTCCGTTGACTGATGATACTTACCATTTCGTCAATACAGACAGTCTGAAAAAGATGAAACCTTCCTGTATTCTGATTAATACGGGACGCGGTCCGCTGGTTGATGAAGAAGCTGTGGCTTCTGCTTTGCATCATGGTAAGCTTGGAGCCTATGGCGCAGATGTGATGACACAGGAACCGCCAGCTCAAGACAATCCACTTTTCAAAGAGCCGAATGCCTTTATTACTCCTCATATCGCCTGGGCCACTTTAGAAGCAAGAACTCGATTGAATAAGCAAGTTGCTGCAAATGTTAAAGCCTTTATTGAGGGGCATCCTATCAATGTGGTGAACCCATAATTTGTAAGGTTTACCTATTATAATATGGATAAGAAATCATCCTGATTTATAAATTATGATAAATAGACGAAATCGTTATTGTCTAAATAAAACAGTAATCATGACTAAAATGCCAGAATCTTTTGGATATTTCAAAATTCAATCTGGACAACTGTGATGATGAGATAGTTTTAGGTTAATTTGAAAAAAGACTTCAATGAAGACAAAATAATGCCTCCTTTGAAGTCTTTTATTTATTCTTTCATCCTACGATTATATGATGATTTTATAATCGTAGGATTTATAGATTTTAATTAGTTCTGGCTATCAGCCTCAGCCTGCTTGGTCTTAGGATCATTAGGACCATAGAGACCATAATAAGCCTGGTAGCGGTTGTAACCCCAGTTGTACTGCTTCTTCTCTGGATCGAGCTCCTTAGCCTTGTCGAGGTACTTGATAGACTCCTGGTAAACTACCTTGCGTCCGTTAGGATCCTGAAGATTAGAAGCCTTAACGTTCAAACAAGCACCGAGATAAACCATGATAGCACCATTTTCTGGCTGAATCTCCAAAGCTTTCTTCAGATACTTGATAGCATTGTCTGCATCATTCTTCTGGATATACATCATACCCTTGTTGGCAAGAGCTACGAAGTTGTTAGGGTTCTTTGCGATAGCATTGTCCAAAAGATCAGTCTGCTCCTTCTCCATCTTTAATGAAGAATACATAGAGTTCAAACCATCGAGTATAACCTCATTGGTCTCGTCCTGCGCAAAGATATCCTTAAGCTTGTTAACATAAGCAAGAGAATCCTCGTGAGTCTTCAAACCATCCTTCATTACATAGAGTTTGAGGTTGAGGGCATCCTTTGCTTCCTTCTCGCTCTTCATGGCGATGTCGCAATACTTCTCGCAACGGGCAGGATCCTTAGCCTGGTATGCATAACGGGCTGCAAAGAGAGCAATCTGACCAATATACTCCTTCTCGCTATCCTTCTGCTTCTGGTCAACAGAAGCGAAGAGAGGCTCATTGTCTGTATCAAGGAATGCACCCCAATACTTCAATACGTCAGCCTCCTTGTTGTTCTGAGCTGCAGTCTGACCAGCATTAACGAGCTGAATACGAGCACTCCATACACGATTAGCGTTGTTGTTAAACTTAGGAGCAATCTTACCCTTAGCGTTAGGAAGCTGATCGTACTTGTAGCACTCAATAGCATTGATCAATGCATTGTAAGCACCCTCAGACATAGCTGCCTCGTCAACTGGATCGTTCTTCTTTGTGATCTGGTTCATCTGGATGATAGACTGCTGGTCGTTGAACTGCTTCATAGAGAGTTCTACGAGGTAGTTGTAGGCCTTAGCTTTTTCAGCATCATTAGCCATTGAACCGAGGTTTTGCTCTACCAAAGCCTTTGCATCTGCATAAGTCTTGGCTTTGAGTACTGCCTTGAGTGCATCGCTGTCTCCAGCGAAAGCTGATGTGGCACCTAGTACCATCATAGCTGCAATCATTAACTTTTTCATTTTTCTTAATGAGTTTAAAAGTTGTTATTAATTATTCTTTACACGTCTTTTCGTTTATTCGAAATCCACGTTTCCGGTGTCAGTATCCTCAGACTCTGTAGCTTCGTTATCGAGATGAGCCTCTGCCTCGGCTGCTTCTTCTGCAGTCATTGCACCTACATTGTCATTCTCGATTTCTTCGCTCTTCTTAGCCCAGGCAGAACGACTCTCCTCCTCTACTGATGCTTCGAGTTCAGAACTCATCACCTTGCATACGCTGGCGATGACATCATTCTTTTTTGTCAGATTGATGAGGCGGACACCTTGAGTAGCACGACCCATTACACGGCAGTCTGCCACAGCAAGTCGGATTACGATACCACTCTGATTAATTATCATCAGGTCGTTGTCGTCTGTTACGTTCTTGATGGCAACCAGTCGTCCTGTCTTTTCTGTGATATTGAGCGTCTTCACACCCTTACCACCACGGTTGGTTACGCGATAGTCGATAACATCAGAGCGTTTGCCGTAGCCCTGCTCACTCACAACCATCACGGTCTCATGCTCTGGATCGTTGACTACAATCATACCAATCAAAGCATCGTCACCCTCATCGAGGCGCATACCGCGAACACCAGTAGAAGTACGTCCCATGGTACGAATCTGATTTTCATCGAAACGAACTGCACGTCCATTACGGTTGGCAAGAATCAGCTCGTTATGACCATTGGTCAGACGAACATCTACAACCTCGTCTCCCTCTACGATATTGATAGCGATCACACCGTTGGCACGAGGGCGAGAGTATGCTTCCAGACAAGTCTTCTTGACTGTACCATTCTTGGTAGCAAATACCACATAATGGTTGTTGATGAATTCTGCATCATTCAAACCTCTCAAGCGGAGGAATGCGTTCACCTGGTCATCGCTCTCAATATTGAGCAGATTCTGGATAGCTCGTCCCTTAGAATTGCGGTCACCCTCTGGAATCTCATAGCACTTGAGCCAGTAACAGCGTCCCTTCTTCGTGAAGAACAACATGGTCTGGTGCATGGTAGCAGGATAGATGAACTCCGTGAAGTCCTTATCACGTGTGCGGGCACCTTTGGCACCTACTCCACCTCTTGCCTGCTCACGGAACTCAGATAATGGTGTGCGCTTGATGTAACCGAGATGACTGACAGTGATTACCACTGGGTCGTTTGGATAAAAATCTTCTGGGTTGAACTCGTGGTCGTCAGGTTTGATCATGGTGCGGCGTGCATCGCCATACTTATCCTTTACTTCGTTGAGTTCGTCCTTCATTACCTTCTTGCAAAGCTCTGGATCGTTCAAGATCTGATTCAAATAATCGATGGTCTTCATCAATTCGTTGAATTCATTATGCAACTGCTCCAGACGGAGTCCTGTCAACTGAGACAAGCGCATATCAACAATAGCCTTACTCTGAATCTCGTCCAGTTCGAAGCGCTTCTCCAGATTGCGTTGTGCATCAGAAGGAGTCTTGCTTGCGCGGATGATATGAACAACTTCGTCGATATTATCGCATGCGATGATAAGACCTTCCAGGATATGAGCACGCTCCTGTGCTTTCTTCAGCTCGTACTGGGTACGGCGGATTGTTACGTCATGACGGTGCTCTACAAAGTACTTGACACATTCCTTGAGAGTAAGCAGACGAGGACGTCCCTTGACGAGGGCAATACAGTTGACAGAGAATGAACTCTGGAGGGCTGTCAGTTTGAACAACTTGTTCAAAAGAACGTTGGCATTGGCATCGCGCTTTACATCTACAACGATACGCATACCCTGGCGTCCAGATTCATCGTTTACATTTGCAATGCCATCTACCCTACCTTCCTTGGCAAGATCGGCAATAGCCATGACAAGTTGCTCCTTGTTTACACCATATGGAATCTCTGTGATAACGATTTTGTCGTGAGCATCTCCGCTTTCGATTTCAGCTGTAGCTCTCACAACAATTCGTCCACGTCCAGTTTCGTATGCATCCTTTACTCCCTGGATGCCATAGATAGTAGCACCTGTAGGGAAATCTGGAGCAGGAATGTATTTCATGAGTCCTTCTGTGTCGATGTCAGGATTGTCTATGTAGGCACAGCATCCGTCTATTACCTCGCTCAGGTTATGGGTTGGCATGTTTGTTGCCATACCTACAGCAATACCATTACCACCATTAACCAGAAGGTTAGGAATCTTTGTAGGCATCACTGATGGCTCCTGAAGGGTGTCATCGAAGTTGTTCATCATATCTACGGTTTCCTTGTCCAGGTCATCCATGATGTGCTCACCCATCTTAGAGAGGCGGCACTCTGTATAACGCATGGCAGCAGGTGAGTCGCCGTCAACAGAACCGAAGTTACCCTGTCCGTCTATCAAGGTGTATCGCATATTCCATTCCTGTCCCATACGAACAAGGGCACCATATACAGAAGAGTCTCCGTGTGGGTGATACTTACCGAGTACCTCACCTACTACACGCGCACATTTCTTATATGGTTTGTCACTGGTGTTTCCAATACCCAACATACCGTAGAGAATACGACGATGTACAGGTTTGAAACCATCGCGTACATCAGGAAGCGCACGAGCCACAATCACCGACATAGAATAGTCGATATAGGATGACTTCATTTCTTCCTCGATGTTAATCTTCATGATTCTATCATGATCAAGAGTCTGATTTTCGTCCATTTTTTATATTGATTATTTGAATTGTTATCTTATACTTCTATTGTGGAGCTTAGAACTTCATTTGGAATTTCTGATTCCGACCCATCTACTTTTGGTGGAAAATTGTCGAGAAGGGCATTTGTTTGCGTTTTAAGCGATTTTGTTCCCTCTAAACTAACGACAAAGATACAAACTTTTTTTCTAAGAGAAGACATTGTGACGTAAAAACAATAAGAATTTAGCGTTTTTTGTGTTTTAAGTTGCTTGTTATCTGCAAATATTCCTTGTTTTGTTCATTAGCCGTATTGTTTTACCTTTTTCTCTTTTTCTCTTTAGATATGTTTGTTGAACTCATATTCTAAGTTTTATGAGTAGTGTGCTGTTGTCTGTTATACTCTTATACTCTGTGGTCAATTTTGTATCCCCGTCATGGACTTATGCTCTCCTCTCTGTGTTCTCTTTCCTCTTCTTTTGGCATAAATTTTGTGATATGGTAATTTAAAAATATGAGTCTACTTGAAAAAGTCAGAGCACTATCAATTTGAAAGTTAAACAGCAAAAATAAGCCAAAAACAGGCTCATAAATGCAATTTTTCATATAGAAAGGCTCTTCTTATGCTTTTTAGTTTTAAACTGTAAGCATTTTGAAGTACACCTCTGTTTTGATGGCACTTTTTAAAGTGGGCTCAAATATGAATATATAAAAAGAATCATTGAAATTTAAAATATTGAGTAAATATGGAATGTCAAAAAAACATAAAACGCATTACTGTTCTTGATGGTTTTTCTTTTCCGGAAGATGATGACTTCTCGCTGAATGATAGTGAATCTAAAAAGGATTCTGCTGAATCTGCTTTTAAGACTAACAGCAGTACGGCAAAAGGGCAGTTGCACAATAATAATAAGACTCCATTCTTAGATAATTATTGTACAGATTTGACCCAAGCTGCTAAAGATGGAAAATTGGATTCTGTTGTGGGAAGAGAGCATGAAATCCAAAGGGTTTTGGAAATCATCGGTCGTAGGAAGAAAAATAATCCCATACTCATCGGTGAGCCAGGTGTAGGTAAAAGTGCTATTGTAGAAGGGCTGGCGCAACTTATTGTAAAACAGCAGACTTCTCCAGCTTTGTTCAACAAAAGAATTGTTTCTGTTGATCTTACTGCTATGGTGGCTGGTACCAAGTATAGAGGACAATTTGAGGAACGTATCAAGGGGCTTATTACGGAATTAGAGAACAATCCGGACATCATCATTTTTATAGATGAAATACATACTCTTATAGGAGCTGGTGGCGGTGGTGGAGCTATGGATGCTGCCAATATTCTGAAGCCAGCTTTGGCTCGTGGTACAGTTCAGTGTATAGGCGCTACGACCTTTAAGGAATATACAAACAGTATCGAAAAAGACGGAGCTTTGGAGCGTAGATTTCAGAAGGTTATTGTAGAGCCTACTACGGCAGAACAGACTTTGACTATTCTTAGAAATATCAAGGATCGTTATGAGGAGCATCATGGTGTGACATTCTGTGATGAGGCTCTTGAAGCATGTGTCAAACTGACAGAACGATATGTCACAGACCGCTTTTTCCCTGACAAGGCGATAGATGTCATTGATGAAGTTGGTTCCAAATTGAGATTGACAAATCTCAAAGTTCCTGACTATATTCTGGACCTTCAAAATGAAATCGAGGAAGTAACATCCAAGAAATTGGAGGCTGTTGGTAATCAGAATTTCGAACTGGCAGCCAGTTATCGTGATAAAGGCTTGTCTTTGGAGAATAAGTTGGATTTGATGCGCAAGCAATGGCAAAGTGGAGATCGTACTGAGCGTATTCCTGTGAAGGAGTCTGATGTGGCTGATGTTGTCAGTAAAATGACGGGTGTTCCTGTCCAGAGAATGGCTGAGGAAGAAGGTGCTCGTCTGAAAAATATGTCTGTAATCCTGAAGAAAAATGTGATTGCTCAAGATGATGCCATCGAAAAGATGGTTAAGGCTATTCAGCGTAACCGCATAGGATTGAGAGATCCTAACCACCCTATCGGTGCTTTCATGTTCTTAGGTCCTACTGGTGTGGGTAAAACTTATCTTGCCAAGAAACTTGCAGAGGAACTGTTCGGTTCTAAGGATGCGCTCATTCGTGTAGATATGAGCGAGTATTCTGAAAGTTTCAATACTTCCCGACTTTTGGGAGCGCCTCCAGGATATGTAGGTTATGATGAGGGTGGACAGCTTACTGAGAGAGTTCGCCGCAAACCTTATTCTATAGTACTGCTTGATGAGATAGAAAAAGCCCACGACAAGGTGTATAATATGCTTTTGCAGGTGCTTGATGAAGGTCGTTTGACTGACGGTAATGGACGCCTGATAGATTTTCGCAATACCGTTATCATAATGACATCCAATGCAGGTACACGTCAACTGAAGGAATTCGGATCAGGCATCGGCTTTAATGCTGGCGGACTTACGAAGTCTGTAATGGATGAGAAGGATAAGGAATATGCTCGAAGTATCATTCAGAAAAGTTTGAGTAAACAGTTCTCTCCTGAGTTCCTGAATCGTCTGGATGAGATTATCACTTTCAATCAGTTGGATATTGATGCGATTAAGCGTATTATTGATATTGAACTGCGAGGCCTCTTCGGAAGAGTTCACGATATGGGATATGAAATTCAGATTACTGATAAAGCGAAGGAACTTGTAGCCACTAAGGGCTATGATGTGCAGTTTGGCGCTCGTCCTCTGAAGCGTGCTATTCAGACCTATATAGAAGATGGTGTCTGTGAACTTCTGTTGGGCGGCAAACTTAAGAAGGGCGATACTATCAGTATTGATAAGAATCCGAACAGGGAGGAACTTACTTTCAAGTTTGCAGTAGTAGAGTAGTTCTTCCTCGGGTGGCAAATTCTCATGAGAAGAGCAAAATCTGATGTGCTCCTGGATGATTGTCGTGTTAATATAAGTTAAGGGTAATGAATTATTTCATCAATTAGAAATATTTCATTACCTTTGCAATCGCTTTGAAAATGAAAAGCCATGATGGCTCAGTTGGTAGAGCAACGCATTCGTAATGCGTGGGTCGCGGGTTCGAGTCCCGCTCGTGGCTCTTTTCAGCACTATTTGTGCGGGATTAGCACATCGGTAGTGCACGGGCTTCCCAAGCCTGGGAGGCGGGTTCGATTCCCGTATCCCGCTCAAAAGATAAGGTATTGAAAATCAGATAGTTGTGGTTTTTAATACCTTATTTTTTTCTTCTCCCCTATCCGTCAGTTCTTATTATATATAAGGTATAAATAGCCTTTTTGTGAGTAATATGTGAGTAACGCATGAAAAGTGTAGATTCCTTGTGAGTGAATATCTCCTCTAATTACGCAAACCTTTACGGACGATTTTGGTGCATTTATGATATAAGGTAAGGGAATATTTTATACCTTTGCATCGGAAATTTAAAACAAAATAATAACATAAACAAATCATGAAAGAACTTAAAGCATTAAACAAGCGTACCGCTCCAAAGAGTGTCGCTCCTGAGAGAATCATTCAGTTTGGTGAAGGAAACTTCCTCCGTGCATTCGTAGATTGGATTGTATGGAACATGAATAAGAAGACCGATTTCAATGGTTCTGTCGTTGTAGTACAGCCTTTGGCTGGTGGTATGGTAGATTGGCTGAATGGTCAGGACTGCCTTTATCACGTAAATCTTCAAGGTAAGGAGAATGGTCAGGCTGTCAATACATTGGAGCGTATCGATGTTATCAGCCGTGCATTGAATCCATATTCTCAGAACCAGGCATTCATGGCTTTGGCTGAGCAGCCAGAGATGCGTTTCATCATCTCTAATACAACTGAGGCTGGTATTGCATTCGATGACGCTTGCAAGTTTTCAGATGCTCCTGCTGCATCTTATCCAGGTAAGTTGGTTCAGTTGCTGTTCCATCGCTATAAGTTCTTCGAGGGTGATCCAACTAAGGGTATGATCTTGATGCCTTGTGAGTTGATTTTCTTGAACGGTCACCACTTGAAGGAGTGCATTTACCAGTATATCGAGCTTTGGAAGGAAGATATGGGTGCTGATTACGAGGGCTTCAAGGAGTGGTTTACTAACCATTGCTATGTTTGCGCTACACTCGTTGACCGTATCGTTCCTGGTTTCCCACGCGATACCATCAAGGAAATTCAGCAGAAGGTTTGCTACAAGGATAACCTCGTAGTAAAGGCAGAAAGCTTCCACCTCTGGGTAATCGAGAAGGCTGGGAATATGACAGTTGAGCAGATGCAGGAAGAGTTCCCTGCTCACAAGGCTGGTCTCCATGTTCTTATTACAGACAACGAGAAACCATACCACGAGCGTAAGGTTACTTTGTTGAATGGTCCTCACACAGTATTGAGCCCTGTAACATACCTCAGCGGTGTCAATATCGTACGTGATGCTTGCGAGCACCCAGTATTGGGCAAATATATCCACAAGGTACAGTTCGATGAGCTGATGCAGACATTGAACCTCCCTATGGATGAGTTGCAGAAGTTTGCTTCTGACGTATTGGAGCGTTTTGAGAACCCATTCGTTGATCATCAGGTAACCAGCATCATGCTGAACTCATTCCCTAAGTATGAGACTCGTGACCTCCCTGGTGTGAAGGTTTACTTGGAGCGTAAGGGTGAGTTGCCACAGGGCTTGGTATTCGGTCTTGCAGCTATCATTACTTACTATAAGGGTGGTACTCGTGCTGATGGTGCTCCTATCCAGCCACAGGACGATCAGAAGATCATCGACAAGTTGGCAGAGCTTTGGGCAACAGGTGATACTCAGAAGGTTGCTGAGGGCGTTCTTGCTTTCGACTACATCTGGAAGGAAGACCTGAACAAGACTGTACCTGGTTTGACAGAGTTGGTTAAGAAAGATCTTGATCTTATCCAGGAGATGGGTATGCTTGAGGCAGTAAAGACTATTTTGTAAGAAATAGAGTGAAACTTAGATAAAGCATTTTCATGCGTAAAAAAGGGAAGTTCCGAAAGGAACTTCCCTTTTTTACGCATTTATGTTTATCTGTTTCTGTGTTTCATATACCATGGATGAACACAATAATTATAGAATACTAAAGTAAGTACCAGCAAAACTATACTGATAGCCAGGATGTATTCATGGTCTGTCTGTATCTTGGGCAAGAACTTTTGCAGTTCTACAATTCTGTGATTTCCCCAGAAGCCATATCCTAAAAATAGTCCGAGGCTGATTCCAAATTCCCAAGACAGGAAAAATGAACTCTGACTGGTTCCTCTCTGGCAGTGTTTGGCCAGTTTGATATAAAACAGCAGGAACCTGCTTCCTATTACACCAATGCCAAATCCGATAAGAGATGGAGAAATGAACTGGATGGCCGACTGATGGTTTGTGAAGAATATCAAAACTGCAGCCAGCATAAAGATGACTCCAGAAAAGACTTCACTCTTTAGCTCTGCATTCGGAAATGCGAATTTCTCAGCCAGTAGGGCTATGATGAAACCTCCCATCAACATGGTGTAAAATACTACGGAATGCTGTATGGAAAACAATAATCCCACAACAGTTGTTATTGCAGCCGTGTTGAGGAATAAGAGAAAACCCTGAGGAAGGAAAAATCTGTCCAGGCTAAGGATTTTCATATTGTCTGACGGAGCCTTGAAAGGAAACTTTACCCATGAGATGAGCAAGATGGGAATTAATGCGAAGCATCCTCCGGCGATGACTACGCCTCTATAATTGAGCCACTTGAATAAAATCAGGGCAATTACTGGTCCGAGAGATAATGCGAATCTTGAAAACCATGCAGCCGTATAATTAGCTTCAGTTCTCTGAAACGACTCACAGGTATCAATGATGAGCGTACTGGCTAATGTCATTTGAGCCAATCCTATGAATGCGCCTTGTAGCAGTCTTGCCAGCATCAACATCCAAAACTCTATTTTTACCTGCAGGACAAACTCCAGATAATAGATAAGCGCGAAACACACAGCTACGCCCACAATCGCAAACTGACATACATGATTTCTCCGATATTTCTGAACCAGATAAGAGCAGAAACCGCCAAGCAGGAATATTCCGATGCCATAGGCACCCATGATACTTCCCACTTCAAGTGAGGAGAAACCAGCCTGTATTAAATAAGGCGGAAGAGCCGGTATCAGCATGTAAGTGCTCGTCATCAAGAAAAGGTTTGCTATTGCCAGCAACCAGAAATCCCGATGCCACAACTTGAAGTGTACCGGCGTGTTTTGAGTATCCATCTTTTAAAATAGTGTTTGTAATTAGCTATTTTAATAGCTTTCTTCAATATTGGGATAATCACCTGTCTTGACAGCATCGACGTATGCCTGAACGCCCTTTGTCATCTCAGCCCCTACCTGTGCAAAGTGGCGCAAGAACTTAGGCTTGAACCCCTGGGTCATCCCCAATGCATCCGCATAAACCAATACTTGACCGTCGCATCCGTTACCAGCTCCAATTCCGATAGTTACGGCTTTTACCTGACGTGTTACTTCAGCAGCTATTTTGGCAGGAACTTTCTCCAAGACGATGGCAAAGCAACCAGCTTTATCCAGAGCGATGGCATCGCTGATGAGCTTTTCAGCTTCTGCTTCTTCTTTGGCACGGATACCATAACCTCCGAACTTGTTGACGCTTTGAGGAGTCAATCCTAAGTGGCCATGAACAGGGATTCCGGCATCTATCAGTGCTTTGATGGTATCTATCATTTCTACTCCACCTTCAAGTTTGAGGGCATCCACACCCGTCTCTTTCATCATTCGACAAGCATTGCGCAAGGCTTCTTCGCGTGAAATCTGATAACTTCCGAAAGGCATGTCGCATACTACCATGGCATGATTTACGGCACGCGCTACGCTTCTGGCATGATAAATCATCTGGTCAACGGTGATTGGTAGTGTATCAGCGTTTCCTGCCATAACGTTTGATGCAGAGTCTCCGATCAGAATGCTGTCAATACCGGCAGCATCGATAATACCTGCAGTTGTAAAGTCGTATGCAGTGAGCATAGTTACCTTTTCACCAGCTTGCTTCATTTCAGCAAAAGTCTTGGTGGTAATTTTCTTTTTATCTGTTGATAAATATCCCATTTTTTGTGTTGTTTTTATAAATCGACTGCAAAGTTACACATTATTTACGAGATAGGCTAACAATTTTAACTAAATCTGCAAATGTGAAGCCAATATAGTCGGAAATCACTTCGTCAGAATAAGGTCTGATGGCATCAGCAGCGTTTGTTGTGGCCAATCCGAGCGTAAAGGCACCAGATGCTCTTACGGCTTTCAGGCCGTTAAAACTGTCTTCCAAGCCAACACACTCTTCCGGTTTGACTCCGAAATAAGCCGCTCCCTTGAGATAGCAGTCTGGGTCAGGTTTGCTCTTGGCAAAATCTTCGCTCGTGAGAACCCTGTCAAAGTAGTCTTTAAACTCTGGTCGCTGCTGATAAACATTGAGCATCTTAGGGATATTGCTGCTGGTTACAACAGCGCATTTTATGCCGTTATTGCGTAAATCCTTTACAAAATCCTCAAATCCAGCAATATAGTTGTAGCTCATGTTTTGCTCGAATTCATCCAGACGGGCGGTAATTTTAGCCTGTTCATCTTTCACGCTACAGAAATTAACTTTAGAAGCGAAAATCTTGTCATCGGAAAAATACTTGTCGTAGATTTGAACCAGAGTCTGGCCTTTGATGATTTGTGCGAAATCAGAAATTTCAGGATGATACTCCTTTCCTATCATTCCCCAGAAAACCGAATATTGCGATTCGGTGTCAAAAACGACACCGTCTAAATCGAAAAGTGCTGCTTTAATCATTATTTTAATTTGATAAATTGATTGATACAATCTCTTTTAATTCTCTAAATCGGTTGCAAAGTTACATATTTTTATTCTAAAATCAATAAAGAAAGTAAATAATCATAATCATTGTCAGTTATTTCGTATTTTTTTTATATTTTTGCACTCAAATAATAATATATAAGGTATGAAGATAATCGAGAAATACTTTCCGAATCTCACGGATAAGCAAAAAGAACAGATATCAAAATTGGATTCTCTCTATCGTGACTGGAATGCAAAAATCAATGTAATCAGCCGCAAGGATATAGACAATCTCTACGAACATCATGTGCTGCATTCCTTGGCTATAGCGAAAGCCATCCATTTCCGTGCGGGTTCTGAAATCCTGGATTTCGGATGCGGTGGCGGATTCCCTGGCATTCCTCTTGCTATTCTCTTTCCTGAATGCAAATTCAAATTGATTGATGGAACTGGCAAGAAAATCAGGGTTTGTAATGAGGTAGCTGCTGCTATTGGACTGGAAAATCTGAAGGCGGAGCATATTCGCGGTGAGGAGGAAAAGGGAAAATATGATTTTGTGGTCAGTCGTGCGGTGATGCAACTTCCTGATTTAATGAAAATTATCAAGAAGAATTTCAAAAAATCCCAGCAAAATTCCCTCCCTAATGGTCTTCTTTGCCTGAAAGGTGGGAATCTTCAAGAAGAATTGAAACAATATAAAAATATTGCAGAGATAACTCCGTTGAGTGATTTCTTTGAGGAAGAATGGTTCAAGCAGGATAAGCAGCTGGTATATGTGCCGGCGTGATATCATCATGCTGAACTAATGATGGAGTCTTTCATGGAAAGGTCTCTTAAGAGTTTTGATTATACAAATGTTTCTAATTATTTAAAAGAATATTCGATGTTACATATTGAAAAATTCGAAGTTAACATGCTTCAGGAGAATTGCTATGTGGTAAGTGATGAAACCCGAGAGTGTGTCATCATTGATTGCGGAGCTTTTTATCCGGAAGAAAGAACAGCCATCGTCAATTATATCAAGGAGAATAACTTTCAACCGGTTCATCTTCTTGTAACCCATGGACATCTTGACCATAATTTCGGCAACAATACGATCCATGAAACTTTTGGGTTGAAACCGGAAGTGTCGGCAGCAGATGAGAGTCTGATGAAGAACCTGAAGCAGCAGGCTGAGGTTTTCTATCAGATGCAGTTGGATTACGATTTTCCTCCTGTAGGTCATTTCTTTGAAGAAAATGAAGTGATCCATTTCGGAAACCATCAGTTTGAAATCATCCTTACTCCTGGTCATTCCCGTGGTTCAGTCACATTCTATTGTGCAGAAGAAAAGGTAGCCTTTACGGGCGATACACTTTTCCGTGGTTCCATTGGCAGAACAGATTTTAAAGGCGGTTCTATGTTCCAGATTATCAACAGTCTCCGTTTTCTGGCCCAGTTGCCTGATGATGTAAAAGTATTGCCAGGACATGGACAGGCAACGAGCATCGGCGAAGAACTCGCTCATAATCCATATATGGATCGATGAATAAAGTAGAGAAAATCATTCTTGGTATTGACCCTGGAACCAATGTGATGGGCTATGGGGTCATCAGGGTGACAGGCAATAAGGCTCAGCTGGTAGTCATGGGTGTCATCGATATGCGCAAGGAGAGTGATTCTTATCTCCGATTGGGTAAAATCTTCGAGCGTGTTACCGGTATCATTGATGAGTATCTCCCGGATGAGATGGCCATCGAGGCTCCTTTCTTCGGAAAGAACGTTCAGTCTATGCTGAAATTGGGGCGGGCTCAGGGAGTAGCCATTGCTGCAGCTATCCATCATGATGTGCCGATTCATGAGTATGCCCCTCTGAAAATCAAGATGGCCATTACGGGACAGGGACAGGCTTCCAAGGAACAGGTGGCGGGCATGCTGCAAAGGATGCTGCACATCAGTGACGAGGATATGCCGAAATTCATGGATGCTACGGATGCCTTGGGTGCAGCTTATTGTCATTTCCTGCAAATGGGCAAGCCAGAAACCAATGTCCGGCATTATAGCAGCTGGAAGGATTATGCTTCGAAAAATCAAGCAAGGGTTGCTGGCAGCGCCCCCGTGACAGGACCGAGAGCCCAGTTGATGGCTGCTCTCAATCGTACAACACATAAATAATTTTGATTATAAAGATATATAAGAAGATGCAAACAATTATCAAAATAGAAAATGGCATCACGCGTATGCCGGAATGGCGTATGGCTGAGCCTGTCAATTTTGAGGCTTGTGAAGGTGAACATATTGCCATCGTAGGTCCTAATGGAGGTGGAAAATCTATGTTTGTGGATATGATAGTGGGTCGCCATCCTCTAGTAATGCATGATCCATATTATGATTTCTCACCGAGCAACAAGCCGATGGTGAGTGATAATATCAAATATATCACTTTCCGTGATACCTATGGCGGTGATAATGACCGTACTTATTTCTTGCAGCAGCGCTGGAACCAATTGGAGATAGATGAGTCCACTCCTATTGTCAGAGATAAACTGGAGGAAGCTTATCAGATGGCTGGAGAGGATACGCCGGAGCGCCGTGCCCTGCAAAAGCACATTTACGAACTCTTCCATATGGAGCATTTGCTCGACAAATATACGATACTTTTGTCCAGTGGAGAGTTGAGAAAGTTCAAGCTGGCTTCTACCCTCTTCGCAGAACCACGTGTGCTGATCATGGATAATCCGTTTATCGGACTTGATGCAGATACCCGTGATCAGTTGAAAGAGCTTCTGAAAACACTCTCTTCGGAGCGTGCGCTGCAAATCATTCTGGTCTTGAGCAAGAGCGACGATATTCCAGATTTCATCACACATGTTGTGGAAGTGAAAGATATGAAAGTATTGCCAAAACTGACAAAAGAGGAATATTTGAAGATGAGGCAGCCTGTTCCTGATCACATCTTAAGTCCAGAATTGGAGCAGGCCATTGTGGATCTACCATATAGTGAGCGTGAATACCATAATGAGGAAGTTGTCAAGATGAATAAGGTTCGCATCCAATATGGTGAACGTATTATTCTGAAGGACCTGGACTGGACGGTTCTGAATGGAGAAAGATGGGCTTTGAGCGGACAGAACGGAGCAGGAAAATCTACCCTCTTGAGTTTGGTTTGTGCTGATAATCCGCAGAGTTACGCTTGTGATATTGTACTCTTTGGCAATCCACGTGGAAGCGGTGAAAGCATCTGGGACATTAAGAAGCATATAGGTTATGTCTCTCCGGAACTGCATCGCTCCTATCAGCGAGATCTTCCTGCCATCCGTATCGTGGCAAGTGGTTTGATGGATTCTGTAGGTCTTTATGTTAAACCTAAGGATGAGGATTTAGCTATCTGCCGTTTCTGGATGAAGGTCTTTGGATTGGAAGGAAAGGAAGAAGCGGGTTTCCTCAAACTCTCCAGCGGTGAGCAGCGTCTGGTCTTGTTGGCTCGTGCTTTTGTGAAGGATCCTGAACTTCTTATCCTTGATGAGCCACTTCATGGACTTGACAATGTGAATCGTAGGCTGGTGAAAGATGTCATAGAGGCATTCTGCAAGCGAAAAAACAAGACTATGATTATGGTGACCCATTATAAGGAAGAATTGCCTGCTTGTATTGATCACAGCATCTTCTTGATTCGTCATGCCTGATAGTAGAGAAAGTCTTTGATACTTTTGTGAAAGGTTTGGATACAGATAAAAAATCTTTAACATTAATTAAAAAAATAAGAAAAATGAAAAGAATGATCATAGCAATGGCGCTCATAGCGCTCACATTTGCATCAGCTTCTGCACAGGATGTGCTGAATGAAATAGTGAAGACCTCATTTGCAACCGTAAATGATACAACCCAAAATATCGAAGTGCGCAAGACTGCGGTTTTCAAGTATGATGCCATGACTTATCTTCGTTCCAAGTTATTGCAACCAGCTGACCTGCTTGACAAGAATGTAGATTTGAAGAAGGTGAATGCCACCATCCAGATACTCAATGAGCAGGCTTTAGCCATGAATCAATATGTTGCTCTCTATCAGAAGCGTCTTTATGAGGCTAAAAAGAAGAACAGAGATATTGTAACCAATTTGTTCAAGCAGGCAACCCGAGATCATAAGTTGTTCAATGATACTGATACAGAGGTAACCTTAGCTTATTATGACCGTAAGGACTACCCTATCCAGTTCTGTATTGATTGCGATTGGATAAAGACTTTGGATTTCATCCGTACAATCGATTGGAATGGTCTTTAATAGTATTGAAAGAAGTACACCTTATATATAATATGGATATTTGTGAAGGTACACCTTAATATATATAGAGAATAATAATGAAAAATATCTCATAAAATTTGCATATTAAAAAATAAGTAATTACTTTTGCAAAATAAAAGAGAATTTATGATGAAAAAGGAAAATAATATGAGTCTCAAACACTTGACCAAGTCAAGTGTTTGGGAAATACAGGAGAACGATGTGTTCCGTCTTTGGGAAGCTGCGGAGAAGGATACTGATCTGAAAGATAATCAGCGCCGCTATGTGGATGTCATCCGTAGTGCCTTCGAAATAGAGGAAATCAAAGTTGATAAACCTATCGTTATTGATAAATATATCCAACGAGGTTTTAAAATCGGAAACTTCCGTATTGATGATATGAATGTAAAGTACGCTATCAAGAAGCGCCCAATTCTTCGTGTTACCGATTTGACTTATGAGAATATCCATCACATAAGTGCTACAAAACTCATCGAAGTGTTGGAACGTAACTTTGGTGGTGGCTGGGAATCTCTCCCACAGAGTATCCAAGATATCATTCAGAGTGGTTTTGATATCAGCACAACTACCCTTCCTAAGGATCGTCTTCATAAGCCAGGCGGTCTCTATGAGAAGAAACTTGATGATGGTTTCGAAGTGCTGGAAATTCCTAAGGGAACATGGACTGAGGCGATTTTTGCCAAGGCGAAACCTCAGGTTGAGAAGGTGCGCATGAAATTTGCCGATGAAGACGAATTGGATCGTGAGGACGATCTTCGTGCGCGTGCTGAGGATGATGAAGACGACGATGAGGATGCACCAGAGATTGAGGATCATTACAATGATATCGATGAAGATGATGACGCTTTCGATGATGACAAGCTGACAGAGGAAAGTTATCGTACTACATTTGAGGATCCTGAAAATTTAGGTCTTGATGATGCGAATGATGTCGCTGACGATGATGAATATTAAAAAATAAAATAAAATGAATGCATTAATTGGTTTAATAGCTTTAGTAGTTGTAGCCCTTGTCGGATGGGCTATCGCCGAGTTTAAGTATAAGGCCTTCACTTTCACCCGTTCAGAAAAGGATATTGAGGAAGAGAAGGAGTTGGAAGAATTGAAGCGTGCTGATGGTTTCAAGGAGATGAATATCCGCGACATCATGCGCAAGAATTCTACAAACGGTTATAATGCCGTAGGTTAATCTTTATGGTAGTTCAATACATCATAATAGGAATAGTAATAGTGGCATGCCTTGTGTATGCCACTATTATTATGTGGAAAAATGGCAAATCTCAGCTGAAATGTGGCGATTATAAGTGTGCAGGATGCCCTTTTTACGAGAAATGTGAAAAAAACAAGAAAAAGTTGGGAAAAAATTTGGTGGAACCAAATAAAAGTAGTACCTTTGCAATCGCAAATGAGAAATACAATATCTCAATCTACAAGGTGTCTTAACCGAGCGGTTAGGTAACGGTCTGCAAAACCGTGTAGAGCGGTTCGACTCCGCTAGACACCTCGAAATAATCAAGAGGATGTGTCATAGTTTTATGACACATCTTTTTTTGTTCTTCATATTTCTTATTCATCGGATTACGCAGAGTTCACGGAATATTCTTGCCCCTCGGATTACTCACTGATTTTCACGGAACTCGACCTTGCGGTCGTAGCGATACCCCCTAAAGCAGGAACGTTACGGCTATATAAACGGCTGCATAAGCCAATCCCTATAGGCATAAAAAGTCCCACAGATTTCACAGATTTTACAGATTTATTTGGGGCTTCCAAAAGAATTGTGTAAATCTCTGAAATCTGTGGGTAATTGATGATATGCTTTTATTTTTTCAAGGCAATATTATAATTGTAGTATTTAGCATTACCCGTGATGTCTTCTACAACTTGAATGAATGGCGGGAATTTCACGCTCTCTTGTTTTGCAATACCCTTTGTTTCAAGTATCATCAGATCATTCACAGGAGATTCGAAGGAATCCAATTCAAAATACTGACCTTTCCAGATAAAACTCTTGCGATGCTTCTTGATGGTTTGGCGGTAAGGATCCGCCTGCTGGAGAAGCGACTCATAAAGATTGCTGCTTATCTGGCGTTCTGTTTCTATTTGTTCTGTGTCAGATATTCTCTTCTTGGTAGTATGTACAAATACTTCCTTTTCTTCAAAGCGGCGCTTGCGCAAACGAATCTCACAATTAGGTTCACCAGTCAAGTATGTCTGTACAATATCGCTGTCAATACTATTTGGCACATTGCCAGTCAATTTGACAATATACTTTCTTTCCTCCTCTATTGGCTGAGGAATTCCAAGTACATTAGAAATCTCTTTGAGCACGCGATTCAGCTTGTTGTCAAAGTCTTCATGATTGTTGATCACTCTCAGATGTGGATGACCCGTCCATGCCTCAATGACACGCTTGTCCAATTCGCGGGCTATTTGAATACCCTTTTCATCAGCCTTTTCCAGGCGCTGGGCATTGTTGCTTGTTGTGTAGAATTGCTCAGCACCATCCGCAGCAGAAACCAAGTGAAGTATGGCATCATATCTCTCGTCTCTCAGTTGAGTCTGCGTATAGCCAACTTCTCCGATAATATCTTGCCATTGCTGCGGTGAAAGATAAGCCGAGATGTCCATTACTCCCCTATCGCAGACGATGAGAACAGGCTGTGCGAGCGTCTGAGCCATTTTGTAAAAACAGTCCTCGAGATGCAGTTGGGTCTGGAGTGTAGCTTTCTCTCCAACGTAGAAGAAATCTTTGTTGGATGTCAAATAATTCATACCCGCCTGCGTAAACATCGTAGGCACCTCTGGGATTGTGAAAACCTTGTATCCCAGGCTGGAGAAATGCTCAATAACTTTCACCAGTGCAGTAGTCTTACCAGCACATGGTCCACCGGTAAGCACGATTTTCTTAATAGTATTCATTCCGTATTTATTTTCTTTATTTGGTTTGCAAAGTTAACAAAAAATATCTGGATTATATCCAAATTTCGCATAATATTAGTATAAAGTATAAAAAAGAAAGGGAAATATTTTGCAGTTCATTTGAATTGCCGTATCTTTGCATAAAAATAAATATAAAAACTATGGAACAAGTAAAGACTTTGATTATCGGAAGTGGTCCTGCTGGATATACAGCAGCCATATATGCAGGAAGAGCTGATTTGAAACCCGTTCTTTATTCAGGTATTCAGCCAGGAGGCCAGTTGACCACCACTACAATCGTAGAGAATTTCCCAGGCTATCCTAATGGCGTGGATGGCAACCAGATGATGATGGACTTGAAGGAACAGGCCTCTCGTTTTGGAGCCGATATCCGTGATGGCAGTATTTCTAAGGTAGATTTCAGTAAGCGCCCTTACCATATAGTTGACGAGCGTGGAAATGAAATCCTTGCTGATACAGTCATTATCGCTACAGGTGCTTCTGCCAAATATTTAGGTTTGGCTGATGAGGAAAAATATCGCGGACAAGGTGTTTCTGCTTGTGCCACCTGTGATGGTTTCTTTTATCGTAAGCGTACCGTAGCAGTAGTTGGTGGAGGTGATACTGCCTGTGAAGAGGCTATGTATCTTGCCGGACTGGCTAAAAAAGTCTATATGATTGTAAGAAAACCTTATCTTAGAGCCGCAGAGATTATGCAGCAGCGCGTGAAGGAGAAAGAGAATATTGAGATTCTTTTTGAAACAAATACATTAGGACTCTTTGGTGAAAATGGAGTAGAAGGTGCTCACCTTGTGAAGCGCAAGGGCGAAAGTGATGAGGAAGAATTTGATATTGCCATAGATGGCTTCTTCCTGGCAATCGGTCATAAGCCTAATACTGAGTTGTTTAAGGATTACATCGACTTGGATGAGCAGGGATTTGTCAAGGTTATTCCTGGCACTGCGAGCACAAATGTACCTGGTGTTTTTGCAGCAGGAGATGTGGCAGATCCAGTTTATCGTCAGGGAATCGTTGCAGCAGGTTCAGGTGCCAAAGCAGCCATTGAGGCAGACCGATATTTACAACAGCTTTAATCGGAAGATTTGTCATGATAATTGATAAGAATACGAATTTCGAAGAAATCTTCAAGCGTGATCTTCACCAGTATTTATGTTCTATTGATCGAGTAGATGAACATTTGCCGGAAGCTCCAGATTTGGAAGAACTCTGGGCAAAGATTGGTGAAAGCTATTTGCCGGATGCAATGAAGGAATTTACAAAATATCCTACCGTGTCACTCGGTTGGATTATGTTTGTAGGATTGGCAATGGCTAAATATTGGGATGTAGATTGGGAGTTGTATAGTAAGGTAGAGAATCATTATGAATACTTGAAAAATAGTATTGATTTTGATCACATGGATGATTACATCTGTGAGAAAATACTTCTTTTGGATGAGGAATCTCATCAGAAAATGAATCATGTGGTGTCAGAATGTGCTTCCCGTACATTGAATCAATTGGCTCATATGGGAATAGAACCAGGTACAGAGACTGCATTTAGAGCTTTTATCGCCGCATTGCATCAGATGTATTTGATGGGAATAGCCGTTGAATTGAAAGCATTAGGCTATCATATGACTCAGCTGTCATGAGATGATCATTATAACGAAATTCCGATCAGAAAAAAATATAAGCTGCATTGCAGTAAAACAAAAATGATATTGCTTATGGAGGGAAATTATATTCGTTTTGATTGGGCGATGAAACGCCTACTTCGCAACAAAGCCAATTTTGTGGTCTTGGAGGGATTTTTGGCATCACTGATAGGCAAAAAGTTCAAGATAGAACGCTTCCTCGAAAGTGAAGGCAACCAGAGTGATGAAGAAGATAAATACAATCGTGTAGATATCCTCGCCGAAAGCGAGGAGGGAGAACTCTGCATTATTGAAGTACAGAATAGCCGTGAATTATCATATTTCCACCGTATGTTATATGGCGTTTCCAAGACTATCACAGAATATATCGGTTTAGGAAAACCTTATGAAGAAGTGCGAAAGGTTTACTCCATCAATATTGTTTATTTCGAATTGGGTCAGGGTAAGGATTATGTTTACCACGGCAAGACAGAATTTGTGGGTATTCATCAGCCTCATGATACCTTGAAACTATCCGTCAGACAAAATGAAAAATTCTTCGGTAATAAAGAATATGATATTTTGAAGCGTAAGGCTGCAGGTGATATCTTCCCTGAGTATTATGTGCTCCGTGTGAATGATTTCGATCAGGTAGCTACCACTCCATTAGATGAGTGGATAGAATTTCTGAAGACTGGTAATATCAGTGCCAAGGCAAAGGCTGCTGGTCTTGCTGAGGCTCGTGAGTGCTTACGTGTCGATTCGCTCTCTGAAAAAGACAAAAAGGCTTATTATCGCCACATGGAGTCAATAAGGCACATGAAGAGCCTCTTTGATACTAGCCGTGATGAAGGCTTTCAGGAGGGGAAAGATGAAGGACTTGCGGCGGGCAGAGCAGAAGGCAGAGCAGAAGGTATTGCAGAAGGCAGAGCAGAAGGTAGAGCAGAAGGCAGAGCAGAATGTTCTTTAGAAATTGCTAATCAGTTGAAAGCTATGGGATTATCACTAGAGCAGATAGCCCAAGCCACTCATCTCCCTATAGAAGAAATATCAAAACTCTTTAAATAATAACATTTAAAGCACGGCTAAGGTATCATAATCTTCCTTAGCCGTGCTTTTCATATATTCCATCTTCTATGCTTTAGGACTTTTCATGTCAGTTCCTTCTTTACGTCGAAGCAAGGACAGGCTTTGGCAGAAAACTCGTTGTGCCCGTGGATAGTGGCTTGAGAGGATGAAAATTGAAAATGAAAATGACCGAAAATGACCATGACCGGAAATGACCGCTTTTCTATCCAAGACATCCTCCCATTTTTACTCAAGAAAAAAAAGTTTGTTCAAGTGACGGACGCACTCTTGCATTTTGACTCTCTTTTTTGTACCTTTGCACCAGCAATCGAAAGAAAGCTTCTCTTGCACCGAAAGTCGGTCTTCATAGACGACACATCCTGGTCTTATTCGATGTCAGGCGCCGGACATCAATGACGACCCAAATAAGGGCAAGAAATGGGGCTTCTGGGGAATTGAAATATCAACCATCTAAACACACACAAAGTATGATTAACTACAGCATTACCATGCGCTCAGTGAACAGTAACCTCCTTGAAATCAATCAGGCGAAATCACGTATCAACCAGGCAAAACGAGAGGGTAAGAACCCCGACCAGGCCGACCTCAACCTGGTGAAGACCGAGAAGAAGAATGCCTTCGCCGTATCTCAGTATTCTGATGTGATGACCATCGAGAAGTTTGCCAAGCACATCTCCAGCCACGGCAGCGTCTATTCTCGCGCAGACATCTCTGCCATCCTCTACATGACCGTGGATTGCATGAGAGAGCTGCTCCTCGAAGGCAAGAAAATCCGTCTGGGCAATCTCGGTGATTTCTCCATCCTCCTCTCATCCAAAGGCGCTGAGGATGCAGACTAGGTCTCCGCTCAGAACATCACTGATGTGAAGGTTCAGTGGGAGCCAGGCGCTGAGTTCAAGAACCTCATTGCCGATGCAGAGTTCAACCTCGTAGCCAGCCGCAGTGCTCAGGCTGCAGTCATCAAGGCCATCAAGGAGGGCAAAGCCAACGTGGACATCGGAGTAAAATATCCCCGGTCATGGTCATTTTCGGTCAAAATCATTTCTGGTATTACGAAGCAATGGCTATAATACCTACATATATAAAAAAATAGATGGAGCCCAGTCTCACGATTCACCCCATCTACCCAAATATATGCGAAAACTTTTCTGCAAAAATAGTTGATTTTGCAGAAAATACCAAATTTTTAAGGTGAACATTTTAATAAGCTTCTGTTTCTTAACTATTCTTTAATAGAATAAAGGGATTTTAGTGAAAAGAGGGGGATACAACTCATCAAGCAATTATTTACGTCATCATGGAAGATACGGAAGTCAATCGTTCCTAATCCCCCATTAATATTCATTTCCCTCATCCTTAATCACGCTTGGACCATCGATGAGCTCGGGTTTCGGTGCATTACGGTTTACGCCATCATAAGCATTCCTTACATCCCCCATGCTGATGTCTATATCGCGATTTACAGGGCGGTCTGGATCATTCAGCGTGTGGGAGAAAAGCCATTGGTAGGTTTTCTTCATGTAGAAAACGCGGGCTGGCATTCCATGATTGGCACCTTGCCACCAATCATAAATCAAGCGGGAATCATTTCCGTCACGTTTTAATTTATCTACTACTACTTTGGATTGCTTTACAGGAACGGCTCTGTCGGCTGTGCCATGGATAATCCAAAATGGAAGTTTCCCCAAACCGCTTACGTCTTTCAGGGAACAACCGCCACAGAGCGCCATTCCTGCTGCAATACGGTCGGGATAGGTACCGCAGACATCCATTGTTCCATATCCTCCCAAACTCATGCCTAAAACATAGACACGGGTGGTGTCACAGGAATAATGCTGCTTCACCCAATCAAGCATGTCCATCACTTTCTTGGGACTCCAAGCACCTCCAGGGTTTTGGGGCACAAGCGTCAGGGCGTCAATATCTCGGCCTTTCACAATGGCATCCAGCGGTCCGTATCTTCTTACTCTTTCAAGGTTGCGACCGCATAGACTGGCACCATGAAGGAAGATGATCACTGGCGTTTGCTCCTGAGTATAGAAATAATCCACTGGTGTATAAACCCAGAAGTTATAGCCTCCAGGTATCTCATTCTTTACTGCCCTAAGAAAATCGTATGCAGATATCTTTAAGACGGAAAGCAATAATATAGCCAAACAAAATATCTTTTTCATGTTGGCGAAATTACAATAAAAAATGCAGAAAACCAAGATTTGTCTTGGATTTCCTGCATTATTTCATATACTTTGCAACAAGTTAATATGCTTTCACAAACTATGGGGTTTGTTTCTCAGCCTGTTGGGGTCAGACATGATATTTGTACTTCTTGGTGGCCCGCTGCGGTACGGAATGGTCAAAATTAGGTGATAAACCATTTCCTGTAGAAACTCCTCCTCTTGTAGCCCCACAATAGCTTGACCATCGCTGCATGATTTTGGAAACGTAATTGACTGTCTCGCTTCCACGCATATAGCCACATTTGATGATTGGCAATTTATAATAGGCGGGATCCCTGAGCTTGAGTACTGATTCTGCTACATCATCCCAGCGATGCGGATTCTTGCCGTGTTGACGTGTCAGTGCCATTGCGTCCCGGATATGCCATGGTCCTGCATTATAGGCTGCAAGTCGGAATTTCAGTCGCTCGAATGGGTCGCCTATATCCTGGAACATACGCTCGAATTTCGCCATGCACGTAGCCGAAGCTGAGATGTTAATTTCCGGATTGGTGAGTGAGGAAACGGGGATGCCTAATTCCTTGGCAGTACCTGGCATAATGGCCATCAGTCCGCAATAGCCTGCCCATGATTTTGCATAGGTATCAAAACCTGACTCCGTATAGCATTGGGCTGCCATCAGTCGCCAGTCGATTCGTGCCATAGGGGCATACTTCTTAAACAAATGGTCGTATTTGCTGATGACGCCTCCTGCTGCATTGATCATAGGAGCATAGACTTTGTGGATGATAAGTCCCTCTGAAAGTATCTTCTTTTCCTCCTTTTGGACGTTTGCCAAGATATGGGGCGTAAACCAATGGTTTAATGCTTCTTCCAGTGATTTGTTTCCCTTGTTGACTGCCCATTGGACAGAGGCGGTCGTCTGATCAGAATCTTTCTCTTTCGATGTCTGGTAGGCGCCGCAATAGGCAATATCGCTGCGTTTGCCTTTCTTAAGCGGATAAGCGATTAAATCACCTTTGCCCTTTTTCAGTTTGTTGATCATATCCAGGGTATCCTTGCAGAGTTCTACTCTTACCGAAACGCCTATGGAACTGGCAAATTTCTCACAGAGCAAGTAATCCTTACCTAAGCCCACTCCCTTATAATCATAATAGGTAGAAGGGCCTGATAGGGTCAGCATGATCAGTTCTCCATTGTTTTCTATATCTGCGAGCGAGAAGGTATTTGCAGAGGAACTGGAGTCTGAAGCCTCAGCATCACCTGAGTCTCCATCCTCTATCACCGTTCCCCATGGCGTATATTCCGTCTTCTTATTTTCCTTCTTGCATGATACGGCTAAAGACAACAGACAGATGGTCAGCATTGCCGTTCTAAAATATTTTCCTGTTTTCATTTTATTCAGCCGGTTGCTTGTCGCCAGATTCTGTAGGCACGGATTCTGGCTTCTGTTTTTCTACATGCTGATTGTCATGTTGTTTATCATGCTTCTTGGTGGCATCATGATGACTGCTCTGTTCTTTAGGCGAATCCTTCTTCGCATCAATCGTTTCATTCAAAGCAGGAGTAGTGTGAGTACCCTTCTGCTTTTTGGTAGAATCTGCAGTTGTTGACTTGGATGAAGTGCTTACAGAACTGATGCTTGGCAAGATGGTACCATTCTGATGGAGGAATTTCGTGTATTTCTTGCAAATTTTATTGGAATATGCATTGAAGATATTGTTGGCAAACAGAATATCTGTTATTTTATTATCACTGACATATTTGCGCATATTCTTGGTGAAATATCGATAATCGACTACATGGATTTCCTCAAATGAATAGAACAGGTAGCCTGGAAGAGCATTTCCGAAACTATCCTTCAGAATCATGACGCGGCGATGATTGCTGACATTGGTTTTCACCCGGGTAATTCGGGTATCACCGCCCATGAAGGTACAGTAGGCACCACCATTGCCGTCTTTATACTGATAGAAGAAGATGCCTTTGTATGGCTTGCCTTCGCCTATGACCTCGTAGTTGCGGTTGATTTTATAATCCGTATAATAGGTTTCGTATTTTACGTTCTTTGGAACATAATAGACGAAATCTTCCGGGGCATTCTTCAGGGAAATATCATGAGAATAGCCATACATACTTCCTACGTATCCATGTACCACTTTTCTTTCATAGCTTGAAAGCGGCTTGAAAGGAACCTTTGCCACTTTAGCGAATTGCTGAGCGGCATAGAAAGCTCCAAGTGGTGCCCAGTGGTGGTCGGTTCTGAGGAAGATGTTTTCTGCCACGTGTTTGCCCAGTGCAGTATAGACATCTACGGCATGAACATCCTTGTCTAAGTGAGCATAGATGTTGTTGATGGTTGGACGTTCTTCGTTGGAGCATCCTTTTGCCTTATCAGGACAATAGAAATCCACAGCAGTCGGTATGACCATGCAATATACATTTACCTTTGGTCCGAATACCTTCTTGTATTCATTTGCAGACTGGGCATAATCCACACCACCCTTGGAACTGCCGCCATAAGCCATCAAAGCTCTTACCTCTTTTCCTTTACCTACGATGATAATACCACGGTTGGCGATTTTGGCATTCTCTTCTGCCGTAATATTATTCTTGTATTTACCTACGTTTCTCTCTCCCATTTCCAGTTCTTCATCTGTAGGACCCGATGTCTCGGTGGCATCTGCTGATGCATGGAAGGTCACTTTTTCTTCACCCACAGACATGCTGATGAGATCCTTTTCCTGCATACTCATAGACATGAAGATGTCCCGGTAAGGTTCACTATCGCTGAACCAGGAATTGATGCTCTTGGTAAATTCACCCGATTTCAAACTTTCCAGTGAATATTTTGGAAATTTGGCAAGCTCTCTCTTTTCAAGTGCAGAGTATGTGCTCCGAGGGAAGAACAGGAAAACGATGGTGAATCCTAAGAACACCATACTCATGATTGATATGTATATATAATTCTGTTTCATGACTTTAAATGCAATAGTTAAATATCACAATCTATTTATTTCTTCATTTGCGTTATTGGCGCAACATTCGTTCGAAGCCTCTTGCCGTGGATTTTGCATAGGCATGCTGCAAGTTGTTGGCGAAGAGTATATCTGTGATTTGATTGTCATTGACATAGTTGACGATATTCTTTGTGAAATATCTGAAATCTACTACATAAATATCCTCAAATGAACCGAAAAGGTATCCTGGCAAGGCATTGCCATAGCTATCTTTGATGATCATCAGTTTTCTTCCATTTCTTACGTCTGTCTTGACATGCGTTGTGCGCAAATCGCCACCCATGAAGGTGCAATATGCACTGCTGCTGCCATCCTTGTATTTGATGAAGAATGGTCCGGTGAATGGGTCTGTGAGGCTCGTTACTACCCTATTCTTACCCATGTTGTGTCCGACATAGGTGGTGACATAATTGCTGTCTTTAGGAATATAGTAAATGAATTTCTCCGGAGAGTTCTTTACCGCGATGTCCTTTGAGTAATGATACATACTTCCCACAAAATTATGGATGGTACGCTCTTCAAAATCGTTCAGATTAGGAACCTTTACCTGTGCTTTCTGGGCAAATTCACGGGCTGCATAGTATGCTCCTAATGGAGACCAATGGTGATCGGTGCGGGAATAAATATCCTCATCCATGTGCTGCTTGAGTACTGGATATACATCTACTATTTCTACGCCTTTCTCCAGATGCTGATACATATTGTTGATGACCGGCTCTTCATCGCGGATCCATTCCTTGGCTTCTTCCGGACAGTATAGACCTGCAGAGGTAGGAACGATCATGCTATAGATTCTTACATGATGCTTCAGCGTGTCCCGATACTGGTTGATGGCATTTGAATACCATGTTCCTCCGGATGCCAAACCGGTAAAAGGTTCCAATGCTCTGACCTGGTTGTTCTCTTTGCTGATGATGATGCCCGTTCTGGTTTTATAGCATGTGGAATGGGTTTCTGCCATCATTGCCTGAGCGCAGAATGAGCAGAATAATGCAGTATTTATGAATGTATATAATCTTTTCATTTTTGGGTATATTTTAAATTAGAATCTGGTGTAAATGAAGGCATTGTTGGTGGCTCCAACAAGCAAGGCTACGCTCAGCGTGAGGAGGATAATGGACACTACTGTGCGAGTTGCAAGGGTGATGTTCTTCTTCATCCTTGTATTGTTGGGCAGGTATCTGTTATACAACTTTGCCACCGTATCATATACAGGAAGACAGAACAGGATGCCTGCCACCCATAACCAGAAATTGTCCATGCATGCACTTTCTGCTGCAAAGTCATATACGTTCTTGGCATTTCCACAGAACGCATCGAAGAAATGTTGCATCTTGGTAAAGTCATCAAAATAGAAAATTCCCCATCCGATGATGACGAGCAACAGACTGTATATATGCAGCAGGAAGGAAGGTATCTTATCCTGCACCTTCAGCAATGTATATTTTTCGGCAATCACGATGACACCGAAATAAAGACCCCAGAAGATGAAGTTCCAGCTGGCTCCGTGCCACATACCGGTCAAGAACCAGACAACAAAGATGTTGAGTGGCTGGTGACGTCGGTTTCCTCCCATTGGAATATACACATAGTCGCGGAAGAAACTACCTAATGACATGTGCCATTTTCTCCAGAAGTCTGAAATGGATGTGCAGCAATAAGGATGCTTGAAGTTCTCAGCAAAGTGAAAACCTAAACATCTGCCCAGTCCTATTGCCATGTCACTATATCCTGAGAAGTCGAAGAAGATCTGAAGCGTGAAGGCTAATATGCCCACCCATGCTCCAAAGGTGGATAAATTCTGAAGTCCGTTGGCGAGGAACTGGTCTGCTATCTCAGAAAACTGGTTGGCAAGAATCACCTTTTTACCCAATCCGATCAAGAAACGATAGCAACCTTCTACGATGTCATACTGTCTTACCTTTCTGTCTCTGATTTCCAATGCCACAATATCATATCTGACAATAGGTCCTGCTATCAGCTGCGGGAACATGGAAATATAGAGAAGCAAGTCCTGGAAACGGCGCTGGGCTGGCGCTTCACGGCGATATACATCTATGAGATAGGATATGGACTGGAAGGTATAGAAACTGATGCCGATAGGCAGTGAAATCTTTGGAATGCTTACAGGAATACCTATCGAATTGAGTGTTGTTGCAAAGAATCCCGCATATTTGAAAGTGCCGAGTAATAGGATGTTGCATATCAAACCAATTACCAATGCTCTTTTGCGGTGGGATTGCTGACTGTCTATTCCAAGACCGGCAAAGTAGTTGACCATGACACTGAACAGCATCAGGAAAACATATATTGGTTCGCCCCAAGCATAAAATATCAGTGAGAACAGTACAAGTATCGCATTGCGTACATTTGCTGGATGCTCGCCCGTCTTGAAGAATTTCTTATCCAACAAGTAGGCTAACAGATAGCACAACATAAAGGCTGGTAAGAACGCAAAGATGAAAAATAAATCGGAAAATACCATTATGTTTTATTTTTATTTATGTTTTGTAAAGCTTTCTATTTTGACTGAGTGTCTGTTTGATTCAGTTAATACAACAGCAGACTTTCTAATTGGTTGGCAATGAAGTAGCCATTTCGTTTGGCTCCCTTGCTATTGGTGTGGACTCCATCTGTCGTAAAAAACCTGCGGTTGATTTCTCTTGCCCCCTGAATGGTTCCCCCATAATCCAGACGGATGACCGATAGGCTCATATAATGTCCGCATTCTTCAATGATGTCGCCAATTTTGTGAATACCAGTAACGCCAGGCTTACCTATCTGCATCGGTGTTATCAATACAATCTGTGCGTCAGGGAAAGCTTCCTTTATCTTTTCGCAACTGTATCTGACAGATTCAGCAAGGGAGGTCACCTGATGGATTGGTTTCCTTAATACGGTATTGGAAGTCGCAGAAAAAACCTGCTGTGGAGTTTGGGAAAATAATTGCGGTCTGGATGATTTGAACCAAGCATCATTTGTTCCAGCCATAATCATGATCAGATCTGGTTGAGACTCCTTGCCTTCTGTTGTTGCTTGAATCAATCTCAGTACTTGATTGAAAATGACATTGTTATCCGTCAACTTCTCAGAATATTCCTCGGTATTGATTTTTGTTTTAGAACAATTAGTCCAAGTAGCGCCACTCCTGGCATAACTTTTACAGGTAGAAGGGGAAAATCTCTCTTTGAACCATTTGCTCCAACCTCTGTCTTTGTCGCAATCATCTCCACCTATGAACGTATTGGAATCACCCAATAAGACAACATGCAGGTGAGAATGATTGGCTGCTGAGATATTAGTCATAAAGCCTATGACCATTAATATCCCTAAAAACAATTTTATCTTCATTTTTTATTTCAGTCTCATTTTCAAAATGTTATCTGTCTAAATCGGGTGCAAAATTACAGTTTTTTTTGTTAATATGCAAACTTTCAGAATAAAAAAATCAGGAAAGATGAATTTCGTCTTTCCTGATTGTATTTATGACAGATTGAACTGTTTCTTTCCTAGTCCTATATCCTGCTGGATTTTTTATCCATGCCCCTGCTTCAATTTTTGCGTGGGCACGGAGAAAGTTTTGCGTGGGCATGCAAAATAAAACCACTATGGGACTTCCCAAAATATGGGTCTGACTATGCGCAGATTTTTGCGTTATTTTTTTGCGAAAATATGTATAATCCGCTAAATGTGATGAGTCCGTTGAGCATCAATAATTCATAACCCAATTTGTAGCCCAAATGATGTGATGAATACCAGTCGATTGCATAACAGATAATCGGACTCAAAATCGCAATATAGGGAGTTGCTTGATCATTGGCTCTCCGTTTGGTGAAGATTCCAAATCCAAATATTCCCAAAAGGGGTCCGTAGGTGTAGGAGCAGATAATGTATATGGCATCTATCACGCTTGTTGAGTTGATCTGCTTGAAGAGGATGATGAAAATAACAAACAGAATGGCGACACCAAGATGCGTAGATTTTCGTAGTTTTTCATCCTTTGGAGAATCTATGATATCTACGCAAATGCTGGTAGTTATCGCCGTAATGGCTGAGTCGGCACTGGAAAAGCTGGCTGCCACAATACCGATGGTAAAAAATACGACAACGATATTGCCCATGTAGCCTGATGCAGCAAACACCGGCAATAGATCATCCGGTGATTCTGGGAAAGGCATTTGTTGCTTTTGTGCCAGTAATATCAGCAATATGCCTAATGCTAAAAACAGCAGGTTGGCTGGTACGAAGGCAAAGCCATACGTACACATATCTTTCTGGGCATCATGAAGCGTCTTGCAGGTGAGATTCTTCTGCATCATGTCCTGATCAAGTCCCGTCATGACTATGACCACGAATATTCCACTTAAGAACTGCTTCCAGAAATTCTGTCTTGAAATCCAATCGTCGAAGACAAATATCTGCGAATATTTACTGTCACAAATGGCATGGTAAGCCTCCATCGGAGTGAAGTCCAGGCATTTGATGGTATAATAAATAATCAGGATTAAGGCAGAAAACATACATAAAGTTTGGAACGTATCCGTCCAGACTAATGTCTTGATTCCACCCTTGCGGGTATAAAACCATATCAGCATGACCATTACGGGAACTGTCAATATGAATGGGATTCCTAAATTGTCTAATACAAACTTTTGCAGGATGATGCATACAACATAAAATCTGACCGCGGCTCCTATGATTTTGGAAATGATGAAAAAGGAAGCACCGGTCTTATAGGAATGATTGCCCATCCTATCTTTCAGGTAAGAATAGATGGTCGTTAAATTGTGCTTATAATAGACGGGTAATAGGAAAAAAGCTACGATGAAATAGCCAAAAATAAAACCGATACACATCTGCAGGTAGGTCATGTTCATCTTATAGGCCATTCCCGGTACACTGACAAAAGTGATTCCGCTGATGGATGCGCCCACCATTCCGAAGGCCACCATGTACCAGGGAGACCTGCGGTTTCCCCGGTAGAAGGTTTCATTATTTGCCTTGTGTGACGTTATTTTACTGAATATCAGCAATATGCAGAAATAGATAAGTATTGTAGCTAAAATCATTGTCCTGATCGTTTAAAAAGGAATTCTAAATTTTGTATTTATTCTTTTTCTTAGCTTCTGTCGGAGTGCCATGATAACTGCGGGGTGAAATCATTCTCCTGCCACTACTGATATTTCCTCCACAGTATTCACTCCATCGTTTCTGAATGCGCTCTACGTAATCTGCAGTTTCCGTGCCTCTCATGAAACCTCTTTTCACGACAGGATCCCTATAATAGTAAGGATTGCTAAGCTTGAGGACGAAATGTTTTACTTCCTCCCAATTGTATGGATTGCCCCCATATTTCTTGGTTAAAGCCATGGCATCTCTGATGTGGCTGAAGCCTCCATTGTATGCAGCAAGGGCATATAAGATTCGCTGGCTTGGATCATGGATGTCAGAGAAATGTCCCTGAAGTTCTGCCATATAGCGGGATGCTGCAGCGATGTTGGCCTCTGGCTGATGTATGTCGTTCATGGAAAGTCCCAGATGGGATGCGGTAGAAGGCATGATCTGCATGAGTCCGCAAGCCCCTGCCCACGATTTGGCATTTGGGTCAAAGCAACTCTCCTGATAACATTGCGCAGCCATTAAGCGCCAATCCATTCTTGCTGTTGGAGCGTATCGCTGAAAGTAACCATCGTATTCCGAGATTACACCTTTAGTTCTGTTCAGGAAAGGAGAATAAACATGGCGCCTGATACTTTGTGAGGATAAAAGAAATGCTTCTTCTTTTTTCACTTCTGCAGTTAATTGCGGTTTGTACCAGGCATTCAGAGAGTCTGCCAAACTGTTGTTGCCTCCTATGACGACCCATTGTTCTTGGGTTGTATCTTGCTTAGGACCGCAAAACAACAAATTACCTTTCGCTTTCTTGCGTGATAAGGGTACGGCAATAATGTCGCCCTCCCCTTTTTTCAACTTGCCGATCATTTCAGTAGTGTCCTTACATACTTCCACTCTCAGGCTGACACCAATTTTCTGGGCAAATTTCTCGCAAAGAAGATATTGCATACCTAAATTCCGGTTCTTATATATATAATATGTATCAGGACCGTTGACAGTCAGCATGATTAATTCACCATTTGATACAATATCATCATAAGTAAAACTTTGCGTTTGATTTGAGTTACTGGAATAATCCTCCTCGCCTATAGGTGTCCCCCAAGGTGTAACATCTGGTTGCGTTTTCTGATTAGAACAACTGCAAACCAACAAAAATAATGCAAATATTGCCGATAAATATACTTTATTCATATTTCAAGTTACAAAATTACATAATTTTTTGGATATTCAAGCGAAAAGATGTACTTTTGCAATGTTTTTTAAACAAAAAGAAGAAATATGTTACGAATAGCAGTACAATCTAAAGGGCGTCTTTTCGATGACACCATGAATTTACTTTCAGAAGCAGACATTAAAGTGAGTGCTTCTAAGCGCACTCTTTTGGTGCAGTCTTCTAACTTCCCTCTCGAGGTTTTGTATCTCCGTGATGATGATATTCCTCAGAGTGTAGCAAGCGGCGTCGCTGACATCGGTATTGTTGGCGAGAATGAATTTGTGGAAAGAGGTGAAAATGCCCAGATTATTGATCGTCTTGGTTTTAGCAAATGTCGTTTGAGTCTGGCTATCCCTAAGAAAATTGATTATCCTGGTTTGCAGTGGTTTAATGGCAAGAAAATTGCGACTTCTTATCCCAACATCCTTCGCAATTTCATGCAGCAGAATGGCATCAAGGCTGATATCCATGTCATTACTGGTTCTGTGGAAATTAGTCCTGGTATCGGTCTTGCTGATGGTATCTTTGATATCGTAAGTTCAGGCTCTACCCTTGTTAGCAATAATTTGGCAGAGGTGGAAGTCGTGATGAAGAGCGAGGCTTTGCTTATCGGTAATTGGAATATGGATGAAGAGAAGCATCAGATTCTGAACGAAATGCTGTTCCGTTTCGAAGCTGTGCGTTCTGCTCAGGACAAGAAGTATGTCATGATGAATGCGCCAAAGTCTAAGGTGAAGGAAATCACGGATGTCTTGCCTGGTATCAAGAGTCCTACGATCATCCCATTGGCTGATGATGAGTGGTGTAGTATCCATACGGTTCTCGATGAGAAGAGATTCTGGGAAATCATCGGAAAACTCAAGGAGCTGGATGCTCAGGGTATTCTGGTTACTCCTATCGAGAAGATGATCTTGTAAAAAGAGTTTTGATCATATCTGTCTTCTACCCGGAACTTTGATTTCATGTTCTGGGAGTTAGAAACAAATATAAAAGTAAATTAATAATAATATAAGGAATGAAGGTAATTTGTTATCCTGCAAAGGAAGAATGGGACGAATTAGTGAAGCGTCCGCACCTGGATGTCTCAGAGCTTAATGCTACTGTAGAAGGTGTTCTCAATGATGTTAAGAATCATGGCGATAGCGCTGTTATACGTTACGAAGAGAAATTCGACCATGCGCATTTGGACTCTTTATCTGTATCTGATGCAGAAATGGAAGAGGCTGAAAGCCTGGTTTCTCTTGAACTGAAGCATGCGTTGGAGTTGGCCCATCATAACATTTCTTCATTCCATCAGAGCCAGCAGTTTCATGGAGAAAAGGTGGAAACAGTCTCTGGTGTGACTTGTTGGCAGAAAAGTGTTGCTATTGAGAAAGTTGGCCTCTATATTCCTGGAGGTACGGCTCCTCTCTTTTCTACGGTCCTGATGCTTGCAACACCAGCCAAGATAGCCGGTTGTAAGGAAATCGTACTTTGTACTCCTCCTAACAGAGAAGGCAAAGTGAATCCTGCCATCTTGATGGCGGCTAAGATTGCTGGTGTGAGCAAGATCTTTAAAATCGGTGGCGTTCAGGCGATTGGTGCGATGGCATATGGCACAGAGAGTGTTCCAAAGGTATATAAAATCTTTGGTCCGGGCAATCAGTACGTCATGGCTGCTAAACAACATGTTTCTTTACACGATGTGGCTATTGATATGCCTGCAGGTCCTTCTGAAGTATGTGTTATTGCGGATGAAACCAGTAATCCTGTGTTTGTTGCTGCCGATTTGCTTTCTCAGGCTGAGCATGGTGTTGATTCTCAGGTTTTCCTGATTTCTACTTCTGAAGAGATGATTGAGAAAGTGAAGGAAGAGGTGGAAAAACAACTCGAACAATTGCCGAGAAAGGAGATGGCTGCCAAGTCTTTGGATAATTCTAAACTTGTCTTGGTGAAGGATTATGATGAGGCCATTGAACTCAGCAATACTTATGCGCCTGAACATTTGATTATCGCCACTTGCAATTATGATGAATTGGCGGAGAAAGTGGTAAATGCCGGTAGTGTATTCTTGGGACAGTATGCTTGCGAAAGTGCTGGTGATTATGCCAGTGGTACCAATCATACCCTTCCTACTCATGGTTATGCGCTGGCATATAATGGTGTCAATCTGGATAGTTATAACCGCAAGATTACGTTCCAGCATTTGACTGATGAAGGTATCAGAAGTATCGGTAACGCTGTTGTTGTTATGGCTGAAAACGAACAGTTGGAAGCTCATGCCAACGCGATGCGCGTGAGAGTGAATGAAGTGGGCAAATAGTTTTGTCTATTTCGACGTTTTAATTTTAAGTATCTATTTTTGAAATATGAAAGAATTAAAAGAACTCTGTAGAGCCAATATTTGGAACCTTTCTCCTTATAGTTGTGCAAGAACAGAATTTTCCGGTAAGAAAGCTCACAACTTTCTGGATGCCAACGAGAATCCGTATAATGATCCCTATAATCGTTATCCGGATCCTTTCCAGACGGATGTGAAAAAGGTCTTGTGCAAGATCAAGAACGTGCCTGTGGAGAATATATTTTTGGGAAATGGAAGTGATGAGGCTATTGACTTGGTGTATCGTATCTTCTGTAATCCGGGAATAGACAATGTGGTTGCCATAGCTCCTACTTATGGAATGTATCAGGTATGTGCTGATGTGAATGATGTGGAATATCGCCAGGTGTTGCTGGATGAAAATTATCAGATTACGGCAGACAAGTTACTGAGTGCTTGTGATGACCATACCAAGGTTATCTGGATTTGTAGTCCGAATAATCCTACGGGTAATCTAATCAATCCGGAAGCGATCGTTGGTGTATTGCAGCGTTTTGATGGCATCGTAGTCTTGGATGAGGCTTATAGTGATTTCTCCAGTATTCAGCCGTTCAGATCATACTTGTCTAAATTCCCTAATATGATCGTGCTCAACACCATGAGTAAAGCCTGGGGATGTGCTGCTTTGAGATTGGGTATGGCTTTTGCCAGCAAGGATATTATCGATTTGTTCAACAAGGTGAAATATCCTTATAATGTGAATTTGCTTACCCAGCAGCATGCCTTGGATGTTTTGAATGATCCATATCAGGTAGATGAATGGGTGAAGAATCTGTTGCAGGAAAGAGGAAAAATGGTGACTGCCTTTACAGAACTTCCTATCTGCGTGAAAGTTTATCCTACTGATGCCAATTTCTTCTTGGCGAAAATGACGGATGCGCAGGCTATATACGATTACTTGGTTGATAAGGGCATCATCGTTCGCAACAGAAATAGAGTGCAGCTTTGTGAGAACTGCCTGCGAATTACGATCGGTAAAAAGAGTGAGAATATAGAATTGTTATCAGCTCTTCGACAATATCAATAAACAATAAAAGCTCGGAAGGAAATCTTTCGAGCTTTTATTGTTTATTTGAAAAGTATATTTTAGAATTTTATCTTCTTCTTCTTGCCTTTACTTTCGTTGCCCACTCTATCTAATGCGGTTACAATGTAGGTAGTTTTACCATCCTTGATATATGGTACTTTCACGTTGTGATCGTAGGTGATCTTCATAATTTTGGATGCGTCGTTTAAGTCAATAGGTTCACCTTCCTTAAATTGATAGACAACAAATTTATTGGACACATCACCCCATTTTTTTCCTTTAGGAGTTTTCCATTTCAATATAGGTCCCTGCTCTGTCCATTTAAGTTTTAGACATCTAACGTCTTTTGGACTTTTATGATCCAAGAAAGTCATAAGAGGAGGCAATGCTGGATATTTCCAATAGTAATCTCTTAAAGTATGACCAATATTTCCAACGTTGTCTGCAGCTGTCTGGGCGTACCATAAAACAGTTCCCTTTACATTCTGCATTTGCTGGTGTAACTTGTGCTTGGCTGGAAGCTGATGACTTCTTGGATTTTCTGGGTCAGCAAACTTTGCTGTTCGTTCAATGTCTTCGCCAATAAATAAAGGTCTTTTGCCTGCATGCTTGTTCCACCAGGTAATAAGGGTCTTATAATCAGCAGCTTTATGTCCGATTTCCCAATACAATTGAGGAACGCAGTAGTCTATCCAACCATTATTCACCCACAAAAGTACATCTGCATAAAGGTCATCGAAATTTTGCAAACCATTCGTTTCAGAACCATTTGGATCATTTCTTTTATTGCGATAAATACCAAAAGGAGAAACACCAAATTTTACCCAAGGTTTTACATGATGTATAGTCTTCCCCAATTGCTTTACAAATCTGCTTACGTTATCTCTTCGCCAATCTCCAATATTCCAATAGCCATGAGAGTTCTGCTGATACAGGGCTTGGTCTGGAATCTGTTTGCCAGCTACTGGATAAGGATAGAAATAATCATCTATATGGAAACCATCTACATCATATCTGCTGACGATGTCGGCTGCCACTTTGCAGACGTAATCAGCAGATTCTTGCAAACCAGGATTGAGAAGCACTAAATTATCATAGGAAAAGCATAATTTAGGTTGTTTTACGACAACACTGTTTTTGCTAAGTTGTGACATGCTTGTGGATCCGTGTTTAGCACGATATGGATTGATCCAGGCATGAATTTCCATTCCTCTTTTATGGCATTGTTCTACCATCCATGCCAAAGGATCCCAGTAAGGATTCGGAGCCTGCCCCTGGGTTCCTGTCAGGAATTTACTCCATGGTTCCAGTTGGCTCTCATAGAGGGCATCACATTCCGCTCTCACTTGAAAGATAATGGCATTGACGCCATCTTTTTCCAACTCGTCCAGTTGCTTGCTGAGCATAGACTGGATCTGCTGAGTGCTTTTACCCATAAATTGACCGTTGACACATTGAATCCATGCGCCACGGAATTCACGTTTGTTTTGTGCTGATGCGCCCAATGTAAGGAAAAGGGCCATCGCTAAAATGATTAGATTCTTATACATTTTAATTTATATTATTTGTTTATTCTTCGTCTCTTAATTTTGGTAGTGAAATATGGTATCTTACTGCCAAGAATCGGATAGCGCAAACGATAGCGAAAGTGGCAATGACCGTGATGTATAGGCTTACCTGCAACCAGCTCAGCAACCAGTATGTGAGTCCTCCCACCACACAAGCCATAGCGTATATTTCCCTTCTGAAGATTACAGGTTCTTCGTTGAGCAGCACATCTCTGATGACTCCTCCGGCAGCTCCCGTAATGCATCCCATAATGATGGCTACCCAAAATGGGAAGCCACATTCTAATGTTTTTTGAATACCCGCTATATTGAATAACGCCAAACCGAGTGTATCAAATAAGAACCAGGTTGTATCCAGGCGTCTGAGATAATGGTGGCATACTATTACGACACACTGTGCAAATAGCGTACATATCATGTATATCGGACTTAGCATCCAGAAAGGTCTTATACCTAACATGACATCTCGTATGGTTCCTCCTCCTATTGCCACAGCAATACCGCATACAAAGCCTCCCAGCCAGTCGTAATGTTTGCTGGCTGCGAGTCTTATGCCTGACAATGCAAAGGCAAATGTTCCTATGAATTCTATTACACGTTGTAGTGTAATGACAATTTCCGGGTCATGATTGATTATCATTTCATTATTCTCCTACTAATGTTTTTGTTATATTTTGATTGAACGTATTATTCCTTGAATCTATCTCCCCAACAGGTTACCATCCAATTATATAATTTCTCTTCATTAGGAGAGTGCTGCGCATGCCAGAATCTCTCATTTTGAATTTCACTCGGAAGATATTGTTGGCTGGTGAAGTGCCCAGGATAGTCATGTGGATATTTATATCCGTCATGGTAGCCCAATTCTGCCATTAATTGGGTTGGAGCATTTCGGATATGCAGCGGAACAGGAAGATTTCCCGTTTCCCGCACCCTTGCTATTGCTGCATTGATGCCTAAATATGCACTGTTACTCTTAGGACTGGTGGCAAGATAAACCACCGCTTCGGCTAATGCAATCCGTGCTTCAGGCCATCCGATTTTCATGACTGTATCAAAAGCCGCATTTGCCAAAAGTAAGGCATTCGGATTGGCAAGTCCGATGTCCTCGCTGGCACTGATGACTACTCTTCTTGCAATAAATTGTGGATCCTCGCCTCCTTCTATCATTCTTGCCATCCAATATAATGCTGCATCAGGATCACTTCCCCGGATACTCTTGATGAAAGCGGAGATAATGTCATAATGCATTTCTCCCTGTTTGTCATAAGCAAGAGGATTTTGCTGGAGTTCCCTTTCTACTACCTCATCTGTGATGATTATTTCATCCGAAGAGAAAGAATTCACGATCAATTCCAAAATATTCAGCAGTTTGCGGGCATCGCCACCACTATACCTTAGCATCGCACCCGTTTCCTTCAACGTTATGTCTTTCTCTTTGAGAACAACATCTTCATGGATAGCTCTTTCAAGAAGCCCCTGTAAGTCGTCTTTTCCTAAAGTTTTCAGAACATAAAGTTGACACCTGGAGAGCAAAGGCCGTATTACCTCAAAGGAAGGATTCTCTGTGGTTGCTCCGATGAGGGTAACAATGCCTTTTTCTACTGCTCCCAATAATGAGTCTTGCTGACTTTTGGAGAAACGATGGATTTCATCAATAAACAGTATAGGAGAAGCGGAGTCAAAAAAACGGTTGTTTTTGGCTCTTTCTATCACTTCCCTGACATCCTTTACACCGCTTGTCACTGCGCTCAAAGTATAGAAAGGTACTTTGAGCGTGTGAGCGATAATTTGTGCCAATGTTGTTTTGCCTACACCAGGAGGTCCCCAAAGGATAAAAGAGGAAATTCTTCCTGCATCTATCATTTTACGGAGTATGGCTCCTTCACCTACTAAGTGTTTTTGGCCAACGTAGTCGTCAAGAGAACGTGGTCGCATTCTTTCTGCTAAGGGTTCACTCATTTTCTTTACATTTTATGATCTGTTTCCAAATATGAGAATACAATGTTTTGTATGACTTGTATTCATTGCGTCTATCGTCATGAGATTTCATCTATCATAATATGGATGTCTGCCTCCTTCAAACCTGTTTCTGTTGACATGATATGGATCCCATGAGGAGATGACCATCTGGTTGCGAAGAGAAAGACTGAGAGAGGGTGCATAGACGTTGTCATCTCCAACTTGTTTTCTCGTTGTCTTTCTCATGGTGGGCAGTATGCTCATCATTAATATTTCCATCATATTCGCATTGTTGTTCTATAAAACAAACTTGCCCCATTATACTTTACCATGATTGCAATATTAAGTCTGATGATGTTTCTATACGATTGCAAAGTTACTATTTAAAATTGGCATTTCAAAATTCAAAGATGTTTTTTAACTAAATCTCGCTTAATTCAGAAAAAAAACGAAAAAAAAATGATGTAGTTAACGAAAAAGTTTATACTTTTGCTCTCAATTTATATAAAGGTGTTTTAATTCAATGTGCTATGTTTTGTAATGGACAGAAAAAATATCGATTAAGTGTTGCAATATTGATTGTTGTTTCACTTTTGATTTGCATATATCTGATAGCTTTCAGTTGCTTCTTTTCTAAGAAGCAGATCCAATCGGCTATGATACCTGTCAAGGTTTACTCTCAATATGAAATATTGGATGGAGGAAAAGTGGTTTATCATTTTGATAAAGATACCATTTCTGCTACTGGATATTTCTTCAATAAATACTTTTTTATCCCTTCCTGTCAAGGTCGTATTTATGCTGATTTTGATAGTACTATCTGGCAGAATAAATATAAGGATGTAAATATGGAAAAATTGGTGCAACTTCATATCGATTCCTTGAAAACGAAGTATAGTCAGTCAAAGTGGATTGATGGAGAGTTGTCTTATTATTTGAAATGTCACAATGCCAGTGATGAAGGATTCTTTCAAATTTCTCAGATTGCTTTGAAAGAAGAAAACCTTCGGGATTCTACTCGAAAGATGTTGGATTCATTAAAACATCTTTCACATAAGTCTTTGAAGATAGTTCGTCATTTGGAATTCGTTGCGATTTCTCCTTCTGGTAAGGCTAATAGAAAACAAGTTGAGAAATTAAAACATGTTGGTGGAAATGTTTTCCAATTGTTCTCAGAAACCTTACCTGAAGAGTCTTGCGCTTTGTCTTTTCATAAGTCTCAAGCATTGGCTTCTATAAGTATTGTCCCAGTTTTGTTTGATGCCAAATTGGATTATTTTTTGGGCACAACAGGAACCTATAGTGGTGAAGTTGATTCTTTAGGATTGCCTCATGGTCATGGTGAATGGCTGGGCTTTACCGATGCTGCCTATTATCAGGGAAGCTGGAAACATGGAAAACGTGATGGTTTTGGCTTTTCTGTTGCAGATAAAACTCAGTTACGCATAGGAGAATGGGTGCTGGATAAATACAAAGGAGAACGATTAGTTTATAGTTCTGATCGAATCTATGGTATTGATATCTCTAAATATCAGCATGTTATAAAAGGTAAGAAATACAATATCGATTGGAAACGTCTGCGTATTTCCCATCTTGGCAATATCAGTAAAAAAACAATTAATGGGAATGTTAATTATCCGATTAGTTTCATCTATATTAAAAGTACTGAAGGGGCAAGTTTATTAAATCCTTTCTATAGAAAAGACTATGTGGCAGCACGGGCACATGGATATAAGGTAGGAAGTTATCATTTCTTTTCTACTCTAACTCCTGCAACTTTGCAGGCACGTCAATTCCTTAAAAATTCATATGTCAAATCGGGTGACTTGCCACCTGTTCTTGATGTTGAGCCTACTAAAGCCCAAATTCAGAAGATGGGAGGCGTGTATGTCCTTTTGTCCAGAATGAGAATATGGTTAAGAATGGTTGAAAAAGAAACGGGTAAACGTCCTATTATTTATGTAAGTCAGACTTTTGTAAATCGCTATTTGAGCAAAGCGACTGATATAAAGCAAAAATATCAGGTATGGATTGCAAGATATGGAGAATACAAGCCTGATATCAAATTGGTTTTCTGGCAACTTTGTCCTGATGGTAGGGTTACTGGAATTCGGGGTCATGTAGATATCAATGTATTTAATGGTTATCATGAATCTTTCAAGCAGTTTATCTCTAATCTGAAGTGATTCGTAATAGGCAGTTTGTCTCTAATCAGAGGCCTCTCGTAATAAAAAATATGCTTTTCTCCAAAAATATATTGTTAAAGTATATTAATAAAAATAACAATGATGCAATATTTTTCTTATATTTGCGTAATATTATATATACGCAATTAAAAATAGGAGTTAATAGCATAGGATGAGACAACTTAAGATTCAAAAAAGTATAACCAATCGTAACAGCGAGGCACTTGATAAGTATCTTGTTGAGATAGGTCGTGCCCCAATGGTGTCAATTGACGAAGAGATTGAATTGGCCCAAATCATTAAGAAAGGTGGTCGGGCTGCGGAAAGAGCAAAAAACAGATTAGTTGAGGCTAATCTTCGTTTTGTGGTCTCTGTTGCCAAACAGTATCAGCATCAGGGGTTGACTCTTACTGACTTAATTGATGAGGGTAATATCGGATTGATTAAAGCTGCAGAAAGATTTGATGAAACCCGTGGTTTTAAGTTTATTTCTTATGCAGTTTGGTGGATTCGACAGAGTATTTTGCAAGCAATTGCTGAGCAAAGTAGAATAGTCAGACTTCCTCTTAATCAGGTTGGTTCCTTGAATAAGGTTAATCAGGAAAGTAATAGATTTGAACAAGAAAACCAGCGTCGTCCAAGTGTAGAAGAACTTGCCCAGCGCACAGGTATAGATGAGGAAAAAATCTCTCAAAGCATGGCGGCAAGTGGTCATCATGTAAGTATTGATGCGCCTTTTGGTGAAGATGATGACAATTCTATGGTGGATGTCATGGCAAGTGGAGAAGATAGTCGCACAGATAAGCATGTTGATCATGAAAGTATGGCTATGGAACTACGTCAGGTTTTGGATAAGGTTCTTAAAGACAGGGAAAAGCAGATTGTTTGTGCCTGCTTTGGAATTGGAGAAACTGAAAAAGGATTGGAAGAAATTGGAGATAAAATGGGATTGACTCGTGAAAGAGTTCGTCAAATACGTGAGAAAAGTATTACAAAACTTAGAGATTCCGGAAATGTCAAAATTCTGATGAAATACTTAGGGTAATTTTTGAAAAAACATTTAATTCTCTTTGTTGTTTCATAAAAATATACTAACTTTGCAATCGGGTGCTTTTTCAAGCTCCCGATTTTTTGTTATGAGGCTTCTGGTTCATATTATAATCTGTATTTTCTTGACTTTATCGCTGGATGGATACGCAAGGAATGTTACACCGAAAGACGATTTCCGTGATTCGGTGATGAATCGTATCTATCGATATTATCAGTTGTCTTATTCCGCTTCTGAGCAATCTCATGAGTCTTATGCATACACGAAATTTATGATGCGTACCAATCATCGCAACTTTACGTTGGCTATGGTTCCTTCTCTTTATGTGATAGCTCATGGTTCCGGTAGAGAATTTATGGGAGAATATTATAGTAAATATACGGTAAAAGAAAAGAATAAGATAACTCCTCATCGTTTACTATGTATTACTACAGTTCCTCACAAAAGGAATACAATGCCTTCTCTGCTGAATTATCTTACTCCGAATGTTTATGGTGAATGTCTTTTTCAAGACAATATACTGTCTCCCTATCATCGGTCAAACCGGAAATATTATAAATATATGGTCACGGCTCTTCCATTTGGCAAGGCTCAGGTTTATGCCTACCCTAAATTGAAAAATACTCAATTGGTTACGAGTATGGCTATTGTGGATAGTCATACGGGTAGAATAAATTTGGTTGATTTTGAGGGTGAGTATGATATGACTCGCTTCTTTATCAGTGTAGTGATGAATAAAGAGGATTCTGTGGGTTCTTTGTATCCGAAGAAGTGTGACCTCAGAGCTAATTTTCGTTTTATGGGTAATCAGATAACGGCCAGATATTCTACTATTTATGGCTTGCCGAAATTATTGTCGGATTCTTTGAATAATGTTGAAGATACTACATTGATGGCAAAGGTGCGCCCTACCCCGTTGAATGAGGAGGAATTGCATTTCTTGAACCATTATTATCAGAAAAAGAATGAAAGGGATTCTTTGGCCAAAAACGAAAAACATAAAAAGTCCTTTGTAAAAGATGTGTTGTGGGATATTGTGGGCGATAATGTCTTAAATCGTATCAAGCAAAATTTCGGAAAACAAAATCAGGGGTACCTTAGAATTAATCCTATTCTGAATCCTCTTTATATGGGTTATTCCGAAAGAAAGGGATTTGTGTATAAGTTTGATGTGCGAGGAAGTTATTCTTTTAGTGATGATGTGCAATTTGCTCTTCGCTTTAAAGCTGGTTATGCTTTCAAGCAGCATCGCTTCTATTTCAGTATTCCTGCTACTCTTAACTACAATAAAAAGCATGATGGATTCCTGCAGTTTGAGTTGGGTAATGGAAACCGAATTAATACCAATGTTGTGGCTCGTCGTATATTGGATATCAGTGAGAAAAAAGATAGTCTTATCAATTTCCCATATGGTGATTATACGGCTTTTAAGGATAATTATTGGCGACTGACGAATCATTGGATGTTCAATAACTATATCGGTTTTGAATTGGGAATCATAGCCCATCAGCGTAAATCTATAAGTCCGGAATTTTATAAGGAAAACAATTTCCCAAGTTTGTATAGATCAGTTGCGCCTGCATTGGCTCTGGTTTGGCATCCTATCGGGAAAAACGGTCCTGTCGTAAAAGTTGATTATGAAAGAAGTTTCAATCATTTTCTTCATTCTAATATCAGCTACGAACGGGTTGAAATGGATATGCAGGATATTATCAACATGTCAAGAAGGCGGAGCCTTTCTTTGCGTTTGGGTTCTGGATTCTATACTCAGAAAGGCGACCATTGGTATTTTGTTGATTATACTAATTTCAGGGACAATAATTTACCTGGTGGCTGGAATGATGATTGGGCAGGCGAATTTGAATTGCTTAACTCTGGATGGTATAATGCCTCTGATTATTATGTTCGGTCCAATGTTACTTATGAGTCTCCAGCCTTGTTTGCTGCCTGGTTACCATGGGTAGGACGTTTTATAGAAAATGAACGATACTATGTCAATGCCCTCTTGGTAAGACATCTTCATCCTTATACGGAATGGGGATACGGGTTCAAAACCCGTGTGGCTTCGGTAGGCATATTTGCTTCTTTTCAAAACACAAAATTTCAAGGAGTCGGTTGTAAATTCGGCTTCGAATTATTTAGAGAATGGTAATTACAATTTAATATACAAGCATTAAGATATGAATTCTCAACTTACTGTTTATAAAGCAAGTGCAGGTTCTGGAAAAACCTTTACTTTAGCTAAAGAGTATATGGTCTTGGTGATACAAGACCCATCTTCATACAGGAATATTCTTGCTGTAACATTTACTAACAAGGCAACTGAGGAAATGAAAAATAGAATCCTCAGCAAACTGTATGGAATAGCTAATCGGCTGGATGACTCAAGAGATTACTTGGAACAAATCAAGGGGGTATTATCTCAGATGTCAGAAGAGCAGATTGTTGAAAATGCTGGTATTGCTCTGAAAAATCTTATCCACAATTATAATTATTTCCGCGTCGAAACGATTGATACATTCTTCCAGAGTGTACTCCGTAATCTGGCACGTGAACTTGATTTGACCGCTAATTTGAGAATTGGTCTTAATGATGTCCAGATAGAAGAACAGGCTGTAGATGAATTGATCGAAGAACTTCAGATGACAGACAAGCTTCTCTTTTGGATTATGGATTATATTAAGGAAAATATTGCAGATGACAAAAACTGGAATGTGATTTCTCAAATAAAAGCTTTTGGACGGAATATATTCAAGGATTTTTATAAGGATCATGCTGATGCGCTGAATAATTGTATTGAAAAAGATGGCTTTTTCGAGGCTTTTTCTTCAAAATTGAGGAAAATGCAAGCTCAAGCTAAAGAGCATTTTGACCAGATTGCGGCTACCTTTTTTGATGCATTGGATGAAAACGGACTTTCGGCAGATGACTTTCAAAATAAGACCAGAGGTATATGGAGTTACTTTTCCAAATTGAAAAACGGTAAATTCAATGATGATGATTTGCAAAATGCTACATTGGTAAAATGTCTGGATAGCGAAGAATCCTGGGTCAAAAAGTCTGACGCTCAGGCTGGTAAACCTGCGTATGACTTAGTAGTTTCCCAACTCTTCCAACTGCTTCATTATTCGGAAACTTCAAGACCCAAATTATTGCGTATATATAAAAGTTGTGATCTTACTTTGCGTCATCTGAATCAATTACGTCTTTTGGGAAGTATTGAAAAGAGAGTCAGAGAAATGAACAGAGATGCCAACCGTTTTTTGCTTAGCGATACCCAGACTCTTCTTCATTCTTTGATTCAGGATGAAGACTCCCCTTTCATCTTTGAGAAAATCGGTTCTCAGTTGGAGCATGTCATGATCGATGAGTTTCAAGATACCAGTACTGTGCAGTGGAAAAACTTCAAGGTGCTATTACAGGAGACAATGAGCCACCAGAATGCAGGAAATTTAATAGTAGGTGATGTGAAACAGAGTATTTACAGATGGCGTTCTGGTGATTGGCGTCTGCTTAATAATATTGAATCTGAGTTTCCATCTAATTATACAATTCAAATTGAGTCACTCTCTCACAATTATCGCTCAGACAGGAATATCGTAGATTTCAATAACGCTTTCTTCGAAGCTGCTGCAGAAAAAGAATATCAGGCCATAACGGATAAAGATTTACCTCATACTTTATCTGACTCTGGTTCTGGCTCCGACTCTGATTCCGATGGCTCCAGTGCAGCTCAACTCAAGAAAGCTTATAGTGATGTAAGGCAACGTGTGCCTCAGAAAAAAACTGCATGTGGCTATGTGAGGATTAATCTCTTGGGACAGAAGGGTATCCAAGAAGATGAGAATTCTGAAAACTATCAGGACAAGATGATGGGTATGATTTTAGATACCATCAACGAACTTGTAGAGGCGGGAGTAAAATATAAGAATATTGCCATATTGGTGAGAAGCAATAAGACCATACAGAATATTGCTGATTATCTGATGGCTAATAGTGCGACTCCATTGCCTTTGGTTTCTGATGAGGCTTTCAGACTGGATGCCTCTCAGGCCGTGAATGTGATGGTTACTGCTCTTCGGTGTCTGGCTCATCCGAATGATGATATAGCTAAGGCCGGCTTGATGATGTTCTGCATGAAATATCTGGAAAACAAGCAAATAGCAGAAAAATTCTTGGAAGAAAGAGAACTTTATTTGCAAAAGCCGCTTTTGGATTTGACAGAGTCCCTTTACACTTACTTTAAATTGGGAGAAATAGAAACGCTCTCTCAACAAAGTTCATACGTAAGTGCATTCTATGATCAGTTGTCTTCTTATCTCTCTGATAATGGTGGTGATATAGATGATTTCTTGAATGAATGGGATGAGAATATTCACTCTAAAAGCATTCATAGTGATAAGGCTGACGGAATCAGGCTTTTGTCCATTCATAAAAGTAAAGGTCTGGAGTTTGACAATGTCATCATGCCTTTCTGTGATTGGGCGTTAGAGAAGACTGATACGATTTGGTGTACGCCTCAGGTTGCACCATTCAACGAACTTCCTTTGGTGCCTGTCGATTTTTCTGCAAAGAAAATGGTTGGTAGTATTTATGAGAAAGATTACTATCAGGAACATTTGCAGAATATGGTTGATAATTTGAATTTGCTATATGTAGGATTCACGCGAGCTGGAAAAAATCTGTTTGTATATGGTAAGCGAGGTGCTGCTACGCAGAGAAGTTTTATCATCGAAGATAGTCTGGAAGCAGTTTACAATACATTGAATGCCCAGAATGCTTCTGGCCAGTATGAGGAACAGACTCTCGAATTTCAAGGAAATGGAACTGACAAGAAAACCGATGATGTTTACTTCGAATATGGAGAGATAGATGCTTCTTCCAAAGAGAAGGCGTTTGCCGAAAATAAGAATGTTTTTATGCAAAAATCTGAAGACTTGCCTATTCAGATAAAAGTGAAGTCTGATTTATATTCCTTTAAACCAAGCCTGCAGAGTGAATTCTTTATGCATGGTGATGAGTCCGAGGAACAGCAGAAGTTCTATATCAAAATCGGAACGGTTCTTCATGAATTGTTTTCAAAGATAAAGACAAAGGATGATGTTGAGTCGGTGTTGAAGCAACTTGAACTTGATGGTGTGCTTTATGATGAAAATATTTCGAAGGAAAAAATCGAAAAAATGTTGCGTGCTCGACTGAATAGTCCGCTTGTCAGTGAGTGGTTCTCTGATAAATGGAAAGTACTGAACGAAACCAGTATCCTCTATTTGGATAAGGATGGAAAGGTTTGCCAGGATCGTCCGGACCGTGTTCTTGTAGGAGAAAACGAGATTATCGTGATTGACTTCAAGTTCGGTAAACCTCATGCTGAATATCATGATCAGGTAAGGCAATATATGTCTCAACTCAAGGGTATGGGATATTCCTGCGTCAAGGGCTATCTGTGGTACGTTTATCCTAATAAGGTGGAGAATGTTGTTCTTGAAGATTAATTTGTTTAATAATTTTGTTTGAAATATACAATGAAATCATTTCTAAAATACGTTGCAGAAGATATCATTAGAGATTATGGTACTGACTTAAGTCGCATCATGGTCGTTTTCCCAAATAAACGTGCCAGCCTTTTCTTAAATGAAGAGTTGATGAAAATCGTACAGAAGCCATTTTGGAGCCCTAATTACATGACAATTAGTGATATGTTTCTCCAGAATACTTCTTTACAACTGGCAGACCCGATCAAACTAATCTGTGATTTGCACAAGTCGTTTGTGAAATGCACAGGGGTTGATGAAACGCTCGATCATTTTTATGGTTGGGGGCAACTTCTGTTGGCTGATTTTGATGACCTGGATAAAAATCTTGGTGATGCAAGGAAGATTTTTATCAATATTGCTGATCTTCATGAATTGGATGATGACAGTTATCTTGATGAAGATAAGAGAAGAATTCTGAAGAAATTCTTTGGTAATTTCAAGGATACTCAGAACACAGAATTAAAACGCCGTTTCATGGCTTTGTGGAATCATTTGTATGATATTTATACGGATTTCAATCAACGATTGGCAAGTCAGGGACTTGCCTATGAAGGCGCTTTATACCGCCATGTGATTGAGGCTGACACATTGAACCTGCGTTATGATACCTACTTGTTTGTGGGATTCAACATGATGCAGCAAGTAGAAACTGCCCTTTACAGGCGTATCAAGCAGGATGCTTCTTGTCATTTTTACTGGGATTATGACAAATATTATGTTGGTCAGAATAAAAATGAAGCGGGTGTCTATATCAATCAATATCTGAAACTTTTCGGCAACAAGTTGTCTGAACCTTCGCTTCAAAACGGTATCTATAATAATCTGAACTCCCAAAAGAAGATTACGTATATCAATGCTGCAACTGAGAATATTCAGGCAAGATACGTAAATGATTGGTTGATAGAAAAGGTTGAGGATGATCATGGAAATCTGGTTCCACGCTATCAGACTGGCCGCAAAACTGCTATCGTGTTAGCTGATGAAAACTTGCTTTCTACCGTGATTCATTCCTTGCCTACAGAAATTGACAGTCATGTGAATATTACCTTAGGCTATCCGCTTAAGCAGACTCCTTTTTTCAGTCTGATCATGCAATTAATCAATCTTCAGACGATAGGAAGTGTCAAGGGTTCTACCGCTTTTCGTCTGCATTATGTGGTCAAGGCATTACGCCATCCTTATGCTAAGTATATCAGCTCAAATTATCAGGATCTTCTCCATAAAATAGAAGAACAGAAACTTTACTTTCTTGACAGGGATGTACTGTGTGCAGAGGAAGATGAAGGTATGAATATGATGTTCGCCGATTTGGAAGCCTCTGAAAATAGATGCCTGGCTTTGGTCGGTTATCTGGTTAACATTCTCAGACTTATAGGTTCTCATGCAAATGATGGGGAGGATTCCTTGTTTCAAGAATCTCTCTTCAGAACTTATACCTTAATTAATAGATTGAAATGTTTGGTTGAATCTGGCGATTTGGATATCGACATAATGACCCTGCAACGTCTTATTCAGCAACTTTTCCAAAACACAAATGTGCCTTTTCATGGAGAACCGGTCATCGGAGTTCAAATTATGGGTGTATTGGAAACCAGAAATTTGGACTTCGACCATATTCTCGTGTTGTCATGTAACGAAGGTAATTTGCCGAAAGGTGTCAATGATTCTTCGTTTATTCCCTACTCCATCCGTAAGGCTCATGGTCTGACTACTATCGATAATAAAGTGGCTATTTTTGCCTATTATTTTTACCGACTTATTCAAAGAGCACAGGATGTAACTCTTTGCTACAACAGTTCTACAGATGAAGGACATACCGGTGAAATGAGCCGTTTCATGCTCCAACTCTTGGTGGAAAGTAAACACGTGATAAGTCGCAAAACGATAGTCTCTGGTCAAAATGTTGAAACTCATAAAGCGGAAGTTATAGTTAAAACACCTCAGATGATGGAAATCTTAGATAAGCCTCGTCTGATAACTCCTACTTTCCTCAATACTTACCTGAGATGCGCTAAGAGCTTCTATTATAAATATATTTTGAGTATTCGAGAGCCGGAAGAACTGGAGGATGAAATGGACAATAGAATGTTTGGAAATATTTTCCATAGAGCAGCTCAGTTGTTTTATTTGAAATTCGCAAGTAGTTCTGATATTAAGATAGGAACTGATGGGGAAAAATCCCTGATCAGGCCTATCGTTATTAACCAAGGAGATATTCAGAATGCGATAAAAGATGAGAGCTTGCTTTACAGACTGGTCGATCAGGCTTTTAAGGAAGAGCTGTTCAAAATCAAGGATCAGAAAAAATCTCCTCAATATAATGGTTTGCAGCTGATCAATCGTGAAGTAATTACCAATTATTTGAAACAATTGTTGTATATTGATATAAAACTGGCTCCTTTTACTATCAAAGGTTTGGAGATAAAGGTAGAAAAAACTTTTGAATTCTCTACTCCTTCTGGTACAAAGAATTTGAGATTGGGCGGATTCATAGACAGACTTGATGAAGTTTCGGCTTCTGAAAGTTCTGATCATAGTATTCTTGGTGAACGTATCAGGGTGATAGATTATAAAACGGGACGTATTCCTTCTTCTTTACCTAAAGTTGTGGAGAGTCTGTTTGATCCAAATGAACTTGACAAACATACAGATTATTATCTGCAGGCTATGTTGTATTCGTATATTGTCAAGCAGAGCAAGAAACTCAATCCTGCCAATGAGTCAGTAAGCCCTGGCCTCTTGTTTATTCAGCAATCTGGAGCAAGCGGTTATGAGCCAACATTGAAGTTTGGAAAAGAATATATTTCAGACGTTTCGCTTTATAAGGAGAAATTCTTCGCAGGTTTAAATCATCTGATTTCAGATATATTTGATCCGAATTCGCATTTTGCTCCTACAGAGAAAAAAGAACGCTGTGAATTATGTCCTTATAAGACTCTTTGTAAATAATGTAATTGATAATCTCTGACAAGTAAATGTTTAATTTCTCTTAAAACTTGCTTGTCAGAGTACCCTTTTCTTCCTGTGGATACGTATTAATTAAGTTAAACTCAATTTTAAAAATAATGTTAGATATTGCATATTATGTTATATTTTATGCAAGAATATTAACTATTTTGTCTATCTTTGCAGTGTAAATAATAAACAGACAGAAAAATATGAAAAAAGCATTAGTAATTCTTCAGTTACTCATGGTAGTACTGTTTGCGCAAGCTCAGATGATGAATCCGGTAAAATTTACCAGTTCATTGAAAACAAATGGTACGCCTGAGGCAGAGATTGTGTTTACTGGTAAGATTCAACCAGGTTGGCACGTTTATTCAACAGGCTTAGGTGGTGATGGACCTATTTCTGCATCTTTCAATGTCAATAAGATGGATGGTGCTGAAGCTGTAGGAAAGTTGCAGCCACGAGGCAATGAAATTTCCAAGTTTGATAATCTTTTTGGTATGAAATTGCGCTACTTTGAGGGAAGCGTTACTTTCGTTCAGAAAATCAAATTCACAAAGCCTGATTACCATATTGACGTATATGTAGAATATGGCGCATGCAACGATCAGAACTGTATGCCTCCAAGTGAAGCAACCTTCAAGGGAAGTGGTAAGTCTCCTGCTGTAGATAGCAAAGCTGCCAAGGAGGAAAAGGCACAGAAAGAGGATCAATTAGATCCAGCTGCGCTGGCTAAGGCAAAGGCTGATTCTCTGGCTAAGTTGAATGCAAATGCTGTAGATAGCACCCAGGCTTTGGATTCTGCTGCTCTTTCCTCTACCCTTCAGACTATGGATGCTAAGGAACTTTGGAAACCGGTAGTGAAAGAACTTCAGGCTTTTGGAGGCAATAATGATATCGCAAATCATTCACTTTTCTATATTTTCATCATGGGTTTAGTAGGTGGATTGCTGGCACTTGTTATGCCTTGTATCTGGCCTATTATTCCTATGACGGTAAGTTTCTTCCTGAAAAGAGCAAAGAATGACAAGAAGAAAGGTATTCGTGATGCGGTTACTTATGGTTTGTCTATTGTTGTCATTTATCTCGCTCTTGGCTTGATTATTACTGCCATCTTTGGTCCAAGTAAACTCAATGAGTTGTCAACAAGTGCTGTGTTCAATATTATATTGTTCCTGATGCTGGCAGTCTTTGCTTTCTCTTTCTTCGGTTGGTTTGAAATTAAGTTGCCAGACCGTTGGGGAAATGCCGTTGACAACAAGGCTTCCAATACTACTGGTCTGATTTCTATCTTCCTGATGGCATTTACACTTGTATTGGTATCATTCTCTTGTACTGCTCCTATTATCGGTTTGCTTTTGGTTCAGACTGTAACATCAGGTGATTGGTTGGCTCCAACCATCGGTATGTTCGGTTTTGCCATTGCTCTTGCTTTGCCATTTACCTTGTTTGCATTGTTCCCATCATGGTTGAAGTCTGCTCCAAAGTCAGGTTCTTGGATGGAGACTATCAAGGTTGTGCTTGGTTTCGTAGAGTTGGCATTCTCTTTGAAGTTCCTCTCTGTAGCCGATCTCGCTTATGGTTGGCATATCCTTGACCGTGAGGTGTTCTTGTGCTTGTGGATTGTTATTTTTGCAGCATTAGGATTGTATCTTATCGGTAAACTAAAGTTCCAGGTAGATGCTATCGGTGGCGATATCAATAAGCCAATGCCTGTTCCTTGCATCATGCTCGGTCTTTGCTCTCTTGCATTTGCCATCTATATGATTCCTGGTCTCTGGGGTGCTCCATGTAAGGCAGTAAGTGCTTTTGCTCCACCTGTCAACACACAGGATTTCAATCTCAATACAAAGACTGTAGAGCCAGCATATAAGGATTATGAATTAGGTATGGCTGCTGCTAAGGCGTCTGGAAAACCTGTTTTGATCGACTTTACCGGATTTGGTTGTGTTAACTGCCGTAAGATGGAGGCTGCTGTTTGGACTGATCCTTCTGTGGCAGATAAGTTGACCAAGGATTATGTTCTGATTTCTCTTTATGTGGATGATAAGACTCCTCTTCCAGAACCGATGGAAGTTACTTTCAACGGAGAGAAGAGGACTTTAAGAACTGTTGGAGATAAATGGAGTTACTTGCAGGCAAGTAAGTTTGGTGCCAATGCGCAGCCTTTCTATGTGGCAGTAGATGATGAGGGTAATCCTCTTACCGCTTCTTTCAGCTATAAGGAAGATGTTCCTGCATATTTGGATTTCTTGAACAGAGGTCTTGAAAATTTCAGAAAATAAGAGTAATCAAAATTTTCTAAAATAAATATAAGTTAAAACCGGAGACTTTTTGGCATGAAAAGCCAAGGTCTCCGGTTTTTTATATTTAGTGGCACACTATTTGTTGTTTATATGACAAGAAATTTAAATTATATAAGAATGAAAACAAAGGAATTACCAGTATTATTGCTGACAGGTTATCTTGGCAGCGGTAAAACCACATTGCTCAATAGAATATTGGGAAATAAAAAGGGTATTAAATTCGCTGTTATTGTAAATGATATTGGCGAAGTAAATATTGATGCAGCCTTGATTGAAAAAGGTGGTGTTGTAGGTCAGAAAGATGATTCTCTTGTTGCACTTCAGAATGGTTGTATCTGCTGTACTTTGAAAATGGACTTGGTTGAGCAGCTGAAAGAGATTGCTGATATGAAGAAATTCGACTATATCGTAATCGAGGCCAGTGGAATCTGCGAACCTGCTCCTATTGCCCAGACCATTTGTTCTATTCCTTCTTTAGGTCCAGAATATATCAAGAATGGTGTGCTCCGCCTTGACAGTATTGTTACTGTAGTGGATGCTCTCCGTATGAAAGATGAATTTGCTAATGGCGATGACTTGATGAAGGATAATATCGATGAGGAGGATTTGGCTTCATTGGTTATTCAGCAAATCGAGTTCTGTAATATTATCCTTTTGAATAAGGCTGCTGAGGTTGAACCAAAGGAACTGGAGAAACTGAAACAGATCATTCGTGCTATCCAACCTAAGGCAGAAATTTTTGAATGCAATTATGGTGATGTAGATTTGGATAAAATCGTCAATACTAAAAAGTTTGATTGGAATACTGTTGCTACTTCTGCTGGTTGGATACAGGAAATCGAAGCTGAGCGTAATGGGAAGGAAGAAGATGAACATCATCATGATGAAGATGATCATGAGCATCATGATGAAGATGATCACGACGAGCATGAGCATCATCACCACCATCATGAAGACGAGCATGAACATCAACATGGTCACGAGCATCACCACCACCATCATGATCACGACCATGAGGAAGGTGAAGCTGAAGAGTATGGCATTGGAACATTCGTTTATTACAGCCGTAAGCCATTCGACTTGAGTTTGTTTGATGAGTTTGTCGCCAGAAAATGGCCTCGCGATGTTGTAAGAGCTAAAGGTATCTGCTATTTTGCTGACGAAAAAGATATGTGTTATGTCTTTGAACAAGCTGGTAAGCAGAAAACTGTTAAGCAGGCTGGACAATGGTTGGCTACAATGCCTAAGGATCAGTTGGAAGAGCTTCTTCAGCGAGAAGAACAACTTCGAAAGGAATGGGATCCTGAGGTTGGCGACCGTATGATTAAGATTGTCTTTATTGGTCAGCATTTACAGAAAGCTGCTATTTGTGCAGAATTGGACAAGTGTCTGTGGGATTAGATTAGTCTGTTGGAAATCATTTTATAATAAAGATAAAGGGTGAATCAAAAGTCTTTGACTCTTGACTCACCCTTGTTGTTTATATATTTCAACTTCTTTTTATATTGCCCAAATTGTGGTTCTCGGTTTGGGCACTCGTTGCCCGCCTCGTGATCCCTCGTTGCCCGTCTCTTGTTCACCAGCTCCCCATCACGTGTTCCCCGAGGGACCGCTTGATGGGCATGGTAGGAACGCGGTTTTTGACGAGAATGCTCTCCCTTATATCTGTAGTTTCCTATATTTAGTTGACTACATAGTTCCTTATTCCTATTGTAAGTTGACAATTATTTTCTCTATTCCTAATTCTACTTGTCAATCTTCTATCTTATTCCTAGTTAGTATTTACATACTGTAGTTATTTTGCATGAAAGATTCAAAGGAGGAAAAAAACTGCACAAAACTTTGTTGGATTGTAGCAAATACTCGCTTATGTGTATGAAATCATCAATGCCTATAGCATCAAATCCTTGATGGTTGTACCATTCATGAATCTGCTTAAATCTACCCTTTCTCCAATACCATGCAAATGTCCGGTTTCGGAATATTGCCAGATATTGCACTTTCCTCTGCCGTCGATAGAGGGTTGTCGGGAGTTATAATTGGCGATGAAGAGATAATAACGATTGAACTTCGCCCCCATCTCCTTATTATAGAAGCTCTCGTTGCTATAGATGATAGGATACTTGCCATAGTGTTTCTTCACTAAATCAGCAAACACCTGTATGCTATCCTGCAGCTGTCGTCCCTTCCATCTTCCCTGGATGCCTTTCTCCTCCACATCCAATACAGGAATCAAGTCCTGCTCACTCTTCTTCACCATCTTTTGGAAATCCCGGAACTGAGCAGTTGCAGAAGAGCCGGCAGACATCAGATGATAAGATCCCACCTTCAACCCATATTTACGAGCCAGTCTGATATTTCGGCGATAATGCCGATCCACATATCCTTTACCATGTGTAGCTCTGATATAAACGAACTTGATTCGCTTATTCTTCGCAATTTCCTTCCACTTGATAACTCCATTGTGTTTCGAAACATCAATGCCGTCATACCCGCCACGAGTATAAGGTTGCCCTTTCAATCTATCAACGAACACATCAGAATAAGATGAAGCGATGCCCACCCATCGCTTCACCTTATATGGCGACACCACATACATAATCCCCAGACCAACACCAATCAAAACGACCAGGCTGCCTAAGGAAACCAAAGTATATTTTAATCCTTTCTTCATTACATTTTATCTTTTAGTTGTTTTCAGGGGGACAAAGATAGTGAATTTATCCGAAACAGCATAGAAAGTTGGGGGATAAATGTATGAAATGGGGGGCTGGAAGTACCAAATGACAAAACGGATGCTTGATCACATTCTTCAAGCATCCGTTTTGCAAAATTCATACACACATAACCGATTGTAAATCTGATCCTATTTTATGAAGACCATCAACAATACGTTTACGCTGCTGCTCACGTGGTTTCTTCAATCCATTCACATAGTGTGACAAAAGACTTTGGTTTATTCCAGAAGCACGACTAATTGCCGCTAGAGAAACGTATGGAGAATATGCCTTCAAAAGAGTAGTTGCATCCTGATAGTTATACACAAACTCATAATCGCCATTCTTCAGCCATTCCGGAACATCTTCTCCATTTTCCACAAGACCTTCAACATGAAACTCTAAACTTACCCTTGCCTCCTTTTGCAAAGCTTCAAAGGTTGGTGCTGTAAAAACTACCGCACCTGGTACATTACTACTAAGAGAACCGCCAAAATTCTTGTCGCACCACGCAACATCAACAATAATCTTTTCCATAATGTGCTACTTTAAAATCATTATTAATTCAAAAAGCGAATGCACCAAGGCAGTGGAAGTATTACTTCCAACCTGCCTGGTGCCAGATGCTATTAAGAAGAAATTGATTCAGCACTTCACTTTCCTTACCTCTAATCGTTACGGTTCCAGGCTTGGAAGGATGCTTGAATTGTCTATGGTCACCCTTGGTTCTCGCCAAATACCAACCATCTTTCTTCAACATCTGCAAAACATCTTTGACTTTGTACTTTTTCATATCATTGAATGTTTTGATTACGTAGGCAAAGGTACGAATAATAATACTTTTAAGCAAATATTTTGCGTTAAAAGTATTAAAGGTAATACCATATTTTATGTATATCTAGATTTCCGTGAACGAATTTAAGGATATTCACCATTTTATTACTGGCATATTCCCATCAAACTTACCCCACATTACGGGATGTTGACGATTCCCTGATGCTTCGACTACTCCCTGATGCACGAAATTATAGATTTCCTTAGCCGTGATAACTCTATCCTTGTTTGTATCAGCACCACCTCGCAAGCCACGTTCCAAGAACACAGTAAACAGGCTATTCTTGAAACCTGTTTGTCTTGGAGTTTCTAAGGATTTCTCCGTTGAACGAGAAGAGAGGAAGAACATCACATTCTCTTTGGAATAGTTAGTATTCCTCTTATTCGTATTTCTCATTTTCCCTGCAAAGCAAGCATCCACGAATATCATTTTCTGCTGAGCTTTACTCTGTCTCATAATGCTCAATACAGAAGAGTAATACAAAAATCCATCGTAACACACCAATCCACCAGGCACACCATGACCACTAAAGTATAGGATAATAGCATCTGATGGCGAAGCCTTGGCAAATGTATTACGCATTGCCGTACATACCTTTTTGATCGTAACGTCTGAATTGACAAAGCAATCAATCGTAGCATTACCATTCTTGGTAAAGATACCCGATATGGTCTTGGCATCATTCGCACTTACCCGAAGGTCATTCTGACGACCGGGATAGTCGGCAATACCCACGCTAACGATATAAGTTTTAGCAGGCGAAGCCAAAAAGTTCAGTATAAATACCAATATAAACAATAACGTTTTCATATCATTTGATTATAGCCTTCTCCTTACAGGTCTGATAAACATCCCATAATAAACATATGTTTCTTTTGTCTCTTTCCAGTTCTTTGACAATGACACATATTTGGCCATATTTGAATTTATGCCTCGACATGAAGTCCAATAAAAGCCATAAGATTTACTACCCACATTATCACCTGTTCTAAATCCACCAAGCGGCAAGAATATAGAGTTTCCATTAGGACCATTAACATCAAAACCACACTTGTTGAAATTGTAACTAAGAGTACATTTAGTCAAAAGTTCTTGCCACTGTTTTTCCGTAGGCATACTCCAACCTTTTCCTAAATTAGAAGATACGATATCATAACAAGTACCGGCAATGTCATCAATGTCTATATCGCCGATATATTCTTCTACAGTTTGACTTTTTAGTCGTCCATCGACATTTCCCCACCCAATTAGGCTATTATCTATTCTAGCATCTGCTAACCTCAAATTGTTAGAAGCCCAATTTACGCTCAAGCCTAAATCTACTTCTTTCATTGAGTCGTCCAATGTAGTAACAGGATTTGTCTTAGAACAGAAAATAGTCTCCTCTTTCAGAGATATTTTTTCAGAAGTAACAGTCTTTTCTAAAATTGGTTCAACCGATAATGTTGAATATTGTTCATCACCCAGCGCATCCAAGAAATCCACTATCGTATGATAGCGTTCCTTTCTTCTTGGTTGCATTGCCCTTTCAATAACTCGCTTCGTCTGCTCACTTATTTCCAGCGGCAATTCCGGCAAGCCTTCATCAAAGACAGCAGTTGCCTCAGGAGGAGTTTTACCAGTCAACATCTTGAACATAGTAGCTCCCAAAGAATATATGTCTGTTTCTGGAGAAAACATTCCCAATCCACCCACACGAGATTGCTCAATAGGTGCATAGCCTACACTCACTCCAACAGGGCTACTCGTGGTCTGTTCACCCGCAACATCATAATTCTTGGACATACCAAAGTCAATCAATACTACATCCCCATTCTGTCGCAATAACACATTACCTGGTTTCACGTCTAAATGATTCATGTTATGAGCATGGATATACTGCAAGGCAGATGCTATCTGTCTCGTATATTTCAAGGTTTCATCTTCCGATAAAGAACCTTTCTTCTCTATCAAATCCGACAAAGAGCCACCATCGATGTACTCCATGACATAGTAAGCGGTACCATTCTCCTCAAACACATCCAACACCTTAATAATATAAGGATGAGTCAACTTAGAGATATTCTTCGCTTCCTTGATAAACTTTTGGCGGAACTTCTCCACCAAATCCGCACTTCCTGTAGAAGGAACCGTTACCATTGATGATGCTTCATCACGATTACAGAGTTCCTTCATAAAGAATTCTTTGATTGTCACTTCGATTTCTGCATCAATCGTACCCAAGGCACCTGCTACAGAAACCTTCTGCTTAGCCAAATAGGTGATTCCGAAACCACCTTGACCGAGCACTCGCTCTATTTTGTACTTGCCATTGCAAAGAATGGCGTTATCGTTTAGTTGTTTCATGATTTTCCAATAATGACTTTATATCATCCAACATACCTTTGTACGCAGCCACCTCTTGTTCCAAGAACTTTTTGGAAACCTCTAACTCTTTTATTTCTTTAGAATGTTGAGCAAGAATCTTATCTCGAAACACCATGAAAGAAAGCTGTCTTGCCTCAAACAAACTACAATCACGAGTTTTCATATATATATCCCAAACTGTCTGCATTTTATCGTTCCAAGGAGTATCACAAGAATAAAGAATACCAGAGTTATCATCATCTCTTCGTAGATACATCACTTGCTTTGCATAACATCCACTTTTATCTACATACAACTTGTGATTTGCATCCAAGCGATTATGCCAAACATTTCCCATTGGGTCAATGTAATCAATATCATACCATGTATAGCGTACATACTCTGCAAGTTTTTTATACGAATGTATTAATATACATTGCTTTGCATTTTCCAAAACATTCGAAATACAAGAACAAGTAACAATATTCTCTTCAGATATAGACACAAAGAGAGTATCTACATACTCTTCGTATCTAGTCATATTACGCCATACTGTATGGTTGACACGAGACTGCTCTTGGCAAACTTTAGCGATTTCTATAAAATTCACTTTTTCCATAAACAATAATTTAGAAACTTATTATCAAAAATGGCTTTCAAACCTCTTATGCCTCATCCTATCGTTTTTACTAGACGTATTGGCAGTTTGTAACCAGAGAACGCATTTTCCGAACCTATATTCAAACTATTCAGTGTAATATTAGCACAATTGTTATAGAAATATTCTTTATTATTCAACCAAAAGAAAATTTCAGTTGTTTTTGTGAGGCAATCTGTAGCCTCATAAAGTCCAGTTCTTTCAAATGTGATTTTATTTCCATTCGGACCAAGACAAATAGCCCATTCATGCCAATAGTAAAAACCTCCTTCAGTCCAATTCTTTTCTGACTTTTGCTCCCATTTACACTCATCCATCAATTCCTTGAATTGTTCGTATATTGGAATTTCATAATCAGCACTACCCTCCTGTGTCACATAAATTGCGTTAGCTTTATCATCCTTCACATAGTCGGAAGACCATAATGTTCCACTCGGAAGTCCCAAGTCAACATACTCAACACCTTCCGATGCAGATTCTTTGACAACCTTATTATAGCCATCTTGATAGCCTGCATTGTACCCTGCCATATAAGCATCAGCGATTACTTGCCTTAACGCTTCGGTTAGCTTACCCTCAGCGTATTTTTTTGCTTTATCTATATTACTCATATTTTTGTTTTATCAAAAATAGTATTTATCAATTCATACATTTTCTTTTCCTCAATCACCCCATATGCTGTTAGACGTTGTTTACTATTATAATCTTTAATATAAAATTTCTTTTGCCGATAATATAGTAAATCATGAGCTATAGAGTTTCTCAAATGCCTCATCAAATCTATAAATTTAGAGCAATCGGAAACATAATAAACCAAAGTATCTGCCAATAGAGGTAATTTTTCTGAGATTTCATTACTTGAAGACTTAACTACCAAATGATTTTTTTGAAAGAGTTTTATCACATCTGTGGCCAATTGTGGAGGAAACTTTGCATTAACTTCCTTATTTGTCTTCAATCCATCAATAACAGAATACCAACACATAAATTTATACAAAAGAGGAATGTCTTTCTTTAATATTGAAGAAAAGGACAAATTTCTTTTCTTATTCTCGATTTTTATTTTCTTCTTTTTCATGCCAATATTTTTATTATCGAACCAATCTCACGCTTCTTTTTGAAGAATTAAACCACCATCCAACATCATTTTGTAAATCCGTCAATTCCAATTCCCATGAATTATCTTCATACTCTGTTTGTGGGGTAGAAGCCCAATAAAATCCCAAAGCATTTTCCATAAAATTATCACTTTTAGAAGAACAGGCAGGAAAGAATATACTATTTCCATTTTTGCCAATAACTTTGTAACCTATTTGTCCTTCCAATGTAGTCCTTTCCCAAGTACACTTTTCCAACAATTCTTCAAACTCTTCTTTAGTTGGCAAACGTTCTGCTTTATTATTAAGTCTTTGTACAATATCATTCTTTGTAAAAGGAATTCCTAAATTATATGCCATATCAGAGCCAACATTAGAAGAAGCCCAACAAACACTCAAGCCCAAATCAACAAACTGTATCTGTGAAACTAAATCACCTATTTCATTTTTCGATTCTACATAAACAGAATCAGAATCCGCAGTAACATTATTCACATTGGAAGCTGTGCTGTTACCATATCCATATATCATAAAAGCAATGGCGCATATAACAACCAACCCCAATGAATAAACGACTGCAAAATATTTGAACTTATTAAGAGAGGCTTCATTTGCCTGTTCTTCAATTCGACTTGATCTTTGATTATTTTCCTCTACTTTTGCTTGCTTCGCCCTACCTACCCATACAGTCTCTTCATCATCACCGACAGAATTAGCTGAAGTTTGATACGAACTATAAGCCCTTTTCTCTTCATTATTAGAAGTAGCAGAAGATGACAGATTTAAGAAATTCCTTATTTCCTCCACATTTTTTGGTCTCTTCATTCTATTAACACCCATCATCCAAACCACCATTTTTTTCATTTCCTCAGAGACATTAGGCATTGGGAGGGCAAGATGCTTGTCCTCTGTCTCGTCTTCAGAAAGGTCAGAAACTGATGGTGGGTCTTGATTGGTAAGTAACTTATACATAGTGGCACCAAGGGCATAGAAGTCTGTCCATGGACCGAACTTATCATAGCTCTGCGCCATCTGCTCACTAGGAGCATAGCCATTCGTATAACTGATACCAGTGCTCATCGTAGCACCACCTACCGTACTCTGCTGCTTACTTGCACCAAAGTCTATCAACTTGACTACATCATGACTATCCACCATAATATTGGCAGGCTTGATGTCAAGATGGAACATACCTTCATTATGAATCGCCTCAAGACCATCCAATATCTGATTCAAGTAATTGCGAACCTCAGACTCTGCCAAAGGTGCATTGGTACGCTTCAAACGTGCAGATAGATTTTCTCCATCCACATAATCCATCACATAATACGCAGTACCATTCTCCTCGAAAAGGTCATAGACCTTGACAATATGAGGATTACTGAGACTACGGAGACGGCGAGCTTCTTTTTTGAACTTCTCTCGCTGCTGCTCAAAGCTATTGGTATTCTCGGCATTGCTTACACTAATGGTAGTGCTATTACCATCACGCTGGCACACTCCTTTTACAAAGAACTCTTTGATGGCATAAGTCTCATCAAACTCAATGTTCTTTGCTAAATAGGTATTGCCGAAGCCACCAGATGATAAGTAGCTTTCTATCTTGTAAGTTCCGTGTAGGATGGTTCCTACTTGGAGCATATTTTGATTATTTAGTTCGTCCATTTTTTATTGTATCTTACTTTATTGAATCTGGTTTTGTTGTATCTGTCTTTGACTCTTGCTGGCTATTAAACTCTTTCACGGTCATCATAGAATCTTCATGAAGAGAATCAAGCAAAGCAGCCTCTGCTTTATGCTTGCTATAGTAGCCATATCCAAACATTCCTACAACAGCCAACACCACTATTGCCATGAAAGCAACAAACAGGAGTTTCTTTCTTTTCTGCCTATTCTCCATCTCAACGATTACACTATCAGGAACAGGCGGCGGTGTACCAGCAGGCTTTACGACTTCAACATCAGGAGAAGCAGTCAACTTTTCCACTTCAGGCTTGATATTCAAAGCATTACATTTCGCCGTAGGCTCTCCATTTACAAGACTCACATCAGCCTCGTCATGACTCACCTCTTTGATGTGTACTATATAAGCTGAATGATTATCTTTATTATCTGAGGTTTCTGAAATCAGCATCTGTCGCTTCTCTTCATCACGAACATTCGCAGAGAAGACATCCAACAGCTCCTCATCCTCCATCTGTTCCAACATGCCGTCAGAACAAATGTAGAAGTAATCACCTGGCTGAATATCAGAAATATGGATAACATCAGGTTTTGGATGATTTCTGTCTCCAGCTATCATCGCACGGGTGATGACATTTTTCTGTGGAAATGTCTTCATCTCCTCATAGGTCAACTCACCAGCCTGATAAAGATCATACACCAGGGAATGGTCACGACTCTTATATAATATGGTATGCGAAGATGGACGGAGATGGTATATTCTACTATCTCCAATATGGGCTGCCGTACATCCATTACTGTGAAAATACAGCAAAGTTAAAGTTGTTCCCATCTGACGGGAATCTCCCGCAATAGCCAGTTTATCCAGTTCTTCGTAGGCATACGCCAAAGCATCAGATAGCAACTTATCTTCCAAGCCTTCGGAAGCAACTGCATGCTGCAACAAAAACGAAGAAAGACTTTTGCAAATACTTTGGCTTGCCACCTCTCCATGCTCATGTCCACCCATACCATCACAGAGCAAAAACAAACGGTCATTCTCCGTTGTTTTGCCCTCTATTGGATAGATGCTATCTTCCTGGTTCGCCCTTTTACCCAACTCATGGATAGCTAAAGGCTGATATATCTTGATTCTCATTGTTAGCTTTATTTTTGATGATAAACAACGGTTGTGTTACCCATCTTGATGATACTTCCTTCTGTCAAGACGAGCTGGTCACCCTCGTTCAATAATTGTCCATTCACATAACTGGCATTTTTATTATGGTAGTTAGACACCACCACCCTAACCTTGTCCGTAGAAGCCTTAATTACCTGGATGGCAAGATGCTGACGGCTCATATATCTATCATCAGTAGCTATCTGTACAGTTGCCTGCGAAGTAGTAGCCTTGCGACCTATCACATTATTGCCGAACCCTAACGGATACTTCTGACCACCATAGAGCAAATAACCAGGAGTAACCTCTTCTTTCTTGCCTGCAAGGATTGTTTCATCAGATTGAGAAGGAGAAGAGGAATACCCCACGTAACGAGTTTCTCCATTATCTCGATTCACATACTGAGTCTCACCATTGCTGTTACCAACATATTCTGTTTCCCCAGAAGATTGCGGAGTTGCAGCATGTTGCTGTGAGAACATCACTCTCAGCTGAGCTTTACATTGAGGACAAGTAATCATCTTTACAGCTTCGTTTTGAGAATTTCTCACGTCAAGCAATACACCGCAACTCGGACATTTGATTCTTTTAATTTCCATTGCTACCATCTATTTTAATCAATGTTTATGCCATCTGAATATCAGCATCAGACATATAGTCTGGCATATCAGGAGCAACATCAGGATTCTCTAAGGATGCTGTTTGGAGATTTGGATCAGCAGAATCATCAACTCCGGCATCAGCGAAATCACTACCACTTGGGGTAATCACTTGTCCTGTATGCAAATCAACTGCTTCCCCAACGTCAATACTTCCATTGCCATTGGCATCACAAATCGCAACATCAGGATTTCCATCTTGATCAAAATCTACCACACTCACTTCCTGACCATCCACGTCGAAGACACCCACTGTAGCCATGGAGCCATCAGCAAGCTGAACTTCACCCGCATTAACCAAATGAACATCTGCATTTTGGTCATCAGCCACCTGCACATCACTTGCCTGATGCAAATTTGCATCATTGTGAGCAACAGATACATCCTGGTCTGCATGAGAAGAATGAGATACCACAGCAACATCTTCAGTTTGATGAGGAGCAGCATTCATTTCTTCTGCACGTACTTCTGGCTTTACAGCCTCAGCATAGTCGTTCTTTTCTGCATCTGTCATGTTGTTCCACTCATCCTCGGTATAAGTACTATAGATATTGCCATGCCAATGGAAAGCGCCACCAGGACCAATTTCGGCTCTAGCGGCATCGAATGCCTCCTTAAAGCTCTGCTCATCATGACTTTCAGCTACCTTGATAGAGGCATTATCATTAGCTGCAGCAGCATCTTGCGATGGATTCTCCCCTTCCGGTTTTGTATCGGGAGTTTCTTCTGTATTTGCAGCAAAGGCATCTGTGGCATACATAGCACTTGCACCTAACAAGATACCAGCAGCTCCACTTACCGCTACTGTCTTCCAAGTTGCCTTATCAGCAGCGTTCTGAGTTTTATCTTTACTTTCCTGTCTTACTTCAGGATGTGTATTATTGAAATACAATGTTTCTTCATTCTGTGCCATAATCATACGTCTTAAAATTATAACTGGTGCAAATATAGTGAAATAATAAATAGATAGGTGTTAATTCTGTGCTCATTACACAAAACCTATCTTCTATTGTACAAAATCACTTTTTAATTTTAGCCTTGCAATAAGGACAAGCCTCATTCTGCATTAAAACTTCATAAGACTGAAAGCCCAGGAAGTGATGACAATGAGGACAAACATAATGCTGCTGAAACTCTTCAGTCAACTGCTTCTGCCTTAACGGTCCCTTAGAAGAATCCTTATATGCTTTTACCGTAAAGCCTACAGAAACCAAAATACCAAAGAGATACAAACCTATATAAAGAGGAGTCTCTCTAAATTCTGGGAAAATGATGCTCAAAGCGATGGCTCCCATGGTAATCAAACCAGTGATGCCACGAAGAGAATTAAACTTGCGGTCAGCAATTTGCTGATCAAGTTTATGTTCATCATATTCTTCCCAAACACGCTGCAATGGACGAAAATCTACCATTTGAGGAACAAAACTCTTTATCCAATCCCAACTAACCAAAAATTTGCTTGGACCAAGTTCTATTTTATCCTTTTCCATGATAGTCTTTGCCATTATTTCCACTCCATTGACAAAAGTAACGTTCTGAGGTTTTAGATTCGTAATTCTATAAGAACCATCTGGATTAATAGTCAAACTACAATGTTGACGGCTCACAGTCATAGGAACACTTCCAGCACCCCCAAAAGTCTTGGATTGCTGTCCCATTGTTATTCTCAATTGAGATGTAGTAGCATCACGTCCAATGATTAATTCCATAAGAATCTTTGCTTGATTAGTTTATTTTTTAGTTATGAGTAAATCCTTCATTTGCTTCAAGGCTTCCTTAGAAATACCTAAAGCAAAAGCAAAATGCTCATAATCTGATAATATCAACTGTTGCTTTTGCGTATTGACCTGATAGATGTAGCCAGTGTTGATGATAAAGCGCTTACCCACTCGCATAAAAATACTCTTGCAATCTACAAGATGCTCGGCCAAATACTTCTCCATCTGAGTCAAATTCAGACAAACAACAGCCTTCAGCTTGTTAATAGTAACAATCTGTGTATAATTGCCATCTCCTTCGAAATAAACAATTTTGGAAACATCTAATCTTAAGAGTTCCGTCTTTGTATTGAATACGATAAATTGACTATCCATATTTACCATTTACATCGCTGACTTGTTCCCAGAAGTAGCTATCGGTCATTAAGTTTTCAATGAAAAAGCGTGGGACTATTGCTTATTACCGGATAGAGGTTGTGGAAGGACCCGTCAGCAAGTAATAATGCAATAGCCCACGCCATAGAGTATATTAACATCTTCTTCCATAGAGAAAAAGATACAATAATCCTTAGACGTGAGCATCATTGCCTATTTATCGTTAGCAGACTTTGAAACTTCCACATTTCTATCGCAAGATAACGTTCAATACGCTCATTCACTAGAGCCTTCATCGTGCCCGTTCTTTTCCGTTCACTCATAACTCTATTGCAAAAGTAAGAAATCTTTTTGATACCGCCAGACTTTTCCTCTATTATTTCTTCCAACAGGCTTACTTTTATGAATTTTCCACCAAAAAGGCATTGAAGTTTGCCACTGCTGAAAAAGATAATGCTTCCACATTTCCAATCCATGACAACCTCAATGCCTATATCCTTAAACGGCTTTACAAATTAAAGTACACTTTACCGAAAGGTGCCGTGTTCGCCTTCCACTCAAAATTATTGGCTACAACCTCTCCGTCTAGGTTTCTAACCACCTTGCTAACGAGTGCATGTGTTCTCAATAAACTATCCAAAGGACCACCATAATAACCAACAACTGTCAATGATCTGCGTCCATCACTATACGTTTCTCTCACACGAATCTTGACTCTCACAACTTGATTGTTCTTAATATAATAAGCACCAACATCAGTATATTCCTCCGTAGGCTGAGGCATCTGCGGCATCTCCAAGCCAAATGATGGCACAGAATATTGCTGGGCAGGTGGATTAGTATATACTGGTTTATACTCTACAAACTGAGCATTTACACTCATTACACTTAGCATCATGGCTAAAATCAACATTACCTTCTTCATACCTTATTATATATAAAAAGGGTTATACTTCATGTTCCTCGTTCCACGAATCATTCTCTTCTATCACTTCCCGATTACGAGCGCAAAAGTAAGAAGATTATTTCTATCAGCCAAATATCTAAACCTACCTTGTATGAAATGCCGTTCTCAATGTACCAAATGTCAAAGAGGAGGCGTCATAAGTCTAAATTACAGTTGGCGCATAACAGTTGACCTACGCTTGCACATCACCTGTTGTGCAAGCGCATATCAGCTGCTATGCAAGCGCACAACAGCTGTTGTGCGACCGGAGATACTAACTAACTCAAAAACATATACTATCTTATCTAACAACTTATACTATGTTTTCCAACAACATATCAGTAACATTCCAACAAAAAAGGGTGAATCATTTACTTATGACACACCCTCTTTGCTAAATCAGACACACAACTGATCTTATCTTATAATATTATACTCAAACTCATAATCCCCATTCTTCAGCCATTCGGGAACATCTTCCCCATTTTCCATAAGGCCTTCAATATGAAACTCCAGACTTTCCTTTGCCTCCTTTTGCAAAACTTCAAAGGTTGGTGCTGTAAAAACCACCGTTCCTGGTACATTACTACCAAGAGAACCGCCATAATTTCTGTCGCACCACGCAACGTTAACAATAACCTTTTCCATCATATAATATACCATTTGGAATATCCGTTTTTATTGCGAATTACTTATTCTTTTAAACTGTTAATCTTAGCACAAACACTCTGCACATGGTCAAGTCCATATAACATTGCACGAGAATCTATTCCCATCCAAGAAAATAAAGTCTGAATCTTCTGATATTCATTGACAATGTAACTTGTGTCAATTTCAGATGCATGGAGTCTGAAACAGATGGGTTCATGGTGCGCTATTCTATTTCTCAAGCTATTCACCTTGTCAAGTTCATTAAATATGTAGGCATTGTTGTATTGAACAGCAGCCGAAGAACGAGGCTTATTCGGAAAAGCCCTTAACAGACATTGACCTGTTGCACGATACTGTAGAGAAGAATACATGTACTTCCATACACCAAATTCCATTTCTGCAATCAGTTTAGAATGTGAGTATATGCCTTGTCTATCCAATCGGTTGCATGCTTTTTCTATAATTTTTCTTGTCTCGTTCATACGACCATTGGAGAATATTCCATTGGCTTGAACAGAATTTTTCAGCCAGTTTTCTCCTAAAGTAGGTACTAAAAGACTATCTATGGCATTACGCAGTGCCACCTCAAAGCAACTAACTATCGTAAACATCTCCTGCGATAAGCGCAAATTGTAGCGATACAAAGCCATAGCCTTGCGAGTGTCACCATTCGCTGCATCCTTATATCTCTGCATTCGTTTGGCAGACAAGATTCGTTCAAATTCTAAATATTCCATAAAAATTCGATCATTTACTTGGTTGTAACAAGAAAAAACACTATCTTTGTAGCGTTGATTCCCGGTAGCCTCTGATTCGTCAAGCTATCGGGTCTTGTTTTTTATAAAATTTACCTACAACATTTGCATGTTTGCAGCAAACTTTACAAAGAATTGGCTTTAATCGTGCCTAAAGACAAGTTTTCTAGCTTTTCAACCATTTTACGTTTGGTTTCCTTAGAAGCATTCCAACGACGCAACGCTTCTTCTCTTGTTAACTTTGTTGTATTCATTCTTTATTCCTCCTTTTTTAGTTCAAATTACAACTGCAAAGATACTACTTTATAGCTCAAACGCCAAAGAAAATGAGAAAATCTTTTTTATCGTATTGCATAGATTCCATCCCGTTCAATTCTTGATTTAAAGAAAGGATTCATGTTTTTGTAAAAGTGATAATGGCAACACTAATGGCCAAATAAGCATCAAAACTGATGAAAAATGCTGCTTTATAGCTATTTTTTCTTCATTTCCTATTCTAATTCGTTTTTTTTTGTTAATTTTGCAACGAAAATACAATAAAGTCATATCCGTAAAAATACAGAAGATGGACAAAAAACATTTCGATATAGATTTCAGGGCAGCCACGCTAAAAGATTTTGAGGAGTGTATGGATTTAATAAATCAGGCACGACAGCAGATGATAGAATCAGGACTACATCAATGGACTGGTGGCTATCCTTCTGAATCTGATATTTTGGCTGATATCAATAACGGAGTAGCGCAAGTACTTACTATTGATAAAAAGATTGCAGTTTATGGAGCTGTCATACTTAACGGGGAAGAAAAATATAATAGTATCCAGGGTTCTTGGAAGACATATGGTAATTATTATGCCATTCATCGTTTGGCAACTTTACCCGAACTCCAAAGAGAAGGTTTTGCTCAGGTATTTATTAAAAAGGTAAAAGGACTTTGTGAAGTAGAATGCATTCCAAGTATCAAGGTAGATACCCATATCAAAAACCTGAAAATGGTGAAACTTCTATCATTGATGGGATTCTGCTATTGCGGAACTGTCGATTATGGTACCCGTGGCAAGCGAATTGCATTTGAATATGTTACGCTGAATGAAAAAGAAGAAAATATCTATTAAGAGATTTTAATGTCGTATTTCCAAAATATTGTTTCTTTTTTTGGCAATTAGAATTATTTGCAGTATCTTTGCATGAGATATGTTGTAGCTGGCTTTTGAAAGTTGATATTTCATTTTGTCCGCTTACTTCAATCTAAGTATGAAAGAAACAATTATGAAAGAAGAAAAAACGACTATGATGAAGCAGCTTGTTGAACAACTCAACAATGCTTCTCAAGCATATTATAATGGTGAGGCTGAACTGATGTCCGACTATGAGTGGGATTCCAAGTTCGACCAGCTGAAATTGTTGGAAGATGAAACTGGAATAGTTTTACCAGATTCTCCAACAAATAAAGTTTCTGAGGATTCTATTTCCGGCAAGAAAGAACCTCATGAATTTCCTGCCTTATCACTTGCCAAAACCAAAAGTGTTGCTGACCTTGAAAAATGGGCCAGCAGCAAACCGATTTGGATTTCATGGAAACTTGATGGACTTACGTTAGTTGCTACTTATGATGATGGGAAACTTACCAAAATCGTAACTCGTGGTGATGGGCATATTGGTACGAATATTACTCATCTTGCCCCTGCCATCAAGGGAGTATTGCCTAAGATTTCTGAAAAAGGGCATTTGGTAATCCGTGGAGAGGCTGTAATTTCCTATGAGGATTTCAATAATTTTCTTTTAGAGACAGAAAGTGATTATGCCAATCCGCGTAATCTTGCGTCTGGATCTCTGACGCTTAAGGATGTGGATGAAGTTAAACTCCGCCATATCCAGTGGATTCCTTTCACTTTAGTATATTCCGATCAGGAAATTCTGTCATGGGGGCAAAGAATGGATTATTTAGAAAAGCTTGGCTTTCAGACGGTGGAACATCGATTCATAGATAATCCTACCTCTGTGAATATTCAGGAGAAAATTGATGAGTTTACCCAGAAAGTTACCCATAAGAAGCAACCATTTCCGGTGGATGGACTGGTTATTACTTATGATGATACCCAGTATGCTTCTACTGGTTCTGTTACTGGTCATCATGCGACAAGAGCCGGTTATGCTTTCAAATGGCAGGATGAATATGCAGAGACGGTTTTGGATCATATAGAATGGTCATGTGCTGCCAGTACGATTTCACCTGTTGCAGTTTTTCAACCAGTAGAGTTGGAAGGCACTACCGTTCAGCGTGCTTCGCTCTGTAATATCAGCGAATGTGAACGCTTGGGTATTGGAGATGCGGGTACGAAATTACAGGTAATCAAGGCCAATAAGATTATTCCTAAAGTCATCAAAATAACTGAAAAAGTTGGCGTTCTGAATATTCCTGATAAATGTCCTGTTTGTGGTGCTGAGGCTCATGTGGTTTTGAGTGAATCGGGGACTAAGAAATTACATTGCAGCAATGCTGACTGTACTGCTAAACAGTTGAAGAAGTTTGCCCGCTTTGTAAGCAAAGATGGAATCAATATAGACGGAATTTCAGAACAAACGGTTTCCACTTTTATCAATCATGGATGGATCAGGGATTATGCTGATTTCTATCACTTGAAAGATTTTGCCTACCAGATTACGAGCCTGGATGGATTTGGCAAGAAATCGGTCAGTAAATTGTTGGAAAGTATCGAAAAAAGTCGAAATACTGACAGCAGGCATCTGCTGTATGCTCTGAGTATTCCTCTATGCGGGTTTGATGTTGCCAAACGTCTTTTAAGTAAATATACTTTTAAGGAATTGATGGAAACTGCTAAGACTTCGCTTTTTGATGATGTATTTGCAAGTATAGATGGTATTGGGCCTGAAAAAAGTGCCAGGTTCGTAAACTGGTTCAAAGATGATAAAAACTATCTTAAGGTTTCAAACCTACTGAAGGAACTTGATGTCAAAGAGGTAGAAGTTGCGGAAGTGGGTACGAAATGTGCAGGTCAGACTTTTGTGATAACAGGCGATGTGTATCATTATAAAAACCGAAACGAACTGAAGGCTTATATAGAAAGTCAAGGTGGTAAGGTAACTGGTAGTGTGAGTAAAAGCACAACATACCTTATAAATAATGATGCAGAGTCTCAAAGTTCTAAAAACAAGAAGGCCCATCAACTGGGGATTTCCATTATCACAGAGGAACAATTCAGAGAAAAATTCACTTGAGATGACCATTCTTAATATATGATGATTCTTTCTTCATAAAAATGGATTTCATCTCATCTAAACTTAAATAAAGTATGTATATAGCAGTAGCAGGTAATATTGGAAGTGGTAAAACAACGCTTACTCAAATGTTATCAAAGCATTACGGATGGAAGAAATTTCTTGAACCCGTTGAGAAAAACCCTTACCTGGATGATTATTATAAAGATATTCCCAGATGGGTGCTCAATATGGAAATCTTCTATTTGAAGCAGCGCTTCAAAAATCTGTTGGAAATACAACAAAGTAACGAGACTATCATTCAAGACCGCAGTATCTTCGAGGGCGTGTATGTCTTTGTGGCTAACAATAGAAAAATGGGTTATATGGACGAGCGTGACTTTGATACTTATATGGGATTGTTTGATTCAATGATGTCTGTTGTAGAGCAACCGGAATTGATGATTTATCTTCGTTCTTCTGTACCGCATCTCGTCAAAAATATCCAGAAAAGAGGACGGGAATGTGAACAGAAAATTCCACTTGATTATCTTCAGGGGATCAATGCTCTCTACGAAGATTTTATATGGAATAAATACAAAGGAAAGGTGCTCATGATTGACGTTGACAACATGGATTTTGAACATAATCCTAAAGAGTTTGGAGGCATCATTGATAAGATAGACGCAGAACTCTTTGGTCTTTTCTCTTCACGAGTAAACGAAAAAGATTAGTAAACAATTTAAACGTAAAGAAAATGCATATAGCAATTGCGGGCAATATCGGTAGTGGTAAAACGACGCTCACGAAATTACTGAGCAAAAGATATGGTTGGAAACCTAATTTCGAACCTGTTGATAATAATCCCTATCTGGCTGATTATTACAAGGATATGGAAAGATGGTCTTTCAACCTGCAGATCTATTTCTTGAATAAGAGATTTCATGATGTAGTAGAAATCTCCAAGTGTGATGATACGATTATTCAGGATAGAACTATCTTTGAAGATGCGAAGATTTTCGCTCCAAATCTTCATGATATCGGTATGATGAGTGACAGGGATTTTGAAAACTATACCGACCTCTTTGATCTTATGATCAGTCTGGTAAAACTTCCTGATCTCATGATTTATATCAGAAGTAGCATCCCTACTCTGGTGAGCCATATCGAGCGTCGTGGTAGAAACTTTGAAAAAAGTATTCGCATAGATTATCTTCAGGGATTGAATAACAGATATGAGAATTGGATCAAAAACTATAAGGGTAAATTGATTATTATAGATGGTGACCATCTTAATTTTGAGGAGAACCCTGAGGATTTCAGACAGATTACGGATCAGATAGATGCAGAACTGTTTGGTCTCTTCCCATTGGAATAACTTGGGAATCAATGGGTTTAAGTTTCTGATTGTAAATATATTATCAATAAGAATTAACAAATTGTCAACGTATGAAGCATTACAATATCGAAGAAGACATGAGGTATCTCCAACTTCTTTCACAATCGTTTCCTACGGTTGCGGAGGCGAGTACGGAGATTATCAATTTGCAGGCAATCCTTAATTTGCCTAAGGGTACGGAACATTTTCTGGCTGATATCCATGGTGAGTATGAAGCATTTATTCACGTGTTGAAGAATGCATCAGGAAACATTAAGCGAAAGGTAAATGAACTGTTCGGTAACACACTGAGGGAATCAGAGAAAAGAGAACTGTGTACGCTTATTTACTATCCGGCACAGAAACTTGAACTGGTAAAGCATAATGAGACGGATATTGACGACTGGTATCATATTACGCTTCATCAATTGGTTGCAGTATGCCGTGATGTTTCCAGCAAATATACTCGTTCAAAAGTAAGAAAGTCGCTTCCTGCAGATTTTTCATACATCATTCAGGAACTTCTTCATGAGCATACGGAAGATCATGATAAAACCGCTTATGTAAATGTTATTGTTGATACTATAATTTCTACAGGTAGAGCGGACGATTTCATCATCGCCATTGCTAATGTAATCCAGCGCTTGGCTATCGATTCGCTACATATATTGGGAGATATTTTCGATAGAGGTCCTGGCGCTCACATCATCATGGACACGATGAGGAAATATCATAGTTGGGACATGCAATGGGGAAATCACGACATTCTCTGGATGGGTGCTGCGGCAGGTAATGATGCTTGTATCTGTAATGTTATCAGATTGAGTTTAAGATATGGTAATTTACCAACTCTTGAGGAAGGATATGGAATCAATCTTGTTCCTTTGGCTACGTTTGCCATGGAGACTTACAAGAATGATCCATGTACGGAGTTTATTCCTAAAACAAGTGGTGGCGCTTCTCAGTTAGATGAAAAAACTTTGCGATTAACGGCCCAGATGCATAAGGCCATTGCGGTAATTCAGTTTAAGGTGGAGAGTCAGATTATTGCCAAGCATCCTGAATGGAAAATGAATGACAGATGTCTCTTTGAACATGTTGATTATCAGAATGGTACGATTGAACTTCAAGGGAAAACGTACAAGATGAGTTCTTGCTCCTTCCCTACTATCAATCCTGCTGCCCCATCTGAATTATCACCGGAGGAAGAAATTCTCATCAGCAAATTGCATCATTCATTCTCTGTTTGCGAGAAGTTGCATAAGCATATCAGAGTGATGTTGCAACATGGTTGTATGTATGGAATTTATAATAATAATCTGTTGTTCCATGCATCTTGTCCGCTGAATGAAGATGGCTCTTTGAAGGAAGTGGAAATTTATCCTGGAAAGAAATATAGCGGTAGAGCCTTAATGCACCATACAGGTATGCAGATTCGTACTGCTTTCCAGCAGGATTCTGCGCCAGAGGAGCGTGACTATGCGATTGACTATTTCTTGTATCTGTGGTGTGGTCCAGACAGTCCTCTCTTTGACAAGAGTAAAATGGCTACATTTGAGCGATATTTTATTGCAGATAAGGAGACCCATGTTGAGGAAAAGGGATATTATTTCAAGCTTCGTGATGATGAAGAAGTGATAGACCATATTCTTGATGCATTCGGAGTGGTCGGTTCTAATAGACATATCATCAACGGACACGTGCCTGTAAGAACTCTGAAGGGTGAAAATCCTATCAAAGCCAATGGAAAACTGATGGTTATTGATGGTGGATTCTCTAAGGCTTATCATAATGAGACGGGTATAGCCGGTTATACGTTAGTCTATCACTCCAGAGGTTTCCAGCTTGTTCAGCATGAACCTTTTACAAGTACAGAAGATGCTATCCAGAGAGGTACGGACATTAAAAGTACCACCCAGATAGTAGAAATGTCTAATAGAAGAATGCTTGTGGCTGATACTGATATAGGTGTGGAACTTCGTAAGCAAATTGACGATCTGGAGGAATTACTCTATGCTTACAGACATGGATATATTAAAGAAAAAGAAAAGAAGCAATAATTTGTAATACAGCAAGTTATCCAACTTTAGTTAGAGAAATATTATAAGGCATTATTTGCTTGTAATATTTCTCTTTTTTTTTGTTTTTAGCCCGATAACATCTTTTTGTTTTTTCATTTGAGTCTTAAAATGATTGTTAAAATGACTTTAGGCAAATAAACTTATTTCTACTACACTTCGTCTAACCAAACGTAAATAGAGAAAAACTGTAATTTGATTTAGATATAGAAATCTGGTAGTTAGATTTAAATGATAAAATAAATCGGATTATGCTAAGAGTGATAATAATATAAATGATTAAGATATGAACAAAAGATTTGGTAAAGTTTTGATTGGCGCTATCTTGGCCGCCATTCCTTCTGGGATTTATGCAAAACAATGGACTCTTAAAGAATGTATCAATTATGCATTGGAGAATAATATAAGTTTGCAAAAGACTCAAATAAAAAAAGCAAGTGCAAATGAGGATTATTTGCAGTCTAAGGCTGCTTTGTTGCCCTCTTTGTCTGCTTCGTCTAGTCAGAATGTAAGTTATACTCCTTGGGTAACAAGCGGAATCAGTGGAGAGGGTTTCACCAAATCTTCTGTTGATAAGGTTTATTACAATGGTTCTTATTCTGTGATGGGTAATTATGTAATCTGGAATGGTAATAAGAATCGTAACCAGGTAAAACTGAATAAGTTGACTTACGAGGCTGCAGCTTTGGATTCAGCTACTCAGGCTCAAAAACTTCAAGAACAAATTGCAACATTATACATCCAGATCTGCTATTCTACAGAGGCGATAAAGGTAAATCAGGAAAGCTATAAGTCAAGTCTGGAAAATGAAAACCGTGGTAAGGAATTTGTTAAGAATGGTAAGATGAGTCAGGCGGATTTAGCTCAGCTTACTGCTCAAAGAGCACAGGATGAATATAATATTGTTGCTGCTGAGAGTAATGTGAAGAATTACAAGAGACAACTCAAGGAATTGTTGCAAATTACAAACGATGAGGCTTTTGATATTGTGATTCCTTCTACTACAGATTCACAGGCTTTAGCTTCTATTCCTGCTCTCAATAGCGTTTATGCTTCTGCTCTTGACAATCGTCCGGAAATCAAAAGCTATCAGAATATGATAGATCAGAGTAACTTGAATATTGATATTGCCAAAGCTGGTAAAATGCCAACGATTAGTGCCAATGCAGGTGTCTCTACAAGTTCTACTTCCATGAACAAGTCTGGTTGGGGAACGCAAATCAAGCAGAATTTCAGTTTGGGTGGTGGTGTTTCCATCAGCATTCCTATCTATGATAATCGTGCAACCAAAACTGCTATCAACAAGGCTAATCTCCAGAAACAGAGTAGTATGTTGGATTTGAAGAATGAGCAGACAAAGCTCTACTCTACTATTGAAAATTATTGGTTGCAGGCGAATACAAATCAGAGCCAATTCAAGTCTGCAAAAGTTTCTACCGAAAGTGCCAAGACCTCTTTTGAACTCTTGAATGAGCAATTTAAATTGGGATTGAAAAATATCGTAGAACTTCGTACGGGTAAGGATAATCTCCTTAAAGCTCAACAGAATGAATTGCAGGCTAAGTACTTGACAATCCTTAATTTAGGTATGTTGAACTTCTATAAAAACGGAAAGGTGGAGTAATGTTTACTGATTCTGACATCAAGACTGCTGCCAAAGTTTGTGTCTTGGGACAGACGGTTGTAGATTACCTTTTCCCGGATGGAAGTGATCCTATAGGAAGGGTTGTCCGCTTCAACAGTATTCCTTTCCGTGTGATAGGAGTTCTTAAGAAAAAGGGTTATAACAGTATGGGTATGGACCAGGATGACCTTGTCTTGGCTCCCTATACTACGGTCATGAAACGTATCTTAGCGCAGACTTATCTGAGTGAAATCGTATGTTCGGCCATTACAGAAGAAGCTTCAGAACCTGCTCAGGATCAGATAACACAGATTCTTCGTAGAACACATAAGTTGAAAGACGCTACGAATACGACGGAGGGTGACGATGATGATTTCAATATCCGTTCACAGGAAGAAATCTCAAGTATGATGAATTCCACGATGTCAACTATTACAATTTTGCTCGGTAGTGTTGCGGGTATTTCTCTGATTGTGGGTGGCATTGGAATCATGAATATTATGTATGTGAGCGTCACAGAACGAACCCGAGAGATTGGCTTGAGAATGAGTGTTGGAGCCAGGGGAATAGACATCCTCAACCAATTCCTTATCGAGGCTATTCTGCTGAGCGTTACTGGTGGTATAATCGGTGTGATTCTTGGAGTAAGTATTTCGGTTTCCTTGCAACAGTTTGCCCACGTAGCTACTCAGATAGAGCCATGGAGTATTATCATGAGCTTTGCAGTATGTACGTTTACTGGTGTATTCTTTGGATGGTATCCTGCCAAAAAAGCAGCAAGGCTCGATCCGATAGAAGCCATTCGTTACGAATAAAACAGGCAATAAATTTTTTTAAGAGATTTTTTGTAGCCAAAAAGACAATATTATGGCCTCCACTACGTTATTTTTAAATAACAAGTGGAGGCTTTTATTAGCTCACATTTAATAACTTGGAGATTTAACTATTTAAAGATTACTATTATGAAAATTAGTTGCGCAATAGTAGATGACAATATAGAATCGGTAGAAATTCTAAAGAGCTATGTAGCTAAAGTCCCCTATTTGAATTTAATAGGTGGCTATACGAATGCAGTTGAGGCAATGAAAGGCTTTAGAGAACATTCTATTGATTTGCTTTTCATGGGTATTCGTATGCAGCAGTTGAGTGGCTTGGAACTTGCGAAATTGCTACCTAAGAAGACTCGTATCGTTTTTGTTACTGCATTTAGTGAATATGCGATAGATGGTTATAAGTCTGGCGGTTTCGACTATCTTCTCAAACCGGTAAATTATCAGAATTTTCAGGCTTGTGTTGAGAGAGTAAGAAATTACATGAGAGATGTGGATGAAGCTGACCCGATAAGGAGAGATGGCTATATGTTCGTGAAGAGTGATTATAAAGCTATCCGGGTCAATTTTGATGATATTCTTTTTGTGGAAGGTGTGAAGGATTATGTGAAATTCCACATGAAAAATAAAAGAAACATCATTACTTTGATGAATTTGCGCCAACTGGAAGATCATCTCCCCAAACGAAAATTCAAGAGAATTCACCGCTCGTATATTGCAAATTTTGATTTGTTTGATTATACAGACAAAACGAAACTCTATTATGGTGAAATTGGTATTCCTATTTCTGAAACATATAAGAATATTGTAGTTGATTTTATCGACAGACATACTTTGGATTAAGATATTGGTTTACAAGTGCTACAGATCTTATGAAATAGGTCTTACAGAAGATGCTCTTAAAAAAAGAATAAGTATTTTGAAATAGTGCTATAAAGGAAGTATTATAAAGGTAATTTTTCAAAAAAAGTTGTTTTATATATGGAGTCCTATAGATATATTTCTTAGAGTAAGTTTTATTGTAAGAGTAAGATTTAAAAAATATAAAAAACGAAATATTGAAAAGTATTAAATGAAACCCAAACAGGCAAAGCTAAATTCCATATGCTTTAATTCATTAGCATTGCCTGTTTGAGAGAATTATTATTTTTTTGCTCTATTTATTAATGCTTTATAGTTTGATAGAAACTTTTGTCGTACATAATTTTTGACGAGGTTAAGCGTCTGTTGATTTTAAGTTTTATCGAACTTGATTTTTGTTGCAAATGAGATTTATCGCAATTGTAGCGGATTCGTGATTAAAATGCTGGCTCCGTGCTCTATCAGAAAATCGTAATCGCGGAATCCCCAGAGAACGCTGATGCAAGGCATTTCGCAATTTCTGGCAGTCATAATATCCACATCACTATCTCCAATATAGACCGCTCCTTCCCTACTCGCCTGAAGTTGTTTCAATGCAGCCATTACCGTATCGGGTGCAGGTTTCTTGCGAATATCTTCTCTTTCACCGATTGCCACATCTACCAAATCTCCAAAGAAATGCTTGCATAGGGCTTGTGTTGCATCATAGAACTTGTTGCTGACTACGGCAATTTTCTTGCCCTTAGCTTTCAGACTTTCAAGCATTTCCATTACCCCCTCGTATGGTTTGGTAGAATCCAGGTTGTGAGTCATATAATGCTTGCGGAAGGTTTGATAAGTATCTTCGAATTTAGGATTTTGCAAGCCTTCTGGAATCGCACGTTCCATCAGTTTCTTTACCCCATTTCCTACAAAAAGTCTTACTTCCTCCAGTGTTCGCTCAGGCATTCCGTGAGTGCGCAAAGCGTAGTTGCAACTTGCTGCAAGATCTTCTAATGTTGATAGTAATGTTCCGTCTAAGTCAAAAATGTAGGTTTCGAAATTGAACCTGACATCATGATTCGTTTGGACAGTATGGTTCATTCTATTTCCATCTTGAATTCCATTTGTTGATAATCTTTCCATAACAATCTTTTTGAGTTTGAGTATATAATACTACTTTTTGCCTGCAAAGTTAAACAAAATCTTGTTAGCTTCGTCTATTTAAAATTATAATTAACCTATTTTTAATGCTATAATTTGGTCGTTTCCCATATTTAGTGTACTTTTGCATCATCAATTCAGGACAGTTACTCCCAAATGGTAGTACTTCAGGTTCGATTTTGGGAAAACGTCAATTTAAATGATTGATATTAAACACAAATCATTATAGATTCAAAACACAATTCGTATGAAAAAGAAAACATCAAAGTTGTATGTTTATGGAGCAATAGCATGCTTGCTGTTAATAGCAGGAATTGCTTATCTTTACTGTTTTTCTTCCTTCTCGAAGGAAAGCAAAACCGTATATATTTATATAGATGATGATGATAACATCGATTCCGTCTATACCAAGTTGAAGCCGATAGCCAATTCTTTACCATTCCAGGCTTTTCATACACTGACTCTCCATTCCAGTTATGCAGATCATATCAGAACGGGTAGATATGCTATCAAACCAGGTAATGGTGCCCTTATCACCTGGAGACATCTCAAGAACGGCTTGCAGGAACCAGTCAATCTTACCATACCTTCTGTAAGAACGATGGACAGACTGGCTGGCGAAATCAGCAAGCGGCTGATGCTTGACAGTGCAACCATTGCAAAGGCTCTTTATGATGAGGCTGTCTGCGAGAAATACGGTTATGATACTGCCACAATCGCATGTATGTTTATTCCAAATACCTATGATATTTATTGGAATATGTCTTTGGATAAACTTTTAGACCGTATGCAGAAGGAAAGCAAAACTTTCTGGAATTTTGAGCGTACGGAAAAGGCGAAAGGAATGAAACTTACACCTAATCAGGTCATTACACTTGCCAGCATTGTGGATGAGGAAACTGCCAATAATGCAGAGAAGCCGATGGTTGCGGGAATGTATTATAACCGCCTTACTTTGCGCAATGCAGAATATCCAGAAGGAATGCCTTTGCAGGCTGACCCAACCATCAAGTTTGCCTGGAAGAAATTTGAACTGAAGAGAATTTACAATAATCTTCTGCACATTAAGAGCCCGTATAATACTTATGTGAATACAGGTCTACCTCCAGGTCCAATCCGTATTCCATCTATTGCCGGCATTGATGCCGTGCTGAATCATGTGCACCACGACTATTTATATATGTGTGCAAAAGAAGATTTCAGCGGTACTCATAATTTTGCAAAAACCTATCAGGAGCATTTACAAAATGCAGCAAAATACAGTAAAGCGCTGAATGAAAGAGGTATTAAATAGAAAAATAACTAAGTGAAACTCGATTTTGATGAAAAATAGTGCAATAAAAGCAAAAATCTTTGTATCTTTGCACCATCAATAACAAAATAAAACATATAATAGATAATATGGCATTAAATGAAGACAACTTGAACGAGGGAAAAAAGAGTATCTCGTTTGTAGAACAGTTTGTAGAAGAAGATCTACAAGAAGGTAAAAATGGTGGACGCATACAGACTCGTTTCCCACCTGAACCAAATGGCTATCTTCATATAGGTCATGCTAAGGCCATCTGTATGGATTTTGGTGTTGCCGATAGATACAACGGAATCTGTAATCTCCGCTTTGATGATACAAATCCAAGCAAGGAGAATAATGAATATGTAGAAAATATCCTCCAGGATATCCAGTGGTTAGGTTTCAAGTGGGGAAATATTTACTACGCTTCCGACTATTTTGAGAAATTGTGGGACTTTGCGATCTGGATGATCAAGAAGGGTCATGCATATGTTGATGAGCAGCCTGCTGAGGAAATTGCTGCTCAGAAGGGAACTCCTACAACTCCTGGAACTGCCAGCCCATACCGTGATCGTCCGGTAGAAGAAAATCTCAAACTCTTCAATCAGATGAACACACCTGAGGCTGTGGAAGGTAGTATGGTTCTTCGTGCTAAGTTGGACATGGCTAATCCTAATATGCATTTCCGTGATCCTATCATCTATCGTATTATCCAGACTCCTCATCATCGCACTGGTACCAAATGGCACGCTTATCCAATGTATGATTTTGCCCATGGACAGAGCGACTATTTCGAGGGCGTAACCCACTCTATCTGTACTTTGGAATTTGTGCCTCACCGTCCTTTGTACGACAAGTTTGTGGACTACTTGAAAGAGATGGATGGAACAGCTGATAATCTCCACGACAATCGCCCACGCCAGATTGAGTTCAATCGCTTGAATCTTACTTATACAGTAATGAGCAAGCGTAAGCTCCACACTTTGGTAGATGAGCACTTGGTTAATGGATGGGATGATCCTCGTATGCCTACTCTTTGCGGTATGAGACGTCGCGGTTATTCTCCTGAAAGTATCCGCATGTTTATTGACAGCATTGGCTATACTAAGTTTGATGCTTTGAACGATATGGCTCTTCTGGAAGCTTCTGTTCGTGAGGATTTGAACAAGAAGGCTTGTCGTGTAAGCGCAGTCTTGAATCCAGTGAAGTTGGTTATTACCAATTATCCTGACGGACAGAGTGAGGAAATGGAAGCCATCAACAATCCTGAGAATGAGGCTGATGGTTCACACACCATTACTTTCTCTAAGAATTTGTGGATAGAGCGCGATGATTTTATGGAGGATGCTCCTAAGAAGTTTTTCCGCATGACTCCTGGAAAAGAGGTTCGATTGAAGAATGCTTACATAGTTAAATGTACAGGATGCACGAAGGATGAGAATGGTAACGTGATTGAAATTCAGGCTGAGTACGATCCAATTAGCAAGAGCGGAATGGAAGGTGCTAACCGTAAGGTGAAGGGTACGCTTCACTGGGTTTCTGCTGATCATTGCGTGAAAGCAGAAGTTCGTGAGTACGACCGTCTCTTCTGTGTGGAAAATCCTTCTGCTGATGATAGAGACTTCCGTGAATTGCTCAATCCTAACAGTTTGCATGTTGACAATAATTGCTATATTGAGGAATATGCTGCAACCAAGAAACCTGGAGAATATCTCCAGTTCCAGCGTATTGGTTACTTCATGGCAGATTTGGATTCAACAGCGGCTAAACCTGTATTCAATAAGACTGTTGGCCTGAAGGATGCTTGGGCTAAGCAGAAAAAGAATTAATATGATACATTTAATCAGATGAAAATAAAATATCAAATACGTCTTTCAAATGATTTTGGAAGATGTGTTTGATATTTTTTTGAATTTATATTTTAATAGAAAATCAAGAAAAATAAATATGAATACAGCAGATTTGTTTCTTTGGATTCTCGATAACTTAAATTATTGGGTAGTTCTCCTCTTTATGGCTATTGAGAGTTCCTTCATTCCTTTCCCATCCGAGGTTGTTGTTCCACCAGCAGCATGGAAAGCGATGGATCCTTCCAGTGGTATGAACTTTGTTTTGGTAGTTGTATTTGCTACTTTGGGTGCAGATTTAGGTGCGCTCATCAATTATTACCTTGCCAAATGGGTGGGAAGACCTATTGTTTATCGTTTTGCTGATAGCCGAATTGGTCACATGTGCCTGATAGATCGTGAGAAAGTTGAGAAAGCAGAAGAGTTTTTCCGCAAACATGGTGCTACTTCTACGATTTTCGGAAGATTGGTTCCAGCAGTAAGACAACTCATCAGTATTCCTGCGGGCTTGGCAGGAATGCACGTGGGAAAATTCTTGCTTTATACTACTATTGGTGCAGGTATTTGGAATACTGTTCTTGCCTTTATCGGTTGGGGAATTTATAATTATACTGATTATAAAACCACACAGGATGTTTACCAGCAAGCGGTGAAATACAGTCATGAAATCGGATATGTAATTTTGGCACTTGCTGTTGTGGTCGTTGCTTTTCTTGCCTATAAGGGATTAAAGAAGAGTAAGTAAAATTTTTGAAGACTTTCTAAAATGATTTACCCCCATTATAGTTTTATCAATAACCATAATGGGGGTAAAAAAATAACTTGTCGGCATGATGACATGTTAATTCATTCCTGAGAAGAATTTGATATTCTGCTCTTCTGACATTTTACAAATCAGCAGCGTACCATTTTCTTCGGCTATAATGTAACCTTCAAGCCCCTGAATAACTACTTTCTTTTCATTGAGTGTGTGAACGATATTATTCTTGGAGTCTATCATCTGAATATTGTTTCCAATAGTTGCATTTCCGTTTGCATCTTTTTTAGATTGAGCCAGCAGGCTGCCCCATGTTCCCAAGTCGCTCCATCCGAAATCAGCAGGGAATACGAAAATTTCCTCTGCTTTTTCCATGATAGCGTAGTCTATGGAAATGTTTTCACATTCAGGATAGCGCAAATCTATCTGCTCCTGTTCCTTTTCTGTGCCATAGATACTGCGCATGCTCTCAAAAATCTTGGCAATTCCTGGTTGGTAAACACGGAATGCGTTTACGATAGTGGCTGCACTCATGATAAAAATACCTGCGTTCCAGAAGAAGTTGTGGTCTTTGACATACTTCTCTGCAGTTGCCAAGTCTGGTTTTTCCTTGAACTGGTCAACACGGAAGATTTCTCTGTTTCTTGCAGAAGGAGTACTCAAATCACCCTGTATGTAACCGTAACCTGTCTCAGGACGGGTTGGCTTCATACCCAAAGTTACGATACTGTCGGTTTCACCGGTAAACTTCAATGCGGAAGTAATGACGCGTCTGAACTCGTTACAATTGTTAACGATGTGATCAGAAGGAGTCACTACAATATTGGCGCGAGCATCTTTTTCCTTAATGCGCCAACTGATATAGGCAACACAAGGAGCTGTATTTCTTCTGCAAGGTTCCTGCAGAATATTACCTTCTGGAATCTCTGGCAACTGTTCGTGAACCAGAGCTGCATATTTCTTGTTTGTAACTACCCAAACATTTTCAGGTTTACAAACGCCTTCAAATCTATCAAATGTGAGTTGCAATAGAGAGCGACCTGTTCCTAAAACATCGATAAACTGCTTGGGTTTATCCTCTGTACTCATAGGCCAGAATCTACTGCCTACTCCGCCCGCCATAATGACGAGATGATTATTGTTGTTAGCCATACCTATAATTTTACATAATATAATGTTGCAAAGGTAGCAAAAATGTTTTAAACAAACAAATTTAGGGACAAGAAAAACCTCTTGCCCCTAAATTTTATTTTAAAAAACGTAAATTTTACTGGGAAAACCTTTTAAATCAGCGTTTTCAATTCTTTTTTCCATTCAGCGTAAGCCTCCAGATATGCAGCACGGTTACTTTCGTCCGGTTCGATAACTGCCAATTTCTTCAATGTAGAGAAAGCCTCGTCATGATCCTTGTAAATTCCAGCACCAATACCAGCACCCTTTGCAGCACCTGCACTACCGTCGGTTTCGTAGAGTTCTATGGTTGCTCCACTTACTCCAGCCAATGTATCTCTGAAGATAGGGCTCAGGAACATATTAGCCTTTCCTGCATGGATTTTCTTAATGTCCATACCCATCTCCTGCATGATTTCCATACCATAGCAGAAACTGAAAACAATGCCTTCCTGTGAAGCGCGTACAATGTGGGCACGATTATGCTTGTTGAAGTTCAAGCCACGGATAGAACAGCCAACTTCCTGATTTTCAAGCACTCTTTCAGCTCCATTTCCGAATGGAATGATCTTGACTCCTTCACTACCGATGGCTACTTGAGAAGCCAGCTCGTTCATATCAGCGTAACTGATGTCTGGAGTGATGTTTCTGTGAACCCAAGCATTGAGAATACCGGTTCCGTTGATGCAGAGTAAGACGCCCAGACGGTCTAAGTCTGTGGTGTAGTTAGCATGAGCAAAAGTATTCACGCGACTTTTTGGGTCATAATTGACATCTCCCAATACGCCATAGACCACACCAGATGTTCCAGCAGTACTTGCAATTTCACCAGGGTTAAAAACATTCAGGCTAACAGCATTGTTAGGCTGATCTCCTGCACGATATGAAATAGGAGTTCCCTCTTTGAGTCCGAGTTCATCAGCAGCTGCTTTGGATACGTAGCTCTGAACAGAGAATGTTGGAGCGATTTCTGGGAGAATATCCTCGCTGAATCCGAAATAGTCCAAGAGGAATTTAGCAGGTTTCTTGGCTGCGAAATCCCACATCATTCCTTCAGACAGACCGCTGATGGTTGTCTTCACTTCGCCGGAAAGTTTCATGGCAATATAATCTCCAGGAAGCATGATCTTGTCTATCTTATCATATATTTCAGGTTCATTTTCTTTCACCCAAGCTAATTTAGAAGCCGTGAAATTACCAGGTGAGTTAAGGAGTTTTGACAAACAGGTGTCCTCACCTATATTGTGGAAAGCATCTTCGCCATAAGGTACTGCACGCGAATCGCACCAGATAATGCTTGGTCGCAAAACCTGTTGCTGCTTGTCCACGCACACCAGTCCGTGCATCTGATAAGAAATACCGATGGCTAAAATATCTTCGCCTTTGGCGCCCGTTTCAGCCATGATTTTCTGAAGTGAGAGTTTTGCATTTTCCCACCACATGTTTGGATCCTGTTCTGCCCATCCAGCTTTTACCGCCATGATAGGAGCTTCGTGTTCTGGGAAAAACGCTGAAGCAGCGATTTCACCATTGTCAACATCTGTAAGAGAAGCTTTTACAGAACTGGAACCTACGTCAAAACCTAATAAGTATCTTCTTGCCATAATTCATCAATTTATTTAAATTATTTATTTTTTAGATAATACGAATAAAAAACTGAAACCCCTATTTTTTTCTTGAGAAACACAAGATTTTTTAAGAGTAAGAGCTGTTTTAGCATGATAAAAAGCGGTCGCAGTAACAAGGGATGATTGAAATTTAGTCAAATTGGGAAAAAGAGAAATATCATCTAATTCAAGTTTCGCAAGCTCAAAAGTTAAAGGAGTTAAAGGAGTTAAAGGAGCTATCGCTCCCTACGGTCGCTGAGGAGTTAAGACAACAGTCTTTTTGGCGTAGTTTTTTAAGCAGCAAGACATATGTCTTAACTCCTTAACTTCCTTAACTCCTTTAACTTCCTGATATGCGACAGTTCAGTTAATGATTAAAACCAAACTGCGAATGAAGAATTTAAAACCAAACTGGGAATGAAGACTCTAATCAAATAGAGTCAGGGATAACTGAGAATCTGAAGAATTATTAGCTTTAGTAGATTCATCAAAATCCGTCTGCTCTTTCTGTGGAGAAAATTTCAAGACCAACTGCTCAGCCAATTCATCTTTAAAGTTGAGTTTGTAAACTCCATGACCACTTCCCTTTTCTATGATAGAAGAAGGGGCTTTCGCATTTTTGATGAGAAATTGGGAAACATAAGAATGAACGTCCTTGTAATTCAATGGTGTAAACATAGAATTACAAGAATTAAACACATGACGGGCAATCTTTTCAGTTTTGAGACCATTATCGCCTGCCAAAGTTAGAATTCTCAAAATTTCCTGATCAAAATTCATTTAACGCGAGTTTTTTTTAAAATGCGTACATAAAAGAAACCGCGGCATTTTAAAATGTCGCGGCAACTTGGAATCATTTTATTTATGCGAGAGCAACCTTGTTGTCCTCGTCTTTAATCTTACCCTCTTTGAGAAGCCAACCAATTCCAAGAATTGCATCTTCAGTTGAAATCTTTGCCATCTCTGCAACTTCTGTAAGGGAAAGAGCGTGATCTGCTGCTGCCAAAGCCTGGTAAACATCACCAGCTCTGAAACCAGCGTTCTCTGCATTCAAGAAGATTGTTTCCTTCTTTTCTGCTGTTGTTTTCTTGGTTGCAGTAGTTTTCTTAGCTACTGGAGCCTTCTTTGTAGCAGTAGCGGTTTTCTTAGCTGCTGCTGTTTTTGTTGTTGCTTTCTTTTCTACCATGTTTTATTGTAAATAATAGTTATATTAGGAAATTTGATACCTATTAAGGCTTTTCTTAGTTTTTTAATTTCCTTTTATAAAAAACTCATTGTTTTCGTTGGCAAATATACGACTTTTTATTGATTTTTTAGTGTTTTTTTGAAAGAATGTGCCTTTAAATGCAAAAAAGAGTTTCATTTTTTGATGTAAATCAAGAAATGAAACTCTTAATGTGTTATTTTTGAAGCATTTATGCCTTTAAGTCTAATTTAATTTCCAACTCATCCAACTGCTTTGGATCCAGCTCAGAAGGAGCGTCCAGCATCACGTCACGACCCGAGTTGTTCTTAGGGAATGCAATGCAGTCACGGATACTGTCGAGACCAGCCATGATGCTTACGAAACGGTCGAGACCGAAAGCAAGTCCTGCATGAGGTGGTGCTCCATATTTGAATGCGTTCATCAGGAAGCCAAACTGAGCCTCTGCACGCTCTGGTGTGAAGCCGAGAACCTCAAACATCTTCTCCTGAAGAGCAGTGTCGTGGATACGGAGGGAACCTCCACCCACTTCAATTCCATTACATACGAAGTCGTAAGCCTTGGCACGTACCTGCTCAGGATGCTCATCCAAGAGAGGAATATCATCAGGATTTGGCATAGTGAACGGATGGTGAGTAGCCATCAGGCGCTGCTCTTCATCGCTCCACTCAAACAATGGGAAGTCAATAATCCAGAGACACTTGAACACGTTCTTGTCGCGTAAGCCCAAGCGGTCGCCCATTTCCAAACGGAGAGAGCAGAGCTGAACACGAGTCTTGTTTGCATTGTCGCCGCTGAGGATAAGAACCAGGTCGCCGTCTTTAGCGCCCATCACTTCCTTGATCTCAGCCAATACTTCTGGAGAGTAGAACTTGTCGATGCTGCTCTTCACAGTACCGTCAGCATTGTACTTGATGAAGACGAGACCCTTGGCGCCAACCTGTGGTCGCTTAACAAAGTCTGTGAGTTCATTGAGTTGCTTGCGACTATAGTCTGCACAACCAGGAACACAAATACCACCGATATATTTAGCCTCGTCAAAGACAGAGAATTCACCCTTGCCAGCAAAAGCATCCTTCAGTTCAACGAATTCCATTCCGAAACGCAAGTCTGGTTTATCACTACCAAATCTACGCATAGCCTCGTGCCAAGTCATTTGTTCCAACTTTGGCAATTCCACGCCACGGATTTCCTTGAACAGGTGGCGAGCCATTTCCTCAAACAGATTGATGACGTCGTCCTGATCAACAAAACTCATCTCGCAGTCAATCTGAGTAAACTCTGGCTGACGGTCAGCACGCAAGTCTTCATCACGGAAGCACTTTGCAATCTGGAAGTAGCGGTCGAAACCAGCCACCATCAAGAGCTGCTTCAAAGTCTGAGGACTCTGTGGCAGAGCGTAGAATTGACCAGGGTTCATGCGTGAAGGAACCACGAAGTCGCGAGCACCCTCTGGAGTACTTCCGATAAGGATAGGAGTCTCCACCTCCATGAAATTATAATTGTCGAGGAAGTTGCGGATGAGGATGGTCATGCGGTGGCGCAATTCCAGATTCTTACGCACTGTAGGACGACGCAAGTCCAGATAGCGGTATTTCATACGAATATCATCACCGCCATCAGTATTGTCTTCTATTGTAAAAGGAGGAGTCTGGCTCTTGGAAAGAACATTGAGTTCCTTGGCAAGGATTTCAATGTCACCAGTATCCATCTTTGGATTTTTGCTCTGACGTTCGCTTACGATACCCTTTACCTGGATACAGAATTCACGACCAAGTTTGTTGGCCGCCTCACATAAGTTCATGTCATCAGCTTCGTTGAAAACGATCTGTGTGATTCCGTATCGGTCACGCACGTCAACGAAGGTCATACCGCCCATCTTACGAGAGCGCTGAACCCAACCGGCAAGTGTTACTTCCTTGCCTGCATCAGAGAGTCTGAGCTCTCCACAAGTATTCGTTCTATACATTATCTTATTATGTAAATTGTTTCTGAACTGCAAAATTACAATATTTACTGGAAAGAACAAAAAAAAATCGCAAAAATATTCCATATAAATACTTTTGCGATTCAATTTGTGGGGTTTATCTATTCTTTTTGCAGTTTTATCTTGCTGGAAAAAGGGATTCCTTCTTGTAAGAAAACAATTCTCGATGACAGAAGAACTATTTCATCTTTCTGAAAATCTGTCTGTGGAATTTTTCTTCGGCTTTGATGATGGATAATACCTTGTTGGCAGGTAGCATCATGAGAAATCTTCCATGATATTCCTGCTGCAACTGTTTGATTTGAATATCCAGTTCATCCTGTTTTCTGATAGCCTCTTCACAAGCTTCATTGTCTTTCGGATTGGTCATGCGGAGTCGGCGCATTTCATCAAAAAGTGCTCTTTGCTTCTTCATCATCTGGCGGTAAACCGGAAAGAATGAAGCTGCCTGGGATGGGGACAGACAAGCGTTGACTGTGATGAACTGCTCCAGATCTGCCTCAAATTTTGCAGGATTGAATGGAGGGCGCTTTCTGTGCTGACCGTTAGCCACACCAAAAGTGCACAACATCAGAATCATGAGCATGGTTGTTCTCAAGATCTGTCCCATACTGCATTTTAAAATATTTTTCTTCATCATTGTTCTTTACTGCTTTTAAAAGTTTTCTCCCACCAGCGAAGCATAAATCGTCTGATTGTCCATCATGGTATAATCAGCCATCTGGTCGAAAGTACCATATTCAGAGCCTGAGGTTGTATGATGCATCGGGCTGGTAACAGCTGTGTTCACCTTGTCGGTATGAGTATGATTGCCCACCCAAAGGCTGCCGGCTCCAATAATCAGTAAGGCTCCTACGGCTGCAGCCACCTTCATGATTGGCAGACGGTTCCACCATGTGGCAGGGCGCATCTCTATGACGCGGGCTTCCGATTCTGGCAACAAGTCCATCATCTGATCCGTAAAGGATTCAAAATAACCTTCCGGAACAGAAAAATGATTGGCTTTACCAAACTTATCTATCAATATTTTTTCTTCTTTCTTCATACATCTTCTCTTTTTATTATATCTGACGTAACTGATTAGAAAAAGTTTAATCTTTATTCTCAAAATATTCCGTGATTTTTTTCACGGCCAGATGATACGATGCTTTCAGAGCTCCTTCACTGGTGTTCAGTATCTTGCTGATTTCTGAGTATTTCATATCTTCGAAGTATTTCATCGTGAAAACGGTGCGCTGAACTTCGGGCAGTTTAGAGACGGCTTCCTGCAGTTGGGCCTGTGTTTCATCGCCATCAAAATAGTTGTCTGCCAATAGCTGGTTGGCTACTCCAGCATTTTCTATCTCGCTGGCCATTCCCTCCTGCTTTCTTTTTCTGAGAAAGTCGAGCGATTCATTGACCGCAATCCTGTAAAGCCAGGTGCTGAGGGAAGATTTGCCCTGGAAAGTTTCCAAATTTTTCCAGGCTTTTAGAAAAACATTCTGCAAAACATCATTGGCATCTTCATGAGTGAGTACGATATGGCGAACCTTCCAATACAGTTGCTCACTGTATTGCTGCACCATGGCCGAGAACCCTTCCCTTCTGGTGGCAGGTTCCCGGAGCATGTAAACCAGTTCATTATCAGAAATACTCTTCATTTAACGGTAATTTTTTATGAGATATTGGTAAATGGCCTTGTCAAATCCATATACGTCAGGATATTCCGACCATCCTGCTGGAGTGTTTCCTTTCGTTGGATAGATGGTGTAATAAGCCAGAAACAAGGGTACTGCGGGTTCCACTTTGATGGAGCGGATGATTCTCTTCTTGTCGTTCAGCGAATCAGTCGTCATGCAGTAGTTGAGATTATCCAAAAACTTCTCGCTCTTGTCCTTCAGGATGAACTTAGCCAGTTCGAAAGGCTTTTCTACTCTTACGCAGCCATGGGATACTCCCCTATTCTGCTGCTTGAAGAAATCACGGCTGGATGTGTCGTGCAGATAGACTGAGAAGTTATTGTCAAATCTGAAGATCAGTCTGCCCAGACTGTTGCCCTTTCCGCCTCTTTGCACTACTGCGTACATCGGGTCGCGGAGCAGTCCTGCGTGTACTTGGTTCATGCTCAGTTCCTTTCCCGTCCGCCTGTCCATGACGTAAAATCCGCGGCGCTCGCAATAGGATCGGCTGAAGTAATGGATCATGTCTTTTTCGATGATGCTTCTCGGTACAATCCATACCGGATTCACATCCATGCGCTTGATGGTGCTGGTGAGCAAAGGAGTCTTGGTCTCCGTGGTTCCGCAACCGATGCGCATGGTGAGCGTATCCTTTTCATCAACGGCCATCAGATGGAAGGAAGGGATGTTCACCATGATGTATTTTTTGTGCTTCTGCGGATAGTCTTTCAGTCGCCATCTTGCCCGCTCCATGTTGCAGAACAGCTTGGCTTGCCAGTCTTTCGAACCCTGTTTAGCGGCAACTTCCTTGGCCAGTTCACGATAGAAAGTGCCTGTAGGTTGAATTTCGCTGAGGAAAACGGGAACGGAATCTTTCTCTATCTTGCGCAGGGCCATTTGATAAAAACCATCATCAGGCAAATCCATCTTGATGTCAAAAAGGCCTCTGTATCTTACCGGTCTGCGGATGGTGTCTGGTCTGTGCGGCTTGAGTGTGTCGAGCCTGTTGAGCAGAAAAGAAGGATTCGTGTAGCCAAATCTCTGTCCTGTAGCGTATCTCAGATAAGCCTTGGTCAGTTTGTATTCCAATCTGTCGAAGACGTGGTTGATGGGGTGCGCTTCGTCAAACCCCATCTCGCGTGTGATTTGGATGTCATTCTGGATGTCCTTTACGCAGAATCTGTTGGGTGAAAATCCCATTTCTCCTACGGTCTGAAGATATCTGAGCAGCGTGTCGGCCTGAGAGGTAAGGCCATGACGATTAATCCACAAGAAGTTGCCCTCCTGTCGATAATACTTTCTTGTGCGAATGTCTGCCGCCAGATCATCCTTGTCGTTTCTTATCAGGCTGTCTATGACATTTCTCACCTCCATCGAGCGGATAGACATACAGTCGTCTCCGAATTTCCGGTAGTCTTCAAGTGTCACATTTCTGGTAGTACAAACCACTTTTTCCTCACATGAAGAAAAGAGTTCACATGAGGAAAAGAGGAAAAGCAACAAGGACAAATTATATAAAATCCTCTTGATTTTCACATTTAATATTATCGTTTCACGCTAATTTTACGAGCTACAGAACCCACTTTCACAATGTAGCAATTGGCTGGAAGGTTCAACTCTATTCTCTTATCGCTGCTGTCGATTCTTCCTTCATAAACCTTTTGGCCTACGATGTTATAGACAGAAACGCTGAGTCCGGCAGCCCCGGTAATATGCAGTGCGCCATTATAGTAGCTGATTCCTACCTGGTTGAAGTCGATAGCATTGACTTCAATGATGGGGTCTGCAGCAGCCTTGAAATTGCCACCCATCAGCATAGCTGAAGCGAACAGTATATAAAGTAATTTTCTTGTCATAAGCGCTTATAATTTTATGAATTCATTTAATACTGCAAAAATAACAAAAAAAGTAGAACCTGCAGTCAAACAAGTCCTACTTTTAATATTATTTAATATAATAAATTACATGATTCCGTCAGCGCGGAGCTTCTCCTGCCATTTCCATGCAGAAGCCAATACATCCTCCAACTTAGTCTCAGCCTTCCAGCCCAAAACCTTGTTGGCCTTGGTGCAGTCGCCCCAGATCTTCTCAATATCACCCTCGCGGCGAGGACCATATTTCCAGTTCAGTTTCACGCCGGTAGCCTTCTCGAAAGTCTCAACGATTTCCAGAGTAGAGTTACCGTTGCCAGTACCGATGTTGAAGTACTCGATAGGCTCAGTCTCCTTGTCCAGTACGCGAGCCATGGCAGCTACGTGAGCCTTGGCCAAATCCACTACATAGATGTAGTCGCGGATGCAGGTTCCGTCAGGAGTATCGTAGTCGTTGCCGAAGATGGTAAGTTCCTTGCGAATGCCCATCGCAGTCTGAGTAACGTAAGGGATGAGGTTGTTAGGAACTCCGTTTGGCAACTCACCGATTTCAGCAGATGGGTGTGCGCCGATAGGGTTGAAATATCTCAGCACGATGCTCTTGATGTTAGCGCCGCTGTGGATGTAGTCGGCGATAATCTGTTCGTTGATTTCCTTGGTGTTTCCATAAGGAGAGGTAGCCTTCTGATGAGGAGCCTCTTCGGTAACAGGAAGGTTCTCTGGCTTTGGCTGACCATAAACGGTACAGCTGGAAGAGAAGATGATTCCCTTGACATTGTACTTAGGCATCAGCTCCAGGAGATTGATGAGCGATACGATATTGTTGCGGTAATAGAGCAATGGCTTCTGCACGCTCTCGCCTACTGCTTTGCTGGCAGCGAAATGGATAATACCCTCGATAGCTGGATATTTCTGGAATACAGCCTCTGTGGCAGCCTTGTCACGCAAATCCACCTGCTCGAAAGCTGGGCGAATACCTGTAATCTTCTCAATGCCGTCCAATACTTCAATCTTAGAATTTGAAAGATCATCTACAATCACTACGTTATAGCCTGCCTGTTGCAACTCTACTGTAGTATGGCTTCCTATGAAACCAGTACCACCTGTTACCAAAATTGTCTGTTTCATTTATTAGAGTTTTGTTTCGTTGAATAATTGATTTCTGTGGGCAAAAGTACTCCTTTTTTTTGAAACGACAAAATAAATGCGGAATTTTTTCGTGTAAACCAACAATTTTCTTTTTATCACATGGATTGTGACGGATTTGAAATGATTTTGATGGATGCTTAATAATAGGAAACGTTTCAGATTTCGTCCCCTCTCTACAAAACTATAATAATTCTTAAAGAAAGAACCACGTATCAGATTTTTTTTCTACCTTTGTATTTTAAAAATTTTAATATCATTCATTAAATACGAGAAAAATATGGCAAAGTATTTCGCAGAATCAGAATTGATTATCAATGAAGACGGCAGTTGCTTCCATCTTCATTTGCGCCCAGAACAAGTGGCTGATAAGGTTATATTAGTTGGCGACCCTGGCAGAGTGGCTCTCGTTGCCTCCCACTTTGAGGAGAAGGAATACGAGGTCTCAAGCCGTGAGTTCCATGCCATTACGGGTACTTATAAGGGAAAACGCATCACCGTGCAGAGTACGGGTATCGGATGCGATAATATAGATATTGTGGTCAATGAGTTGGATGCTTTGAAGAACATCGACTTCAAGACCCGCACCGAGAAACCTGAGCACACCACCCTCACACTCGTGCGCATCGGCACCTGCGGCGGTTTGCAGCCAGAGTGTCCGGAAGGCACCTTTGTGGCTTCACAGAAGAGTATCGGTTTCGACGGACTCGTTAATTTCTATGCCCGCCGCAATGAGATCTGTGACCTCGAGACAGAGGCTGAATTCAAGCGCCAGGTGAAGTGGATAGACCAGATAGGAAATCCATACTGCGTAGATAATAATAAGGAGTTGCTGGAACAGATTGCTGCCGATGATATGGTGAGAGGAATTACCATTGCCTGTGGCGGATTCTATGGCCCTCAGGGTAGAGAACTCCGTGCTCCGCTCGCCGATCCGGAACTTAATGCAAAGATTGAGGAATTTGAGTATAAAGGATTGCGTGTCAACAACTTCGAGATGGAAAGCTCTGCGCTTGCTGGTCTTTCTCTGCTGCTCGGTCATAAGGCTTTAACCTGCTGCATGGTAATAGCCAATCGCCGCGCCAAGCGTGCTAATACAGGATATAAGAGTACGATCGACAATCTGATCAAGGTGGTGCTCGACAGAATTTAGTTGAAAGGCTTTTTTAAAGGTAAAAAAGTAAAAAGGTAAAAAGGTAAAAAGCAAAAAGGTAAAAAAGTACAAATAAAAAAAAGTACAAATTTAAAAGGGAAATATATAAAAAGGATAGATAAATGACAAACTCAGAAGAATGTATTTGCGCCCTTGCCACTCCAGCTGGAGGCGCCATCGGAATCATCCGACTCAGTGGTAGTGAAGCCATCCGTTTTACAGACAAGGTGTTCGTTTCTGTTAGCGGGAAGCAACTGTCTGCCGCTAAACCCAACACCCTTCACTATGGAGAAATCAAAGACAAGGATGGTCATACGATAGATGATGTCTTAGTGAGCGTGTTCAGAGCGCCCCACAGTTATACGGGCGAGGATTCCACGGAGATTTCCTGCCATGGTAGCCGATACATTCTTCAGCAAGTTCTTCAGCGCCTCATAGAGGTAGGTTGTCGCCAGGCAGAACCGGGCGAATATACCCGTCGTGCCTATATGAACGGCAAGATGGACCTCTCGCAGGCTGAGGCAGTGGCAGACCTGATAGCTTCTACCAATAAGGCGACCCATCAGATGGCGCTCAGCCAGTTGAAAGGACATTTCAGCAGTGAATTGACCCTTTTGCGCGAAAAACTCCTGAAGATGACCTCCCTGCTCGAACTGGAATTGGACTTCAGCGATCATGAGGAACTGGAGTTTGCCGACCGCAGCGAACTGCGTGCCTTGGCTGCGGAAATAGAAAAGAAGATTACCACCCTCGCCCATTCCTTTGAGACCGGAAATGCGCTGAAACAGGGCGTTCCTGTGGCCATCGTGGGCAAGACGAATGTAGGCAAGAGCACCCTGCTCAATCGCCTGCTGCATGAAGAAAAGGCCATCGTGAGCAATATCCACGGCACTACCCGAGACGTCATAGAAGATACGACCCTTATCGACGGAATCACCTTCCGCTTTATCGATACTGCTGGAATCCGCAAGACGGACGATGTGGTGGAGAACATCGGAATCGAGCGCACCTATCAGAAGATGGAAGAGGCCAAGATAGTGATCTGGCTCCTTGATGCGCAGCCTACGGAAGCGGAAATAGAGGATATGAAGGAGAAGAATCTGGGTAAGAAACTGCTGATGGTTTTCAATAAAATCGATGAGATTTCATTTGATAAGGCTGTGCTTTCATCAGATGAGAATAGTCAGCCTTCATCTTCCATTTCATTGTCAGATGAGAATGTTTCTATCTTGAATATCAGTGCCCGTACAGGCGAAAACGTTTTAGATTTGGAGCAGGCTCTCGTCAGGGCAGCCGACATTCCGGAGATTACGGAGAACGATGTAATTGTGACGAGTGCCCGCCATTATGAAGCATTGCTCCGTGCCGACGAATCCCTTTCTCGTGTCTTGGAGTCAATGGACATGGGCATGAGCGGCGACATCATAGCCGAAGACCTCAAGATGGTGCTGGAGGAATTGGGAGAAATCACCGGTGGACAGATAAGCAGTCAGGAAACGCTGAATAATATCTTCAAGCACTTCTGCATCGGAAAGTAACCCCCTGGACAGCTCTAAAACGAACATTTTTATAACTGCTTGCAAGCCACCTACTTAGGTGGCTTTTTTCGTCTTAACACATTCCATTTGTAATTTGCTGAAACCAATATTTTGGTGTATTTTTGGCTCAAATATGATGCCAAGAAAAAAGACCAAACACTTTCTGCCAAAGATATGGGGTTCTACAGACATAAAAACTTGCCATCGAATCGCACTCCTTATCTCATAGACAATGTGGTAGAGGCAATACCGCTAAGGCAGCTATCAGAGCACTTGGCTGTGGAACTGTTGCTTCATTTGCTATGAGTGACACTCTTCTACAAAGAGAAGAAACCAGAACATTGAATGCCAAATATTCCTTTCCCATCCGGTAGGTTTCCATAAATATCTATGCCTTGCTGGTTCTGTCCCTGTCGACCATTTCTAGAAATGTTATCCGACTTGAATTTTGCACTCCATAAATGATAACAAAGCAATTCAAAATCTTGCCAATTTTTAGGCCTATTATGAAACTTTTGCATAATAACACATTATAACTAATTAAACAAAACCTTTATTAAAACAATATAAGAATACTCATTATTTGAGTTTATTCTCTAAAAAAACAAACACTCCAGTATTATGAGATTCTAGAGAATATCCATTTTTAATTTTATTAAAGGTCATCCATAATTTGTTTTCTCAACTTATTTTGATTAGCATTGTCGAAATAGCTTAACATCACGTAGCATGCAGTAACGTCATCATGAGAAATCTCCAATTGAATATCTCCTTCTTTACAGGAGAAAAGAGAATAATACTTATATTTATCAAACATTACGCCATACATTTTATTTGATGCATCGCCATCATACCCTTCACTAAAGAATTCTTCGCTTTTTATAGGTTCACCATATTTTTCAGTTAACATTGACTTGAAACTGTTATAACATAGTTCCAATTCTCCCCACTTGTCCATTGACGGAAATACAACAGAAACTTTACATATCATCCCACTATTGTCGGCAACAGCACCTATCGTACATTTTTTATAACCAGCAAATTCTCCTGTAAGTACAGAAATACCTTCTTTGATGCCAACGGGTGTAAAGCCTTTTACTCTTAACTTATTTGTAAAAGTTTGACCTCAGTTCGGGATAAGAAATAGTGCCTAAAAAAGTTGGTAATCTCCGATATTT
>OMDB01000003.1_pt1 | contig 150389 bp, 148 predicted proteins | sample 1645161 | NCBI WGS metagenome assembly OMDB01 (sample SAMEA103958135, study PRJEB25191) | human gut metagenome
ACGGTACGTACGGTGCTGTGAGAGGACGGCGGTTAGTCACCGCCTCCTACTCGATTATCAGGTGTAAATGTAAAAAAAATGTGTTATACTGATAAAGACTGTGAGTCAGATTATGAGAACATGGAGGATAAAACATTTGAATTTAGCAGCGTTAACAGCATATGAATTAATCAAAGAAGAAAATCTGACAGACATCCATGCAAAGGGATATCTGCTTCGACATAAAAAGAGTGGAGCTAAAATCAGCCTTATTTCCAATGATGATGAAAATAAGGTCTTTTATATTGGATTCCGTACTCCGGTAGAGGACAGCACCGGCGTACCACATATCATTGAGCATACGGTATTGTGCGGTTCGGACAAGTTCCCGGTGAAGGACCCGTTTGTGGAACTGGTGAAGGGTTCTTTAAATACATTCTTAAATGCCATGACTTACCCGGACAAGACCGTTTATCCGGTGGCAAGCTGCAATGATAAAGATTTTGCTAATCTGATGGATGTATACTTAGACGCTGTGTTCCATCCGAATATCTATAAGAAAGAAGAAATCTTCAAACAGGAAGGCTGGCACTATGAATTAGAGGATAGAGATGCACCGGTTACCATCAATGGAGTGGTATACAATGAGATGAAGGGCGCATTTTCTTCTCCGGAGGGTGTCTTAGACCGTGTAGTATTAAATTCCCTGTTCCCGGATACCACATACAGCAATGAGTCCGGCGGTGACCCGGAAGTAATTCCGGAGCTTACTTATGAGCAGTACCTTGATTTCCACCGGAAATTCTATCATCCATGTAATTCTTATATTTACCTTTATGGAAATATGGATATGGACGAAAAACTGGAATTTCTCGATAAAGAATATTTAAGCCATTATGATAAAATCGAAGTAGATTCCGCAATTCAGCTGCAGGCTCCTTTTGAAAAGCCGGTAACCATCAGCAAGCCATATTCCATTGCATCTTCCGAAAGCTTAGAGGACAATGCATATCTTTCCTATAATGTAGCAATCGGAACGAATCTTGAGAGTGAACTGACTCTGGCATTTGATGTCTTGGATTATGCACTATTAAGTGCACCGGGAGCACCGTTGAAGCAGGCACTTATTGATGCAGGAATCGGAAAAGATATCATGGGCGGATTTGATAACAGCACCTTACAGCCAATTTTTTCTGTGGTGGCAAAGAATGCCAATAAAGAAGACGAAGAGAAGTTTGTAGGAATTATCGAAGATACTTTAAAGAAAATCGTCAAAGACGGTCTCAATAGAAAATCCCTGTTAGCAGGAATCAACAGTGAAGAATTCAAATTCCGTGAAGCAGATTACGGTAATTTCCCGAAGGGATTAATTTATGGATTATCCTGTATGGACAGCTGGCTTTATGATGATGACGAACCATTCTTATATCTTAAAATATTAGACGTATTTGCAGCATTAAAGGAAAAGATTGAAACAGGATATTTTGAAGAACTGATTCAGAAATATCTTTTGGATAACAGCCATAAATCCTATGTATCCATTGAACCGGAAAAAGGCTTAAATGCCAGGCTGGAAAAAGAATTAGAAGAGAAACTGGCAGCTTATAAGAATGGCTTATCAGAAGAAGAGATTGATAAGTTAGTAGAGGAGACAAAGCATTTAAAACAGTATCAGGAAGAGCCGTCACCAAAGGAAGACCTGATGAAGATTCCGATGTTAAAACGGCAGGACATGAAGCGTGAAGCACAGCCGCTGGTATATGAAAAGGTAAGCTGCAATGGCATCGAAACCATTCATACCAACATTTATTCCAATGGCATTCATTATCTGAATCTGATGTTTGATATCAGTGATATTACAGAAGAAGAACTGCCATACCTTGGGGTGTTAAAAGCTGTACTTGGTTATATGGATACAGAGCATTATAATTATGCAGACTTAGCAAATGAGATTAATCTTATGACCGGCGGTATCTCTTCCCAGATTAATATTTATGCGGATACTAAGAAAAAAGACAGTTTCCATGCAAAATACGAAGTACGTTCCAAGATTCTTTATCAGAATCTGGAAGAGGGGCTTAGACTTCTTTCTGAGATTCTGATGGGCACACAGATTACAGATGAAAAACGTCTCTATGAGATTTTAGCGCGTATCAAATCGAGACTGCAGATGTCCTTAAGCTCTGCCGGACATTCCGTATCTGCCATGCGGGCAATGTCTTATTTCTCACCGGTAGCCCGATTCAATGACCTGGTTGGCGGAATTGCACTGTACCGGACGATTGCAGAATTAGAAGAACATTTTGAAGAAAAGAAGCAGTTCTTAATGGATAAATTAAGAAGCCTTACAGAGAAAATATTTGTAAAGAACAGACTGTTGATTTCCCTGACGGCAGACGCAGAAGGATATCAGCTGTTAGAAGAAAAATTCCCGCAGTTCTTAACTGTTTTACCGGATGGAGAGAAAGAGGGAGAAGCAGTTGCCTTCCATTGTGAGAAAAAGAATGAAGGCTTCTTGGATGCATCCAAAGTACAGTATGTATCCAGAGCCGGAAATTATTTATCGAAAGGATATTCCTATACCGGAGCACTTCGTATCTTAAAAGTAATTTTAAGCTATGATTACCTTTGGATTAATGTCCGGGTAAAGGGTGGTGCATATGGCTGCATGAGCGGATTTATGCGGAACGGAGATGCATATTTCACTTCTTACCGTGACCCGAACCTTAAGAGCACCAATGAGATTTACGAAGGTATCCCGGCATATTTAAGAGCTTTTGATGCAGATGAACGTGATATGACAAAATATATCATCGGAACAGTAAGCGATATGGATACCCCGTTGAATCCGGCTGCCAAGGGCATGCGTTCCGTAAGTGCTTATCTTACCAATATTTCTTATGAGGAATTACAGCGTGAGAGAAATGAAGTTTTAGATGCACAGCCGGAAAACATCAAAAATCTCGCAGGACTTATTGAAGCGGTACTCGCACAGGATGCCTTGTGTGTCATCGGTGCAGAGGAAAATGTAAAAGCAGAAAAAGATATGTTCTTAGAAGTAAAGAATCTTTATTAAAAGCTGTGGGTAATAGTCCCGCAGCATACATAAGAAGGAGTAAGTATGACGGAAAATTTTAAATCAGGCTTTGTAACACTGATTGGACGGCCGAATGTAGGAAAGTCCACCTTGATGAATCATCTGATTGGACAGAAGATTGCAATTACATCCAATAAACCGCAGACTACCAGAAACCGTATCCAGACTATTTATACGGATGAAAACAGAGGACAGATTATTTTTGTGGATACACCTGGTATCCATAAGGCAAAGAATAAGCTGGGCGAATTTATGGTAAATGTGGCAGAACACACATTAAATGAAGTGGATGTCATTTTATGGCTGGTGGAACCGAGTGATTTTATCGGCGCAGGAGAGCAGCATATTATTGAAAAGTTAAAAACTGTAAAGACACCGGTTATTCTGGTTATCAATAAATTAGATACCTTGGATAACAAGGATAAAATGCTGGAGTACATTGACACTTATCGTAAAGTTTATGACTTTGCGGAAATTGTACCGGCATCTGCACTGCGTGGAGAAAATACGGATGTTATTATTGATTTGATTTTTAAATATCTGCCGTATGGTCCGATGTTCTATGATGAGGATACCATTACTGACCAGCCGGAGCGTCAGATTGTGGCAGAGCTGATTCGTGAAAAAGCCTTACATGCTTTAAATGAAGAAATTCCTCATGGAATTGCCGTTTCTATTGACCAGATGAAGAAACGCAAAGGCAGGAAAATGTTTGATATTGATGCCACGATTATCTGTGAGCGGGATTCCCACAAGGGAATTATTATCGGCAAGCAGGGAGCCATGTTAAAGAAGATTGGTACCAATGCCAGATATGAAATTGAACACCTCTTAGATGCCAAGGTTAATTTGAAACTTTGGGTAAAAGTGAAAAAAGACTGGCGTGACAGCGATTATATGATTAAGAACTTCGGATACCGGGAAGAGGAATTCTAAATATTGACAGTATTATCTTAAGTGCTTCTGGAAAACCTAATTTCATACAAGTATGAAGAAAGGGCAGGAAGGAAGCATATGGTAAGAGCAAGCTGGAATCATTTTACTTTGACCGGAAGAGTAGATGATTATCTTAAGTTTAAGGAACAGGAAAAAGAGGAACAGGATGGATTGGGCAGCCTGAAAGAGAAAGTAAGAGGTGAACAGGACCGTGGGCACAAACGTGATGGTTACGGGTATGGTGCTTACCGCAATGCCAATCAGTGAATATGACAAACGAATTACGATACTGACCCTGGAGAGGGGAAAGATTACGGCGTTTGCCAGAGGTGCAAGAAGACCGAACAGTACACTGCTGGCAGCCTGCAATCCCTTTTCCTTCGGACAGTTTGAAGTCTATGAGGGCCGTACCTCCTACAATGTGGTGCGGGCAGAAATTAAAAATTATTTTACCGAACTCACCACAGATTTGAATGATACATACTATGGATTTTATTTTCTTGAGATGGCAGAATATTATGCCCAGGAAAACAGTGATGACCGGGAAATGCTAAAGCTGCTTTACCAGTCCTTAAAGGCACTTGGAAAGAAGAATTTTGATAACCGGCTGGTCCGCGTGATTTATGAATTGAAAATGATGGTGCTAAATGGAGTATATCCGAATCTTTTTTCCTGCCAGAAATGTGGAAGAAAGGAACCGATGCAGTTTTTCAGTGTGCAGCGTGCCGGACTTCTTTGCGATTCCTGCAGCGAAACCGAGCATGGCAGACGGTTAGATGCATCTACCATTTATACGATGCAGTATATTATTACCACGGAATCAGCAAAGCTTTTTCATTTTGCAGTATCAGAAAAAGTGTTGTTTGAACTGATTCGGACGGTGAAGGAATTTCGGGAAAAATATGCACCCCATACATTTAAATCAGAGCAATTTTTAGAAGGGCTTTTCTGATTTATGGAGAAGCCGGGCATTTTGCCTGAGGTAACGCTTGAAATACCAAACCGAAAATAGTATAATTGTTGAGATTATGAGATACAGGGATTTGGAGGTTCGTATGAAGAAGAAGATAAGTGCACTCCTTGTAATGCTGTTAGCCTGTGGAATATTTGGTGGCTGCGGTGCTACAAAAGATGCAGATACCACAACGCTCTTTCCGGAGAAAAAGGGTGGAATCACAGAAGTTGCAGTAGGCGACTTTGACAAAGACAATTATGATGAGAATGAGTTAGAACAGTATGTAAAGGATTCCATCAAAGAATATGAAGACAATGATGGAGCCGGGACAGTAAAATTAAAAAATCTTTCCGTAAAAGACGGAGTTGCAAAGCTTGGTATGCATTACAGTGACAGCACAGCATATTCTGCATTTGTGGGAGATACCGTATTTACCGGAACGGTGGTACAGGCAATTGCTGCCGGATATGATTTTAATACAGATTTTGTAGCGGTAACAGATGGAGCTGCCGGAGATGCAGCGGACAGCAAAGATGTCATGAAAAATGATGACTATCATGTTATCGTATTAAGCAAGGGTGTAGATGTTACGGTTGATGGAACACTGCAGTATGTTTCATCAGGGGTAACCGTCAAGGATAAGAACACCGCAACTGTGGATGAAATTCCTGCTGGTGAGACAGCAGAAGCAAGATATATTATTTATAAATAGAATGCGAGGAAGAATTTTATGGAAAAATCAATGGAAAAAATTGTAGCTTTAGCAAAGGCAAGAGGTTTTGTATATCCGGGTTCCGAGATTTACGGTGGACTGGCAAATACATGGGATTACGGTAACCTTGGTGTAGAATTAAAGAATAATGTGAAACGTGCCTGGTGGCAGAAATTCGTACAGGAAAATCCATACAACGTTGGTGTAGACTGTGCCATTCTTATGAACCCGCAGACATGGGTAGCTTCAGGACATTTAGGCGGATTTTCAGACCCTCTTATGGACTGTAAAGAGTGTCATGAACGTTTCCGTGCAGATAAGATTATTGAAGATTATGCAGAAGAGCATGGCATTACATTAGAGACTTCCGTAGATGGCTGGACTCAGGAAGAAATGATGAACTTCATCAAAGATAACAGTGTTCCATGTCCATCCTGTGGAAAACATAACTTTACAGATATCCGTCAGTTCAACCTGATGTTCAAGACCTTCCAGGGTGTAACTGAGGATGCAAAAAATACGGTATATTTAAGACCGGAAACAGCACAGGGTATTTTCGTTAACTTCAAAAACGTGCAGAGAACATCCCGTAAGAAAGTGCCTTTCGGCATTGCACAGATTGGAAAATCTTTCCGTAACGAGATCACTCCTGGTAACTTTACTTTCCGTACCAGAGAGTTTGAACAGATGGAGCTGGAGTTCTTCTGTGAGCCGGGTACCGACCTTGAGTGGTTCCAGTACTGGAGAACCTTCTGCCATAACTGGCTGTTAAGCCTTGGCATGAAAGATGAAGAATTACGTCTTCGTGACCATGATCCTGCAGAACTTGCATTTTACAGTAAAGCAACTACCGACTTTGAATTCTTATTCCCATTCGGATGGGGCGAACTGTGGGGAATTGCAGACCGTACCGACTATGACCTGACACAGCATCAGAATACATCCGGCCAGGATATGTCTTACTTTGATGATACCAAGAATGAAAAATACATTCCATACGTTATTGAACCGTCTCTTGGAGCAGACCGTGTGGTACTTGCATTCCTTTGTGCAGCATATGACGAAGAGAACATCGGAACAGAAGAGAAACCGGATATGAGAACCGTTCTTCATTTCCATCCGGCACTTGCACCGGTTAAGATTGGTGTGCTTCCGCTTTCCAAGAAATTAAATGAAGGTGCAGAGAAAGTATTTACACAGCTTTCCAAGAAATACAACTGCGAATTTGATGACAGAGGAAATATCGGTAAGCGCTATCGTCGTCAGGATGAAATCGGAACTCCATTCTGTGTAACTTACGATTTTGAATCTGAAACAGACGGAGCAGTTACGGTACGTGATCGTGATACCATGGAGCAGGAGCGTATCAAAATCGAAGATTTGGATACATATTTTGCAGAAAAATTCACTTTCTAAATCAAACACCTGATTTTTAACAGAACAGAGTGGTCTGATTTCGAAAAAATGGTTGCGAAACTATAAAATTATGATAAAATGAATATGTGCGCTTGTGGACAAGTGGCACGCGTAATGGGTGACATTGTGGATATCAATTGTTGTTGATAACAGACGATGTTCGCATATCAATAAACCAAAGTAAATTTATTAGGAGGAATTCAAAATGGCAAACAAATGGGTTTACATGTTCAGTGAAGGAAACATGTCCATGCGTAATCTCCTTGGTGGAAAAGGTGCTAACCTTGCCGAGATGACTGATATCGGTCTTCCAGTACCACAGGGATTCACAATCACAACAGAGGCTTGTACTCAGTATTATGAGGATGGCCGCAAGATTAACGACGAAATCATGGCACAGGCTATGGAAGGCGTTAAGAAAATGGAAGAGATTAACGGAAAGAAATTCGGAGACCTCAAGAATCCATTACTTGTTTCTGTTCGTTCCGGTGCTAGAGCATCTATGCCAGGTATGATGGACACCATCTTAAACCTTGGACTGAATGACGAAGTAGTTGCAGCAATGATCGCTGGAAACCCAGATCCTAAATTCGAGCGTTTCGTATATGACTCTTACAGACGTTTTATCCAGATGTTCTCTGACGTTGTTATGGAAGTTGGTAAGAAATATTTCGAGCAGCTCATCGATAAGATGAAAGCAGACAGAGGAGTTAAGTTCGACGTTGAACTTACAGCCGCTGACTTAAAAGAATTAGCAGAGCAGTTCAAAGCTGAGTACAAGAACCAGTTAGGAACCGATTTCCCATCTGATCCTGTAGAGCAGTTAAAATTAGCTATTGAAGCTGTATTCCGTTCATGGGATAACCCACGTGCAAACGTATATCGTCGTGATAACGATATCCCATATTCCTGGGGAACAGCTGTTAACGTAATGCCTATGGTATTCGGTAACTTAAATGATGAGTCTGGTACAGGTGTTGCATTTACCCGTGATCCTGCTACAGGCGAGAAGAAATTAATGGGTGAGTTCTTAATCAATGCTCAGGGTGAGGACGTAGTTGCTGGTGTTCGTACACCTATGCCAATCGCTCAGATGGAGCAGGAATTCCCAGAAGCATATGCTGAGTTCATCAAGGTTTGTGAGACTCTTGAGAATCACTACCATGACATGCAGGATATGGAGTTTACAGTAGAGAACAAGAAGTTATACATGCTTCAGTGCCGTAATGGTAAGAGAACTGCTCCAGCAGCTCTTAAGATTGCATGTGACCTTGTTGATGAAGGACATAAGACAGAAGAAGAAGCAGTAGCTATGATTGATCCTCGTAACTTAGATACACTTCTTCATCCACAGTTTGATGCAGCAGCATTAAAAGCAGCTACACCAATCGGAAAAGGTTTAGGAGCTTCTCCTGGAGCAGCTTGTGGTAAGATCGTCTTCACAGCAGAAGATGCAGAAGCTTGGAACGCTCGTGGAGAGAAAGTTGTACTTGTTCGTCTTGAGACATCTCCGGAAGACATCACAGGTATGAAAGCTTCCCAGGGTATCTTAACTGTTCGTGGTGGTATGACATCTCACGCAGCCGTAGTTGCCCGTGGTATGGGTACATGCTGTGTATCTGGATGTGGCGATATCGCTATGGACGAAGAGAATAAGAAATTCACTCTTGCTGGAAAAGAATTCCATGAGGGAGATTTCATCTCTATTGATGGTACAACAGGTAACATCTACGATGGCGAAATCAAGACAGTTGACGCTACCATCGCTGGTGAGTTCGGCCGTGTTATGGCTTGGGCTGACAAATATAGAAAACTTAAAGTTCGTACAAATGCAGATACTCCTGCAGATGCTAAGAAAGCTCGTGAGCTTGGAGCAGAAGGTATCGGACTTTGCCGTACAGAGCATATGTTCTTCGAAGAAGACAGAATTGCAGCATTCCGTGAGATGATTTGTTCTGACACTGTAGAAGAAAGAGAAGCAGCTCTTGAGAAGATTCTTCCATATCAGCAGGGAGACTTCAAAGCTCTTTATGAAGCACTGGAAGGATGCCCGGTTACTATTCGTTTCCTGGATCCACCTCTTCATGAGTTCGTTCCTACAGAGGAAGCTGACATTAAGAAATTAGCAGATGCTCAGGGCAAAACTGTTGAGCAGATTAAGACAATCATCGATGGACTTCATGAGTTCAACCCAATGATGGGTCACAGAGGATGCCGTCTTGCTGTAACATATCCTGAAATTGCTAAGATGCAGACAAAAGCTGTTATCCGTGCAGCAATCGAAGTTCAGAAAGAGCATGCAGATTGGAATGTGAAACCTGAAATCATGATTCCATTAGTATGTGAAGTTGAAGAACTTAAATACGTTAAGAAAGTAGTTGTTGAGACAGCAGACGCTGAGATCGCAGCTGCAGGCGTTAAATTAGAGTACGAAGTTGGTACTATGATCGAGATTCCTAGAGCTGCTCTTACAGCTGATGAAATCGCTAAAGAAGCTGACTTCTTCTGCTTCGGTACTAACGACTTAACTCAGATGACATTTGGATTCTCCCGTGACGATGCTGGTAAGTTCTTAGATGCTTACTATGACAAGAAGATCTTCGAGAACGATCCATTTGCTAAGTTAGACCAGACTGGTGTTGGTAAACTTATGGATATGGCACTGAAACTTGGTAAGCCAGTTAATCCGAACCTTCATGTTGGTATCTGTGGAGAGCACGGTGGAGATCCTTCATCTGTTGAATTCTGCCACAAGATTGGTCTTGACTATGTATCATGTTCACCATTCCGTGTACCAATCGCTAGATTAGCAGCAGCTCAGGCAGCAATCGCTAACAAATAAGAATGGAACAAAATATAATATGTAGTATTTCTGGCATTGCCTGGATGCTATATAGTTAAAGATAAGCCCCTCCGGTTGGAGGGGTTTATTTTACTTTACAGGAAATTGCTTTCCTGTAAAGTAAAAATTACCCTTGTAAATTTGTATTATTTGTATTATAATGCATAATACAAAAGAAAACTGACATATCAAAGAAAAAGGAAGAAAGAATATTCGGAAAGAGAATATCAAAAAACAGAAAGGAGGGACCTTGGGTGGTTATATCCATAAATGAAACGTCGGAAGTGCCAATTTATCAGCAGATTCGAAATCAGATTGTACTTGGAATATCCGATGGAAGATTAAAGCCGGGAGAGCAGCTTCCCACTGTACGTGCATTGGCCGGAGAAATCGGAATCAATTCCATGACGGTGAATAAAGCCTATGTACTTTTAAAGCAGGAAGGTTATATCTATACAGACCGGCGGAATGGAGCCCATGTGCGGAAGGAATTTTCCGAAGCAAAGGAATTATCGGAGAAATCCAAAGAACTATTGCAGCAGATTATTTCCGAAGCCAAAATCTGTGGTATGACACAGGAAGAATTCTTAAAGATATGTGAGAATATGTATAAGGGGTGAGAAGAATGTTTCTAAATATTATATTTTTTGCAACATTGTATCCTGTTTTATTTATCATATGCATTGTATTTGCATTACAGAATTCCTATAAAGATGGCATGCTTTTTGCTGTAAATATGAAACGTGAATGGGTAGAGGATGAGAATGTAAAAGCAATCCAGAAGCGCTTTAAAAAAGAAATGATATGGTATAGTCTTATTCTTGCAATTATTCCGTTTAGCTGCCTTTTTATTCCATACTTTTCCATACAGATGACAATCTGGATGGTGTGGCTGATTGGAGCAATTATTATGCTGACACTGCCAACCATATTTGCCAATAACCGTCTGAAACAATGGAAACTGAAAATGGGCTACTATGAAGAGCAGTCAGCAGAACGATATGTGGAATTAAAAAATGCAGGAACTGTTCGCTGTATGCATTTCCTGCCGTTTTTTGTACCGCTTGCCATAGGGACAGTAGCTGTAATTGCGGTTATTCCTTTTGCTAAGGTGATGGGAATCTTCTGTCTCATTGGTGCCGCAAGTGGATATATTTTTCTGCTGGTAGCAATCTGGACGGACCGGCAGCCGGTACAGGTAATAAGCAGCAACAGCGATATCAACATTAATTATACCAGAGCCAAGAAAAGAATCTGGAAGAACATGTGGCTGTGTGCAATCTGGTTGAATACAGCATTAATCCTGTTTTTAATTTTGGTATCTTTTATGCAAAAGCAGGTGGGATTTATTTACCTTGCAGGCATGATTGTATTTATAATTCTTCTGGCGGCTATGTGCATTCCGGCCATTGTGATATTAGGAAGAGTAGAAAAGGCATATGAAGATAAACATGATTTAAATGGAGGAATCGAAGACGACAGAAACTGGATTGGCGGCATGCTTTACTATAATCCAAAAGATCCGCATACAATCGTGGATAAGAGAGTTGGAATCGGAACTACAGTGAATATGGCATCCAAAGCCGGAAAAGGCACGATATTGTTTATTATAATAGCATTACTGATGCTTCCACTTGTCTGTGTATGGGTGATTGCAGAAGAATTTACACCGATTCATTTGGAAATTGAAAATCAGTCCCTTTGTGCAGAACAGATTCGCACAGATTATGAGATATCACTGGATGACCTGGATGATGTGGAAATACTGACAAAGCTGCCAAACTGGTCAAGGGTAAATGGAACCGGCATGGAAACCTTGGAAAAAGGAACCTTTAAAATCAGTGGTGAAGGGGAATGCCAGGTATTTTTAAATCCACAGAATAAAAAGTTCCTGTATTTTACTGCAAATGGAAAAAACTACTATATGAGTGGTATTGACGATACCGAGACAGAAGAGATTTATCAGGAAATCATGAATCAAAAATAGGGTGATAGGATAAAACTACAGGAAACACGCTTTGCAATCTACTTGTGCAAATGAAAATATTTGACTTGTAACATAAAAAGAGTTACAATTTAAATATATAAAGGAGATGGAACTTTGAGAGAGTATTTAGAACAAATAATGCATCAAAGTATCACGGAACGTCCTTATGACTCTGTGGAGAAATTACCATTGGGATGCAGAAATGCATTTGAATTAACAATCATAGAAATTCAAAACCAGGAAATTCTTTTAGCAACACCGGTAGATACGATGAATCTGACAGAACTTCGAAAAATGCGAATTCAACTGGAGCGGTATACAGGGTATCGATGTGTGTTCTATTTAAAAAAAGCAAATTGGTATTCAATTCCTAAAATGGTGGAAGAGGGAATTCCTTTTATATGGGAAAATCATCAGATTTATCTACCGTTTATGGGAATGCTTTTGAAAAATAATGAGCAGAGAACACCAAAGAACTGTTCTGTTATTTCATTTTTGACGCAGAAAATGTTACTGAAAGCCTTATATGAAAATTGGCAGGATGTATCTGCGGTACGGGCAGCGGAGAAATTGGAAGTGTCCAGAATGTCAATAACCAGATGCTTTGATGAAATTGATGCTTTGGGAATGCCTTTTTTAAAAATAAATGGAAGATCAAGACGTTTCTTTGCCAGAAATGATAAGAAAGTAATGTGGGAGGAGATACGTCCGTTTTTGCGAAATCCTATTATACATGAATTCAGACCAGAAAGAAAACCTGATGCAGATATGGTTTTAAGTGGCATATCTGCCTTGGCAGAGTACTCCATGTTGGGAGAGGATAACTATGTCACATATGCTATAAGTAAAGCTCAGGTTGGAGCGTTGGGGTTAAAATCTATTCGGGAAATCCCAAAGAATGAAGAACCAGTCTGTATAGTGCAGGAAATGGGATATATTTTGCCCTTCGAGAAGGGCAATGTGATAGATCCACTTTCATTGACACTGATACTGTCCGAAGAGGAAATGAAAGATCCTCGTGTAGAAAGTTCGGTAAATGAAATGTTGGAGGAATTTGTATGGTAAAAGGAATCGATATTTTTCAAGAGTATTTTAACGAATATACAGATCAGTATGTGCTTATTGGTGGGGCAGCATGCAGTGTGTCTTTTGAAGAACAGGATATCAATTTTGGACGAACAACAAAAGATCTCGATATTGTTCTGATTGTGGAGGCACAAACAAAAGAATTTGGAGAACGTTTCTGGAAATTTATCAAAGACGGAAAATATAGAATCAGGGCAAAAAGTAATGGGGAACCACAGTTCTATAGATTTGATAAGCCAGAAGATGAACGATTTCCTAAGATGATAGAATTATTTTCAAGAACTAATTATCTGTTACAGGAGGAGAATGGACTGACCCCAATTCATATTGACGATTCGGTCTCAAGTCTTTCTGCTATACTCTTAAATGATGCTTACTACCAGGCATTAATGGATGGAAGAGAAAATATGAGAGGAATCTCTGTGTTAAAGCCGGAATGGATTATCCCATTTAAGGCAAAAGCATGGCTGGACCTAAGAGAGAAAAAAGATGTGGATTCATCGGATATAAAAAAACATCGAAATGATATCATTCGAATTGTATCTGATATGGTTTTACAGAAATGTATTCTTCCGGACGAAGTGCGAAAGGATATGGAGAAATTTATAGAGCAGTTTGATGTTACGGAAAGTGAATTGAAGAATTTAAAAATTCGTGGAACAAAACCAGAAGACATCAAGCGGGTATTGCAAACTATATATCTGGATTAAGTTATGAATGATGGAAGGACATCTATATATTAGAAAAACAAAAACAGCCTGCCTTACCGGGCACTCTGAATTATCAGAAGTGCCGGATAGGGCAGGCTGTTTTGCCAGAAGCTTATTTTTTTCTTCGGATATGTACTTCCGGAATAGCGACATTATCAAAACTGACGCTGGAAGTATGTTCGTCCTTGGAGGAGTTCTGTTCCTCAGCTGTATGAGTAGTGGCATCAGAAGCAGCTTTGTGTACTTCCGGAATGGCAACATTATCATAAGTCAGATCATAATTTTTCTTTTCACGTTCTTTTCTTGCATTCTTGATTTTATTTTTAAAATGAAACATAAGGTGCTCCTTTATTTACAAAATATTAATAAAAAATGTAATTACAAGGCTGTTGATGAAATCGGCAAACAGACTTCCCACCAGTGGAATCAGAAGGTATGCTTTGACGGATGGAACATAGCGGTCACAGAGAGCCTGCATATTTGCCATGGCATTTGGCGTGGCACCCATACCGAATCCGCAGGTACCTGCAACAAGGACTGCTGCATCGTAATCCCGCCCCATAATATTGAACTCAATAAAGTAAGTAAATACAGCAATCAGAATGACCTGTGAGCTTAATAAAATGATAAGCGGAAGTGCCAGAGAAGCCAGTTCCCATAATTTTAAAGTAATCATAGCCATACCAAGAAATAATGACAGGGAAATACCACCCAGGTCATTAATTTCTCCCATATGGATCGTGGCATTGCCATGGGAGTATTCCACAATATTACGAATCAGTGCGGCTGCTAACATGGCACCAATATAAATTGGAAAAGTCAGTCCTGTTTTTGTCAGAAAATAGGAGAAAATAGTACCAAGTCCAATGGCAAGGATAAGCTGGAAAACAGCGGAAGCATACATGTTGGTATGGCGTTCGTGTTTTTTCTCATCTTCCACTAAGAGGCTGTCATCTTCGGAAGCAACAGTAGCAAGAAGATTTTTCTTTTCTACAAGACGTTTTCCTAAAGGACCGCCAATCAGGCTTCCTGTAATCAGACCGAAGGTAGCAGCAGCCGTACAGATGGTAGTGGCACCATGGATATTGAAATCCTCCAGTACCGGTCCAAAAGCACCTGCTGTACCATGTCCGCCCACCATTGGAATGGAACCGGTACACATACCGATTAATGGATTTAATCCTAATAGTTTGGATAATCCAACGGCAAGAAAGTTCTGGGTAATAATAAGGGCAATGACCAGTCCTAAAAATACTGCCATGGATTTCCCACCACTTTTTAAGACTTTTAAGTTAGCCTGAAATCCTACGGAAGTAAAGAAGAATACCATACATACTTCCCGCAGGGTATCATCAAAGGAAAATTCTGCAACTCCGGTACTGTAACAGATACAGGTGAAAATCGCAAAGAGCAGACCGCCGATTACGGGTGCCGGAATACAGAATTTTTCCAGAAAATGTATTTTCTTTCGTAAAAAACTCCCCAGCATGAGTACCAGTACAGCGACAGCTAAGGTCTGGTACATATCTAAATGTATATTCATAGTGTTCCTTTCTGGTTTTGTGTGTCGTTTTCGGAAGAAAGTGTAATGCCCTGTTTCTCATAATAGGTAACAGCTCCCGGATGGAATGGAATCGGCATGCCATCAGTAGCATAAGTTTCATCTAATTGCAGGTTTAAAGAGGTTGCATACTGTAAATCCTTCGCATGGGAAAAAAGCCATTCCGTCAAGTGCTCTACCGTATCGGAAGAGAGCTTGTCGGAAGCAAGGAGAACCGCTTTGACACCAAGGGTATGGATATCTTCCGTCTGTCCGGTGTAAGTATTGGCAGGAATGGTATATTCACTATAGGATGGATAAGCAGACAGCAATTTATTCCTGCATTTCTCATCAATATCCAAAAGACGGATATCACATTCTTTGGCTAATTCTTCGATTACAGTTGTCTGGATACCGGCAGTACAGAAAAATGCATCGATTTTTCCATTGATAAGCTGGTCAGCAGCATCGGTATAATCGAGGTTTACTGTTTTCACCAGCTCAGTGGTAAGTCCGCTCATGGTCAGAATCTGGTTAGCGTTCTGTTCAGTACCGGAATCCTCCGCACCGATGCTGACGGTTTTGCCCTGTAAATCATCCAGCGTCTGAATATTGGAGTCTGCACGGATGACAATCTGACAGGCTTCCGTATAAAGCCCGGCAATAGCGGAATATCCCTGACAAGGCTCTCCCTCAAAAATTCCACTGCCTTCATAGGCGGAGGCAATCAGGTCAGACTGGGCTAATCCAAGTTCGATATATCCACCGGAGAGCAGCCTTAGATTGGCAGCAGAGCCTGCGGTTGTCTTAACTTCAAACTGATAGGTATCATCCTCCGAGGAGGCAAGCCCGGTAAAGGTATTGGCAAAGGTATAGTAGATTCCACCTATGTCAGCGGCACCAAAGCGGATGGTTTTCTGATAACCACTGCATCCACTCACAAAAAGCAGCGCAAGACATAGAAGAAGACGGAATGGTTTTTTCATATATAAAATCCTTTCTTTTTAAAATTTAATCCCAGTAAAGTATTTTACAATAATTTTTTCAGAAAAGGAAGAGCGAAAAATTAGTGAGAAAAAATATCGTTAATCCTATATTTTTTTAGAAAAAAAGAGATTATAATGTGATGGAATGAAATGAAGGAGGAAGGATTTATGCAGAAAATAACAGTAAAAGTAGATGGTATGCAGTGTGGAATGTGTGAGGCACATGTAAATGATGCAGTGCGGGCAGCATTTCCGGTAAAGAAAGTAACTTCATCCCACAGTAAAAAAGAGACCGTAATTATTACCGATACCGATATTCCGGAGGGAAAAATCAAAGAAGTGATTAAAAACAGTGGATATGATGCGTTAGAAGTAACAAAAGAACCATATGAGAAGAAGGGATTATTTTCAGCACTCCGCAAGTAAACAGAATATCTTAAGAAAAATAATATATATATTATCGGCATAGTATGTTAAAATGAGGAATCGGAAATAATAGGAAAAGAGGACAACGAAATGTTATTGGATTTTGTAGAAATGCTGAAGGTTATTTTTCTTGGAATTGTAGAAGGAATTACAGAATGGCTTCCAATCAGCAGCACAGGACATATGCTTTTAGTGGATGAATTTATCAGGCTTGATATGACAGATTCATTCAAAGAGATGTTTTTCGTGGTGATACAGTTGGGAGCTATTCTTGCGGTAGTGCTTTTGTTCTGGAAGAAAATGTTCCCGTTCCAGTTTAAAGACAAGACACAGCCGGTCGTCCGGAAAGATATTTTTTCTTTATGGTTTAAGGTTGTAGCTGCCTGCATACCGGGAGCTGTGGTAACGCTTTTGTTTGATGATTATGTGGATGCACATTTTCATACACCGCTTGTGATTGCTGCTGCATTGATTTTCTATGGTTTTGCGTTTATTCTGATTGAAAACTGGAATAAAAAGCGGAAAGTAAGAGTGGAAAGCTTAAATGATATTACTTATCAGACAGCATTTCTTATCGGACTTTTTCAGGTACTTGCAATTATTCCGGGAACCTCCCGTTCCGGTGCAACCATTATCGGAGCACTTTTAATCGGAGTATCCCGTGTGGCTGCGGCAGAGTTTACATTTTTCCTGGCTGTGCCGGTTATGTTTGGCTGGAGCCTGATCAAACTTATTAAGTTTGGCATTGCGTTTTCTGCTCAGGAACTTTGTGTCTTAGGCTTAGGCTGCGTGGTAGCATTTGCGGTATCTGTAGTAGTCATCCGTTTCCTGATGGGCTATATCAAAAAACACGATTTTAAAGTATTTGGCTGGTACCGGATTATTCTTGGAGCCATTGTTTTAGGCTATTTTGCACTATAGGAACCGGTTAAGAAAATGAGAGATTCTTCCGATATAAAGAATGGAACAGATTGTTTTAAGCAAAAGGATTTGCTTATAGATATTTTCAAGGAGGAATTTTTATGAACACAAATGCAGTAAATCAGGTGGCAGAAAACGTTTCTGGTTATACGGAATCGGAAAAGAGCAGCAAAGTCTCCGGAAAAACAATTGGAGAGCCAAAGCTTTCGGATAAGGCGAAAGAGTATTATGAGAAGCTGAAAAAGAAATTTAGCACGATGGATTTCATTCTGGTATCCAAGGATATGAAAGAGACAGCAAAAGCCAATGCAGGACAGTATGCCAATGCCAACAAAATGGTGGTCCTAATTGATGAAGAGAAGATTGAGCGGATGGCAGAAGATGAGTCTTACCGGAAACAGTACGAGGGAATCATAGCCAATGCATCCAGTCAGCTTGCAACCATGCAGAGTCAGTTTGCGAATGGACAGAGTGGTGTGAAGGCATATGGCATTCAGGTAAATGATGGCGGCAATGCATCATTTTTTGCAGTTGTAGATAAGTCTTTAGCTCTTCAGAAGAAACGTATCGAAAAGAAACAGGAAGAAAACCGTGCAGAACGTAAGAAAGCTCAGAAGGAAGCTTATGAGAAACGAATGAATAAGGAAGATGAAGATACATCTTCCGTTAAGAAATCGGACAAGACTGACAGCACGGATAAAACTGGTAAGAGTGAAGATCTGGTAACGGTTACTGCCGGTTCGCTGGAAGAACTGGAAAAGAAAATCCAGGATATGTTATATGACAGCATGAGCGATTATGTATTTACACCACAGGAAAAACAGGTTGGCTGGAATGTAGATTTTCGTGGATAATAAATAAAAGGCAGGATACAATATGGAAAAGAGCCCCTATCTATTGCACTCCGGGCAGCCCTGACTTTCTTAATCTACTGGGAAATCAAAGTGGAGAAAAAGGACTGCCTGGAGTAGAGGCCCGATTCGTATGCTGACGTTCCGGAAGGGAATGGATAAACTGGCGTGGTGTCGTTCCATAGCGTTTTTTAAATTCCCGGTAGAAGTAGGAAAGGCTGCTGAAACCGGCAGTCATGGCGGCATCTGTAATGGAAAGCTCCTGCTGTTCTAAGAGGTCGGCAGCCTTTTGCAGGCGCAGGCTCTTGATATAATCTAAGCATGACATTCCGACATATTTCTTAAAAAAGCGCATGAAATGGTATTCGCTGAAATAGCAGGAGGATGCCAGGCTTTCAATAGAAATATTTTCGGTATAATGTAATCCGATATATTCTAAGACACCCTTAATCTTCTGGGTATGTTCGCTTTGAAGCTGTGGCTGCTCAGAACTTTTGCTACAGTACGGAAGTAGAAGGGTAAGAAGTTTTAACAGCAGGGATTTTAACATCAGTTCATATCCCGGCTGGGCAGCGGAATAACAGCTGCTGATTTCATAGAACAATGCGAGGGCATCCGGGTAGACCGGGTGCTCTTTTACTATATGAAAAGGGGGAATCAGCTGCTGCTTGGCAAGGGGCATCAGATATCGCATGGCACAGATATCTGCAGAGGATGCACCAAGGAAATCAAGGTGAAAGACATATGTTTCCGAATGCATATGCCCGGCAGGTAATATGGCAATGGAATGCAGAGCCAGTGGAGGAATAAAAACGAAATCTCCAGGCATAGCCTGAAAGCTTTCAAGGTCAACCTGATACGTACAGACACCGCTGGTAATCAGGGTAAATTCAGCCTCTTCATGCCAGTGTGGCGTAACAATGGGATACCGTTCCTGCAACGTAGTAAGATATTTCTTTAATGGAAAAATTCGTTCGCCATGAACGGCCTTTTCTTTTTGTTCCAGAGGGAGTTGTTTTTTATCTTTCATGGGAACCTCCTTTTAATGTTGCTTATTTAAACAGCATTTATCCTGATTTTTTATACAAACAAAATGAAAGAAATGGAATTTTGGATGCAGACGATGGATGTGAATTTGCGCCGGTTGGCAGATAAAATAATATTAATACTGAAATTCTTAGTGCACCTTACTATCTTTATGCAGCATCCACACTCGACGGACGGTGCAGATATCCTCGTCAAAGCAAGCGGAAAGACAGTTTATAATCAAGAAAAAATGTATCTAAGAAATGCTGCTATTTTGTATCCTATAACCTACCTTCCACCGTCTGCATCTGAAATCCATAATCATATCGTTAATTTTGTTTTACATAAAAGAGCAGGATTGTGCAATAAAAACGCAAATATCACGGAAGAAACTTCCTGAAATTTCGTATATAATAACAGTATCATACAAAGAACGAAGTGTAAATACAGGAATAATGGAAATATGGAGGATGAGAACATGAAGAAAAAATGGTGGCATGACAAGGTGGCATATCAGATTTATCCAAAGAGCTTTCAGGACAGCAACGGAGATGGAATCGGTGATTTGAGAGGAATCATATCCAGACTGGATTATTTAAAGGAACTGGGTATCGATATCGTATGGCTTTCACCGATTTATAAATCCCCATTTGTAGACCAGGGATATGATATTTCAGATTATTATAATATTGCTGAAGAATTCGGAACCATGGAAGAGTTTGATGAGTTGCTTGCGGAAGCAAAGAAACGTGAGATGTATATCGTAATGGATCTGGTGGTAAATCATTGCTCCGACCAGCATGAGTGGTTCCGGAAAGCACTGGCAGACCCGGATGGAGAGTATGCAGATTATTTCTATTTTGTGAAAGGAAAAGATGGCAAGGCTCCAAGTAATTACCGTTCCTATTTTGGCGGAAGCACCTGGGAGAAGGTGCCAAATAGTGATAAATACTATCTTCATATGTTTGCCAAAGAGCAGCCGGATTTAAACTGGGAGAATCCGGTAGTGCGTCAGAAAATCTATGAAATGGTGAACTGGTGGTTAGACAAAGGCGTGGCAGGATTCCGTATAGATGCAATTATCAATATCAAGAAAGATATTAACTTCCCGTCCTTTGAGCCGGATGGACCGGATGGACTTGCAACCTGTATCAAGATGGTGGAAGCAGTAAATGGAGTAGGAGATTTCTTAGAGGAATTAAAGCATGAGACCTTTGAGAAGCACGATGCCTTTACAGTAGGAGAAGTCTTTAATATGAAGGAAGATGAACTCTTGGAATTTATCGGAGAGGATGGACATTTCTCTACGATGTTTGATTTCAGCGCCCATGTGCTTACTTTTGGTGAGCATGGCTGGTACGACCAGAAACCATTACGTTTTGAGGAATGGCGGAAAGTAATTTTCGATTCCCAGCAGGAATTACAGGGAAAATGCTTTAAGGCAAACATTATTGAAAATCATGATGAACCAAGAGGAGCAACCCATTATCTGCCGGAGCATGCCAGAAATGATGCAGGAAAGAAGATGCTTGGAACCGTATCCGTTCTTTTGCGTGGAATTCCATTTATCTATCAGGGACAGGAAATCGGGATGACCAACTGCAAACGAAATGATATTTCAGAATATGATGACATCAGCACCATCGACCAGTATCAGGAGGCGTTGCGTGCAGGACTCAGTGAAGAAGAAGCCTTGAAATGCTGCTATGAGAACAGCCGTGATAATGCCAGAACACCAATGCAGTGGTCCGATGGAAAAAATGGCGGATTTACCGATGGAACGCCATGGCTTGCCATGAATCCGAATTACATGGAAATCAATGTAGCAGCCCAGGAACATAAGGAAGATTCTGTATTGGCTTATTACAGGAAATTAATTGCACTGCGGAAGGCAAAAGAATACAAAGATACTTTCACTTATGGTATTTTTAAGCCGGAATATGAAAATGTAGATGACATATTTGCTTTTGAACGGGTAAATGAAGAAAGCGGTCAGAAGCTTTTGATTCTTGCAAACTTTGGAACAGAAGAGCATACCATCACATTAGAGCAAAGAATTGCCAAGGTATTGTTAACCAATGAAGGCCGCCAGGAAGCAATCAATGCTGAGGCAGCCTTAAATGGAACAATTACATTAGACAGCTGTGAAACCGTTGTCTTAGAATTAGAAAAGTAAGATTTGTGGAAGCAATGTAATCTGGAAATTTATTCCATAATCTTGCCATCAACAGAGATGGTAACAACCTGCCATGGAATCATCTTCCCGCTTTGCTTTAAGGCATTCTGGACAGCCATTACAATGCCGCCGCAGCACGGAACCTCCATGCGCACAATACTGATCTCTCTGATATTGTTATTGCGGATAATTTCAGTAAGCTTTTCACTGTAATCCACATCATCCAGTTTGGGACATCCAATCAGGGTGATGTGGTTTTTTATGAATTTTTCATGGAAATTGCCATAGGCAAAAGCTGTACAGTCTGCAGCAATCAGCAGTCTTGCATTGTCAAAATACGGAGCATTTGTAGGTGCTAATTTAATCTGAACCGGCCACTGGGTAAGCTGGCTTTCCGGTGCGTTTCCTGCTGTGACTGCGTTGGATGCAGTACCGGATGCGGTATTAGAGCCTGCAGAAGTATTTTCCGTGTTTTTACGCTGCATGGAGCGCATCCGGCTGCCCGGACATCCGCTGAAAACCGGAGCTGCGTGATTGGCTGAAACTGCAGGTTTTACTGAATCCGCTTCACGGTTCTTTAAGTGTTCTTTTACAGCAGCTTCGTCATAAGCCGCGGCTTCTCTCTGTACAAAGGTAATAGCACCGGTAGGACATGCCGGAAGACAGTCACCTAACCCATCGCAGTAATCCTCCCTTAAAAGCTGGGCTTTTCCATCGACCATGCCGATGGCACCTTCGTGGCAGGCGGATGCACATAAACCGCATCCATTACATTTTTCTTTATCAATATGAATTATTTTACGAATCATTTTAGATTCCTCCTCGTTGATTTTGTATGGTCAGTATACTATAATAGCAATAAATAATCGGTTGGAAAAACAACGGAGGTTGTAAAATGAAAAAATTTCCTGTAGAAATGAAAAAGTCACCTTTTTTTGAAGGAATTGAGGATACAGAAGAGGAGAAAGTCTTAAAGGGATTAGATGCCCATGAGATGACTTATGATAAAGAAAATTATATTCTGCACTGCGGAGAGCAGGTAAAAGAAATGGGAATGCTGGTTTCTGGTGGACTTTTGATTGTGCAGGAGGATTTCTGGGGAAACCGGAATCTGGTTGCAAAGATAGGTCCTGGGGATGTTTTTGCAGAGACCTTTGCCTGTATGCAGAGGCGGAATATTAATGTAAATGTGATTGCAGAAGAGGCAGCAAATGTGCTGTGGCTGAACGTTCAGAATATATTGGATGCAGATGGAGAAACGGAAGGCTGGAAACTGGTTCTGCTTCGGAATTTATTAGAGAATATGGCAGAAAAGAATCTTCGCTTTAATGAAAAATTAACCCATATGGGAAAACGCAATACCAGGGAAAAGTTATTGTCCTATCTGTCGGCAGAGGCACAGAAGCATGGAACATCAGAGTTTGATATTCCATTTTCCAGACAGCAGTTAGCAGATTATCTTTCTGTGGAACGAAGTGCGATGTCAACGGAACTTGGAAAATTAAGAGATGAGGGAATGCTTTCTTTCCGGAAGAATCATTTTTGCCTGAACAGAGATGCATATTTATAATAGAAGAAAATGCACTCTTGAGAAATTGTACTGAATTCAAAACTTGATTTTTATTTAAAAGAGGGTACAATAATATGCAGTTAAAATAATATAGAGAGAGTAGAGGAGAGAAAGATATGTTTGGTTTTGGTCAACTGATTGATATTTTGAAGAAAAGCCCAAAGAAAATTGTGTTTACAGAGGGAAATGACCCAAGAATTTTAGAGGCAGCATCCCGTCTGCTGGCAAGTAATTTTTTAAGCCCGATTCTGGTTGGAAATGAGGCTGAGATTCAGAAAGCAGCAGAGGAGAGCGGATTTAATATTCGCGGAGCCAAGATTATCGATCCATTACATTTTGAAAAATTTGATGAGATGGTTACCATGTTCTGTGAATTAAGAAAGAGCAAAGGCATAACACCGGAGCAGGCAAAAGGAATTCTTTCACAGGCTAATTATTTCGGAACCATGTTAGTAAAAATGGGATATGCTGATGCACTGTTAGGTGGAGCAACCTATTCTACAGCAGATACTGTTCGACCGGCGTTACAGTTAATTAAGACAAAACCGGGTAACAGCATTGTATCATCCTGCTTTATTCTGGTACGTCCTTCTGCAACCGGCGAGAATGAAGTACTGGCAATGGCTGACTGTGCAATCAACATTCATCCGACAGAAGATGAACTGGTTGAAATTGCCGGAGAAGCAGCAGAGTGTGCAAAGATATTCGGTGTAGATCCAAGGGTAGCATTCTTAAGCTATTCTACATTAGGCTCCGGAAAGGGCGAGGATGTAGATAAGATGCGTAATGCGGCAAACAAGACAAGAGAAAAATATCCGGAGCTTCCAATCGAAGGAGAGCTTCAGTTTGATGCAGCTGTATCTCCAAGAGTTGCACGTACCAAATGTCCGGAATCCAAAGTGGCAGGACATGCAAATACCTTTATTTTCCCGGATATCAATGCAGGAAATATTGGATATAAGATTGCACAGCGTCTTGGTAACTTTGATGCATATGGTCCGATTCTTCTTGGATTAAATGCACCAATCAATGACTTATCCCGCGGATGTAATGCATCAGAAGTATATTCCATGGCAATTATTACAGCTGCATTAGCTTAAACTGTTAGAATGAAAAGGTGACGGTATGCATAACGAATTAACACAAAGTGATATCAAGAAGATGGAAGAAGAAATTGAATATCGGAAATTAGTGGTACGAAAGAATGCAATCCGTGCTGTACAGGAAGCAAGAGAACAGGGTGACTTAAGTGAAAACTTCGAGTATTATGCTGCCAAGAAAGATAAGAATAAAAACGAAAGCAGAATTCGTTATTTAGAGCGCATGATTCGTACTGCAGTCGTGGTATCAGATGATTCTAAGGAAGACGAGGCAGGTATCAATAATACGGTGACGGTTTATATTGAAGAAGATGATATGGAAGAATCCTTCAAATTGGTGACTACCATGCGTGGAAATTCGTTGAAAGGATTAATCAGTATCGAATCTCCTATGGGGAAAGCAGTGCTTGGCCATAAGGTAGGAGACCGTGTCAGTGTGAAGGTAAATGACGATTACAGTTATGATGTTATAATCCGTAAAATTGAAAATACCGGAGAAGAGAACGAGAAAATCCGAAGCTTCTAAAAGATAATAAGAATAAGAACCGGAAAACGGTTTAAAAAGGCGAGAAGAGGTCTGTAAAAGGTGTTACTTTTGCAGGCTTCTTTTTTTACAGGAAATTGTTTTCCTGTAAAGTAAAAAACTCTCCGCAAGAATATGCCAAGGCACATCCTTTTTGTATATTTTGCACAAATTGTGAAATGAATTTTTGTGAATGGAAATGACGGAACGTGATTGACTATGACTGGTTTTGAACGTATAATAAAACCATAGAAAGCAGAAAATAGGAATGGGAGGGATGATATGCTGACAGAGGAAAGATATGGAAAAATCCTTTCCCTGCTGGAAGAACAGGGTAGTGTTAAAGTGACTGAGCTGATGCAGCTTTTCGATGCTTCCGAATCAACGGTACGAAGAGATTTGAATACTTTAGACGAAAATGGAAAGCTTTTGAAGGTTCATGGCGGTGCAATTTTAAGAGGAACAGTTTTTCATACACAGGATGATGATGTGCCACTTCGAAGAAACATGCATCGTGATGAGAAGGCAGCTATAGCGAAGTATGCAGCATCCTTAATTACAGCAGATGATTTTATTTATCTGGATGCAGGAACTACAACAGACTGCATGATTGATTTTATGGATGTGAAGCCATCCTGTGTGGTAACCAACGCAGTAGCCCATGCAAAACGGCTCTCTGAACTGGGATGTGAGGTTTATATCATCGGCGGAGAGTTCAAGGCATCCACAGAAGCTGTGGTAGGTGCTGAGGCAGTGGAGTCCTTGGATAAATATAACTTTACAAAAGGCTTCTTCGGAACCAATGGAATTAATGTAGAAAAAGGATATACCACACCGGATGTGAAAGAGGCTATGGTAAAGAAGAAAGCAATGGCAAATTGCAGACAGTGTTATATCCTGGGAGACAAGAGTAAATTTGCACAGATATCCAGTGTGACATTTGCACCATTTGCTTCAGCAGATGTGATTACAACAGGTCTTACCTTAGAATCTTATCGGAAGTATAAAAATATAAAGGAGGTGGAAGAATGATTTATACCGTAACGTTTAATCCGTCACTGGATTATGTTGTGGATGTAAAAACCTTCAAAACCGGTCAGGTAAATCGGACGGAACAGGAGAAAATGTTTCCGGGAGGAAAGGGAATCAACGTATCCATTGTATTGAATCATCTGGGATTAAAGAGTACCGCATGGGGCTTCTTAGCAGGCTTTACCGGAGAAGAAATCAGCAAACGCCTGGATGAAGAGGGGGTAAATACCGATTTCATTCAGGTAGAGAAAGGAATATCCAGAATTAATGTGAAGCTTCGTTCCACAGAAGAGACAGAAATCAATGGCCAGGGGCCGATGATCCGCAGCACAGATATCGAGAAGCTTTATGCCAAATTAGATACCTTAAAAACCGGAGATGTGCTGGTACTGGCAGGAAGCATACCGGATGTTATGCCACAGTCCATATATATGGATATCATGAAATACCTGGAAGGAAAGGATGTCATGATTGCCGTAGATGCAACCAGAGAACTTCTGGCAAATGTACTTCCGCTTCATCCATTCCTGATTAAACCGAATAATCATGAATTAGGACAGTTATTTGGTGTGACAATCAGCAGCAAAGAGGATGTAAAGAAATACGCAGCAAAGCTGCAGGAGCAGGGTGCAAGAAATGTACTTGTTTCCATGGCAGGTGACGGGGCTGTGCTTTTGACAGAAGAGGGAAAAGCTTTTGAGAGCGAAGCACCGGAAGGTAAAGTAAAGAATTCCGTAGGAGCAGGAGACTCCATGGTGGCAGGTTTCCTTGCAGGATATTTAAAGAATAAGGATTATGCGCAGGCGTTTAAGATGGGAGTCTGTACCGGAAGTGCCAGTGCATTTTCAGAAGAACTTGCAACGAAAGAAGAAGTAGAACAATTATTAAAGAATCATGCATTTCCATTTTAAGAAAAAGGAGGAAGGTATATGAGAATCAGAGATTTGCTGGCACCGGAAAGCATTCAGTTGAATGGCTCAGCAACCGGAAAGGAAGATGTATTAAACCAGATGGTTTCCCTGATGGTAAAGAGTGGAAAAATAGCAGATGAAGAGACTTACCGGAAAGGAGTCTTTGCAAGAGAGGAAGAGAGTACCACAGGAATTGGAGAGGGCATTGCAATTCCTCATTGCAAATCAGCAGCCGTAAAGAAACCGGGATTAAGTGCAATGGTATTAAAGAATGGGGTAGATTTTGATGCCTTAGATGGAGAGAAGGTTCATTTAATCTTCTTAATTGCAGCACCGGATACAGAAGATAATGTACATCTTGACGTATTAAGCCGTCTGTCTGTTCTTCTGATGGATGAGAATTTCACCAACGGATTAAAACAGGCTGCTTCGGTTGAAGAATTCTTAAAAGTCATTGATGAAGCAGAGTCTGAGAAGGAAGAAAAGGAAGAACAGAAGGAAACAGAAATAAAGGAACCGGAAGAAAATCAGAAAAAGATTCTTGCAGTAACCGGATGTCCGACTGGAATTGCCCATACATACATGGCAGCAGAAAGTCTGGAAAAGAAGGCAGCAGAATTAGGTTGCTTTATTAAGGTGGAAACAAGAGGCTCCGGCGGAGCAAAAAATGTGCTTACTGCAAAAGAAATTGAAGAGGCAGACTGTATTATTGTAGCAGCTGATACCAAAGTCCCGATGGATCGTTTTGCCGGAAAACCGGTTATCATCTGTCAGGTTTCCGATGGAATCAGTAAAGCAGATAAATTAATACAGCGCGCTATGGCAAAGGATGCACCAATTTATAAAGGCAGCGGCGAAGCATCAGAAAGTGAAAGCATGGGCGGAGAAAGCTTTGGACACAAAGTTTACAAGCATCTGATGAATGGTGTTTCCCATATGCTTCCGTTTGTTGTCGGTGGTGGTATTATGATTGCCATTGCATTCTTAATCGACAGCTTTGGTGTAGACCTTGCATCACTTCCTACGGATGAGCGTGCTAATTTTGGTACAATTCTTCCGGCAGCAGCATTCTTTAAGTCCATTGGAGGACTGGCATTTGGCTTTATGCTTCCTGTACTGGCTGGCTATATTGCCATGAGTATTGCAGACCGTCCTGGACTGGTAGTAGGTTTCGTTGGAGGAGCAATTGCAGCAAATGGAAAATCAGGTTTCCTTGGAGCCTTAGTAGCCGGATTTGCCGCAGGTCTTATCATCCAGTTATTAAAGAAAATCTTTGACAAACTGCCAAAAGGCCTGGATGGATTGAAACCGGTTCTACTGTATCCGCTGCTTGGTGTATTGTTAATAGGTGCATTGATGACCTTTATCATCGAACCACCGGTCGGAGCTTTGAATATTGCAATTAATACAGGACTGGCACATATGAATGGTGTAAGCTCGGTATTACTGGGAGCATTGGTAGCTGGAATGATGGCTGTGGATATGGGTGGTCCTTTAAATAAGGCAGCATATGTATTTGGAACTGCATCCATTGCCGCTGGAAACTATAATATTATGGCAGCCGTTATGATTGGCGGTATGGTACCACCAATTGCCATTGCACTTGGAACCTTATTCTTCAAAAATAAATTTACAGCAGAAGAAAGAAAAGCCGGACCGACAAACTTTATTATGGGATTATCCTTTATTACAGAAGGTGCAATACCATTTGCAGCAGCGGATCCGCTGCGCGTGATTCCAGCCTGTGTGGTAGGTTCTGCAATTGCAGGAGCAATGTCTATGGCATTTAACTGTACACTGATGGCACCACATGGTGGAATCTTCGTATTCTTAGTAATGGGTAATGCAATCTGGTATCTTTTATCATTGATTGTAGGTTCAGCAGTATCTTGTCTACTTTTGGGATTGTTAAAAAAGAAGATTGTATGATATAATAAGTGATGTACTCACAAATAGTGAGCATAAGCGAGTCAACATACTTGCAAATTAAAACTATGGTATAAAAAACGGGAAAAAATATAACTTTTTAGGAGGAAGAACATGAAGGAATTTACTTACACAATCACAGATGAGCAGGGAATCCATGCAAGACCGGCAGGATTACTGGTAAAGGAAGCTGCAGGATTTGCAAGTGCAATTACCATTGAAAAGGATGGTAAGAAAGTAGATGCAAAGAGAATCCTTGGCGTTATGGGGCTGGGTGCTAAGAAAGGTGCAGAAATCACACTTCGTGCTGAAGGTGAAGATGAAGATGCAGCAATTGAAAAATTAAGTGCATTCTTACAGGAGAATCTGTAAAGCCAGGAAGAATATTTAAGCTGAAGTGCATTTCGGAAAAGGTGTTCACAGCGATGAAAAGGGACCTGTCACTTATGATAAGTGGCAGGTCCTTTTATGATGATTTGTATTATTTTAAAATTCCTTAGTTATTTGAGATAAATGTCAATTCATCAGAGGAATAGAATGTCTCATAAGAATCATAATCACGTACTTCAAATTTAATAGAAGCATTGGTTACATCATCAATAGATGTAATATCATCATTTGCTTCAATTGACATAAAGGTACCGGTTCCAGGAAGAAGATATCCATATCCGTAATCATCCTGCATAAAGTCATTGATTGAGAAATCATCGGATTCAGCAACACAGGTTTTATCTGTAGTGTTCTCAATATAGAATACAAATACAAGTGTATCATCCCAACCGGTTGTTGTGCCGACATAATATGCATTGATGCCATTAGAGGAATCTAATGCAACTGCACCCGGAACAGAGGAAATAGAGAATGGGGTATAGGAATCGGAAAGATTGATATCCTGTACAACACCATCATCAATCAAAGTATCATAAGTATCAGAATCATAGAAGCTTACCTGAAGTTTAATATTATCAATGCTGTCAAAACCGGTTAAAGTGAAATCATCAGTAGAAATGCTAAGTTCTTCGTTGCTTTTTTTGCCGGCAGCGACGTCACCTGAAATATAACCATACATGGTTACACCATTGATTGCACAATAATCAACATTGATTCCAAGGTCGTTAGAAGTATTGTTTTCAACAGTAACTTTAATTTCCGGAATTACAGAATCATCATAGTAGCTGTATACAATACTGGTAGCTGTAATGGTAACATCATTAGCTGAGTATAATACAACATTATCTAAAGGAACTTCTTTGTCATCGCCATAGCTGTAATCACTGTCATCATAGTCATCACTATCATCTGAATCGGAATCAAAATCAAAGTCATCAAGATCAGATGTGATACCACTGTTGTCAAAAAGTTCTTTTCCGGCATTGCTTAAGGTTTTAGAAACATTGATAACTGCATATACAATAACACCGATAGAAAAGATGGTTGCCAGAATGGAAATAATTAATCCGGCAATTGCTGCACCACGAAGGTCACGGTTCTTACCCATTCCAAGAATGGAAAGAATGATAGCAGCGATACCAAGAATGATTCCGATAATTGGAACAAACCATCCGAAAGGTAAAGCAGCGATACCAAGAATCAGACCAAGGACACCAAAAACACAGGATTTTTTCGGTGCATCACCATTGAGATTGTAGGAAGGTGCTGCATTGTAGCTGTTTCCATTATAGGTGTTTCCATTGTTAAATGCCTGCTGTCCGTAATCTGGCTGATTGTAAGCCGACTGATTATAAGCGTTCTGATTAAAGCTGTTTGGATTATAATCGGTCTGGTTGAATGCCTGCTGCTGATTTGCATTTGGTGCATCATAGGTCTGAGGACCATTTTCCGGCTGGTTGTAAGTCTGCTGCTCAGGAGCCGGCTGACCATAGTTCATCTGAGCATTGTTGTCTGGGTTTGGATTTCCGGCAGGTTCATTCCCGGAAAAACCATTTGGATTGTCGTTTACATTTTCACCATTTAAATTATACATAACTTTCTCCTTTTCCTATATTATGTGAATGGTTGCACTCTATTAAGGTATCATATTAAAGTCAGCTTGACAATGTTTTTCTTTTTTTTGCATGATTTTGCAAAAAAAATAGAAAAAATTTTATAAAAATACATTGACATCATCGCTTTACAGTGATAAACTAAGCCCAATTAATGAACTGAATAAATAAAATCAGTGAGCAAAAGTAGTACGGTAAATGATTTCTTTACAGAGAGCCGGCGTTGGTGGAAGCCGGTAAGATAGTTTATTCGGAATGGATTTGTCAGATGCAAAGTGAACAATAGTAGCGGATGCCGTTTTCCCACGTTACAGGGACGAGGATATCGAAGGAGACTTCTGTATCCAAGAGGTTATGTTTGAATTAGTGGCGGATATTTTCTAATTGAAAATATCCGCTTTTTTAATTACTTACAGGTAAAAAGCAGACATAGCGAAGATGGGTGGCACCACGCGATAAGCGTCCCTGACTGGAAAAGAACATTTTCCGGTCAGGGACTTTTTCTTTGCACGAGCAGCATTTATAAAGCCGGTTTATAGGAGGATGATTATGGTAAGAAACAGAAAAGTATTCAAAAAAACAGTGAGCATTGTCAATGAAAAATCAACAGACATGTACGAAAGTCTGGTAGGAGATAAAAAAGGCTTCCTGTTAGAAAGTTACGATAAGAATTATGACCGCTATACTTTCTTTGGAATGGAGCCGGAAGAAATTGTAACATCAAGAGGAAATGCACTGGTGATTACAAAAGCAGATGGCACAGAGGAAGTAAGAGAAGGAAATCCGCTGGAGCGTCTGAAAGAATACTACAGTGAATTTCATATCGAAAAAGAAGACGAAGAGCTGTCCTTCTCCGGTGGACTGGTTGGAAATCTTGGATATGATTTTGTAAGATATTCTGAAGTGCTTCCGGACAATAACCCGGATGAAATCGAAATCGAAACCATACAGATGATGTTAATGACTTCTTTTCTTATGGTAGACCATGTAGCAGAAACACTGACCGCTGTAGTATTAGAAGAGCCTTCGGAAGAAGGACGAGAGCAGGCAATGGAAAAGGCAGGGCAGATGATAAAGAAAGCCATGGAGAAGAAGGAATGCAAACGGAACTTCTACCATGATGGAAAAATCATTAAGAAGTCGGACAGCATCGAAGAATATGGCGAAAAGGTAGAGAAAATCAAACATTATATCAGAGAAGGCCATGTGTTCCAGACCGTATTGTCACAGCGCTGGACGATTGAAACCAGACAGACCGGTTTTGAATTATATAAGGAATTAAGAGAATTAAATCCTTCTCCATATCTTTATTATTTTAATTACGGAACCTTTGAAGTAATCGGAAGTTCACCGGAAATGATTGTAAAGAAGCAGGGAAATAAAGTGTTCACCTGTCCGATTGCAGGAACCCGGAAGAGAGGAAAAGATGAAGCAGAAGACAAACGGCTACGGGATGAACTACTTTCCGATGAAAAAGAGCGGGCAGAACATGTTATGTTAGTAGACCTTGCAAGAAATGATATGGGAAGAATCAGTGAATTTGGAACCGTCAAGGTAACACAGTTTATGGAAGTACAGAATTATTCCCATGTAATGCATATTGTTTCCCAGGTAGAGGGACGCAAGAAAGGAGAATCCCATCCATTAGATTTGGTGGCATCCTTCCTTCCGGCAGGAACCTTAAGCGGAGCACCAAAGATTCGAGCCATGGAAATCATTGATGAATTAGAAAGTGTACGAAGAGGCTTATATGGTGGAGCAACCGGATATATTGATTTCGGTGGAGACATGGATTTCTGTATTACAATCCGGACCATGGTAAAGAAAGGAAATGAGGTATACCTTCAGGCAGGAGCCGGAATCGTAGCAGATTCCGTACCGGAAAATGAATATTATGAATGTTGCAATAAAGTAATGGCATTGGCAAAGACTTTGGTTGAGGAGGAGAACTTATGATACTGCTGATTGATAACTACGATTCATTTACCTATAACCTGTATCAGTATATAGGAACTTTTACGAAGGACATTATCGTAAAACGAAATGACAAGATTACAATAGAAGAAATCCGCACCATGAACCCGGAACGCATCATTCTTTCTCCGGGACCAAAAGCACCGAAAGATGCCGGCATCTGTATGGATGTGGTGAAGGAATTTTATAAGACAATTCCAATCCTTGGCATCTGCTTAGGACATCAGTGTATTGGGGAAGCCTTTGGCGGCGTAGTGAGCTATGCAAAGGAATTATATCATGGAAAACAGTCCCTGATTGCCCATGACGGTACAGGAATCTTTCAGGGAATTGAAAGCCCGATTCAGGTGGCAAGATATCATTCCCTGGCTGTTCAGAAAGATAGTCTTCCGGAGTGCCTTGTGGTAACGGCGGAGACAGAGGATGGCGAAATCATGGCAATGCGCCATAAAGATTATCCAGTAGCTGGATTACAGTTCCATCCGGAATCCATTTATGCACAGCATGGGAAGCGTATGATAGAGAATTTCTTAAACGGGAGGATATAGAACATGATATTAGATGAAATTGTTGCAGATAAAAGAGAGCAGCTTTTTCGGGATAAGCAGAAAACAGATCTGACCGTGATGCGGACATTAGCGGAAGAGAAGTTAAGAGAAGAGGCGGCAAAGAAAGAAAAGATAAGAAGCTTTTATCAGAATCTTGCCAAAGATGGACTTTCCATTATCGGAGAATTTAAAAATGCATCCCCAAGCCTTGGAAAGATAGAAAGCAGGATTACATTGGAAGAGCGGATGGAAGATTATACCGCTTCTGTGGATGCGGTATCCTGCCTGACAGAAGAGAAGCATTTCCTTGGAAATACTGATTATTTCCGGAAAGTAAGAAATCTGACTCCGCTTCCAATGTTACGGAAGGATTTCATGATTGAAGAATATCAGTTTTATGAAGCAAAAGCCATTGATGCAGATGCAGTATTACTGATAGCAGCAATCTTAGAAGACAAGGAAATGTATGACTTTTATCAGCTGGCAAAGGAATTAAAGTTAGATGTACTGGTGGAAACCCATGATGAATGGGAAATGGAGCGGGCATTGAAGATGGATGCAGACATCATTGGAATCAACAACCGAAATCTTAAGGATTTTACGATTTCACTGGAACGAACCAAAACACTTTCTAAGATGGTGCCAAAGGATAAACTTTTAATTGCAGAAAGCGGAATTGTAAGAGATGATGATGTGGCATATCTTGCAGATTGCGGTGTCAGTGGATTTTTAATTGGAAGAGCATTTATGGAACATGAAAATCCAAAGGCACTGGCAGCCCACTGGAAACAGGTTTATAAGGAAGCTGGAAAATAAGGAGAAATGGCATGGCAAAGATTAAGATTTGTGGCATCACAAGAGAATCTGAGACAGAAGTGCTGAACCGGATGCAGGTAGATTATGCAGGCTTTGTATTCTTTGAAAGAAGCAAACGAAACGTTTCGATAGAGCAGGCAAAAGAAATTAAGAAACATTTGAAGCCTTCTATTAAAACTGTAGCAGTTACCGTAAATCCGGCACTGGATTTGATAGATGAAATCATAGAAGCAGGTTTTGATATTCTGCAGATTCATAAGATGCAGGAATTCCCTGAAAATCTTAAAATTCCGGTCTGGGTAGCATATCAGGTGCGAAGCATGGAAGAAGCAGAAGAAATAAATGTTCCGGATGGTATTTCCGGCATTTTATTAGACGCACCGGAATATGGCAGTGGAAAGACTTTTTCCTGGCAGGATTTTCCAATGAAAAAAAGAAGGGAATGGCAGGAAAGAAGGATACCATTTATTTTAGCCGGCGGCTTAAGCAGTGAAAATGTAGAAGAAGGTATCCGGTTATTTGAACCTGATGTAGTAGATGTCAGTTCTTCGGTAGAAGGAGAACATGGAAAAGATCATAAAAAAGTAGAAGCATTTGTAAGAAAGGTGAGAGAACATGAATAAGAAGAGTTATTATGGAGCATTTGGTGGACAGTATGTAGCAGAATCATTGATGAATACTTTAAAAGAGTTGGATGATGCTTTTGAAAAGTATACAAAGGATGAAGAATTTTTAAAGGAAGTGGACTATTATCTTAAACAATATGTAGGAAGAGAGACACCACTTTATTTTGCCAGCCGTCTGAGTGAGGCTTATGGAACTAAGATTTATTTAAAAAGAGAGGATTTAAACCATACCGGAGCCCATAAGATTAACAGCGTAATCGGTCAGATTCTTCTGGCAAAGAGAATGGGAAAAACCAAGGTAATCGCAGAAACCGGAGCCGGTCAGCATGGTGTGGCAACTGCAACCGGAGCAGCTCTTTTTAATATGGAATGTACCGTATATATGGGAGCGGAGGATATGAAACGTCAGTCGCTGAATGTAATGCGTATGGAAATGCTGGGAGCTAAAGTAGTGCCGGTTACATCCGGAAGTAATACCTTAAAGGATGCTACGAATGAGGCAATTCGTACCTGGGCAAAAACCGCAGAGGATACCTTTTATGTAATCGGTTCCGCTGTTGGACCGTATCCTTATCCGAAGATGGTAAAATATTTCCAGAGCGTCATCAGCAAAGAAGCAAAGAAACAGATTTTAGAGCAGGAAGGAAGACTGCCTGATGTGGTTATGGCATGTGTTGGCGGAGGTTCTAATTCTATCGGAATGTTTGCAGATTTTATTGAAGAAAAGGATGTAAAACTGATTGGTGTAGAAGCTGCCGGAAAGGGAATTGAGACAGGGGAGCATGCCAGTGCCATGGCATTGGGCGAGCCTGGCGTATTACATGGTATGCGTTCTTATTTATTACAGGATGAGGATGGAAATGTACAGCTTGCCCATTCCATTTCCGCAGGACTGGATTATCCGGGGGTTGGACCGGAGCATGCCTATCTTAAGGACAGCGGCAGAGCAGAATATGTTGCAATCAAGGATGATGAAGCCATGGATGCATTAATGGAGCTTTGTAAATTAGAGGGTATCATACCGGCAATCGAAAGTGCCCATGCAGTGGCATATGCAAAGAAGCAGGCGAAGAAAATGAAACCGGATGATATTATGGTGGTTTGTCTTTCCGGAAGAGGCGACAAGGATGTAAATACAATTGCAGATTATCTTGCAGGAAAGGGTTATTTAAACTAGGAGGTGCAGCATGAACAGAATCGAAGAAAAATTAGCACAGTTAAAAGAACAGAACAAAAAAGCATTTATTACATATATGACAGCAGGAATGCCGGACTTTGATAAAATGCAGGAGATTATCCGCACACAGGAGCAGGCGGGAACAGATATCATCGAGCTTGGAATTCCATTTTCAGACCCGGTAGCAGACGGCCCGGTTATTCAGGATGCTTCCTATCATGCCATCTTAAAAGGTGTGAATTTAAAGAAAGTATTAGAAGCCATGAAAAAGCTTCGCAGTGCAAAAATTGAGATTCCAATCGTATTTATGATGTATTACAATACCATATTTCACTATGGTGTGGAAGCCTTTGTGGATGCATGTATCGAAAGCGGAGTAGACGGACTGATTATTCCGGATCTGCCATTAGAGGAACAGGATGAGATAAAGGAATTTTTACAGAAGGAAAATGCACCGATTCTTATCCAGCTGGTATCTCCGGTTTCGAAAGACAGAATTCCTGAGATTTTAAAGGATGCAAGAGGATTTGTTTACTGCGTATCTTCCATGGGTGTAACCGGACAGGAAGCAACCTTCCATAAGAGTGTAATTGATTATCTTGGCAGTGTAAAAGAAGTATCAAAGATTCCTGTTATGATGGGCTTTGGTATCCGTACTGCAGAGGATGTTGCACCGATGAAAAATATTATCGACGGAGCAATTGTAGGCTCACATTTCATCAGACTGATGGAAGAAAATGATTATGATTTACAGGCAATTGGAACTTATTGTGGCACATTTAAAAAAGAACTGAATCAGTAAAGGAGAAATTTACGATGAAAGAATATATTGAACTGGTTGCAGAAGGAAAAGATTTAACAGAAGAACAGGCAAAAGCAGCAATGGAAATCTTATTAAGCGGGGAAGCATCCCAGGCACAGATTGGTGCTTTTTTAATGGGACTTCGTATGAAAGGTGAGACCTTAGATGAATTAACCGGGTTTGCAGGAGTACTCCGGGATAAGGCAGATACTATTTCACCGAAGGTTTCTAATTATGTGGATCTGGTTGGAACCGGTGGAGACTGTACTTATACTTTTAATGTGTCTACCACTTCTGCATTTGTCGTTGCAGCAGCCGGACTCCCGGTAGCAAAGCATGGCAATCGTTCCATTTCTTCAAAGAGCGGAGCCGGTGATGTATTAGAGGCACTGGGCGTAAATATTATGGCAGAGCCTGCAAAAGTAGAAGCCTGCGTGGAGAAAGCCGGAATCGGATTTATGTTTGCACAGCTCTTTAACAAATCCATGAAATATGTAGGTCAGGCAAGAAAGGAAATGGGTGTGCGTACTGTGTTCAATATTTTAGGACCGCTTGCCAATCCTTCCAGAGCAAAAAATATGGTGGTAGGTGTTTATGATGCAGCCCTGACAGAAAAAATTGCCCTTGCCATGAGCAGGCTTGGCGTTGAACGTGCCTTTGTAGTAAGCGGCAAAGACAATATGGATGAAATCACAACAACAACCGAGACCGTAATATCTGAAATCAAGGATGGAAAAGTAAATACATTTACCATAACACCGGAGCAGTTTGGTTTAAAACGTGCTTCCTTAGAAGAACTGCGTGGTGGCGATGGAACAGAAAACGCCGTTATCACAAAGAAAATTCTCTCCGGAGAAGAAAAAGGCGCAAAACGCGACATCGTATTACTGAATGCCGGTGCAACCCTGTATGTTGGTGGAGCAGCATCCACCATTGAAGATGGAATCACCCTTGCAAAAGAAGCAATCGACAGTGGAAAAGCAGCAGGGAAGTTAGCGGAGCTGGTGAAGGTATCAAACGAAGCGTAGAAGAAACAAAACACTGAAAAAACAGATGAGTAACAGAAGCGAAAAACTTCGGAAATCGAAGTGATGTAAAGTACATAGTATTATTAATTGTCAACCTTGTGAAAAATACAGGTTGACAATTGGACGGCGCATACCCTATAATACCCTATGGATAAAAATCTATAGGGTATTTTTGATGGGTGATTGAAAAATAAATATAGTATTCTTTTTAAATTTTGCATATTCAAAGGATATTGGCTTTTGATTGATATGAAATGCCGGAAGTTCTTAGGTGCATGTTTTTCTTGCATAGAAACTGTCTTTCCGTTGCTTTAACCGGATATCGGAACTGTCCGTTGGGTACGGATGCTGTATGATACCTGCAAGGGGCACTAAGAATTTCGGATAAAATATCACAATATCCGGCAACCGGTGCAAATTCGCATCCGTGCTCATATGCACCTCGCTGGCACGTCCATGTGCCAGCGTTGCCTGAAACAGACGAAATTCTAAGTGCCCCTAACAGTTACATAAATGCATCCGCACTTCAACGAACAGTTCTGATATCCTGTTAAACATTGGAAAGACGGTTTTAATAAAAAAAGAAAAACATGCATCTTAGAACTTCGGTATTTCAGAGCAGAAAAGCCAATATCCTTTGAATAGTTAAATTTACTGAAAATATATTTATTTTTCAATCACCCAATAACAACAAACGTTAGGAGAAAATTATGCAGAACACAACAACAGAAAAAAGAAAAATCACAACCCAGCAGATGGCACTGGTAGCAATCATGACAGCACTGACCTGTATCCTGGCACCATTTTCATTGCCGATTGGTCCGGTACCAATTTCCCTTACCAATCTGGTTATTTACTTCTCATTGTATTTACTGGGTTGGAAGCTTGGAACGTTAAGCTACGTCATTTACCTTCTGATTGGACTGGTTGGAGTACCGGTATTTTCAGGATTTACCGCAGGACCGGCGAAACTTTTTGGCCCAACCGGTGGATATTTAATCGGATTTATTCCAATGGCAATCATTGCCGGTATTGTAATTGATAAATATACTGAGAAATGGCTCTTATGTCTGCTGGCAATGATTGTTGGAACGATTGTCTGCTATGCATTAGGAACAGCATGGCTTGCTTATGAAGCAAAGATGGACATGATGGCAGCATTATGGGCAGGTGTAATTCCTTTTATTCCTGGTGACCTGGTGAAAATGGCACTGGCAATTTTAATTGCACCAAAAATCAGAGCTCAGGTATGCAGGGCAAGATAATTTTTCATAGTCTTTAGAGCAGTTTTTTCCAGACGGCTGACCTGAGCCTGGGAAATATGAATCTCATCAGCAATCTCCATCTGGGTTTTGCCTTCAAAGAACCGTAGCTTAACGATATGATTTTCTCTGTCGTTGAGCCGGTTCATTGCATCGGAGAGGGCAAGCCCTTCCACCCAGTTATCTTCTTTATTTTTTTTATCACTAATCTGATCCATCACATAGAGTGTATCACCACCATCCGTATAGACCGGGTCATAAAGACTGACCGGACTTTGAATGGCATCTAGGGCATAGACGATTTCTTCTTTGGTAAGTCCGGCTTCTTTTGCAATTTCCTGTAAAGTAGGCTCCTGCATGGAATTTTTCATCAGGATTTCTTTGGCATGAATGGCTTTATAGGCAGTATCCCGCAGGGAACGGCTGACACGGATGCTGTTGTTATCCCGCAGATAGCGGCGGATTTCGCCAATAATCATAGGGACGGCATAGGTGGAAAATTTTACCCCCAGTGTATCATCAAAATTGTCAATGGACTTAATCAGTCCGATACATCCAATCTGAAAGAGGTCATCAATATTTTCCTGATTTCCGGAAAAACGTTTAATCACACTTAAGACCAGACGAAGATTTCCTTTGATATATGTTTCCCTTGCAGTCATATCCCCCTGTTTGATTCTGGCAAATAGAGCAGCCTTTTCTTCTTCCTTTAGGATTGGAAGCTTTGCGGTATTTACGCCGCAGATTTCAACTTTGTAGACGGACATGATGCGTACCTCCGGGTTAAAATGTTTTTGCAGCCATTGGCTGATACAGAAAGGATGTCCTTATTTACATAAAAATATGCCGAAAACAATAAAAATTTAATAATTTTTCATCTTGAAAAACGAATGAGTGAAAGCTATGATATACATAAAGAGAAAAAATGGAAGTGGAATAATATGCAGGATGCAATAGATAAGAGAAATGAAAGAGATCGAATTGCTCATAGTATTGTGAAACGCTGGAATGTTCATTACATGTCGGAAGAAGAGATTTTAGAAGCACGCAAGAAACAGCAGGATGAACAGCAGGCACAGGAGATTCTTGATCGTCTTGCAAGAGTGGCTGCAGAGGAAGAAGAAAAAAAGCAGCGTGAGATTGATGCGGCAGTAAGGCAGCAGATTGAGGAAGAAAGAGCACGTTTACAGAAAGAAGAAGCAGATGAAACGATTTCAGATGATAAGTTATCTGCTATTTTAGGAGAAAAGAGTCCTGAACGAAAAGAAACACCGCAGGCAGCGGAAGTGTCACAGGAGGTGGAAACACCGCAGGTGGTGGAGAAACAGACAGACAGTGGAGAACAAGTGCCTGAGGTCATAGAAGCGACCGTTGAAACAGAACAGGAATAAGTCGGGTTCTAACGGACAATATCTCATTCATATATTGTAATAAGAAGTGGAACTGGAGCATAAGTATGGATGATGCCTTGCTGTTACAGAAGTATCATGGATTAGGAAATGATTATCTTGTACTTGACCCGAATAAGAATAAGATACATTTATTGGAACGTCATATTGTGAAGCTGTGCAGAAGAAATATTGGTGCAGGAGCTGATGGCATTTTATATGGACCGATATGGCAGGATGAGAAACTTTATGTAAAGATATTTAACCCGGATGGAAGTGAAGCAGAGCGCAGCGGAAATGGTGTTCGGATTTTTGCAAAATATTTATTAGATGCCGGATATATCAGACACAGACCGTTTAGCCTTTATACTAAGGCAGGCGAAGTAAGGATTGATTTTTTAAATGAAGACGGAAGTCTTATGAAAGTAAATATGGGAATACCACAATTTACCGGAGGGGTACTTGCTTATGTAGGTACGCCTCCGGAAATTATAAACAGGCCTCTGGTTTTTCATGGCCATCCTTACCGGGCAACCTGTGTTTCCATGGGAAATCCGAACTGCGTGATTCATTTAGATGAAATCAGTAAAGAAAAGGCAATGGAATTAGGACCTTATGTGGAAAATGCATCTTATTTTCCAAACCGGATTAATATGCAGCTTTGTAAAGTAATGGATAGAGGTCATATCCGGGTGGAAATCTATGAGCGGGGAGCCGGATATACCTTAGCTTCCGGAACCGGAGCCTGTGCAGCAGCGGCAGCATCCCATAAGCTGGGACTGGTGGATGACAGAATTGAAGTCACGATGCCGGGTGGGCAGTTACTGATAGAAATCGGAGAGGATGGCAGTGTGTTCCTTACCGGAGAGGTGCAGAAAATCGGAACAATTCTGATGGCAGAACACTTTCTGGCGTAGTTGACAACTGCTTGCCTTTGAGTATAAAATGGAAAAATAGAATGCTCAGAAAGGAACATGAGAAAGAATGAGAAAGATACTGGATTTAATAACAGATGAGATGGTGAAAGCATTTGAAGCAGCCGGACTTGATGCAAAATATGCAAAAGTAACTGTTTCAAACAGACCGGACTTATGTGAATATCAGTGCAACGGCGCTATGGCTGCTGCAAAAGAATATAAGAAAGCACCGATTATGATTGCGGAGGAAGTAGTAGCACAGCTTAAGGATAACGCAATGTTTGAATCCGTAGAAGCTGTAAAACCTGGCTTCCTTAACTTAAAGCTGAATAATGAATTTGTGGCTTCCTATATCAGTAAGATGCAGGAGGATACAGAGCGTTTAGGCTGTGATAAGGTGGAAAATCCAAAGACCATCATGATTGACTATGGCGGACCAAACGTTGCAAAACCACTTCATGTAGGACATTTACGTTCTGCTATTATCGGTGAAAGCATCAAACGTATTGGTAAATTCATGGGACACAATATGATTGGTGATGTGCATCTGGGTGACTGGGGTCTTCAGATGGGACTGATTATTACTGAATTAAAGCTCCGTAAACCGGAACTTTGCTATTTTGATGAAAATTATGAAGGAGAATATCCGGTTGAGCCTCCATTTACCATTTCCGAGCTGGAAGAAATTTATCCGACAGCCAGCGGAAAATCCAAAGAGGATGCAGCTTATAAAGAAGCTGCCATGCAGGCAACCTATGAACTGCAGCATGGAAGAAGAGGCTATCAGGCATTACTTTCCCATATTTTAAATGTATCTGTAACGGATTTAAAGAAGAATTATGCTAATTTAAATGTATCTTTTGAATTATGGAAGGGTGAGTCTGACGCACAGCCATATATCCCGGACATGGTACAGAAGATGAAGGATGACGGTTATGCATATATCAGTGATGGTGCACTGGTAGTAGATGTCAAAGAAGAGACTGATACGAAAGAAATCCCGCCATGTATGATTTTAAAATCCGATGGGGCTTCTCTTTATAACACAACAGACCTTGCGACGATTGTATGGCGTATGAAAGACTATCATCCGGATAAAATTATCTATGTAGTGGATAAACGTCAGGAGCTGTATTTTACACAGGTGTTCCGTTGTGCCAGAAAGACACATCTTGTGGATGATGATACAGAGCTTCAGTTTTTAGGTTTTGGTACCATGAATGGAAAAGACGGAAAACCATTTAAGACCAGAGAGGGTGGTGTCATGCGGTTAGAGACACTGCTTTCTAGCATCAATGATGAGATGTACCGCAAGATTACAGAGAACCGTACGGTAGAAGAAGCGGAAGCAAAGGCAACCGCAAAAGTAGTTGCACTTTCCGCAGTAAAATACGGAGACCTTTCCAATCAGGCTTCCAAGGATTATATTTTTGATATCGACCGTTTTACTTCATTTGAAGGAAATACAGGTCCATATATTCTTTATACGATTGTCCGGATCAAATCCATTCTGAACAAATATAAAGAAGCAGGAAAAGAAGCAGGAACAGCAGCAATTCTTCCGGCACATTCCGAAAGCGAGAAGGCATTGATGTTAGAGCTGACCCGTTTCAATGCCATGATGGAAAATGCCTACGAAGAGACAGCACCACATAAGGTATGTTCTTATATCTATGACCTGGCAAATGCATTGAATCATTTTTATCATGAGACAAAGATTATGGCAGAAGAAGACGAGGCAGTGCAGGCTTCCTATGTTCGTTTATTAACACTGACCAGGCGGACATTAGAGGTTTGTATCGATGTATTAGGTTTCTCTGCACCAGACAGAATGTAAAGGAAAATATATGATTGACAATAGAATGGGTGCCATCTTTGATTTAGATGGCACTCTTTTAGACTCCATGGGAGTATGGCGGAAAATTGATGAGGATTTTCTTGGCAAAAGAGGATTTGTTGTGCCGGATGATTATCTGGTAGCAATTACTTCAAAGAACTTTGATGCGGCAGCAGAATATACCAAAGAGCGTTTTAATCTGCCGGAGTCCGAAGAAGAGATTATCAAAGAATGGTTTGATATGGCAATTGAAGCTTATACCAATGAAGTAAAGTTGAAAGCCGGTGTTATAGATTACCTGAAGCAATTAAAGGCAGAAGGAATTAAGATTGCAGCAGCAACTTCTTCCGATGAGAGGCTGTTTCGTCCCTGTCTTACCCATTGCGGCATCATGAAATATTTTGATGCATTTACAGTGACGCAGGAAGTGAAGCGGGGAAAAGGATTCCCGGATGTGTACCAGCTTGCAGCAGAAAAGCTTTCTTTGAAACCGGAGCAGTGTGTGGTATATGAAGATATTTTAAAAGGTGTGGAAGGTGCAAAGATGGATGATTTCTATGTGGTAGGTGTGGAAGATATCCATTCCTCCTATGAGAAAAATGAAATCATGCAGCTATCTGACCGCTATATCCTAAGCTTTGAAGAATTATTAGATTAATTCCGTTACACAAAAAACACAGTTTGACCGCATTTTTCTATTAAAAACCAACTAAAAATCTGATTGTCCGCTAAAACACTGTATCTATCAGCATTTTCAAGGGTTGAAATACTTCAAATTACTACGATTTTACTACCATTGAATGAGCCTTGATACGTTAGAAATCCCAGATTTGCAAAGATATGGTACAGCACATCAGTATTGATAAACTAAAAATTGAATATCGCAAGTAGATTATGGAACGCCGATATTGACGTTCCTTTTCTATTTTCAGCCGTTCAGAAATGGACGGCTTTTTCTATATCCAAACGAAAGGAGAATTTTAAAAGCTATGAAAAAGATATTGAAGCGATTAGCCACAGGCTTCCTTGCCTTTGCGACTATCGTTACCGCTTTGCCGACAACGGCAGTCCACGCTTCCGAGAAGCAATACTGGACAGAAAGTGCCGAGCGTGTCGGTATCATTGAAAAAGTGATGAATGACGGCTCTATCGGTTCGACATTTAATGAGGGCTATATGAAAGTTGAGGGTGAAACTGCCTACTGTGTAGACATCAACACCAACTTCAAGAACGGCTATAAGACCAGAGCTGACGCAAGCACACGCATGAGCTACGACCAGATTTCCGACGTTGCCCTCTCTCTGGAATATGTCAAGCAGTACACACAAAGTCACAGCGGATTGAACTATAAACAGGTCTATCTTCTTGAACAGTGTGTCGTATGGCAGAGATTGAGCGTTCATCTGGGCTGGCAATGCGATAATGTCAGAGCTTCCTATGATGAAATCCCAAAAGCGATACAGGACGAGGTGTACGCTGGGGCGAAAGCCTTTGCCAGCGAGAACAAGGGACGCTATGAATGTGGCGGTTACATCTATTCTGGCGAGGGACAGGACATTGGACAGTTCTGGGCGAAACTTGCCGTAGGAAATGCCACCCTTAAAAAGACTTCCAGTAATGCCAGCATTACCGACGGGAACGGGCTTTACTCTATCGCTGGTGCGACATACGGTGTCTATTCTGATAAGGACTGCACAAAACAGCTTGCCACCCTTACGACAGATAACAGCGGAAATACTGATACTGTGGAAGTAAAGGCTGGCACAGTCTACATCAAAGAGCTTTCCGCTCCTGCTGGCTACAAGGTGGACAATACAGTGTATTCCTTAAATGTGGAAGCTGGCAAAACAGCGACCTTGAACGTATCCGATACGCCAAAGGTCACAGACACACTTATCGAGCTTTTCAAGATTGACATGGAAACACAGAAAGACGCTCCACAGGGGGACGCTTCCTTAGAGGGTGCGGAGTTCACATGGAAATTCTATGCGGGACACTATACCGCTGACAATCTCCCCAGCGAGCCTACCAAAACATGGGTGACAAAGACAATCGCTGAAAAAGACAGCGACGGTACTATCCATTATGTTTCCCGCCTTTTTGATGAATACAAAGTATCTGGGGATAGCTTCTATACACAGGACGGTAAGAACGTGCTTCCTTTAGGAACGCTGACCGTTGAGGAAACGAAAGCTCCTAACGGCTATCTTCTTGACGGTGCATATATGCAGGCAAACGGTAGCGAAGAACAGATTAAGGGAATGTACCTTACACAGATTACCGAGGACAGCGACCTTGCCGTATTGTCTGGAAGCAATCAGTACCATGTATCAGACAAGGTTATCCGTGGCGGTGTGAAAATCCAGAAAAGAGATTTGGAAACCAGCGATACCAAAGGTCAAGGTAGTGCGACCTTGAAAGACGCTGAATTTGAAATCATTTCCTTAAATGACAATGCCGTACTTGTTGAGGGAAAGCTCTACAATAAAGGCGACGTGGTAAAGACAATCCTTACCGACATTGAGGGCGTGGCTTCTACTTCTGCTGACCTGTTACCTTACGGGAAATACCGTATCGAGGAAAGCAAAGCTCCAGAGGGCTATCTGACGGACGGTGCAGAACCGATTGAATTTGAAATCACAGAGGACGGAAAAATCATTGACCTTACAGGGACAGACACATCAATCTACAATCAAGTAAAGCGTGGCGACCTAGAAGGTGTCAAGATTGGTGCTGGCACACACCAGCGTCTTGCGGGAGTTCCGTTTAGGATCACCAGCAAGACCACAGGTGAGAGCCATATTATCGTGACTGATGATAACGGGCAGTTCTCCACTTCTTCTGACTGGGCTTCCCACAAGAACAACACCAACGCAGGAAAGACCAGCGAGGACGGTATCTGGTTTGGAACAAGCGAGCCAGACGACAGCAAAGGTGCATTGCTTTACGATACCTATATCATTGAGGAATTACGCTGTGAGAGCAACAAAGGCTTTGAGCTTATCCCTGCCTTTGAAATCGTGGTGTCCAGAAACAATGTGACCGTTGACTTAGGGACACTGACTGATGAATACGAGAAAGAAATCTCTATCCATACCACAGCCACAGGCAAGGACGGTGAGAAGTCTATCGTGGCTGGCAAAGAGGTAACAATCGTTGACATGGTTACGCTTGACGGACTAGAAAAAGGCACAAAATATCAGCTAAAAGGCTGGCAGATGTTGAAAGAGGAAAACACCGAGCTTCTTATCGACGGACAGCGTGTGGAAAGTGATTACACATTCACAGCCGACAGCGAGGAAATGAAGATTGAAATAGAATACACGTTCAACGCTTCTTCTCTGGGCGGTCAGAACCTTGTGACCTTTGAGGAACTTTACGACCTTTCTAATGAGGACGAGCCTGTAAAGGTGGCTGAACACAAAGACATTGACGACGAGGGACAGACGGTGCTTATCACGGAGCGTATCATCTCTATCCATACCACAGCGACCAGCGAGGACGGAAAGAAAGAGATTGAAGCAGGAAAAGACGTGACAATCATTGATACCGTTACCCTTGACGGATTGGAAGTCGGCACAAAGTATCAGCTCAAAGGCTGGCAGATGATTAAGGACGAAAACGCCGAGCTTATCATCAACGGAGAGCGTGTCGAGAATGACTATACCTTTACTGCCGACAGTGAAAGCATGGAAGTCCAGATTGCCTTTACTTTCGACGCTTCCGAGCTGGACGGGAAAGAGCTTGTGACCTTTGAGGAATTATACGATTTGAGCAATCCAGACGAACCGACAAAGGTTACAGAGCATAAGGACATTGAGGACGACGGGCAGACGGTGACAATCACAGAAGTACCAGAAACGCCAGAAGAACCAACAGAGCCAGAACAGCCGACCACACCAGATACACCGAGCAAGACAACGGACGCTCCAAAGACAGGCGACAATACAAACATTGCCTTATTCTTAGGGCTTCTTGTTCTCTCTGGGGCAGGCGTGGCAGGAACATACTTCTTCAAGCGTAGACGCTCTTAATCGGGCGGTCTGCTTATGATGATGAAAAAATCACGTTCCCCGCCGTATGGGCTTGTAACAGGAAATGAAAATCTAAACTGTTTCTTTTCTGTTCTTCTGCTTGCAGATCAACGGAAAAGAACAGTCCACTAGGGGCGTGGGGAGTGTAGCTCCCCACATATCAATCATAGAAAGAAATGAGGTAGAACACATGAAATTAAAATATATCGTGCCTAACATGGCACAGACATTTGGAAATTTGGAGTTTGCAGGAGAAAATGACGTGGAGCAACAGCGTGTCAATGGTCGCTTTGTTCCCGTGACGAGAAGCTATAACCTGTATTCCGACATTCAGAGAGCCGACGACATTATCGTGGTGCTTCCCGCAAAGGCTGGGGAGAAGCGTTTCAAGTATGAGCAGAAAGTGAAGCTCGTCAATCCTAAGATTACCGCCGAGGGAAAGAACGTGCGAGGTCGTGGCTACACCAACTATATTTTAAACGCTGACGATATGCTTCCAGTCGAGGAAAGCAAGTAAAGGGGGATAACAGATTATGAGATTAGCGAATGGAATTGTATTAGATAAGGAAAAGACTTTCGGTGTTTTGAAATTCTCTGCCCTTAGACATGAGGTGCGTGTAGAGAATGAGGACGGGACGACCACCGAGGAAATCAAGCGTAGAACCTATGATTTGAAGTGCAGTCAGCAGGAACGCACGATACAGGTATCTATCCCAGCGGAAATCCCTGTCAAGGACTATCCGTACAATGCCGAGGTGGAGCTTATCAATCCTGTTGCCGATACGGTGGCAAACGCCAACTACCGAGGGGCAGATGTGGAGTGGTACATCAAGGCAGACGACATTGTGTTGAAAAATAAAGGCAGTCAGCCCACAGGCAATCCACAGAACCATGCTCCACAGGGACAACAGAAAAAATAATCAGCAAAGCATATTTTCATTGTAGGTGATACTGGATAGAGGTATAATAATTCTATAAATTGGAAGTTATAAAGGAGCAACGAATATGCTGGATAAAATACCTAATGCAGAAGAAATGACTGCTTTAATCGGACAATCATTATATGATATATGGAATAAACTTTGTGCTTTAATTGATGAAAAGTATGACATGGAATGTTTATGGAACAAAGGTGGTAAAGCGTGGACTTATGAGTATAAATATCGTCGTGGCGGGAAAACGCTTTGTGCATTGTATGCAAGGGAAAACTGTGTAGGATTTATGATTATCTTAGGGAAAGATGAACAATTAAAATTTGATACAGATAGAAATAGTTATTCAAAAGAAGTGCAAAAAATTTATGATGAAACTAAAACCTATCACGACGGAAAATGGTTAATGTTTGAGCCAACAGATACAGCCTTATTTGATGATTTTGTTAAACTGCTGGGAATAAAAAGAAAACCAAACAAGAAGTGATGATTTTTTCGTAAACGAATAAATACAAATCCTAATTTAACAATCTCATATTCAGTATTACACAAAGCGGTTGGTCTTTATGATTGACCGCTTTTCCATATCCAGAAAGGGGTGTTTATGAACATTTTGAAATATAAGGGAAAGCGTATCAGAGCCAGCGACAAGAACCTTGTGTACCGCTTCTGTGCAGGTACGCTCCTGCTCCTGTTCGTGGCGGTTCTCCTGCTACTGAACATGGGACAGCTCATGCGTACCGATTGGGAACATTTTAGTTTACTTGATAATGGGCTGACGCTTTCTACATACAACTTCATAACCATAGGAATAGCGACTGGTGTTTGTGCATTGGTCGCGTTTCTTTATTACCGCTTTTTCCATGACAGCTTCAAGAAGCTATTACACCGTCAAAAGCTCTCCCGCATGATACTGGACAATAAGTGGTATGAAGCCCAGACCGTACAGGACAGCGGTTTTTTCACTGACCTGCAAGGCAGATCAAGGGAAAAAATCGTCTGGTTTCCTAAAATCTATTATCAAATGGACACGGGACTGCTCCATATCCGCTGTGAAATCTCTTTGGGGAAGTATCAAGACCAGCTCCTTAGACTGGAAGATAAGCTGGAAAGCGGGCTTTACTGTGAGATGACCGACAAGACGCTCCATGACGGCTATATCGAATACACCCTGCTCTATGACATGATAGCGAACCGTATCACGATTGATGAGGTAAAGGCTGAAAACGGGGGCTTGCGTCTGATGAAGAACCTTACATGGGAATACGACGCACTCCCTCACGCCCTTATCTGTGGCGGGACTGGCGGTGGAAAGACCTATTTCCTGCTGACAATCATTGAAGCCCTCTTGCAGACCAACGCCCAGCTATTCATCTTAGACCCTAAGAACGCCGACCTTGCGGACTTGGGAACGGTCATGGATAACGTGTACCATACCAAAGAAGATATGATTGAATGTGTCAATGCGTTCTATGAGGGCATGGTACAGCGAAGCGAGGAAATGAAACAACACCCAGCCTACAAGACAGGCGAGAACTACGCCTATCTGGGCTTACCGCCCTGCTTCCTTATCTTTGACGAGTATGTGGCATTCTTGGAAATGCTGGGGACAAAGGAAAGCATGAGCTTACTTAGCCAGCTAAAGAAAATCGTCATGCTTGGCAGACAGGCGGGGTATTTTCTCATTGTCGCCTGCCAGCGTCCCGACGCAAAGTATTTCAGTGACGGTATCAGAGATAACTTCAACTTCCGTGTGGGATTGGGGCGTATCAGCGAGCTGGGCTACGGTATGCTTTTCGGAAGCGACGTAAAGAAGCAGTTCTTCCAGAAGCGTATCAAAGGGCGTGGCTATTGTGACGTGGGTACGAGCGTCATATCGGAGTTTTACACTCCCCTTGTACCAAAGGGGCATGATTTTTTACAGACTATCGGCTCTCTTGCACTGGCAAGGCAAGCCATACCAGATGAACGAAAGGAGAATTGAAAAATACATGGGACTTTTAGAAATGGGGTACAGCGACCCTAACATAGATTTGCACGTCGAGGGTGTCTGCGTAGACTTTGACCGCTTTCTTGCGGACTTGGAAAGTGTCGCTGGTACGACTGATGATAAATGCGAGGAATTTCCGACAGAAGCCTACCATGTACACATGGAAGATATTTTGACAGAAGCAGGGCTTGGGAGATTGAAACTTCCGTTGCTTTTTTCCGTTGTGCTGGACGAATGGCTTTCCATTCATGGGTTCAACTACCGCTTTACGTTCCTTGTGGTGGATAAGGATTTTTTCAGACAGATATACCATGAATATGAGATTGACAAAGAGATTGTCAGAAAATGCCTTTCTGCCGATACCGACGTTATCGTAGTTTATACGGGCATGACAAGGATAGACTGAACCACTGACGACTTTCACGGTCAGCTTTAGCGTCAGACCGTGGAAGTCGTCCTGTGGAGCAGGGCTTGCCCTGCTCCACGAAAGAAGCCCCTCGGTATCTAACAGAGGGGCACAATTCCGCTGGAAACTACGGTCAAAAAGTCTGGAAATTCCGCTAGGCATAAGGGTTTTCTCTCACTCATGGCTGACTGTGACAATCGGCGGAAAATATCACAAATTTCTATAAATACATGATTGGGGGTATGCAGGCTGAATGAAAGCACCTTTATCACCGCCTTGAAAGAGAAACGCCTATCTTACGGCGTGTCCCAGACAAGGCTTGCAATCATGGCTGGTATCAGCCGTGAACACTTGAACCGTATCGAAACGGGAAAGGTCAACCTCACGGACGATATGCAGGACAAGCTCATGGAAGCAGTCGAGAAATTCAATCCCGACGCTCCCATGTTCCTGCTGTTCGACTATGTGCGTATCCGTTTTCCCACGCTGGATATACAGCATGTTATCAGAGATATATTGAAGCTCAATATTGACTATATGCTCCATGAGGACTACGGACATTACAAATACACCGAGCATTACTATCTGGGTGATGTGTTCGTCTACACCTCGCAGGACGAGGAAAAAGGCACGCTTCTGGAGCTGAAAGGAAAAGGCTGTCGCCAGTTTGAGAGCTATCTGTTGGCACAGGAGCGAAGCTGGTATGACTTCCTCATGGACGCTCTGGTTGAGGGCGGTGTGATGAAACGCCTTGACCTTGCGATTAACGACAGGGCGGGCATACTGGATATTCCAGATCTGACCGCCAAATGCAACCGTGAGGAATGTGTTTCCCTGTTCCGTTCTTTCAAGTCCTATGCTTCCGGTGAGCTGGTGAAGCACAACGAGCAGGACAAGGCGGGCATGGGACACACGCTGTATATCGGCTCTCTGAAATCGGAAGTCTACTTCTGCTGTTATGAGAAAGACTACGAACAGTACGCAAAGTTGGGGATACCGATTGAGGAAGCACCCATAAAGAACCGCTTCGAGATACGACTGAAAGATGAAAGAGCCTATTATGCCGTCCGTGAACTGCTGACCCATTATGACGCAGAACAGACGGCATTTTCTATCATCAATCACTATATCCGCTTCGTGGACAGAGAACCAGAGAAGCGAAAGACAGACTGGAAGCTCAATGACCGCTGGGCGTGGTTTATCGGGAAAGACCGCCCGCCTGTCAAGCTGACAACAGCCCCAGAGCCTTACACATTGGAAAGGACGCTGGGCTGGATAAGCCGACAGGTCGCACCTACCTTAAAAATGCTGAAAAAGATAGACGCTGGCAACAGCACAAGCTATCTGAAAGAGATCGAGGACAACGCAAAGCTGACGGAAAAGCACTTGCAGATAATCAGACAGCAGACAGCGGACACAGAGGAGCTTATCACAGAGTAAAGGAGAATTGAGATTATGGCAGAACTTGTCAAGGACTTGGTGCTGGTATCGCTGGGAATGGGTATCGGTGTCGTCCTTATGTGTATCGCACAGGTCAGCAAAATGGCTGATGAAGAAATGGAAGAAATCAAAAAAGAAAGGATTGATAAAGAATGAATTTCGGACAGAATTTATACAACTGGTTTTTAAGCAATGCCCAGAGCTTGGTGCTTATGGCAATCGTGGTAATCGGTATCTACTTAGGATTTAAAAGAGAGTTTTCTAAGTTAATCGGCTTCCTTGTGATTGCCTTAATCGCTGTCGGGCTGGTATTCAATGCAGGCGGTGTCAAGGACGTGCTGTTAGAGCTGTTCAACCGTATCATTGGAGCGTAATAATCAGCAGTTTGCGATCACGCAAACTTACCTGTCCCCCCTATGGGAGTTCGGGCATAGGGGGAATGAAAGGGGGTGACGGAATGGTACACAGATAAAAGATAGTCACGCTATGAATTTCATTGAATGGCTGTTTTTTAGATGATATACTGTGAATATAGGAAAGATAAATCAGAGTTTGAGGAGGTAATATGCCTATGAAAAAATATATTTCTTTATTTTTGTGTTTTATTTGTATATTAGCTTTAGTTGCATGTGAAAAAAAAGCAGACCCTATTACGCTACCTCAGATAGACGATATTACATCTGTTGATATAACCGTCGGGAAAAACAAAGTAAATCATACAGATAAAGCTTGGATAAGTGAAATAATTTCAGATATTTCTAGTTCTGAACCTACTAGTAAGGAAAGCATTCAAGATACTCCACAAGTTGAAAATTATATCAAAATTGATTTTCAGTTCAAAACAGGGACAAGTATCCTTTATGTATATGAGGACAGTAGTAAATACTATATTGAACAGCCATATCAGGGAATTTATAAAACTGATAGTCAACTGTTCAAACGGTTACAAGAAACTAATTAAATCCTACCTATAGCAATTTCATATCCCGACACAAAGCGGTTACTCCTTTGGAGATCAACCGCTTTTTCTATACTCAAATTTCAGATTGGAGTGATTGATTGAAAGATATTTTTACCGATATGCAGGCAAAAATCGGCTGTCCGTATCTCTCCGACCTGCCCTACTACAAGCGTGCGGTCTGGTTTGAGATGAAACGCCTTTGCCTGTCCGACTACCAAAAAAAACAGTTGGAAGATTTTTCACGCTATGTATTCGGTGTGCCTTACGCCGTCATACAGGAAGCGTTACAAAGAAAGGACGTGATGAAACATGGAAGAAATGCGTGTGCAGATTGAAGCCAGAGAACCAACAGACGGAGAAATTCGTGCCTTTTGGTTCACCCTGCCTATCGACACAGAACAGGTGGAAGAACTGCTGGGGATTGATGTAGATATGGACTATTATTCTATCACGGGCAAGGAGCTTCCCTTTGCTGATGAAGTGCAGGAAGATACCACCATTGAAAGGCTCGACGACCTGTACCATACCTATGAAAGCCTGCCCTCTGACTTGAAAGAGGACTACGGGGAGCTGATGTGTTATTTCACCGACCTTGACGAACTGCACCGATACAGAAACGACATCATTCATTATTCGTGGTGTAAGAACATGACGGACGTTGCCCGCCACATACTGAATAATGACCCAGACTTTACTTCCCTAAGTGAGAGTGTCACCCGCTATTTCGATTATGAAGCCTACGGGCAGTATCTTGACGACAACGGACGCTTTGTGGAAACCGACCACGGTATCTATGAACTTCCATAGAAAAGAGGTGTAAGCCTGTGGTGGACGACATGAGGGTGTATATCGCTAATCTTGGCAAGTACAACGAGGGCGAGCTTGTCGGGGACTGGTTCTCTTTCCCTATCGACGAGGAAGATGTTGCGGAGCGTATCGGGCTGAACAGCTATTATGAGGAATACGCTGTCCATGATACCGACAACTTCCCTATTGAAATCGGGGAGTATATCTCCATTGAAGAACTTAACGAGATGTACGACATGATTTGTGAGCTTCCCGACTATATCACGGACGCTCTGGACGAGTTTGTTTCCTACTATGGAAGTCTGGAAGAAGTCTACGAGCATAAGGACGAGATTTATTATTATCCTAATTGTGAGGACATGACCGACGTTGCCTATTACTTCATTGACGAGTTGCAAGTATTGGGACAGATACCGCTACCGTTGCAGAACTATATCGACTATGAAGCATACGGCAGGGACTTGTCCATAGAGGGGACGTTCATTGAAACAAGCCGTGGGATATGCGAGATACCATATTAGAGCTGGCAGATCAGCGACAGGCAAGGTCGCTACTGACAGCTTTTTCTATCAAGGACAGTCTGAAAAACGGCTGTCCTTTTCCATTACAACGAAAGGAGCTGAAACGAATTGAAGAAGATTAAGAGCTACACGGGTATCTGGAACGTGGAGAAAGTCTTGTATGCAATCAACGACTTCACTCTCCCGTTTCCCGTTACCTTTACCCAGATAACGTGGTTTGTCATCACGGAGTTTGCCGTCATTCTCTTGGGGGACTTACCGCCGTTATCGCTTATCGAGGGGGCATTTCTGAAATACTTCGGTATTCCCGTCGCCCTCACATGGTTTATGAGCCAAAAGACCTTTGACGGCAAGAAGCCTTACAGCTTCTTGAAATCGCAGATTACGTTTGCCCTGCGACCAAAGGTGACCTATGCAGGAAAAGCCGTGAAGCTGGAAAAGGAAGTGTTCAGCGAACCCGTCACGGCAGTTAGGAGTGTGATGTATGTTCCCGATTAAGTATATTGACAACAACCTTGTCTGGAACAAGGATAATGAGGTGTTCGCCTACTATGAGCTGATACCATATAATTACAGCTTCTTATCGGCTGAACAGAAATTTATCGTCCATGACAGCTTCCGTCAGCTTATCGCACAGTCCCGTGAGGGAAAGATACACGCTTTACAGATAGCAACGGAAAGCTCCATAAGAAGCATACAGGAACAGTCAAAAAAGCTGGTGACGGGGCGACTTCGTGATGTGGCGATACAGAAGATTGACGAACAGACGGAAGCGTTAGTAAGCATGATAGGCGATAATCAAGTGGACTACCGCTTTTTTATCGGCTTCAAGCTCATTGTGACAGAGGAAAAGGTCAGCCTTGAAAGCATGAAAAAATCGGCGTTTATGACGTTCAAAGAGTTCTTGAATGAGGTCAACCATACGCTCATGAACGACTTTATCTCCATGCCAGATGATGAAATCAACCGCTACATGAAAATGGAAAAACTGCTGGAAAATAAAATCTCCCGCCGTTTCAAGTTCCGACGCTTGGACAAGAACGACTTCGGTTATCTTATCGAGCATATCTACGGCAGGGACGGCGTGGCGTATGAGGACTACGAATATTCGCTTCCAAAGAAGAAGCTGAAAAAGGCAACGCTCATCAAGCAGTACGACCTTATCCGTCCGACCCGCTGTCTGATAGAGGAAAGCCAGCGATACTTGCGTCTGGAACATGAGGACAGCGAGAGCTTTGTGTCCTACTTTACCGTCAACGCCATTGTGGGCGAGCTGGATTTCCCGTCCAGTGAGATATTCTACTTCCAGCAACAGCAGTTCACGTTTCCTGTTGATACGAGCATGAATGTAGAAATCGTCGGGAACAGAAAAGCCTTATCGACTGTCCGCAACAAGAAGAAAGAGCTGAAAGATTTGGACAACCACGCCTATCAGTCTGGAAGCGAAACCAGCTCAAACGTGGTGGACGCATTAGACAGCGTGGACGAGCTGGAAACCGATTTAGACCAGAGCAAGGAAAGTATGTATAAACTTTCTTACGTTATCCGTGTGTCCGCTCCCGACCTTGACGAGTTGAAACGACGCTGTGATGAGGTCAAGGACTTCTACGACGACCTCAATGTAAAGTTAGTCCGACCCGCTGGCGATATGCTGGGGCTTCACTCTGAATTTCTCCCCGCCAGCAAGCGTTATATCAATGACTATGTGCAGTATGTGAAATCGGACTTCTTGGCTGGGCTTGGCTTTGGGGCGACACAACAGCTTGGCGAGAATACAGGTATCTATATCGGCTATTCCGTGGACACAGGAAGAAACGTCTATTTACAGCCCTCTCTTGCTTCACAGGGTATCAAGGGGACAGTCACCAACGCTCTAGCGTCTGCCTTTGTCGGAAGTCTTGGCGGTGGAAAATCATTCTGCAACAATCTGATTGTCTATTATTCCGTTCTCTTTGGTGGACAGGCGGTCATTCTCGACCCTAAATCAGAGCGTGGCAACTGGAAAGAAACGCTCCCAGAGATAGCCCATGAAATCAATATCGTCAATCTTACCAGCGATAAGGAAAACGCTGGGCTTCTTGACCCATTCGTGATTATGAAGAACGTAAAAGACGCTGAAAGTCTGGCGATAGACATTCTCACATTCCTTACGGGGATTTCCTCTAGGGACGGTGAGAAATTCCCTGTCCTTAGAAAAGCGGTGCGAGCCGTGACCCAGAGCGATCAGCGAGGACTGCTCCATGTGATAGACGAGCTACGCAGAGAGGACACGGCGATAGCCCGCAATATTGCCGACCATATCGACAGCTTTACGGACTATGACTTTGCACATCTGCTGTTCTCCGACGGTTCGGTTAAGAACGCTATCAGCTTGGACAACCAGCTCAATATCATACAGGTGGCAGACTTGGTACTTCCCGACAAGGACACGACCTTTGAAGAATACACGACCATAGAACTGCTGTCCGTGGCTATGCTGATTGTCATTAGTACGTTTGCCCTTGATTTTATTCACAGTGACAGAAGCATTTTTAAAATCGTAGATTTAGATGAAGCGTGGGCGTTCTTGAATGTGGCACAGGGAGAAACCCTCTCTAACAAGCTGGTACGTGCGGGACGTGCTATGCAGGCGGGCGTGTACTTTGTCACGCAATCCTCTGGGGACGTGTCCAAAGAAAGCCTAAAGAACAATATCGGCTTGAAGTTTGCCTTTAGAAGTACCGACTTAGGCGAGATAAAGCAGACCCTTGAATTTTTCGGTATCGACAAGGACGACGAGAACAACCAGAAACGACTTCGTGATTTGGAGAACGGACAATGCCTGCTTCAAGATTTGTACGGGCGTGTGGGCGTGGTGCAGATACACCCTGTCTTTGAAGAATTGTTGCACGCCTTTGATACCAGACCGCCCGTGAAAAGCGAGGTGGAGTGATGAAAGATAGGATAAAGGGGCTTCTGACAAGAAAGAAGCTCTTTCGTTTTTTCAAGATTGCTCTGATAGTCATTTTTACCTCTGTTGTGTTCCTCTCCCTGTTCGGGACGGTGGCTCATGCCACGGGGCTGGTAGATGATACGGTCAATGCGGACAACTTGTATTCACAATACCCGCTGGAAAACTACCAGCTTGACTTCTATGTGGACAATAGCTGGGGCTGGCTTCCGTGGAACTGGCTGGACGGTATCGGAAAGTCCGTACAATACGGGCTTTACTGTATCACCAACTTTATCTGGACGATAAGCCTGTATCTATCCAACGCCACGGGTTACGTCGTCCAGCAGGCGTATAAGCTGGACTTCATTAACGACATGGCAGACAGTATCGGCAAAAGCATACAGACCCTAGCGGGTGTAACGAAAAACGGCTTCGGAAGTACGGGTTTCTATGTGGGTTTCCTGCTTCTTATTATCCTTGTAGTGGGTATCTATGTAGCCTACACGGGACTTATCAAGCGAGAAACCAGCAAGGCATTACACGCCGTTATCAACTTTGTTGTGGTGTTCGTGCTGTCCGCTTCCTTTATTGCCTACGCTCCCGACTACATTAAGAAGATAAACGATTTTTCCAGTGATATAAGTACCGCTTCGCTGGATTTGGGAACAAAAATCATGCTTCCCGACAGCGACAGTGCTGGAAAAGACAGCGTGGACTTGATAAGGGACAGCCTGTTCTCCATACAGGTACAACAGCCGTGGCTACTCCTGCAATTCGGCAACAGCGATATAGAGGAAATCGGGGCGGACCGTGTGGAAGCTCTGGTGTCTGTTAGTCCCTCTGCCGACGACGGGGCGACCCGTGAGGACGTGGTGAAAACGGAAATCGAGGATAACGACAACGACAATCTGACGATACCGCAGGTCATCAACCGTCTGGGAATGGTGTTCTTCCTGCTCATCTTCAATCTGGGGATAACGATATTTGTTTTCCTGCTCACAGGCATGATGATATTCTCCCAGATATTGTTTATCATCTTCGCTATGTTCCTGCCGATTAGCTTTCTACTCTCTATGATACCCAGCTATGAGAACATGGCGAAACAGGCAATCGTGAGGGTGTTCAATACGATTATGACAAGGGCGGGCATTACTCTTATTGTCACGGTGGCTTTCAGTATTTCCAGTATGTTTTACAACATATCTACCGATTACCCGTTCTTTATGATTGCGTTCTTGCAGATAGTATGTTTCGCTGGTATCTACATGAAGCTGGGCGACCTTATGAGTATGTTCAGCTTAAATGCTGGGGACAGCCAGAGCATGGGACGCAGGATATTCCGTCGTCCGTACATGTTCATGCGACACAGGGCTAGACGTATGGAACACCGTATCGCAAGGGCGGTTGGAAAAGGAAGTATGGTCGGTGCTGGAACGGGAGCTATGGCGGGAGCGGTTCTTTCTTCTGCTGGGAATAAACAGTCCCATGCCAGCACGACCCGCAAGCGTGACAATACTTCTTTCGGAAGCCGAGCGGGTTCAGCCGTGGGTGCGGTGCTTGATACGAAAAACAAGGTCAAGGACAAAGCAACGGCTGTCAAGGAGAATATCAAGGATATGCCGACCCAGACCGCCTATGCCCTGCACTCCGCAAAGGAAAAGGCAAAGGAAAATGTGTCCGACTTCAAGCGTGGCATTGTGCAGGGGCAGGAAACCAGACAGAGCCAGCGTGCCGACAAACTCCAACAGCACAGACAGAATATCGCTGACAAGCGTATGGAGCTTCAAAAAGCACAGGAAGCAAAACAAGCTGGCAAAACGACGGACGGATCAGCGACAACAGGAGCTACCCGTCCCCATGACAGACCTGTGACTGCTTCTCCTGCTTCTAAGACCGACACAGGAAAAGTGCAGGAAATCAAGCGTCCTGTCACCACGGATAAGGTACATACCGAGCCGACGAAAGCACAGCCTGTCAAGGAGCGTCCGCTTGCTTCAAAATCTACTGAACCTGTATTGCAGAAACACGGAACAAGGCTCAATGGTGTAGAGCTGAACCAGCAGACTACCAGAAAGGAGCGAAACATCAAGAAAGCGACCCTAAACATGACAGGAAAGAAAGGACGTAAGAAATGAAGCTAAGACATATCGCCCTTATCGGCAGTCTGTTTCCCTTTCTTCTTGCGATAGTGCTTTTCTTTGGCGTGCTTATCAGTGCCGAGGACGACGACGGGGGCGGTGGTTCTTCCTCATGGGTAACGGGCATGAACCTGTCCGCAGAGGTGTTGAAACATCAGCCTATGGTAGAGAAATACGCTAAAGAGTACGGCATTTCCGAGTACGTCCCCTATCTGCTGGCAATCATACAGGTGGAAAGTGGCGGGACAGCCGAGGACGTTATGCAGAGTTCCGAGAGCATGGGCTTACCGCCTAACTCCCTTGATACGGAAAGCTCAATCAAGCAGGGGTGCAAGTATTTTGCGTCCCTGCTTTCTTCAGCAGAAAATCAAGGCATAGAGGATATAAACGTGGTGGTACAGTCCTACAACTATGGCGGTGGCTATATCGGCTATGTGGCTTCCAATGGAAAAAAGCACAGCTTCACGCTGGCAGAGAATTTCGCCCGTGACAAGTCTGGCGGGAAGAAAGTCACCTACACGAATCCTATCGCTGTCGCCCGCAATGGTGGCTGGCGATATGCCTACGGGAATATGTTCTATGTGGAGCTTGTCAGCCAGTATCTTACGGTCAGTCAAGTATCGGGCGAGCTGGCACAGAAAATAATGAATGAAGCTCTGAAATATCAAGGCTGGGACTATGTGTACGGCGGGAGCAACCCTAACACTTCTTTTGACTGTTCGGGGCTGGTTCAATGGTGCTACGGCAAGGCTGGCATTTCCTTACCGAGAACGGCACAGGCACAGTATGACGCTACCCAGCATATCCCGCTTTCACAGGCACAGGCTGGGGATTTGGTGTTCTTCCACAGCACCTATGACGCAGGAAGCTATGTAACGCACGTCGGAATATATGTAGGAAACAATCAGATGTACCACGCTGGCGACCCGATAGGCTACGCCGATTTGAACAATAGCTACTGGCAACAGCACCTTATCGGGGCTGGCAGAATTAAGCAATAGAAAGGAATGGAAATCATGTTCAAGAAGAAAGAAAAACCGATAAAGGAAAAGAAAATCCGCACTATGAAAGTGGGGACGCATAAGAAATCCGTCATTGCCCTCTGGGTGGTGCTTATCGCAAGCGTGAGCTTTGGCGTGTATAAGAATTTTACGGCTATCGACCAGCACACCACCCATGAGGTAGAAACCATACAGCTACGACTTAACGATACCAACGGGATAGAAAATTTTGTGAAGAATTTCTGTAAATCCTACTACACATGGAGCAACAGCAAGGAAGCAATCGAAGCAAGGACACAGGCTATCAGTGCCTATCTGACACAGGAATTGCAGGATTTGAATGTTGATACGGTGAGAACGGATATACCGACCAGCTCCACGGTCACGGACGTACTTATCTGGGACGTGGAACAGTCTGGGGAGAACGCTTTTTCTGTTACCTACGAAGTAGATCAACAGATAAAAGAGGGCGACCAGACAAGGAATGTATCAGAAACCTATACCGTGACCGTTCATGTGGACGCTGACGGGGATATGGTTATTATACAGAACCCTACCCTTGCCCCTGCTATGGAAAAATCCGATTATGAACCAAAGGCACAGGAAGCAGACAACAGCGTGGACGCTGATACAGCGGGTGACGCTACGGCATTTCTGGAAACATTTTTCAAACTGTACCCTACCGCTACGGACAAGGAGCTTGCCTATTATGTAGAGGGAAATGCCCTTGAACCGATAAACGGGGACTATCTCTTTTCCGAGCTTGTCAATCCCGTATTCACAAAGGACGGAGATAATGTGAAAGTCAAGGTATCTGTGAAGTTCATTGACAACCAGACAAAGGCGACACAGGTATCACAATATGAGCTGACGCTTCACAAAGATAGCAACTGGAAGATTATAGGATAACGATTGAAGCGTGCATTTCTCATAAGATTTGCACGCTATTAAAAGAACGATAAATACGAAAACTTGAATTTCTGTTGACAGAAACAAATTTTTGATATAGTATTTAACCATAAAGTTAATTAGCTTTTTGGTTAAATGAAAGGGGTGTGAATGTGGGAAATGTTTTTAAAGCAATCAGCGACCCTACAAGACGAGAAATTTTAAAACTACTTAATGACAAAGATTTAAGTGCGGGTGAAATTGCCGAACATTTTGATATATCCAAACCTGCTTTGACAAAACATTTAAACATTCTACGGGAAGCGGAGTTGGTATCTTCGGAAAAACAAGGAAACTTTGTAATTTATTCAATCAATGTAACGGTACTTCAACAAGCGTTATCTGGATTTATGGCTATTTTCGGGAAAAAGGAGTAATTGGAAATGAAAAGAACGATTGGTATTTTGGATTTAATTATATTTTTGCTATCCATAATAGTGCTTCTGATAGCCTTTTTTATGAATATGGATAAATTATCCTTATTGATTGGAGTAGGATTGATTATTCTATTGGGAATAGCACACACACGCTTAGAAAAAATAACAGGATTATCCAGCGAAAATCCGAAAATAAAAACCATGCGACGTATGAATAGATTAAGTATGGTGTTTGTAGTGATATTGTATTTAATCCCTTTGGTCAAAAAAGATTTGATAGGTAATGTTCCGTATCAATTTTTCCTTTTGATTACTATTATGATTTTTAGTGGAAATATTGCCCCTAAACTTCCGTTCAATAAATATATGGGATTAAGATTACCGTGGACAACCAGAGATGAAAATACTTGGAAAATTGCGAACCGATTATTGGGTTATCTCACATTCCCGTTAGTTCTGATTATGGCAATTTTATACTTTTGCTTTAATAAATCAGACATTATTCTTTTGATTGGGATTATTTTTTGGATTGGCATACCCGCAATATATTCTTTGATTAAGTACAACAAAATAAAGAAAGAGAGGAATTAAACATGATTAGAAATTTTTTAAAAAATTTTTTGGGAGACAGCTTTAATGAAAGTAACGAGAAGTATGCAAAAATAAATTTTGGAATTATCATTCTTATGTTTTTAGTTTCAGCAATTATGTTATTCTTTTTGCCTAGTGAAATTGATATTTTGCATAGTGGAGATACGAATTATCCTATTCCCAGTGTATTGGGCGTTTGGCTAGTTCCGATTATTGCATTACTGTTGAATTTCAGTTTCATTAAGCAAAAAAGATTATCGTCGTTAAACAGCATAATCATGGCATTATTATTAGTTGGAAGCACTATATATTATTTCACTTTAATGTAACGAGGCAATTTCATGAAACAGATAATCAATACTGTTTTGTTCGGAAGAAGAAAATCATATATTTTTGGTGCTTCATTGACAGTTATTGGATTATATATAGGCTTTTTATTTTGGTATCTAATTGGAAATAATTGGGTACAGCCAACAATAAATATCTTAGTATTGATTATATGTATTTTAGTAGCAGGAAATGTTTTGTTGGCATTATATAAAATCCCAGAACAATTATGTAGCAACCCCAATATAGAACATTTATTGAATTTCCCCATAAAAGTATCGCAAATCATTTATGCAGTAATATTCAGACTATGTAAGGTACAAGTTTTAATATATATATGTTTTTTTGTACCATATATACTTTTCTTTAACGATAAAATTTCATTGACGATTTCATATGGACTAATATGTATTTTATTGTCGATGATATTTGATTGTTTAATATTTTTACTAATGATAGGCATACCATTCATCAGTAAAAAGTTCTGTGGTTATACGATATTAGTCATTCAATATGGCGGGTTTCTCTTAATAATAGGGTTAGGAGCATATTTGTTTATAGAGTGCCTTGCTAACCCTTTATTGTTATGGAATATTTCAAACTGGATTCAAAGTTATTATATGATTTTATTCCCTATTCTTTTGCTGATTTTGTTCTTGGGATTTGTTACAGTTACAAGAATGAGCAAAACGTGTTACCTCAAAAGTTATTATTACTTACAGACATTTACAAAACCAGCACATAGTTATAAAAGAAACCAATTCTGCAATAGTCCATATTTTTTAATTGAATGGTGTAGAGTAACGAGAAATAAAGAATTATTTTTTTACTCAAGTATAAAAAGTGTTGTTACTGTTTATCTGCTAGGGAATGTTTTGCTAAAAAGGATAATAGAAACTAACTTATCTATGCTGAACATATTGGATCTTTTGTTGATGATACTATGCTGTGCAATTAACACGATTTCCTGCACTTCGTATTCTAGTGATAAAAACATTCAATACTATAAGTTTTTTCCTATAAATTATGCGAGGATATTTTTTACCAAAGTAGTTGTAGGATTTTTATGGAACGAAATTATAGTTAGTTTTATATGGATTATTAGCAGTATTGGCAACGGTCTGTTGTTTGATATTTCTTTACTTATTTTTGGAACAGTTACTAACTTATTAACCTCTGTTATGGGTGTTTATTTTGATTATAAAATGCCCCGAAATATCAATGGCACAAATTTATTATTTCAAGGGAACATGAATAAGATATTCGTTTTGTTAGCAATCGTCGGATTAACAATTTTAGAAATATGTCTTTTACAAAAATTAAAATTTTCCGATATTCTTCTTGGTCTATCTGTAATAAACCTTATTTTTACTATCCTGTTAGCAACGATTTTTGTATTTAAGAAAGGCGGAGTTATATATGATAGAAGTTGAAAATCTTTATAAATCGTATGGGACTAAAGAGATTTTTAAAAATCAGAGTATAACTTTAGATAATCATTGTATTTATGCTTTAGTGGGGGTAAATGGGATTGGAAAATCTACTTTTTTAAATGCAATTACACAGCCATATCTATTGGATAAAGGAGTTGTGAAGATAGACGGTATTTATTCATCAGAGTTTCAAGCAAAATATCATTACGCCTTTGTCCCAGATACAAAAGAAATGTTTTTAAACTTAACAGGTAAAGAATATCTTGATTTTGTATGCGGACTTTATAACCAACGAGAAAGATGTACTGATTTAATTTCAGATTATATAACAAATTTAAAATTAGAAAATTCATTGGATATGACTATTCAAACTTATTCACTAGGAATGAAGCAAAAAATATATTTGATAGGCGCATTGATTTCTAATGCTCAAAATATTATTTTAGACGAGCCGTTTAATGGTCTTGACCCCGAAAGTGTTGCCGTCTTAAAAGGAATTTTACTTTCGTTCAGAGATAAAGGGAAGATGATTTTGTTTTCTGCACATAATTTAGATTTAGTTTCAAATTTCTGCGATAAAGTTATTTTTATAGACCGTAACCACAGGATTTTAGAACATAGTAACCCACAAAATTTTAATATGCTGGAACAATTATTTTTTGAAAGTTGTGTAAATGGTTAAGTTGTACTTTACATGGGGGTCACAGTTGGAAAACTTATCTATTTTACAGAGAACATTACTTGCGATTTAAGAGAACTATTACGATAGAACTTAAAAACAAGATATAAAAAATTTTTAAAAGAGGCAGGTGGTACTATGGGAAAATATTAGTTGCAGAATTTACAGATAAAGAAGAAGCTATTTTTAATCAATTAGTAGAATGTCTGTCAAAATCTTTATGTGTTACACCTATTGCACTTAGACAAGGAAACATGGGCTTAAATATAGACCATTTTACTCGTACTGTTACTGATACCAAAGGAAATAAAATACTTCTGACCGCTAAAGAATTTGACCTATTATATTTCCTTTCCAGTCACAAAGGACAGGTGTTCACAAAAGAACAGATTTACGAAAATGTATGGGGATATGACAATGCACCAGACGCAAGAAATCTTACCTCGTTCATCAGAAAGTTAAGACTGAAAATCGAACCACACCCAGACAATCCCCGATACATTATTACTGTCTGGGGTGCGGGATATAAATTCAGCGAAGAAGAAAAACCGTAGCTGTATTTCACAATTCATTGTGATCTGCACGCTACGGTTTTTTGTTTCAGTTACGTTTTAATTATATTTATAAACTATTTTCTTCTAAGGGTCTTGAAAAAAATAGTCAACGTAATAGAATAATGATTAACCAAAACGGTCAAAGGAGAATTGTTATGCAAATAAATGAAAAGTTTTATATGCTACCTAAAGAAAAGCAACAAATAATAATAAACGCAGGATTGGAATGCTTTGGACAATATGGCTATCAAAAAGCAAATACAGAAAGAATTGCACTAAAAGCAGGAATATCAAAAGCATTGTTATTTCATTATTTTATAAACAAGAAGAATTTTTATTTATTCTTATGTGATTTTTGCAAAGAAGTTTCTGCTGATTTATTAGATGTTGATGAAATGTTGAAAATAACAGACTTTTTTGAATTGGTCGATTTTAGTATGCAAACGAAGTGGAAAATAATGACAAAATATCCATATTTAACAAACTTTGCACTCAATGCGTTCTATTCTCAAGAAGAAAAAACGACATCTGATGTGAATAAATACATTGAGACAGAGTTGAATAACAGTTTTGATACTTATTTCAGAAATATCGACTTCTCAAAATTCAAGGAGAACGTAGAGCCTAAATATATTTATCATATGCTTGTTATGTTGTCCGAGGGGTATTTATCTGAAAAGCAAAGGACAAATTCGCCTATCATTTTTGATGAAGCAGTAAAGGAATTAAAAAAATGGCAGAATATATTGAAACAAGCAAGTTACAAGGAGGAATACTTATGAATATGATTGAGGTTCAAAATTTAACGAAAGACTATGGAAATAACAGAGGGATTTTTCATCTGAATTTTTCCATAAAGCAAGGCGAAACCGTTGCATTTTTAGGGACGAATGGTGCGGGGAAAACAACTACGATACGACAACTTATGGGTTTTGTAAAACCTCAAAATGGGATTGCAAAAATCAATGGATTAGATTGCTTTCAACAAGAAGAAGTTATTCAAAAACAAGTGGGGTATTTGTCAGGAGAAATTGCTTTTCTTGATGAAAACATGACTGGACAAGACTTTATCAAATTTATGTCAGATATAAAGAAAATAGAAAATCATCAACGAATAAAGCAACTGATTACATATTTTGAGTTGGATACTCAAATTAAGATAAAAAAAATGTCAAAAGGTACAAAACAAAAAATAGGATTGATTGTGGCATTTATGCAGGACGCACCTGTTCTAATACTGGATGAACCGACAAGCGGGCTAGACCCAATTATGCAAAATAAATTTATTGAGTTAATAATGAAAGAAAAATCAAATGGAAAGACGATTATTATGTCATCTCACATTTTTGAAGAAGTGGAGCATACTTGCGACAGAATACTATGTATCAAGGACGGAAAGTTGATAGCTGATGAAAATGTTGAAGATATAAAATGCAACAGAAGCAAACAATACAGCATTACCTTTTCAAAGGAACAGGACGCTCTCAATTTTGCTAAAAAGTATTCGGATGTATCGCTCATAAATTCAAGAACAGCTTTACTTATGCTGACAGGTAGTATCAATGACCTTTTACATGAATTGTACAACTATGATGTAACAGATATAGACGTAAGAAATCAAACATTAGAGGAGTTGTTCTTACAATATTATGGAGGTAACAAACAATGATGACTGCACTTATAAAGAAAGAAATAAAATCTAACTTAAAGATATATATTATCTTCCTTTCTGTAATCGCTATTTACATATTTAGTCTTTTAGCAATGTATAATCCAGCATTAGAGGAAAGTTTGATTGCTTTAGAAAAAAGTATGCCAGAAGTTTTAGCAATATTTGGTATGCAGAACAGGGGAACTACTCTTTTAGACTTTATTGTGAATTATTTATACCGTTTTGTACTGATCGTTACTCCATTTATTTATACAACGATAATGTGTTATAAGCTAGTTTCAAGATATGAGGAAAAAGGAGGTATGGCTTATTTGTTAAATTCCCATTATAGTCGTAAACAAGTAATTGTAACACAAGGAATAAATCTGTTATTAGGCATAAGTGTGATGATTGTATTTGTAACTGCATTAACAATACTTAGTTGTGCTTTTATGTTTCAAGGAGAATTGGATATAACAGGGTTCTTGACATTAAATTTAGGGTTGCTGATTTTGCAAATTTTCTTAGCAACATTTTGCTTTATGTTTACTTGTGCTTTTTCGGAAATAAAGTATTCTGTCGGGATAGGTGCAGGTATCGGTTCTTTATTTATTATGATACAAATGGTATCGCAAGTTTTTGATAATGAACTTTTGAAGTATTGTAATCCATTAAGTTTATTTAATCCTGACCAAATTATTGAATATAATCCAATATCCCTTTTATGTATTGGAATATTATTTGTTGTATCTATTCTATTTTTTATTGTTGCTGTCAAGAGTTTCAAAAGAAAGGACTTAATGTTATAGATAAAGGAGAAATAAATCCCACATATTAACTATGTTACTATTTCTTCTTTTATGTATTCTAGGTATTGATGTAATTAAACACGTAAAAGAGGTGATAGCATGGGAAAATACTAGTTGTGGAATTTACAGATAAAGAAGAAGCTATTTTTAATCAATTAGTAGAATGTCTGTCAAAATCTTTATGTGTTACACCTATTGCACTTAGACAAGGAAACATGGGCTTAAATATAGACCATTTTACTCGTACTGTTACTGATACCAAAGGAAATAAAATACTTCTGACCGCTAAAGAATTTGACCTATTATATTTCCTTTCCAGTCACAAAGGACAGGTGTTCACAAAAGAACAGATTTACGAAAATGTATGGGGATATGACAATGCACCAGACGCAAGAAATCTTACCTCGTTCATCAGAAAGTTAAGACTGAAAATAGAACCATACCCAGACAATCCACGATATATCATCACTGTCTGGGGCGTGGGATATAAATTCAGCGGAGAAGAAAAACCGTAGCTGTATTTCACAATTCATTGTGATCTGCACGTTACGGTTTTATCTATTGAACTGATTTCTTACTTCTTTGTCCCTACGCATGGCTGATTTTGCACATTTCAGCAGGTCAACTAAAAATCGGGTTTCGTATTCGTCGCAATCCTCAAAAATCTCTTTTGCTTCTCCCTTGAAAATATTCTGTGAAGCAAGTACATTATCACATAGGAGAACATCAACTGATACGGAAAGAGCATTGGCAATCTCAATCAGTGTCGGCAGGCTGACTTTCGTTTTCCCTGTTTCCACATTGCTCATGTGGGCTGGGGTAATATCTATAAGGTCTGCGACGGCTTCCTGTGTTATGCCTTTCTTAATTCGTGCTATCTTGATACGCTGTCCGATTGCTTTATAGTCTATTTCCACAGTTTCCCTCTCCTTTCTTGCTTTTCATTATTGTAACTATTCACAGAGTGTAATATAATAGTCTGTATAGATGAAACATTTATGTACTATATTTTTAGCGGATTTTTTTGAAATATATCATCAATTTTGAGAAAAGAGGTGTTCTGACCGTATGATGAAATTCAGTAAAAGGGACAGCAGGAAAATGATAAAAGAAATGGCTCGTCTGCATGGGCTTTCTGTTTCAGAAGTCCGTGAGCAAATACAGGGGAAAATCATAGACGCAATGAACAGTGACGACCCAGAACAGCAGGCAGAGTTTAAACGAATGTTTGGCAACAGCACACCTACTCCAGAGGAATTTATCTGTGTTGCCAGCAGGCAGTTAAAATTTTAAGGATTTAGGAGTGGCTATTATGGGACAAGCGGAGAAGCAAAAGGAAATGTTTCTGTCTGTATGCGGACAGCATGACTACGACTTACTGACGGGCAAGGAAGCCATGACACAGACAGATTTTGAACGTATCACCTGTATTACTATGGCTCTGGGCTATACTTCCTATACACAGGAATTGATTGGTGAACATTTGGACTTGGCGTGCAATGAAGCGGAACGGGCTGACAGGGAATTTGATATTCTTCAAGACTATCCAGCCTATTATGATAATGAAAACGTCTATGAACAGAGAGATAAATGGCTGGCAGACTTCGTCAGTCATGTACCGCCAGCAAAGCAGGACGATATTCGCCAGCTCATTAAAGAAAATACAGAGATTATCTGATACACAGGGTTATCGCAATCACAGCATTTATGCTGGGTGTGATACCCTTTTTTAGTTCCTGCCAAAAAACAGGAACTTGGACGGAATTAGGACGGATTTATCTTTTATGCTTATCCTGTTGAAATTTGCCTTATTTTGGCAAGGCGGTTTCTTCACGGGAGGATTATAAATGACAGGAGTGCATAAAAGAAAATCATCAAAAAAATTTTAATCCATGTTAAGGGAGTTTACAGCTATTTCCGTGTAGAATTTCCTCAATATTTGTCGATTATATTCGCTAAAGCTCAACGAGGTTATCAAAACTTCTTGGGCTTTTTTGATTTTTCTGGATTTCTTTTTCAAACTTTGCCAGTTCATATCCTCTCATTTGTATTAATGACGGAAAGGGGGAAGGAACGGTTACAATCACCGCCTTTTGACAAGCGAAAGGAGGTGAAAATGTGAAAAGACCCACTTCTCCGGAAGATGTCCAGAAAGTCTTTGACTGTTACTGCAAGAAGATTTTGAAAAATGAAGCAATCAATATTCAGAAGCACTACCAGCGTATGAACGATTTGCAGATTTCCTTTTCAGAACTCATGCCAGAACAGCTTGTGGAACTCTCGACTTATGATGATTATTCCACGGACTATGACCTTTACAAAGTCATGGGCTACGACGTGAAAATCAAGAATGAGCTGTTGAGTGAATCCTTGCAGGAACTTTCTGAGGAAGAACGCTTTATCTTGTTGCTTTACGGTTTAGGCTTCAACGACGGCGAGATTGCCGACCTGCTGAAAATTGTACGCCGTACAGTGAACTATAAGCGTCAAAGAGGATTTGAAAAAGTCAGAAAAAGAATGGAGGAAAAACAGCATGAAGAAGAATAAAGCGGTACATAAAGGCAATGGCTTATTGCCTTACCCTGTTATCGTTTCCGCTTCACAGGGCGATATTCTGGCTATGAATGTTGTGTTATGCCATTACGAGCCATACATTGCCCGCTTGTCCATGCGAACAAGCATTAACGAATACGGCAATCCTCACACCAGCGTTGACGAGGATATGCGTAGCCGTCTGGAAGCAAAACTGATTGAGCAGGTGCTTAATTTCAAAGTAGCATAAACCAACGTCCTATTACAGAGTGACGCATTATCCCCTTTCCTGCGTCCTCTCTGGGGCTTGTATATCTATCAAAGTCTATATGACCTCATATGGGCTTTGACAGGCGTATAAGCCGTTGCGGTCTTTGACAACTGAATAAAGCAGACAGATACGTTTGTGATACAGCGAGCCACGGGGACTGTACGCCATGACCTTTCCAAAAGAGAGCGAGCGACCCACGCAGTGATCCGAGAGCGACCTTTGGAAAAGTCGCCCCGCCATGACCTGTATTCACAGGATAATGATACGTCCCAGAGGTGGTTTTGCTCATAGGAATGAGATTGGTTGAGATACCAGCGGAGCTTTTCCAGAGCCGTCTGTCTGCTTCCAAAAGACACACAGTAAAGGGGGTGCTTATATATGACGAACAATACTGATGTGCCTATCTGGGAAAAGTACACACTGACGATTGAGGAAGCGTCAAAATACTTCCGTATCGGGGAAAAGAAATTGCGTAAGCTGGCAGAGGAAAATCTCGACGCTGGCTGGGTGATTGTCAATGGAAACCGTGTGCAGATTAAGCGAAAACAGTTTGAAAAAATCATTGATACATTGGACGAAATCTAATGTCAGCGAGCCGTAGATATGGTATAATAAAATATAGCGTATCAACGGCTCATTCCTTGACGGAAAGGAGCTTCGCACTATGTCTAATGTAAAGAGAAAAGACAATAAGGGACGCAATTTACGACTTGGAGAGAGCCAGAGAAAAGACGGAAGATACGTTTACAAATATACCGATATATACGGGAAACCACAGTTTAAGTATGCTTGGAAACTTGTTCCAACGGACAAGACACCCGCTGGGAAACGTGAAGATTTGTCGTTGAGAGAAAAAGAAAAGCAGATTAAGAAAGACCTAGCCGACGGTATCAATACCATAGGTGGGAAAATGACAGTCTGCCAGCTCTACGCAAAGAAGAACAGCCAGAGAAAGAATGTGAAACGCAACACAGAAAAAGGTCGCCAGTATCTTATGAAAATTCTGGAAAACGACCCTCTGGGTGCAAGGAGCATTGATACGGTGAAGTTATCGGACGGTAAGGAATGGGCTATGCGAATGTATGAGAATGGCTTTTCCTACAAGACGATTAGCAATTACAAGCGTTCACTGAAAGCGTCTTTCTATATGGCGATTGAGGACGACTGTATCAGAAAAAATCCTTTCAGCTTCAAATTGAGTGACGTTCTGGAAGATAGTTCAGAGCCTAAAGTCATTCTCACGCCAGAGCAGGAAGAAAAAATGCTTGCCTTTATGGAACAGGACAAGACGTACAGCAAGTATTATGATGAAGTGGTTATTCTTCTGGAAACGGGGCTTCGTATTTCTGAATTTTGCGGTCTGACAGTCCATATTGATATGGCGAACCGTATCATCAATGTAGACCACCAGCTATTGAAAGATAGCGAAATCGGCTACTACATTGAAACACCTAAGACCAAAAAAGGAGAACGTCAGCTTCCAATGACAGAAAGAGCTTATCAAGCCTTTAAGCGAGTGTTACAGAACAGAGGAAAGGCAGAGCCTATCATCATAGGCGGTTACAGCAATTTCCTGTTCCTAAACCAAAAGGGCTTCCCTAAAGTGGCTGGGAACTATGAAAGTATGTTGCGTGGGCTTGTGAAGAAATACAACAAGACACATAAAGACCAGCTACCAAACATTACACCACACTCATTCAGACATACCTACTGCACGAACATGGCAAACAAAGGAATGAACCCGAACACCCTGCAATACATCATGGGACACGCAAACATCACCATGACATTAGGGTACTATGCACACGGTACTTTCAATTCAGCGAAAGCAGAACTTGAAAGGCTGGCTCTTGCTTCTTAAATCGGTGATTGTACTACTCATTTACTACTTTTGGTTGCATTTTCATGCTGGTAAATGCCAGCTTATGCAGAGTATCTTCCAAACGGAAAATGCCGATAAAGCCCTAAAATACAGGCTATACCGACATTTACCAGCTTATGAAAAGATAATCAGAAATTTAGTAAGTTTTTATCACAAAAACATCGTCTTTTTAACACAACTTTCTCATAAACTTTCTGAGGTGAGATGTTATAAGGAGGAAGAGACGTGATAGAGATTAGTCATTTGACGAAAAAATACGGGACGCATGTAGCGGTAGATGATTTGAATCTTACCATTGAGCCGGGAAGAATATATGGCTTCTTAGGACCAAATGGTGCAGGCAAATCAACTACAATGAACATGATTACCGGATATCTGGGGGCAACAGAGGGAACCATTAAAATCAATGGATTTGATATTTTGGCACAGCCGGAGGATGCAAAGAAATGTATTGGCTATTTGCCGGAGCTGCCACCTTTATACATGGATATGACGGTGGAAGAATATCTTTTGTTTGCAGCAGAACTTAAGAAGATTCCAAAGGGGAAACGGAAACCCTATGTAGAAGATGCCATGGCAACCACAAAGATTACTGATATGAGAGGCAGACTGATTAAAAATCTGTCCAAAGGATACCGGCAGAGAGTCGGACTGGCGCAGGCAGTCTTAGGTTATCCGGAAGTTATTATATTAGATGAGCCTACAGTAGGCTTAGACCCGAAACAGATTATTGAAATCCGTGATCTGATTCAGAGTCTTGGCAAGAAGCATACTGTAATTTTAAGTTCCCATATTCTTTCGGAAGTCCGGGCAGTATGTGATTACATATTTATTATTTCCCATGGAAAATTAGTTGCATCGGAAGAAACAGAAGAACTGGTAGAGCGGATGTCCGGTGGACAGGTAATAGAGCTTAAGTTAAAAGCTGAAGAAGAAAAAGTAAAAGAAGTTTTTGCAGATGCAGAACATATTACTGCAGTAGAAACGAAAGAACTGCCGGAGGATGGAGTTACTGAGGTGACTGTAACGGCAGAAAAAAATAAAGATGTCAGAGAAGAGATTTTTCATATTTGTGCAGAAAGTGATATGCCGATTTTGGAAATGATAAACGGTGGTAAATCACTGGAAGATATCTTTCTTGAACTTACATCAAAGGAGGAAGAATAATGCGTGCAATATGGAAAAGAGAATTAAAATCTTATTTTCAGACAGTGACCGGATGGCTTTTTATTGCAGCAACACTGGCACTGTTTGGCCTTTATTTTTATGTATACAATATGTATTATGGTTCGACAGACATTAGCAGTACTTTATCAGCAGTAACGTTTCTGTTTCTGGTTACTGTGCCGATTCTTACGATGCGTACCCTGGCAGAGGAGCGGAAGAATAAGACAGACCAGCTGATTTTAACTTCGCCGGTATCAGTAGAAAAAGTGGTTCTGGCAAAATATCTCGCCACCGGAACCGTATTTACCATTAGTGCAGCGGTTATGTGTCTGGCACCGTTAATTATGTCAGCATATGGAAGTGTTGCTTTTGTAAAGAGCTATGTGGGAGTACTGGGCTTCTGGTTATATGGTATGACCTGTATTGCCATTGGAACCTTTGTATCTTCACTGACAGAAAGTATTGTAATTTCTGCAGTATTAACCTTTGTATTTCTCTTTGTGGGATATCTGATGACCGGAATTACCAATCTGATTTCACAGAATGGAAATATGATTACAAAGATTTTAGGCTGTTATGATTTGACAAAACACATGGATATGCTGATGCAGGGAATTCTTGATGTATCCGGCATTGTATATTATATTTCCATGATTATCCTGTTTTTGTTCCTGACGGTACAGTCCATACAGAAGCGCCGCTGGAGTATGAGCAGTAAGAAATTAAAGCTTGGCGTATTCAGTTCTGCCATGGTTGTGATCGGAATCGTGGTTACAGTCGCAGTAAACCTTGTAGTAAATGCATTGCCATCTTCCATTACGTCTATTGATTTGACAGCACAGAAGATGTATTCCATTTCTGATGATACAAAAGAGATTCTTCATAATCTGGATGAGGATGTCACAATTTATGTTCTGGAAGCGGAAGGAAATATGGATGATACTCTTGCAACGACATTAAAGCGTTATGAAGGCGAATCTTCCCATATTTCGGTAGAATATAAAGACCCCTCCGTTTATCCGAATTTTTACCGGGATTATACGGATGATACATCTATCACCAGAAAGAGTCTGATTGTGGAAAGCAGTAAACGTTCCAAAGTAATTAATTACAGCAATATTTATGAGACCAGTATAGATTACAGTACTTATAGCAGCCAGACTACAGGTTATGATGGAGAGGGACAGCTTACCAGTGCCATTTCCTATGTCACATCGGATGAAATGCCGGTTATGTACGAACTGCAGGGACATGGTGAGACAGCATTGAACGGTAATTTTAAAGATGCTATTGAGAAAGCAAATGTCACTTTAAACAGCCTCAACCTGATGCAGGCAGACAGCATTCCGGAAGATGCACAGGCACTTATTATCAATGGACCGACCTCTGATTTTTCATCCGATGATGCGTCAAAAGTAATTGATTATATCAATAAAGGTGGAAAACTTTTTGTAACGCTATCTTATACAGATGCTGATATGAGTAATTTTTATTCGGTTTTAAATGAGTTTGGCATCACTGCAGTAGACGGAATGGTAATGGAGAGCAATACCGGTTCTTATTATCAGGCACCATATTATCTTTTACCAAATGTAGAAAGCAGTGCACTGACTTCCGGTGTGGATGGCTATGTATTCACACCGTATGCAGTAGGTCTTACCTATAATACCGATACCGAAAATGTAACCTATACACCTTTACTTTCCACTTCGGATGCAGCGTACAGTAAGACAGATGCTACAAGCTCCTTAGAGCAGACGGAGGATGATATTGCAGGACCGTTTACGGTAGGATTAAAGGTGGAAAAAACCATGGATGATACAAGCGCAGATATTCTTGTATATTCTTCCATGAGTATGTTTACGGATGATGCAGACAGTATGGTATCCGGAAATAATTTATCCGTATTTTCAAAATCCATTGCAAGCTATATTCCGGAAGACAGCGGTTCAGCAGTTGTGATTCCGGTCAAAGAATATGACAGCAGTACCCTGACCGTACCGGCTTCGGTTGTCATTGCATCAGCTGTAATCGGCATTGCAGTAATTCCGTTATTGCTTCTTGCAATCGGTATCGTAATCTGGATGAGAAGGAGAAAGAAGTAATGAAGAAACAGAAAAAACAGTTGATTGCTTTATGCATCCTGCTTCTTATCTGTATTGTTGCATGGGTTGGCCTGACGAAGTGGAATAAAAGCCAGGAACAGAAAAAACAGGAAGAGGAAGAAGCATCCAAAGTTGTGGTGACAGACATTTCAACAGAAGACGTAAAAGCATTTTCTTATCAGTATAATAATGAGACACTGTCTTTTGTAAAAGAAGATGACACCTGGTATTATGAGGCAGATAAAAGCATTGCATTAGACCAGGATGCCGTGGGAACATTGGTTACCACCGCAGCACAGCTTACAGCAGACCAGGAAATCAAGGATTATGAGGACTTATCAGAGTATGGACTTGAAACACCGTCAAATACCATTACACTGACGACAGGGGATGGAACAACAACACTTCTGATCGGAAATAAAAATGACATGCTGAGCCAGTATTATGTAAAGACGGATCAGTCTGACAGTATTTATCTGGCAGGAAGTGCAGTATATACCACTTATCAGAAAGGAATCGCAGATTTGACTGCAGCAGAAAGCACAACCGAAATTGCGGAATAAAAGGATTGACAAGTAAAATATCCGTTGGTAAAATATATGAGAAAGTGTGGAAGAGAAATAGTAATCATTGGAAGCCTTCAGAGAGAAAACGGCAGGTGAGAGTTTTTGACGGAAGATGATGAACCAGTCTTGGAGCTGCATATCCAAGCAGAAGTGAAGGTATGTCGGGTTCTCCCGTTACAGAGAGAAGGCATAAGAAGATGTGCCGGAGTGCAGGAGCAATCCTGAATTTAGGTGGTACCACGGATGAAACATTCGCCCTAAGCTAAATCATAGCTTAGGGCTTTTATATTGCTTTAAGCAGATGAGTTACAAGAATAGAAAAAGGAGATAAGAAAATGAAACTGGAAAAATTAGTTGGTGACCGGTTTAAAGAGAGACCGGCAGATTGTGTGATTGACAGTCATGCACTTATGGTAAAAGGTGGATACATCAAATATGTGGCAAATGGTATCTATTCTTCGTTCCTGCCATTAAAGAGAATTACACGTAAGATTGAGCAGATTCTTCGTGAAGAGATGGACAAGGTAGATGGACAGGAAGTACAGTTCCCGGTTGTTATGCCTGCATCTATCTGGGAAGAATCCGGAAGATATGAAAGCATCGGAGACGAGCTGCTTCGTTTTACAGACAGAAACGGTGCCAAGATGGTACTTGGTATGACCCACGAAGAAGCAGCCGTGCAGCTGGTTCGTGAGTATGCACAGAGCTATACCAAATATCCTTTTATGATTTATCAGATTCAGACCAAATTCCGTGATGAAGCAAGACCTCGTGCCGGATTAATCCGTGTAAGAGAGTTTACCATGAAGGATGCATATTCCTTCCATACCAGCCAGGAAGATTTGGAGCAGTATTATCAGAGAGTACACAAGGCATATGAGCGTATTTTTGAAAGAGCCGGTATTCCGGAAGTGGTATCCGTTGCATCTGATTCCGGTATGATGGGCGGAAGCCTTTCCCATGAGTTCATGCTTCTTACTCCGATTGGAGAAGATTCCATTGTACTTTGTGATGATTGTGGATACAAAGCAAATATGGAAGCTGCAGAAAATATTTCTGACATTCCAAGAGCCGCAGAATCAGCAGAACTGGAAAAGGTTCATACACCAAATATCCATACCATTGAAGATATCTGTGAATTCTTTGGCGATAAGACAAACAACTCCTGTAAAGCAGTTGTTTATCAGAAAAATTCAGATGACAGCTATGTGGTTGTATTTATCCGTGGCGATCTGGAAATCAATGAGACCAAGCTTGTTAATTATCTTGGTGATCAGATTCATGCGGCTGTTATTACAGAAGAGTGCGGATTAAATGCAGGCTATATCGGACCAGTGGGCTTACATATCAATGCACCTCATGTGGTTTTATATGATAAGTCTCTGGAAGGAAGAAATAACTTATCCTGCGGAGCAAATGAAGAGGAATACCACTTCAAAGGACTTGATATGGAGCGTGATGTAAAAGACGCAGAATATCATGATTTTGCTAAGGTATACGAAGGCGGAATCTGCCCGAAATGTGGTAAGAAGACCGTCCGTATTTCTAAAGGTATTGAAGTGGGAAATATCTTCCAGCTCGGAACCAAATATACCAAGTCCATGAAGATGACTTATGTAGATAAAGATGGTGAGAGACAGACTCCAATCATGGGCTGCTATGGAATCGGTGTCGGAAGACTTGCTGCTGCTGTATGTGAAGCCCATCATGATGAGTATGGTCCAATCTGGCCAAAGGAAATTGCTCCATGGCAGGTCCACCTTTGCGCAGTAAGACCGGATAATGAAGAAGTAAAGGCTTTTGCTGATGATTTATATGAGAAAATGCAGAATGCCGGTATTGAAGTTATCTATGATGACCGTACCGTAAGTGCCGGCGTTATGTTTGCCGATGCAGACCTTCTTGGAATTCCACTTCGTGTTATCGTAAGTCCTAGAAATATGAAACAGGGAATCGTTGAAGTGACATCCCGTGATAAGACCTTAAAGGAACAGGTTCCGGTAGAAAACGTATTTGAAGAAATTCAGAAGTACTTATAAGAAGAGATTAAAAATAGCATATTGTGAATGATATGAGAAGAACTCCTGCCGGTTGGAAAACAATCAGCAGAAGTTCTTTTTATGCGAGTAGCGAGAAAAATCGCATGCCTGCATGCAGATTTGGCGAGCACTGTGATAACTCGAGAAACTCGCAAAGCGTGTTTCTCGTAGTTAGTGCGTCTGCTTATTAATATAGCTTGTCTTAAATTTTGAATACATAATCTTCTGGCTGCGGTACAGTCCGTAATAGCCGGAGAGCATATAGCTGAATGCAATCGCAAGAAGCAGGAATGGCATTGCAGCAAAGCCGAACATTTCAAAGCTGATCAGCAAAGAAGTAATCGGGCTGTTAGTGACACCACAGAAAATGGCGGCCATACCGATGGCGGCACATAAGGTTGGGGAGAAACCGGTCAACGTTCCAAAGAGACAGCCGAAGCTTGCACCGATAAAGAAAGTAGGAACAATTTCGCCACCTTTAAAACCGGCACCAAGGGTCAGGGCGGTAAAAGTGATTTTTAAAAGAAAAGCTTCCGGAGCCACTGTGCCGTCAAAACATTTGGAAATAATATTAACGCCGGTTCCATTGTAATCCTGATTACCTACCAGAAGGGTGAGGAGAATAATGATGCAGCCGCCTGCTGCAGCACGAAGGTAAGGATTTTTGATAAATTTACGGTAAATGGCTTCACTGTAATGTAAGGAAATACAGAACAGGATACTGACCAATGCACATAAAACGGCAAGAATCGTTACGGTAACTGCAGAAGAAATTCCAAATTCCGGAATGTCTAAAATGGCAAAGGACGGCGGCGCAATCTGAAAGTGTAATGCCAGACCATGTGCTACTAAAGCAGAGATAACGCATGGCACTAATGCAGAATAGTGCATGATGCCGACACTGACTACTTCCAGCGGAAAAATAGCGGCAGCCATCGGTGTTCCGAATAAGGCGGAAAAAGCAGCACTCATGCCGCACATAATCATAATATGTTTATCTTTTTCATCAAAACGGAAAAGTCTTCCGAGAGAATTTCCGATGCTTCCGCCAAGCTGAAGTGCTGCACCTTCCCGGCCGGCAGAACCACCAAAGAGGTGTGTGATTAAGGTGGAGATAAAAATAAGCGGAGCCATACGCAGTGGAATTTCATCCCCAGAATGGATGGCGGAAAGCACCAGGTTGGTTCCAGTATCCTTTTCATCATGGAGAAGATGATAGAGCAGTATAATCATGATTCCACCCAGCGGAAGAAAGAAGATGAGCCATGGATAAGCAGTTCTTGTATCGGTGACCCATGTCATGCCAAAGTAAAAGGCAATTCCCACCATACCGATGAGAAGACCGGACAGAATAGAAAAAATAATCCATTTTATGGCGGTACGCAGACGGCGCAGATTGTGTTTGATTTTATGTATCACAAGTTCTTTGGTAACTGGTTCATTCATGATGTAGTAACTCCTTTTTTATATAAAGTAAATATTATAAGCAGAAATTGTTTGTATTTTTTGAAAAATATATATTCTATAAGAAATAGTAGCATTCTGGAAATAAATTTACAAGATGAATGAAGAGATAAATGAAGAGAATTTTATTTGCAAAAAATAACCGGGGTGACTATAATAAGTGAAGGCTTTCTATAAAATCTGGAAATCACAGGCAATGGAGGAAGAAAGATGGAATCAGAAATCAGGATACGCCGGCAGATGATAGAGATTGGAAAAAGAATTTATCAGAGCGGAATGGTAGCTGCCAATGATGGTAATCTTTCTGTGCGTATATCAGAGAATGAAATTTTGTGTACGCCAACCGGAATATCCAAAGGATATATGACGGAAGAATGTTTATGTAAGATAAATCTGCAGGGAGAAGTCTTATCCTGTCAGGATGGGTTCCGCCCGTCTTCTGAAATGAAGATGCATTTGAAAGTATATGAAAAACGTCCGGATGTAAGAGCAGTTGTACATGCGCATCCGCCATATGCCACAACCTTTGCGATTGGCGGTCAGGCATTAAATCGTGCAATCATATCAGAATCCATTGTAAGTCTTGGCTGTGTGCCGGTAGCAGAATATGGTCTGCCGTCTACGCAGGAAATACCGGATGCCATTGCACCATATCTTGACTATTTTGATGCGTTGCTCTTAGCACATCATGGGGCACTGACTTATGGAAAGGACCTGACGGAAGCTTATTACCGGATGGAGTCGGTAGAATTATATGCAAGACTTCTTTACCAGAGTAAAATGATGGAAATGGACCGGGAGTTGGATGCAGATACGGTACACAAATTATGTCTGATGCGGGAAAAGGCAGGAATGAAGAATCCGGAAACAGTCTGTAGCAGTAAGAAATTATTATTTGAAAGCTGCCATGAGTGTATCCGCAGGAAAAATCTTTTGCCAGATGGATAGAAAAGAAAACGTTTGGCAGAAGGCAGCATTTTATAAGCAAGAAAAAGTTATTACAGAGAATAGCAGGAAACAGAAAAAGGAGATTAGAAGATGACAATAGAAGAAAGAGTAAAATTAGCAGAAGAAAAACACCACAGCGGATATAACTGTGCACAGGCAGTATTATGCAGTTACAGTGATAAGCTGGGTATTGATGAAGAAACTTTATTCCGTCTGTCGGAAGGATTTGGCGCAGGGATGGCAGATATGCAGGGAACCTGTGGTGCAGCAACCGGAATGTATATGATTGCAGGAGCACTGGGAAGCTCGGGAGCAATTGAAAAGGGCATGACCAAAGGCAGAACATATCAGACGGTAAAGGGACTGACAGCAGCATTTGATGAAAAAAACGGCTCTCATATCTGTAAAGAATTGAAAGGAATTGAAACCGGAAAGGTTTTGCGGAGCTGCGATGGCTGTATTGAAGATGCAGTCCGTATTGCAGAGCGCTTGTTTTCATAGAAAAAACACAATTTCATGGTAAAAGTGCACAAAAATGGAATGCCAAAATTATATAAGTGTACAAAATGTTAAAAACCCCATTGCTATTTTTGAGTAATGGGGTTATATTATATATATCCACTGAAAACGTTACCGAGAACGTAACCAACTAGGTTTCAGACAAGTCGGTATACAGATTGGGAAAGAGGTTTTCAGGAAGGATAGCATATTATATTTTAGGAGGATGTACTATGAAAAGAAAATTAGTATCTCTTATGTTAGTTGTATCTATGACAGCAGCTATGGTTGCTGGATGTGGAAGCGACGACAAGAAAACAGCTGACAATAATGCAGCAGGAACAGAGAAGACAGATGACAGCAAAGAAGCAGCAAGTGGTTCTGTTTACTACTTGAACTTCAAACCAGAACAGGATCAGCAGTGGCAGGATCTTGCAAAAGCTTATACAGATGAGACTGGTGTTCCAGTTGAAGTTGTTACAGCAGCATCTGGTACATATGAAGAGACTTTAAAGTCTGAGATAGCTAAATCTGATGCACCTACACTTTTCCAGGTAAACGGACCAGTTGGTCTTGCAGCATGGAAAGATTACTGCGCAGACTTATCAGGAACAGATGTTTATTCACATGTTAAGAGTGATGACTTTGTACTGAAAGATGGAGACGAAGTAAAAGGTATCGCATATGTACTTGAGACTTATGGTCTTATTTACAACAAAACCGTATTAAACGCATATTGCGGAATGGACGGAGCTAAAGTTTCTTCTATCGATGAAATCAACAGCTTCGCAAAATTAAAAGAAGTAGCAGATGATATTCAGTCAAGACTTGCAGAAGTAAGTGAAGCAGCTGGTCCTGAATATGACCTTAAGGGTGCATTTACTTCAGCTGGTATGGATTCATCCTCTGACTGGAGATTCAAAACCCATTTAGCAAACCTTCCAATCTACTATGAATACAAAGCAGATGGAATCGAATCTACAGATGCTATCAAAGGAACTTACCTTGATAACTACAAACAGATCTGGGATTTATACACAACAGATTCTACTTGCGAAGGCTCTATGTTAGCAAGCAAGACTGGTGATGATGCAACAGCTGAATTTGGCTTAGGCGAAGCTGTATTCTATCAGAATGGTACATGGGCATACAATGATATTATCAATGCTGGTGTATTAACAGATGATGACCTTGGAATGATGCCTATCTACATCGGAGTTGATGGAGAAGAGAATCAGGGACTTTGTACAGGATCTGAGAACTACTGGTGTATTAATGCTAATGCTTCTGAAGAAAACATCAAAGCAACAGAAGATTTCTTGAACTGGGTTATTACAAGTGACACAGGACGTGACGTTGTTGCTAACCAGATGGGCTTCACAACACCATTTGATACATTTGATGATGGATATCAGGCAAGCAATGCATTCATGGATGCAGTTAACCAGTCCATTGCAGATGGTAAGAATTCTGTAGCTTGGTGCTTTACAACAATGCCTTCTGAGGCTTGGAAAGATGGCGTAGGTTCTGCATTAACAGCTTATGCTGCTGGAACAGGTTCCTGGGATGATGTTGTAACTGCATTCGTTGATGGCTGGGCTTCTGAGTACGCAGCAGCAAACGAGTAAGACTTATCACATATAATCAGAACAATATGTGAAAAAAAGGGCGGGCGGATATCGCCTGCCCTTTATAAAAGGGAAAGGAAAAATATTATGAACAAATCAATTAAAAAATATTTTCCTCTTTTTGCACTTCCAACGTTAGTTGCATTTACAATTGGTTTTATAATTCCTTTTGCTATGGGTATCTATCTTTCTTTTTGTAAATTCACAACTGTTACGGATGCAAAGTTTGTAGGACTATCTAATTATACCAAAATCTTTGGAGATGAGACATTTGTTCACTCGTTATGGTATACAGCACTCTTTACAATTGTTTCCGTGCTTGCCATTAACTTTTTTGCATTCGTAATTGCGATGCTTTTAACAAAGGGTATTAGAGGAACAAATGCGTTCCGTACCATTTTCTTCATGCCGAACCTGATTGGTGGTATTGTATTAGGATATATCTGGCAGTTGATTTTCAATGGTATTCTCGCAAATTACAGCAGAACATTGGCATATAATGAAAAATATGGTTTCTGGGGTATGATTATCCTGATGTGCTGGCAGCAGATAGGTTATATGATGATTATCTATATCGCGGGTATCCAGAATATTCCTGGAGATTTGATTGAAGCTGCAGAAATCGATGGGGCAACTTCCTGGCAGGTACTTAAAAATGTAACCTTACCGATGGTAATGCCATCCATTACCGTATGTACATTTTTAACACTGACCAACGGATTTAAATTATTCGACCAGAACTTAGCATTGACAGCAGGTGAACCTGCAAAGAAATCACAGCTTTTAGCATTGAACATCTATGATACTTTCTATGGTAGAAACGGATGGGAAGGCGTTGGTCAGGCAAAAGCAGTTGTATTCTTTATCCTGGTAGCAATAATTGCACTTGGACAGAACTATCTGACCAGACGTAAGGAGGTGCAGCAGTAATGAGTAATGTAAGAAAAGCAAAACATGGCTGGATTTTTACCATTATATTTACTATTTTAAGTGTACTGTGGGTACTTCCGATTGTAATTGTATTTATGAACTCCTTTAAATTAAAGGCATATATTAACCGCTTCCCGTTCCAGTTAGGACCGTTTAAAATGACTGACGGATGGGACAGATTTGTTGCCGGAGTGCAGAAGGCATTTGTTGGATTAACCAACTATGCAGAAGGTATCCGCAAGATTAACTTCTTTAATGCGTTTGGAACATCATTATTTATCACAATATGTTCTGTTGCGGTAATTATTCTCTGCACATCTATGTGTGCATGGTATATCATCCGCGTGAATGATAAGTTTTCAAAAGGTTTATATTGCCTTTGCCTGTTTTCCATGATTGTACCTTTCCAGATGGTAATGTTTACATTATCCAAGCTGTCAAATATGTTACATCTTGGAAATCCGGTTGGAATCATTTTAGTATATCTTGGATTTGGAGCAGGACTTGCGGTATTCATGTTTACCGGCTTCGTAAAGAGCATTCCGCTTGAAATCGAAGAAGCGGCAATGATTGATGGATGCAGCCCGATTCAGACATATTTCCAGGTTGTATTCCCGATTTTAAAGCCTACTGCAATTACAGTTGCAATTCTTCAGGTAATGTGGATCTGGAATGACTACCTTCTTCCATATCTGGTACTCGATATCAGAAAATGGAAAACGATTCCGATTGCAATTCAGTATTTGAAAGGTGGATATGGCTCTATTGACTGGGGCGCAATGATGGCTATGCTGGTACTGGCAATTCTTCCAATTATCATTTTCTATGGAATCTGTCAGAAATATATTATCGAAGGCGTTGTTGCAGGAGCTGTAAAAGGTTAAGCATTTATATAATAAGTATTTCGCTATAGATATAGTGTAAAGGCAAGACAAAACATGACAATAAAAGATATTGCAAAAGAATCCGGGTATTCAGTAAGTACTGTGTCAAGGGTTCTGAATAACAGGGATGATGTGAGTCCGGAAGCAGAAAAGAAGATTCGGCGGATTGTTGCAGAACACAATTTTGTTCCAAATGGAAATGCGAAGCATTTGAAACAGATTGCGTCTAAAACCATCTGCGTACTGATAAAAGGTACGTCGAATATGGTTTTTTCAGGGATAGCAGAAGAAATCCAGACGATTGTAAATAAGACCAGTTATACATTGAATATGATATATCTGGATGAAGAAGAAAATGAAGTAGAACAGGCAATTATTCAGTGTCGTGAAAGAAAACCTCTGGGGATTTTATTCCTCGGAGGTAATCCTGCATTTTTTAGGGAAAAGTTTCATGAAGTAAAAGTTCCATCGGTATTAGTGTCTACTGCAGGAAAAGATCTTGGCTTTCCGAACCTGTCCAGTGTAGCAACAGATGATGTGGAAGCGGCAAAATGTGCCATGAATTATCTGGTGAATCAGGGACATGTTCATATTGGAGTAATTGGAGGAAATTTAAGTTCTTCTTATGTCAGTGAACAGCGTTATATCGGGTGCGAGAAATGTTTTGGTGAAAAGGGAAGAATATTTGATTACGATAAATATTTTGTGAAAGCAAGATTTGACTTTGGAAGTGCGTATCGGGCTACGGAAAAACTTTTGGAGAAGGCAAAGGATATGACTGCTATATTTGCGATGAGTGATGTCATGGCAATTGGAGCGATTCGTGCGATACGTGACAGAGGTCTTCTGGTACCGGATGATATTTCCGTTGTGGGGTTTGACGGAATACCAATGGCGGATTACTATAATCCAAAGCTGACCACTGTAAGACAGCGGTACCAGACGATGGCACAACGCAGTCTTGAAATACTATTTCGTACAATTGACTTGAAAACCAAGGCAGTACATGAAATAATACCTTTTGAACTTGCACTGGGGGAAAGTGTTCGTGAGATAGGAAAATAATCTAGTTTGCAGGAGGAATTTAATTATGAGAACAAGTGGGATATTAATGCATATATCTTCACTTCCGTCACCATACGGAATTGGTACAATGGGAAAGGAAGCCAGAAAATTTGTAGACTTTTTGGATAAATCAGGACAGACTTACTGGCAGATATTACCGATATGCCCAACCAGTTATGGAGATTCTCCATATCAGTCATTTTCAAGCTTTGCGGGGAACCCATATTTTATTGACTTAGATTATCTTTGTAAGGATAAGTTACTGACAAAAAAGGAATGTTTAAGCTATGAATGGGGAGAAAATCCGGAATTTGTAGAGTATGGAACACTTTATGAAAACCGTTTTCCTTTATTGAAAAAAGCATATCAGCGCTTTAAAAAAGCATTACCGGATGATTTTGCGGACTTTTGTGAGAAAAACAGTGACTGGTTAGAGGACTATGCACTGTTTATGGCATTGAAGGATGCAAATGGCGGGGTTGCATGGTTTGAATGGAAGAAAGATTTAAAACTCCGTAAACCATCAGCAATTGAAAATGCGAAAGAAGAATTTGCAGATGCTGTTGAATTCTGGAAAATGTTGCAGTATCTGTTCTTCAAACAGTGGACAGAGCTGAAAGCATATGCCAATGAAAAAGGTATTCAGATTATCGGTGATGTACCTATTTATGTTGCTGGTGACAGTGCAGATGTATGGGCAAATCCGGGACAGTTCTATTTAGATGAGAACCTGGATCCGATTGATGTATCCGGATGTCCTCCAGATGCATTCTCTGCTGATGGACAGTTATGGGGAAACCCGTTATTCCGTTGGGATGCTATGAAGAAGGATGGTTATACCTGGTGGACAAAACGTATCAAAGCAATGTCTGAATTGTATGATGTTGTTCGTATTGACCACTTCAGAGGTTTTGATTCATATTACGCAATTCCTGCAAAGGATAAGACAGCAAGAAATGGAGAGTGGAGAGAAGGTCCTGGTATGGACCTGTTCAATGCTCTGGAAAAGAAACTTGGCAGATTAAATATTATTGTAGAAGATTTGGGTTATTTAACACCGTCCGTAAAACAGTTGTTAAAGGATACCGGTTTCCCTGGAATGAAGTTAATCCAGTTTGCTTTCGACAGCAGAGAAGAGAGTGATTACCTTCCACATACATATCAAAAGAATTGTGTTGTTTATACTGGAACTCATGATAATGATACCATTATGGGATGGTTCAAGACGGCTCCAAAGGAAAGCGTTAAATATGCCAAAGAATATTTAAGATTAAACAAAGAAGAAGGATATAACTGGGGCACCATGAAAGCTGTATGGGGCTGTGTTGGTGATATGGCTATTGTTCCGATGCAGGATATTCTTGGAATTGGCAGTGAAGGACGTATGAATACACCATCTACACTTGGCATGAACTGGAAATGGCGTGCAGTAGATGGACAGATTACTTCGGCACTTGCAAAGAAAGTCTGCAAAAATATGGAAATCTACTGTAGAAAGAGAAAAACAAAAGAAGAGCTGGAAGCTTTAGAAACAGCAGAATAAAATGTATCATTTTATAGTAAACAATACCTCGGGAGGCGGCAGGTCCAAACGGGTCTGGGAGGAACTGCAGAATTACCTTCTGGAGCATGAAATAAGGTATAAAGCACATTTTACAGAGTATGAGGGTCATGCGAAGAAGCTTGCAGACCGTGTATGTGATATTGATAGAGAAAAAGTGTATCTTATTGTGGTCGGTGGTGATGGTACGTTAAATGAAGTACTGAACGGGATGCATGATTTTGAAAAAATCCGGTTTGGATACATACCGACCGGCTCCGGGAATGATTTCGCAAGAGGTATGAAAATCAATGGAACACCTACAGAAAATTTAGAGCGGATACTTCAGGCGGAAGAGACAACGCCGATTGACTTAGGCTGTGTCAGCTGGGTGGAAGAAGGACAGAAGGAACAGAAGATTTTTGCAATTAGTTCCGGTCTTGGACTGGATGCGGATGTATGTAAACAGGCACTGCATTCCGGATTAAAGAAAGCATTAAATAGACTGGGACTTGGTTCATTAACCTACGTCTGTCTTACGATAAAATCCCTGTTTACCATGCCGACAGCAGAGGCGAAGATAGTATTTGATGATGAAGTGGAAGAGCCGATTTCCCGGATGATTTTTATTGCTGGAATGAATCAGTATTGTGAAGGCGGTGGAGTGCCGATGGCTCCGGAGGCCGTGGCTACGGACGGAGAATTTTCAGTCTGCTGTGGCTATGGAGTGGCAAGGTGGCGCACCTTTTTCCTGCTGCCATTTCTGGTAAAGGGAAAACATACAGGATTTAAGTGCTTTGATATCCATAACTGCAGAAAATTCAGCGTGGATTTGGAAAAACCAATGGTATTGCATGCTGACGGAGAATATTGCGGGGATGTGACACACGCAGAGTTTAGATGTCTTTCAGGAAAACTGAATATTTTGTTATAATGGTGACTTCCTCCTGCATATACATATAACAGTATAGGCAGGAGGAATTTATATGGAAAATTTTAATACAGGCACTTATGATATGTATAAAGATATCAGTGCAAGGACAAATGGGGAAATTTACATAGGTGTGATTGGAGCTGTGCGGACCGGAAAGTCATCTTTTATCAAACGTTTCATGGAGCTGATGGTACTTCCGTTTATGGAGGATGAAAACAGCCGCCAGCGTGCGGTGGATGAAATGCCACAGGCGGCCCAGGGAAAAACCATTATGACAACAGAGCCGAAGTTTATTCCAAAAGATGCTGCAAAAATCCGGCTGGGCGAAGATACCGAAGTAAAAGTGAGGCTGATTGACTGTGTGGGTTACATGGTAGAGGGTGCCACCGGACATCTGGAAAATGGCGTGGAGCGAATGGTAAAGACGCCTTGGTTTGAAGAGGAAATTCCTTTTACAAAGGCGGCGGAGGTCGGGACCAGAAAGGTTATTAATGACCATGCAACCATTGGAATTGTAGTAACTGCAGATGGCAGTTTCACAGATATCCCGAGGGAGAATTATGTGAAAGGTGAGGAAGAAACCATAAAAGAGCTGCAGAGAATCGGAAAACCCTTTGTTATGGTACTGAATTCCGTAAAACCATACAGCGAGGAAACGGCACAACTGGCAAAAGAATTAGAAGAAAAATATGAAGTCAGTGTATTTCCACTGAATTGTGAGCAGCTTCGAAAAGAAGATGTCTATGCAGTGCTGAAGGGTATCCTCTATGAATTCCCGGTTGTGAAGATGAATTTCTTTCTTCCAAAATGGGTAGAAATGTTGGAAATGAGTCATCCAATCAAAGAAAATGTGGTTGCAAATGCTGGAAAAATATTGTCGGAAGTAACACTGATAAAAGATTTGATGGATTACAAGATGGCTCCGGAGGGAGATTACATTTCCAATATGATGATGCAGGCGGTGAATCTGGAAAATGGCACAGCAGATATCCGGCTGGATATTGCAGATCAGTATTATTATGAAAATATCAGTGAACTGACCGGAACAGAAGTGACCGGGGAATACCAGCTTATTTCCATGATAAAGGAGCTTTCTGAGAAACGTAAGGAATATGAGAAAGTAGCGGATGCGGTACAATCGGTAGAAATGAAAGGATATGGAGTGGTGAGTCCGAAGCTTTCAGATATTAAAATGGATGATCCGGTGCTGATTAAACATGGTAATAAATTCGGCGTAAAAATTAAGGCAGTAGCACCGTCTGTTCATATGATCCGGGCAAATATTGAAACGGAGATTGCACCGATTGTAGGAAGTGAAGAGCAGGCAAACGACCTGATTCATTATATCAAAGAGGGACAGAGCACAGAAGATGGAGTCTGGGGAACCAGCATTTTTGGAAAATCCATTGGAGAACTGATGGAAGACGGTATCCGCAGCAAAATCAGCATGATGGATGATGAAAGCCAGATGAAGCTGCAGGATACCATGCAGAAAGTTGTAAATGATAATAATGGCGGATTAGTCTGTATTATTATTTAAGGATGTAAGCCGGTAATCCCGGGGCGATATTCCTTTCAGCTTGTGGAACGTCTTGGAAAAATGCAGCCCATTGTCAAAGCCTACGGAATTAGCTACAGCAGTAATGGATAGGCTGGAGTGTTCTAAGAGATAGCATGCCTGTTTTAAACGAAACTGGGTCAGATAATTTTTCGGCGACTGACCCAGTATGGTTTCAAAGGAGCGGTACAGATGGCTCCGGCTTACGCCTACATAATCAGCAATATCTTCTACGCGGATCGGGTAGGAATAGTTGGCGGAAATATAGGCAATTCCTTTCTGGACATAGTTGCTGGAACTGTTATACTGTTCATTATTGCTGGCATGTTTCATAAAAAGAGCCAGCGTCTGATAGAGTCGTCCGGTCATTTCTACAGAATCCATGAAATCATTTCCGCGGGCTTCATAGATACCGAGAAGGTGTTCCCGGATGGATTCGGAAAGCGGCGTCTGGTGAATCAGTGGAAAGTCTCTGGAAAAATCTGTGGCATTCAAAATAATGGCAGCGTCACTGCCATTAAAGCCTACCCAGGCATATTCCCACGGGTCTTTTTCGTCTGCATAATAGGTGATTTCGGTCTGAGGGTAGACAAGGAAGGTATCTCCGGTGGAAAGGGCATAAACTTTACCACCAACAGAATAATATCCTTTGCCGGATAGAATGTGATGAATCAGATAATGGTCCCGGATTCCCGGTCCCCACTGGTAAAGTGGTTCACATTTCTGGAAACCGACATTATAAACGGAAAGGGAAACCAGTTCTTTTTTATTTACTTTATAAGAATTCTTATATTTGGGGTCCATCGTATGCCTCCCTTCTGGAATTTGCAGATAGAATATAGATATATTATAGAGGCTGTCCTTTGCAGATGCAACAAAAATACATATTGTTTATACAATAGATACTGTTCAAATACAGGAATATAAGGTATACTCTTATTTGTAAGGAACACGAAAATACATATTTTAGTACAAAGGAGTGGAGAATATGTCTATTTTAGTTACAGGTGGAGCAGGTTATATCGGAAGTCATACCTGCGTGGAATTACAGCAGGCAGGCTATGACGTAGTAGTGCTGGATAATTTATCCAATGCCAGCGAAAAATCATTGGAGCGTGTAAAAGCGCTTACTGGAAAAGAAGTTACATTTTACCGTGGAGATATATTAGACCGTGATATCTTAAATGAAATCATGGAAAAAGAGAAGATTGACTGCTGCATTCATTTCGCAGGATTAAAAGCAGTTGGAGAATCTGTGGTAAAGCCATGGGAATATTATAATAACAACATTGCAGGAACATTGACATTAGTAGATGTGATGCGCCAGCACGGCTGCAAGAATATTATCTTTTCTTCCTCCGCGACCGTATATGGTGATCCGGCACAGATTCCAATCACAGAGGAATGCCCGAAAGGACAGTGTACCAATCCATATGGCTGGACGAAATCCATGTTAGAGCAGATTCTTATGGATATGCAGAAAGCTGATCCGGAATGGAATGTTATCTTATTAAGATATTTTAACCCAATCGGAGCACATCAGAGCGGAACTATGGGAGAAAATCCGAATGGAATTCCGAACAATCTGATGCCATATATTACCCAGGTGGCAGTTGGAAAGTTAAAAGAACTTGGCGTATTTGGAAATGATTATGACACACCGGACGGAACCGGAGTAAGAGACTACATTCATGTAGTAGACCTGGCAAAGGGACATGTAAAGGCATTAAAGAAGATTGAGGAAAATGCAGGCTTAAGTATTTACAATCTTGGTACCGGACATGGTTATAGTGTACTTGATATTGTAAAGAATTTTGAAGAAGCAACAGGCGTAAAGATTCCTTATTCCATTAAGCCACGTCGTGCTGGCGACATTGCGACCTGTTATTGCGACCCTTCAAAGGCAGAGCGGGAGCTTGGCTGGAAAGCAGAGTTTGGCATTCGTGAAATGTGTGCCGATTCTTGGAGATGGCAGAAGAATAATCCGAATGGATATGAGGACTAGAAAGAAGCTGAAGAAAAAAATTGCAAAAAAATTAAAAAAAGTGCTTGCAATTTAGAGGGCGTCGTGTTATAGTATCACTTGTCCGGTTCATTGGTCAAGCGGTTAAGACGCCGCCCTCTCACGGCGGAAACAGGGGTTCGATTCCCCTATGAACTGCTCACTATTAATAATTTAATAGCCCAACCCATAGAAGATGCTGAAAGCCAGATAATGGTTTTACAGCATTTTTTATTTACGCGAGTTTCTCAGTTATCGCAGTGCTTGCATGCTTATTTGGCAAGCACTGCGATAACTCGAGAAACTCGCAAAGTTTGTATCTCGTAGTTGTTCTAAAAAGCCTTAAAAATACATTGCTAAAAGTGCGAGGTATACACATTTACATTTACTTCCGTTTTATGATTATGGTTCCGTAGATGAAACAAAGCTGGATACACCGCAGTTTAACTGGGGATATGATCCGGTCAACTACAACGTACCGGAAGGCTCTTATTCCACGGATCCATATCATGGAGAAGTCCGGGTGAAAGAAGCTAAAGAAATGGTAAAGACATTACATGATAACGATATCAGTGTCGTTATGGACGTGGTTTACAATCATGTATACAATGCAGGAGAATTCTGTTTTAACGTAATTGTGCCGGAGTATTTCTCAAGAGTAAATGATAATGGGACTTATTCTAATGGTTCCGGCTGTGGAAATGACACAGCATCCGAGCGTTCCATGGTGAAGAAATATATTGTGGACTCTGTGAAATACTGGGCAGATGAATATCATATTGATGGCTTCCGTTTTGACCTGGTAGGACTTTTGGATACGGAAACCATGAACGAGGTAATCGGGGAAGTGCACAAAGACCACCCGGATGTTATCTTCTACGGAGAAGGATGGTCGATGCAGACAAACCTTACCAAAGAAGGATATTCCATGACAACACAGACCAATTCCACAGAAGTACCGGAAATGGCTTTTTTCAGTGATACTTTAAGAGATTTGTTAAAAGGAAATACATTTTCAACGACAGAAAAAGGTTTTGTATCCGGAGCAAATGGCAAAGAGAAGACCTTACAGAAATGCTTTATGGGATTATCACCGGAATGGTGTACTACACCTTCCCAGTCCATTAACTACGCATCCTGTCACGATAATCTTTCCCTGATGGATCGTATTATCCGTTCTACTCCGGAAGCTTCCGTGGAGGAGCGAATCCGCATGAACAATCTTGCAGCAGCCATTTATATGACGGCAGAGGGTGTTCCGTTTATGCAGGCAGGAGAAGAATTCTTAAGAAGCAAAGTGAAAGCAGATGGTGGTCTAGATGAAAACAGCTATGCCTCACCAGATTCAGTAAACAGCTTAAAATGGAGTAATCTGGAAGATGAACAGTATCAGAATGTTTTCCAGTATTATAAAGGACTGATTGCATTCCGTAAGGCACATCCGGTGCTTCGCCTTGACAATGCAGAGGATGTAAAAGCACATGTGACTCCGGTAGAAGATTTAGATGATAATGTAGTAGCGTTTGCAATTACCGGTGATGTTGACGGAGAGACAGCAGATGGAATGTATGTGATCTTCAATGCCAATAATGAGAAAAAAGAAGTAACTCTTCCGGAAGGAAACTGGAATGTATGCATTAATGATACCTTAGCAGGAACAGATACGATTGAAACAATTTCTGGAACAGCAGAAGTAGCACCGGTTTCTGCATTGATTTTAGTAAAAGGTGATGGAAACGGCAGCACAGCAGTAGCATCTGCAGGAACATTCCCGGCATGGATGGCATATGTATTTACAATTCTGGTTGCCGTAGTGATTGGAGCATGTTCTGTCTGGTCACAGAAAAAGGCAGGAAAAGCCGGCAGAAAGTAGATAATTTGGAAATAAAATCTTGCAATTTAAGAAAATAGTGCTATAATAATACAGTACATGATGATTTAGGCTTTGAGAGTGGGCGTTGCGTCCACTCTCAATTCATGTTTAGAACAAAATTTAGACAGATGGAAAGGTGGTTACATGTCCAGAAAAGAAATTTATGAACAGAAGACAGAAAGCTTCATTCAGCCAATCGTTGATAAGTATCATTTTGAACTGGTAGATGTGGAATATGTCAAGGAAGGTTCCGACTGGTATTTACGGGCTTACATTGATAAGGAAGGCGGAATTACCGTCAATGACTGTGAGATGGTAGCACGGGAAATGAATGAGATTCTGGATCGGGAAGATTATGTGGAAGACTCTTACATTTTTGAAGTGAGTTCGCCGGGACTTGGCAGACCGTTGAAGAAAGAAAAGGACTATGTCCGTTCTATGGGAAAAGAAGTGGAGATACGTCTGTATCGTGCCATAGACCATGAAAAGGAATTTTGTGGAGTCTTAAGTGCATATGATGAGAATACCGTAACAATTGAAGACGAATCTTATGGACAGAAGGTATTTGATAAGAAGGATATTGCATTAATCCGTCTTGCCATCGATTTTTAATCATTAACATAGCATACAACTTAGAAAATAAGTATATAGGAGGATAAAGAAATGAATAACGAGTTGTTGGAAGCATTGACAATACTGGAACAGGAAAAAAATATCAGCAAAGAGACTTTACTTGAGGCAATTGAGAATTCTCTGCTGACTGCATGCAAAAACCATTTTGGAAAGGCAGATAATATTAAAGTAAATATTGACCCGGAAACATGCGAGTTCCATGTGCTTGCTGAGAAGACCGTAGTGGAAAAAGTAGAAGATGATGTAACAGAAATCAGTCTTGCAAATGCGCGCATGATTGATTCTGAGTACAATCTTGGTGATGTGGTAAATGTAGAAGTTAAATCCAAAGAATTTGGACGTATTGCAACACAGAATGCAAAGAATGTAATTTTACAGAAGATTCGTGAGGAAGAAAGAAAAGCAATTTACAGCGAATATTACAGCATGGAAAAAGACGTTGTAACCGGAATTGTACAGAGATATGTTGGAAAAAATATTTCCATTAATCTTGGTAAAGCAGATGCCATTCTTACTGAAAATGAGCAGGTAAAGGGAGAGGTATTCAAACCGACCGAACGTATCAAGGTATATATCCTGGAAGTAAAATCTACACCAAAGGGACCAAAGATTATGGTTTCAAGAACCCATCCGGAATTAGTAAAACGTCTGTTTGAATCAGAAGTTACTGAAGTAAAAGATGGTATTGTAGAAATTAAGAGTATTGCCCGTGAAGCAGGAAGCAGAACCAAGATTGCTGTTTACTCCAATGACCCTGATGTGGATCCGGTAGGAGCTTGTGTAGGTATGAACGGAGCCAGGGTAAATGCTATCGTAAGTGAATTACGCGGTGAGAAAATTGATATCATTAACTGGAATGAGAATCCTGCTATGTTAATCGAGAACGCATTAAGCCCAGCAAAAGTTATTTCCGTAATCGCAGATGGCGAAGAGAAGAGCGCAAAGGTTGTTGTTCCGGATTATCAGTTGTCACTTGCTATCGGTAAAGAAGGACAGAATGCAAGACTTGCTGCAAGACTGACCGGATTCAAGATTGATATCAAGAGTGAGACACAGGCAAGAGAGTCCGGTGAATTTATGGATTATGAAAATGATTACGAGGACTATGATGAGGAGTATGAAGAAGGTTATGAAGAAGAAAACACAGGAGATGGTGAGTTCATAGATGGCAACGAATAAGAAGATTCCTATGCGGAAATGTGTAGGATGCCAGGAAATGAAAAGCAAGAAAGAATTGATTCGGATTATTCATACGCCGGAAGATGAACTTGTAGTGGACTCCACTGGAAGGAAGAATGGAAGAGGCGCATATATCTGTCCGAATATGGATTGCTTTTTGGCAGCAAAAAAGACAAAGGGCTTGGAAAGATCTTTGAAAATGGCGATTCCGGAAGAAATATATGAGGAGTTGCAAAAGGAGATGCAGAATATTGAAACAAGATAAGGTGTTATCCATGCTTGGACTTTCTGCCAAGGCAGGAAATGTTGCAAGCGGAGAATTTTCAACAGAGAAAGCGGTAAAAGAAGGAAAGGCTCATCTGGTCATTGTCGCAGGAGATGCTTCAGATAATACGAAGAAACATTTCCGTGATATGTGCAGCTTTTATGAAGTGCCATTTTATGCTTATGCTGATAAGGAGAGTCTCGGACATCATATTGGAAAAGAATTTCGGGCATCATTGGCAGTTACCAACGAAGGTCTTGCCAAAGCCGTCATAAAGCAATTGAAACTGTTAACAACTGAATAACGGAGGTAGTTATATATGTCAAAACTCAGAGTATATGAACTCGCAAAAGAATTAAATATAAAGCCGCAGGATGTTTTGGATTCCTTACAAGGAACCCAGTATGAAGTAAAGACATCCAGCAATAGTATAGATGAAGATGCACAGAAGCTGGTGCGTTCTAAAGTAAACGGAGCAGCAAAACCAGCAGCAGAGAAAAAGCCGGCAGCAGAGACAAAGCCGGCAGGTGAAGCAAAAGCTGCAACAGAAGCAAAGCCAGCAGGTGAAACAAAAGCTGCAGGCGAGGCAAAATCAACAGAGGCACCGGCTCGACCGAAGAAAAAAGCAAGTATTTCTGCTGTATTTAACCCACAGAACAGCAAGACCAATCCGGGAAGCAGACGTCAGGCTTATCACACCAATGCCAAGACAGGAGAAGCAAGAAGACCGGCACCGGCTGCAAGACCAGCTCAGCCTGCAAAACCGGCAGCACCAAAGCCTGCTGAGGTAAAAGCTGCAGAAGTTAAGCCGGCAGAGGTAAAAGCAACAGAAGTTAAGGCTGCAGAAGTAAAACCAGCAGAAACGAAAACTGCAGAAGTAAAGACTACGGAAACAAAAACTGTTCAGGAGAAACCGGTAGTGAAAACAGAAGAGAAGAAGACGGAGACAAGAAACTTTAACAATAACCGTCAACAGGGAGACAGACCGTATAATAACAACCGCCCGCAGGGAGACAGACCGTATAATAACAACCGCCCACAGGGAGACAGACCGTATAATAACCGTCAGCAGGGAGACAGACCGTACAATAACAACCGCCCGCAGGGGGACAGACCATATAATAACCGTCAGCAGGGAGACAGACCATATAATAACAACCGCCCGCAGGGAGACAGACCGTACAATAACAACCGCCCGCAGGGAGACAGACCGTACAACAATAACCGCCCACAGGGAGACAGACCATACAATAATAACCGTTCACAAGGCGACAGAAATGGAAGAGGCGGAAGAAATGGTGGAAGATTCGATCAGGAATTAAACCGTTTCAATAAAGAAGCTATCCAGGCAGGACCGGATGATTTAAGAAAAGAAAGCCGTGAAAACCGTGACCGTGACAATACCCGTAAGAAACAGGTGCAGGAGCACGATAAGTTAGGAAGCAAGAAACAGGAAAGATATGTAAATCTTGAGAAAAACGGCGGTAAGAAGAAACGTCCTGCACAGCCGAAACCAAAGGAAGAAGATACCATCCGCAGCGTATCCCTGCCGGAGCGTATGACGATTAAGGAACTGGCAGATAAGATGAAGGTTCAGGCTTCTGAAATCATCAAGAAGCTCTTTATGAAGGGACAGATGGTTACCGTAAACCAGGAAATCGACTATGACAGTGCAGAAGAAATTGCACTGGAATTTAACTGTATTGCAGAGCCGGAAGAAAAGGTAGACGTAATTGCAGAGCTCTTAAAAGAGGATGAAGAAAGAGAAGAAGATTTAGTTCCAAGACCACCTGTTGTCTGTGTAATGGGTCACGTTGACCATGGTAAAACATCCCTTCTGGATGCAATCCGTAATACACATGTAACAGACCGTGAGGCTGGTGGTATCACACAGCATATCGGAGCCTATGTGGTAAGTATCAATGGACAGAAGATTACCTTCTTAGATACACCGGGACATGAAGCATTTACCGCAATGCGTCTGCGTGGAGCAAAATCTACCGACATCGCAATTCTTGTAGTTGCAGCAGATGATGGTGTCATGCCGCAGACTGTAGAAGCAATTAACCATGCTAAAGCAGCCGGAATTGAAATCGTAGTAGCAATCAATAAGATTGATAAGCCAAATGCCAATATCGACCGAGTAAAACAGGAGTTATCCGAATACGAACTGATTCCGGAAGACTGGGGTGGAAGCACCATTTTTGTACCGGTATCTGCTCATACCCACGAAGGTATTGACCAGTTATTGGAAATGTTATTATTAACAGCAGAAGTCAGCGAGTTAAAGGCAAATCCAAAACGTAAAGCCCGTGGTGTTATCATTGAGGCACAGCTGGATAAAGGAAGAGGAGCTGTAGCAACTGTTTTAGTACAGAAGGGAACCCTTACAGTTGGTGAGCCGATTGCCTGTGGTAGTGCATATGGTAAAGTACGTGCCATGATTGACGATAAGGGAAGAAGAGTAAAAGAAGCCGGACCATCCATGCCGGTAGAGATTTTAGGACTTTCCAGTGTACCGGATGCAGGAGAAACATTCGTAGCATGTGACAGTGAAAAAGATGCAAGAAACTTTGCAGAGACATATATTTCCGAAGGAAAGGCAAAACTGTTAGAGGAGACCCGTTCCAGAATGTCTTTAGATGACCTGTTCTCACAGATTCAGTCCGGAGATGTAAAAGAGCTGGATATCATCGTTAAAGCAGACGTCCAGGGTTCTGTAGAAGCCGTAAAACAGAGTCTTGTAAAACTTTCCAACGACGAAGTTGTGGTTAAGATTATCCATGGTGGTGTTGGTGCAATCAACGAATCTGATGTTACTTTAGCATCTGCATCTAACGCAATCATCATTGGATTTAACGTAAGACCGGACCCTACAGCAAAGGTTACTGCTGAAAATGAAGGTGTAGATATCCGTCTTTATAAAGTTATCTATAACGCAATTGAAGACGTAGAAGCTGCTATGAAGGGAATGTTAGATCCTGTATACGAAGAAAAAGTAATCGGCCATGCAGAAGTCCGTCAGATTTTCAAAGCATCCGGTGTTGGTAACATTGCAGGTTCTTATGTATTGGATGGTAACTTCGAGCGTGGATGTAAAGTCCGTATTACCCGTGAGGGAACACAGATATTTGAAGGAAATCTTGCTTCCCTGAAACGTTTCAAGGACGATGTGAAGGAAGTAAAAGCCGGATATGAGTGTGGTCTTGTATTCGAAGGATTTAATGATATTGCAGAACTGGATCAGGTAGAGGCATATAAGATGGTAGAGGTTGCCAGATAATCTGATAGAAGGACAGGAAAATTATGCAAAAAAATAGTATGAAAAATATGCGGATAAATGGAGAAGTTCAAAGAGAACTCTCCAACATTATCCGGAGTGAAGTAAAAGACCCGCGTATTGCGCCGATGACCAGTGTGGTCGCCGTAGAAGTGGCACCGGATTTAAAAACCTGTAAGGCGTATATCAGTGTATTCGGAGACGAAGAAGCTCAGAATAATACAATCAAAGGTCTTAATAGTGCAGAAGGGTATATTCGTCATGCCCTAGCAAAAAGTATCAATTTAAGAAATACTCCGGAGATTCGGTTTATCCTGGATCAGTCCATTGAGTATGGTGTAAACATGTCAAAGAAAATTGATGAGGTGATTGGACAGGAAGAGTCCTAAGCCTCATCCGAAGAGAAAGAGAGCAGGTGTTGCCAATGAAATTAGAGGAACAGCTTTATGATGTGAAGCGTGTAGCAATAGCCGGTCATGTAAAACCTGACGGAGACTGTGTAGGTTCCACGTTAGCAGTATATAACTATATCAGAAAATATCATCCGGAAATGGAAGTGGAACTCCATCTGGAACCAATTCCAAACATTTTCAAATTCCTTGCAAATGCAGATAAAATCGACAGCTCTTATATAGAAAAAGAGCCATACGATTTATTTATTGCATTGGACTGCGGCGATGAGAAACGACTGGGAAATGCAGTGAAATATTTTCATGCAGCAAAACGCACCTTCTGTGTTGACCATCATATCAGCAATCAGAACTTTGCAGATGCAAACTACATTTTCCCGGAGGCAAGTTCAACCTGTGAGCTTGTATATGAACTCATAGATGAAGAGAAGATTACAAAGGAAATTGCAGAATGTATTTATGTGGGAATTGTGCATGATACGGGTGTGTTCCAGTATTCCTGTACTTCCGCAAAGACCATGAACATTGCCGGCAGGCTGATGGAAATGGGAATTGATTTCAGCCGTATCGTGGATAAGACTTATTATGAGAAAACTTACGAGCAGAACCGGATTTTGGGTCAGGCATTGGTGGACAGCCAGCTCTTTTTAGATGGAAAATGCATTGCATCTATCGTAACCAAAGAAGAAATGGAAAAATACCAGGTTCTTCCGAAACATTTAGAAGGAATCGTACAGCAGCTTCGTGCTACCAAAGATGTGGAAGCTGCAATCTTTCTTTACGAAAATGAGGATGGAAGCTTTAAAGCAAGCATGCGTTCCAGTGGTAAGGTAGATGTGGCAGTTATTATGATGTCCTATGGTGGAGGCGGCCATATACGGGCAGCCGGAGCAACCATAGAAGGCAATGCTAAAGAGATTCTTGAGGGAATCGTAAAGGACGTTGAAAAACAGCTTTTGAAATAGACAGGATAACGTATGGACGGAATTATTAATGTGAGAAAAGAAAAAGGATTTACGTCCTTTGACGTAGTTGCAAAGCTGCGTGGAATTTTAAAAATGAAAAAGATTGGACATACAGGTACGCTTGATCCGGATGCGGAGGGCGTACTTCCTGTATGTATAGGAAAAGCAACCAGAGTCTGTGACCTTTTAACTGATAAGGACAAGGTATACGAGGCAGTCATGCTTTTGGGAAAAGAAACGGATACCCAGGATATGACAGGAACCATATTAAAGGAATCCGAGGTAAATCTTTCCATAGAAGAAGTAAAGCAGTGTATTGAAAGCTTTGTGGGAGAATATGCACAGATTCCGCCGATGTATTCTGCACTGAAGGTCAATGGAAAGAAATTATGTGACTTAGCAAGAGAAGGTGTGGAAGTAGAACGCAAGGCAAGGAAGGTTCAGATATTAGATATTGCAATTTTATCAATCGACTTGCCGCGAGTGACCATGCGGGTGCACTGTTCCAAAGGAACTTATATCCGGACATTGTGCCATGACATCGGAGAAAAATTAGGTTGTGGAGCCTGTATGGAGTACCTGGTACGGACAAGAGTTTCAGATTTTCAAATAGAAGATGCAAAAACACTGCAGGAAATTGAGACAATAATGAAAAGTGGTAAGATAGAAGAGATTTTATATCCCATTGATACCGTATTTAAAAATCTGCCACAGATTCACAGCCGCAAAGATAGTACTGCACTTTTATATAATGGAAATAAGCTGCCGCTGCCCGTGATAGCAGAGGCAGAGACGATAGAGCATACGCTTGCTTCTTTTTATAAAGAAGATGACTGCAAAAAAGTCAGAGTGTATGACAATGCAAATCATTTTGTTGGAATATATGAATACCGTACAGCGGACAGGCTGTTTAAGCCGGTAAAACTTTTCTTTACACAGCAATGAGAAGGAAAAAGACATTTAAGCAGGTATAAAAAATGAAGTATATACATGGAACAACAGAATTTCATATTGAAGAAGAATGCGTGCTTTCCCTTGGCAAATTTGACGGTCTGCACAGAGGACATGAGACTTTATTAGAACATATGATGGAGCAGAAGAATAAAGGCTGTGCAACGGTACTGTTTACCTTTGCCATTCCGCCGAGACCGGGCAGGATAAATGAAGTCCAGAAGGTGCTTACGACGAATGAAGAGAAGGTTGCAATCTGTGAAGAGCAGGGCATTGATTATCTGATTGAATATCCTTTTACCAAAGAAGTCATGACCATGGAACCGGAAGCATTTATTGAAATGCTGGCTTCTTCCATGAAAATCCGTGGCATTGTGGTTGGAACAGATTTTCATTTCGGACATAACCGCCGCGGAGATTACCATCTGCTGGAAATATATGCGAAGAAGCTGCATTATGAACTTAAGGTAATAGATAAGGTTCAGTATGAGAATCGGGATATCAGCAGTACCTTTATCCGGGAAGAAGTAGAAAAGGGCAATATGGAAAAAGTAAAATACCTTCTTGGTTATGATTATTTTGTGGAAGGTGTTGTAATACATGGCAGAGAAATGGGCGCGAAGGTACTTGGAATCCCGACCATAAATATCATACCGCCGGAAAACAAACTGCTTCCGCCGTTTGGCGTCTATGTTTGTGATGTTGTAGTAGGGGATAAGACGTATCATGGAATCGCAGATGTTGGATGTAAGCCGACTATCGAAGGGGTTAATCCGGTGGCAGTGGAAACCAATATTTTTGATTTTAATGAGAATCTCTATGGAAAGAAAGTGCGTGTCTGCTTCCGGAGCAGAGAGCGCAGCGAGATGAAGTTTGAATCCTTAGAGGCTTTAAAGCAACAGCTCGAACAGGATATTGCCTATGGCAGATTTTATGTACAGCAGCATTAAATATATGAATTTCGTAAAATTTCGAACAATTGTTACATAATTGTTACATATTTATGTTGACATTATGAAATCACGTTGCTATAATCTTAAAATATGGAGAAGCATATTGATTCGAACAGATGCGGAAATGCAGGGTGCATTTTGCATCGTTGCAATGTCAGGAGGCATATTTTTATGAAGAACAATAGAAAGTGGAAGACAACAGCATTTATTCTTACCTGTGGACTTACAGTGGCGCTTGAGGGTGGCGCAGTTGCACAGACATCAGCAGGTTCCGGCTTAAATGCAGGAATATTTGCTACAATGGATTCCTATTATAATACAGATATTGTTGTTTCAGCAACCAATACTGTTACAACGATGGAAGGACAGTCTGAGGATGCGGCAGCAACCGATACAACGGTACCTGCAGATACAGCAGCAACCGATACAGCGGTACCTGCAGATACAACAATCTGTGGATATACCAATCTTGGTATTGCACAGGTTGACAGCAGTTTAAATGTAAGGGAACAGCCGGATACCAATTCTGATATCGTAGGAAAGATGCAGAACGATGCCGGATGTGAAATATTAGAGGACGATGGCGAGTGGCTTAAAATTGAATCTGGTCAGGTAACCGGATATGTAAAAGCAGAATATATCATTACCGGAGAGGCAGCTGTAGCAAAAGCCCAGGAAGTAATGAAGACCATTGCAACCGTTACAACACAGACTTTAAATGTACGTGCTGAGATGAATACCGATTGTACCAAACTGGCATTGATGCCGGAAGGAGAAGAATTAGAGGTTTTAAATCAGTATGATGGCTGGGTGGAAGTAGACTTAGATGGTGATGTAGGATATGCAAGCACCGACTATGTAGAGATTTCACAGCAGCTGCCAAAGGCACAGACCATGACAGAATTAAAATATGGTCAGGGTGTTTCAGATACAAGAGTATCACTGGTGGCTTATGCAACACAGTTTGTCGGTAATCCATATGTATGGGGCGGAACCAGCCTTACCAGAGGAGCGGACTGTTCCGGATTCGTATTATCCGTATATGCAAATTATGGCGTATATCTGCCACACTCATCCAGAGCACAGGCAGGATGCGGAACCAGAATCAGTGCATCCGAAGCACAGCCGGGAGATTTGTTCTTCTATGGTAGCGGTAAGGGTATCAACCATGTGGCAATCTATATTGGAAATGGTCAGATTGTTCATGCAAGTTCACCTTCTACCGGAATCAAGATTTCCAATGCATATTATCGTTCACCGGTATGTGTTGTCCGCGTATTAGGAAACTAGATAAGGAAACTAACAGAATTTTGTTTACAAATAATAAGTAGTATGTTATATTTGTTAAGTATGATTTAGCCGATATTCGGTAGATGGACACTCCGACCTTTTACTGATTATCAGGCGATAAGAAAATATAAGGAGGAAACGTAAATGTTATCAAAAGAAAGAAAAGAAGCAATCATCGCAGAATATGGTAAAACTGCTACAGACACAGGTTCACCAGAGGTACAGGTTGCACTTTTAACAGCCAGAATCAATGAGCTGAATGAGCACTTAAAAGTAAATCAGAAGGATCATCATTCCAGAAGAGGACTTTTAAAGATGGTTGGTCAGAGACGTCGTTTACTGGCTTACTTAAAGAAAGTTGATATTGAAAGATATCGTTCTTTAATCGAACGTTTAGGTTTAAGAAAGTAATTTCTTGTAAAAGGAAACCGTATAGAATAGAGCGGAGTTGTCCGCTCTATTTTTCGGTTGCTAGGCTTCCACAGGTTGCCGGATATCCGTAAGGAACTGCAAGTGCAGAGTCTTATGGATGACAATGTAAGAACGGCAGAAGGACGATTCCGAGACCACTGATTAGTGCAATTACAGATTGTGTTAATCAGTAGTTTCGGTCGATACACCTCCGGATGGCTGCAAACAGCACCATTTCGGAACTTCTGCCATAATAAGCAGGAATATCCTGTATACAAAAAAGGAGAAATGATATGTACCAGAGTTATTCAATGGAACTTGCCGGAAGAACTCTTACGGTTGATATTAACCGTGTGGGTAAACAGGCAAATGGATGTGCATTCATGCACTACGGTGATACCACTGTATTATCTACTGCAACAGCATCTGAAAAGCCAAGAGACGGAATAGACTTTTTCCCTCTTAGCGTAGAGTTCGAAGAGAAATCTTATGCAGTAGGAAAAATCCCTGGCGGATTTAATAAGAGAGAAGGAAAAGCATCTGAGAATGCAATCCTTACTTCCCGTGTAATTGACAGACCTATGCGTCCGTTATTCCCAAAGGATTATCGTAATGATGTAACATTAAACAACCTCGTTATGAGCGTTGACCCGGAATGCCGTCCGGAAATCGTAGCAATGCTTGGTTCTGCGATTGCAACCTGCATTTCGGACATCCCATTTGACGGACCATGTGCTATGACACAGGTCGGAATGAAAGATGGTGAATTTGTAATCAACCCATCCCAGGAAGTTTGGGACAATGGTGATTTACAGTTGACGGTTGCTTCTACCAGAGAGAAAGTAATCATGATTGAAGCCGGAGCAAATGAGATTCCGGAAGATAAAATGATTGAAGCAATTTACATGGCACACGACATCAACCAGACCATTAATGATTTCATTATGAAACTGGTAAACGAAGTTGGTAAACCAAAACATGAATATACAAGCTGTGCAGTTCCAGAGGAAATGTTTGCAGCTATGCGTGAGATTGTTACACCGGATGAGATGGAAGTAGCAGTATTCTCTGACGACAAACAGACCAGAGAAGAAAATATCCGTAAAGTAACAGAGAAAATGGAAGAGGCATTTGCAGATAACGAAGAGTGGCTTCCATTAGTTGGTGAGGCTGTATATCAGTATCAGAAGAAGACTGTTCGTAAGATGATTTTAAAAGACCACAAACGTCCGGATGGAAGAGCAATCAACCAGATTCGTCCGCTGGCATCTGAGGTTGATATTATTCCTAGAGTACATGGTTCTGCTATGTTTACCCGTGGACAGACTCAGATCTGTGATGTTGTAACATTAGCTCCATTATCTGAAGTTCAGAAAATCGATGGATTAGATGAGAATATTACAACCAAGAGATATATGCACCATTACAATTTCCCATCCTACTCTGTTGGAGAAACAAAACCTTCCAGAGGACCGGGACGTCGTGAAATCGGACATGGAGCACTGGCTGAGAAAGCATTGGTTCCGGTTCTTCCTTCTGAAGAAGAATTCCCATATGCAATCCGTGCCGTATCCGAGACCTTTGAATCTAATGGTTCTACCTCTATGGCATCTACCTGTGCATCCTGTATGGCACTTATGGCTGCAGGTGTTCCGATTAAGAAAATGGTTGCAGGTATTTCCTGTGGTCTGGTAACTGGTGAGACAGATGATGATTACATCGTATTAACCGATATTCAGGGACTTGAGGACTTCTTCGGAGATATGGACTTCAAGGTAACCGGTACACATGACGGTATTACTGCAATCCAGATGGATATTAAGATTCACGGATTAACAAGACCTATCGTAGAAGAAGCAATCAGAAGAACCAGGGAAGCAAGACTTTATATCATGGACGAAGTTATGTCCAAAGCAATTGCTGAACCAAGAAAAGAAGTTGGACAGTATGCTCCAAAGATTCTTCAGGTTCAGATTGACCCGGCTAAGATTGGTGATGTAGTAGGACAGAAGGGTAAGACAATCAACGAGATTATCGACCGCACTGGTGTTAAGATTGACATCAATGATGAAGGTGCAGTAAGCATCTGTGGTACCGATAAAGCAATGCTTGAGAAAGCTGCTGACATGATCCGTATCATTACAACTGATTTCGAAGAAGGTCAGATTTTCACTGGTAAAGTAGTAGGCATCAAAGAATTTGGTGCATTCATCGAATTTGCACCGGGCAAAGAGGGAATGGTTCACATTTCCAAGATTGCAAAAGAGAGGATCGAACATGTAGAAGATGTTCTGACTCTTGGTGATACAGTAACCTGTATCTGCATGGGCAAAGACAGAATGGGAAGAATCAGCTTCTCCATCAAGGATGTTCCTGCTCAGAACTAATTGCAGATTCGTGGCATGTGATTTTTCAATACTCACATAAATAAAATAAGGCGTATGCTTTTGCGGATGAAAATCCACAAGGGTATACGCCTTTTTACGTAAGTAGCGAAGAAAAAGTCTGGCAGAAAAAAAGAGCCGGGTTTGCTGAGTAAACTTCTTTTTCGGGTATCCGGAAAGCTCTGCCGGTGGTCAAAAATGCTGCACTGCATATATTATAAGAAAACATAAAATGGTGCAGTATGGAACGGGTCAGACAGATTACAAGGGTGAATGAAGCTCATAAACTAGGATATATTGGAAATAATGTCACTGTAGCCGTGATGGATACAGGAATTGGAACTCATATTGATTTTGGACAAAGAATCAGAGGATTTCGTGATTATGTAGGTGATAAGAAGATACTTTATGATGATAATGGTCATGGAACCCATGTTTCAGGAATTATTGCAGGTTCCGGTTTTGCTTCTCATGGACGTTACCGGGGGATGGCACCGGGAGCAGCGATATATGCGATAAAAGTATTAGACCGTATGGGAAAGGGAAATACCAGACTGGTGGTATCAGCATTAAAATGGCTGATTTCTAATTATGAGAAAATGAATATCAGAATCTTAAATATTTCCGTAGGAATGCTTGCTTCGGCCAGAAGGGAAGAACAAGAGGAATTGTTAGCAGCAATTGAAGCAGTCTGGGACGCAGGAATCGTAGTGGTTGCTGCTGCAGGAAATAACGGGCCAAAGGATAAGAGTATTACGATACCAGGGCTATGCCGGAAGATTATAACGGTAGGCAGCAGTGATGATGAGGAAGGAGAAGCAAAAAATCTGGGCCTGATGCGTGGGTATAGTGGGAGAGGTCCAACGGAAGCCTGCATTATGAAACCGGAAGTAGTGGCTCCTGGAACAGCGATTGTCAGCTGTAAGCGGATGGGAAATGGTTATGAGATGAAAAGTGGAACCTCTATGGCAACACCGGTGGTGGCGGGGGCGGTCGCGGTGCTTTTAAGCCGTTATCCAAATCTAAAACCGGCAGAAGTAAAACTGCGGCTTTATGAGACGAGTGTAGATACCGGAAAATCCAAGCATGCACAGGGCTGGGGGAGGCTGGATGTCATGCAGCTGATTCGATAAAATAAAAGAACATGGAAGAGATAAAAAGCAGAGAGAGACAGAGGGAAAGGAATACGCCGGACATTTGATTTCTGGGAGAAAATGCGGTAAAATGAAGAATACGCATAAAATAAGGGGTAGAAAAAGAAAGAGGAGGGAATAAGGTGAAGAAAATAGTTAAAGTTTTAATCAGCAGACTTTTTATCACAGTTTTACTTATTTTACTTCAGTTTGGATATTTATTTTATCTGCTGCTGGAAGTTGGTAAAATGTCTACTTACATCAACCTGATTCTCAATATACTTGCATTTATCGTAGCTTTATTCGTTGTAAATCGAAGAATGAATCCGGCATACCGGCTGGCATGGGTATTTATTATTCTGATGTTTCCGTTGCTCGGATTGTTGCTGTACGTGGTATTTGGAAGACCGGAACTCACTAGAAAGGCAAGAGAGAAAATGAACCGTGTAAATGAGGAAGTAGAACCGCTTCTTACAGAAGATAGAGCGTGCAGAGAACGGCTGGCAGAAGAAGATCCGGTTGCCGCTGGACAGTCTGCATATATCAGTGACTGGGCGCATTTTCCGGTTTATGAACATACAGCAACAAATTATTATCCGTCCGGAGAAGAAATGTTTCCGGTTATGTTAGAAGAAATCCGGAAAGCGAAAAAGTTTGTTTTTCTGGAATATTTTATTTTAGATGATGGAAAGATGTTCCGGGAGCTGATTCAGCTTTTGAAGGAAAAAGTGGAAGAGGGCGTAGAAGTACGTCTGATTTATGATGATGTTGGCTGCATTACGACACTGCCGAATAATTTCTATAAGGAATTGCAGAAAATCGGAATTAAATGTGCGGCGTTTAATCCGTTGCGGGCGAGACTGGCTGTTATTATGAATAACCGTGACCACAGAAAAATCCTCGTTATTGATGGAAATGTTGCATTTACTGGCGGAATTAATATTGCAGATGAATATATCAATGAAATTGAGCGGTTTGGATACTGGAAGGATACCGGAATCCGTATGAAAGGTGCAGCGGTATGGAGCTTTACCTGTATGTTTCTTGAAATGTGGAATTATATAATAAATTCCACGGAGGATTATGAGAAGTTCCGGCCAGATGCACACTATGTGGCAAAGATTCCATCCGTTGGATATGTGCAGCCGTATAGTGATACACCGTTAGATCACGAAAATACCGGCGAGAATGTATACATGAACATTATTAATTCAGCACAGAAGTATGTCTACATTTTCACCCCGTATCTGATTATTGACCATGAAATGCTGGTAAGCCTTCAGAATGCGGCAAAACGTGGTGTGGATGTGCGGATTGTAACACCTGGAATTCCGGATAAGAAATTTGTTTATCTTCTGACACAGGCAGATTATGGTGTTCTTATTGAAAGTGGTGTAAAGATTTATCAGTATACACCGGGATTTATTCATGCAAAGAGTTTTGTCTGTGATGATAAAATTGCTACCGTAGGCAGTATCAATCTGGATTACCGCAGTATGTATCTGCATTTTGAATGCGGAGTCTGGTGCTATAAGACCGAGGCAGTGCTGCAGTTAAAAGAAGATGCACTTGCGGTAATCGGACAGTCACAGCAGATTGATCTGGAATTCTGCAAACACAGATTTGTAGGAGTACGGATGATACAGACCTGTCTGCGTCTGCTGGCCCCGCTTTTGTAGAAAAGTTTTTACAGGGAGAAGAAATAAGTAAGCGTCTTACGAAAATAATCCTGATAGGTAGCTTTTGGAATTGTAGTATCATATAAGACCCGGATGGAGCCGATTTCTTTTTCATTTAATGTATAGTAAAGTGTGCCGGCTTCTTTTCCCTGTGTTACCGGAGCTTTTATTTCTTCTGGAAGAGAAAGCTTTTTTTCAATAAGATTTAAGTCATTTCCGGCAGTATCAAGATATGAAAAGGTTCCTTCATAGGAAAGACTGACCTTTTTATCAGTGCCACCCTGTACTGATAATTCCGGCAGAGCGGGCGGTGTGGTATCCTGATAGAGCCGGCATACGGAAAAACCATAGTCTAAAAGGGCGGACGCATCAGTAAAACGCACTTTATAATCCGGTGCAGCCATAATGACTGCGATGAGTTTAATGTTATCTTTTTCAGCAGTGGCTGAGACACAGTACTTGGCAAGACCGGTGGAACCGGTTTTTAATCCTGTGGCATAGGCGTATTGTTTGATGAGCTTATTGGTGTTGGTTAGACCAAATTCGGAAGACCCTTTTTTCGTGACATGAGTAATATTTTCCATCCAGATGGTGGAATAATTATGTATCTGCGGATATTTTGTGATTAATTCCCGGGACATTAGAGCAACATCATAGGCACTGGTCATATGATTGTCAACGTCAAGACCGCAGCAGTTAACAAAGTTGGTATCCTTCATACCAAGTCCGGCAGCCCGCTCATTCATCTGGGCAACGAAGGCATCTTCCGAACCGGCAATGAATTCTGCCATGGCAACGCAGGCGTCATTGGCACTGGCAACACTGATACACTTTATCATGGTATCAACGGTCTGGGTTTCACCCGGCTCTAAGAAGACTTGGGAACCGCCCATGCTTGCAGCATGTTCCGAAACTGTGACAACATCATCCAGGGAAATTTTTTGTGTGTCCAGAGCATCAAAAATCAGAATCAGCGTCATGATTTTCGTAATGCTGGCAGGATGCAGGATGGCATGAGCATCCTTTTCATAGATGATGGTTCCGGTAGATGCTTCCATTAAAAGAGCGCTGGGAGCAGACAATGTGCCTGGGGCAGATGCATCGGAAGCAGCATCCGGATTGGAAGCATCAGGGGATGGATTGTCGGATTCTGCAGGAGTTTCGTTTTCTGTAAGAACAGAAAATTGTGATGCCATTGGTAAAAAGGCCGGGCTGAGAAGAGACAGGCTTATGAAAATGGAAAGAATGGTATGCATAAGAATACCTCCGGTATGTTCTATTACATTTTAATAGAGAAGAGAAAGAAATATGCAGATAAAGCATGGTTTATTTTGTTGACGCAAAGAGGTGAAAGATGTTATTAAAAATCATTATTGTAATAGCATGTGTAATTTTGGTTTACATAATCTGGCAGTGGCAGGAATTAAAAAAATTTGCAAGAACGGATTATGAGATAAAAAGTGGTAAAGTGCAAAGAGAATATAAGGCAGCAGTACTGGCAGATTTGCATGGTTTTCAGTATGGAAAGGACAATATCCGGCTTTTAGATGCAATTAGAAGTGGACGGCCGGATCTGATTCTGATTCCAGGAGATATGGTGGTTAGCAGGAAAAGTGACACCTATGAGACAGCGTTAAAGATATTGGAAGAGCTGTGCAGGATTGCACCGGTTTATTACTCTTACGGAAATCATGAATCCCGTGCCCACATAAGAAAAAGTGAGTATCAGGAGAAATTTTTCGCTTTTGAAAATAAGGTAAAAGAGCTTGGCATCCATGTACTGCATAATGAAACAGAAGCTTTTGGAGAACTGGCGGTTACCGGGCTTGAAATTCCATTGTCCTGTTATAAAAAAGGAGTGGATATGCCACTTCCACAGGATTATCTTGAGAAAACGCTTCCGGAGCAGACGGAAGATACATTTCAGGTGCTGTTAGCACACAATCCAAGATACGCGAAGGAATATGCAGACTGGGGAGCGGATTTGACTTTTTGCGGACATAATCATGGAGGACTGATACGGATTCCGGGCGTTGGAAGCCTGATTTCTCCACAGTTTCAGTGGTTCCCGAAATATGATGCAGGAGCCTTTGATTTTGAGGGAAAGAAAGTAATCGTAAGCCGGGGACTTGGAACCCATACCTTTCATATCAGAATCTTTAACCGGGCGGAACTTGTGTTTATGGTTATAAAACCACAAGATATTGCTTGATTTGTGGTATAAAGTTGTGAAAAACACTAAATCTTGTGAAAACACTTGCGTTTTTTCTTAGATACCGTTAAAATAGATGTGCTAGGAAAGAATGGAGAGATTTTGAAATGGAATTAACAGTAAAGCTGCAGGTGTTCGAAGGACCGTTAGATTTGCTCCTTCATCTGCTGGATAAGAATAAAGTAAATATCTATGATATCCCAATTGTGGAGATTACCAATCAGTATATGGAATATATCCGGGAAATGAAGAGGCAGGATTTAAATGTTATGAGTGAGTTCTTAGTTATGGCAGCTACACTGATTGATATTAAATCAAAGATGCTTCTTCCGGCAAAAGAGACAGAAGAAGAGGAAGCAGAAGACCCGAGAGCAGAACTGGTAGAACAGCTTTTGGAATATAAGATGTATAAATGCATTTCCTATGAATTAAAAGACCGTCAGATGGATGCGGAAAAGGTGATGTTTAAGGAGCCGACGATTCCGGACGAGGTAGCTGCCTATGAAGAGCCGGTGGATTTAGAGGAACTGATGGCAGATGTCACATTGAAGAAATTGAATGATATTTTCAAATCCATCATGCGTAAGCAGGAAGATAAGATTGACCCGGTTCGTTCCAAATTTGGCAAGATTGAGAAAGAAGAAGTATCACTGTCCGATAAAATGGTATATTTAGAGCAGTATGCAATGACACATCCACATTTCAGCTTCCGCAGTCTTTTAGAAGCACAGTGTGGCAAGATGGAGATTATCGTGACCTTCCTTGCAGTGCTTGAGTTGATGAAGATGGGCAAGATAACCATTTATCAGGATAAAATATTTGATGATATCAGAATAGAGTCCAAGGTTGCAGCCTAGGCTCTTATTATATGAGGGTAGTAATGGAAGAAAAGAATTATGAAGCAATTATAGAAGCAATTTTATTTACCATGGGGGAATCGGTAGAATTGGATAAAATTGCTAATGCAATTGAATTAGACAAACAGGAAACCAAAAAGAAAATAGAAGCGCTCCGGCAGAAATATGAGCAGGAAGAAAGAGGTATCCAGATTATCGAACTGGACGGCGCTTATCAGATGTGTACGAAGAATGAAATGTATGAATATCTGATTCGGATTGCAAAACAGCCGAAGAAGCGTGTCCTTACAGACGTACTGTTAGAGACCTTATCCATCATTGCTTATAAGCAGCCGATCACCAAGGCGGAGATTGAAAAAATCCGTGGCGTATCCTGCGACCATGCAGTAAGCAAACTGGTGGAATATAATCTGGTCAATGAAGTGGGAAGATTGGATGCTCCGGGCAGACCGATGCTATTTGGCACAACAGAGGAATTCTTACGGAGCTTTGGTGTGCATTCCATCGATGAACTCCCGGTGCTGAATGAAGACCAGGTGGAAGAATTCAAGCATCAGGCTGAACAGGAAGCAGAAATGAAGCTTGAAGTATAGCAACAGGGAATGTAGTAAGCGGAAGTATAATCATAGAAAGAAATGAATAGAATGCAGAGAAAATGTATTTCGGAGCGGTCATGAAAAAGAGACGGTGGAAGAAAATGACAGCATTATCTCTGCTTTTTATATTTTTTAGTTCCAATCATATTCCGGCAGAACCGCTGTCACAGGATAATCCGGATGAAACGCAGGAAGAAAATGAAATAGAAATCGAAGAACCAAAGAATTTGTACGCGCTGTCTGCATGCTTAATGGATGCGGATTCAGGGCGTATTTTGTTTGGAAAAGAAGAGGATGTGCGCCGGGCAAATGCCAGTACGACAAAGATTATGACATTGATTGTAACCTTAGAGCATGCAGATTTAAATAACGTGGTTACATTTTCTGATTATGCAGCCTCCCAGCCGGATGTGCAGCTGAATGGAGCAAGTGGGGAACAGTTTTTATTAAAAGACCTTTGTTTCTCTCTGATGTTAGAATCCCACAATGATTCTGCAGTGGCAATTGCGGAACATGTGGCAGGAAGTGTGGAGGCATTTGCTGGCTTGATGAATGAGAAGGCGGCGGAGCTTGGCTGCATGGATACCTATTTCATTACGCCAAACGGACTGGATAAGGAAGATGAAAACGGATTCCATGGAACGACAGCAGCCGACCTTGCACGGATTATGAGTTATTGCATCAAGGAGTCTCCCGTGAAAGAGACTTTTCTTGAAATTACGCAGACACCGTCCTATTCCTTTTCTAATATAGAAGGAACACGAAACTACAGCTGCAATAATCACAACCGTTTCCTTACGATGATGGACGGAGCAATCAGTGGTAAAACCGGTTTTACGGGCAATGCCGGATACTGTTATGTGGGAGCATTACGGCGGGATGGCCGTACCTATGTGGTGGCACTTTTAGGCTGCGGCTGGCCAAACAATAAGAATTATAAATGGTCAGACACAAAACAGCTGATGCAGTATGGAATCGATTCTTTTGAAAAGGTAAATCTTCTGGAGTTGGAAATCCCCAAGGAAGCAGAATGTCCCCTTGAGATAAGTGGGGCAAAGACAGAAGACTATAGCAGAATTAAGATGACAGAGGTTCAGAACAGGACAGAGGAAAAACAGATAGAAAATATACTGCTTCGTAAGGATGAATCCATTGAATTTAAATTGGAGAGAAAGCAGAGACTTGAGGCTCCGGTGGAAGCAGGAACTACTGTTGGAACCCTTAAGTATATACTGAACGGGCAGGTGGTGAGAGAGGAAGAACTTGTCTTAAAAGACAGTGTTCCGGCATGGGATTACCGCTACAGCTGCCTCAGAATGGTTGACCTTTTTTCTTTATAAAGTCAGAAAATCAGCTATAAAATGCGATATGTAAAATCTGTGAAAAAATTAACAATTTGCTATTGAAAAGTTTTGGTCAATGTACTACAATTACCCTAGCGAAAAATTTTATTTTTCTAAAATAGATGGAGGACTAAGAGATGAGCAACAGAAGTAATAACTTAGCAGAACAGAGAATTTGCCGTTTGCTGGATGAAAACAGCTTTATGGAAATCGGTTCTCTGGTAACCGCAAGAAATACGGATTTTAATCTGGCAGATGAAGCTACGCCATCAGATGGTGTCATTACCGGACATGGTCTGATTGATGGTAATCTGGTATTTGTCTACAGTCAGGATTCTTCCGTATTAAATGGAACAATTGGCGAGATGCATGCAAAGAAAATTGCAGCTGTTTATGACAGAGCAATGAAGATGGGTGCACCGGTAATCGGACTTTTGGATTGTGCCGGAGTTCGTCTTCAGGAATCCGTAGATGCTTTGAATGCATTAGGAATGATCTATGAAAAACAGGTTATGGCATCCGGAGTAATTCCACAGATTTGTGCTGTATTTGGCAACTGTGGCGGCGGACTTACCGTAGTACCTGGATTATGTGATTTTGCATATATGGAAGCTGATAAAGCAAAAATGTTTGTAAATGCACCAAACGCAATCGAAGGAAATTACGTTGGAAAATGTGATACTTCTTCTGCAGATTTCCAGAGCACAGAGACCGGCGTCATTGATATGGCAGGTTCTGAAGAAGAAATCTTTGCACAGATTCGTGAACTGGTCTGCATGCTTCCGGCAGATAACACAGAGAATGGTTATATGGAAGAATGTGAAGATGATTTGAACCGTGCATGCGAAAATGTGGATACCATGAAAGGCGATCCTCGTTTCGTATTAAGCGAGATTTCTGATAATCATAATTTCTTAGAGACAAAGAAGGATTACGCAAAGAGCATGGTAACCGGATTTATCCAGTTGAACGGACTGACTGTCGGTGCCGTTGCTAACTGCACAGAAGAATATGATGAAGAAGGAAAGAAAGTCGCAGAGCATGATGCAGCACTTTGTGCAAAAGGCTGTGAAAAAGCTTCTGAATTCATCCAGTTCTGTGATGCATTTGATATTCCTGTATTATCTCTTACCAATGTGGCTGGATTTACAGCAACAAAATGCAGCGAAAGAAGACTTGCAAAAGCTCTGGCTAAACTTACATATGCATTTGCAAATGCTACCGTTCCTAAGGTTAGCCTGCTTACCGGTAATGCTTACGGAAGTGCAGCAGTAATGATGAACTCCAAAGCAATCGGTGCTGACCTTGTATACGCATGGCCGGATGTTAAGACCGGTATGATGGATGCACGTCTTGCAGCAGAGATTATGTATGCAGACGCTGATGCGGACAAGCTTGCTGAGAAAGCAAAAGAATATGAGGCATTACAGTCTAACGTTGTAACTGCAGCTAAGAGAGGATATGTAGACTTGATTATTGAGCCTGCTGATACCAGAAAATATCTTGTAGCAGCTTTTGAAATGCTGTTTACAAAACGTATGGATACTCCATATAAGAAACATGGAACAAAATAGAAAGGTGAATCTTATGAAGAAAAAATTGTGGATGCTTGTATGTGTTTTCGTGCTTGCATTTTCTATAACGGCCTGTGGTAAGACAGATCAGACTTCAATAACATTCAATGGAGGCACCTATGACCAGTGGAAGGATACAGTACAGCAGACAGTACAGCAGATAACTACTGTGTCAGAAGCTGATATTGATAATGCTCTTTCTTCCGTTTCAGAGAAGAGCGATGCAGTAAACTACAACTTCTATAGCAGTTGGAAAGAAGCTGTTGCTGACGAAGGAGACTTCCAGGGATTTGGTGACTTTACCATGACAGAGTCAAATAAGACAATGGTAATGGAACAGATATTGAATTATACCAACCGTGATTTGAGTTTTACTGTTGTATTTGATACAACTACAGACACACCGGAACTTACCAGTATGACATTTGACAAGGTATATTCACTTGGCGAGAAAATGGGCAAAGCCGGAATGAATACACTTATGGGCATGGGTACCGTATTTGTAATCTTAATTTTAATCAGTATTATTATTTATGCATTCCGCATTATTCCTTATTTACAGAATAAGAAAAAGAATGCGGCTGATGCAACTGCTGCAAAAGAAGATAAAGTAGTAGAACAGATTGCTCAGAAAGAAGAACTGGTTCAGGATGATTTGGAACTTGTTGCAGTTATCTCTGCTGCAATTGCGGCAGCAACAGGAAGTTCTACAGATGGATTTGTAGTACGTTCCATTAAGAGAAGATAGTTTGAAGAATAATTAGGAGGATATAAAGATGAAAAACTATACAATTACAGTAAATGGAAATGTTTATGATGTTACCGTAGAAGAGAACGGAGCATCTGCACCTGTAGCTGCACCAAGAAAGGCAGCAGCTCCTGCAGCAAAAGCAGCAGCACCTAAGGCAGCAGCCGGAGCAGGAAGCATTAAGATTGAAGCCGGAGCAGCCGGAAAAGTATTCAAGATTGAGGCTCAGCCTGGAACAGCAGTAAAGAAAGGTGATGCAGTTCTGATTCTTGAAATTATGAAAATGGAGACTCCTGTTGTTGCACCGGAAGACGGAACAGTTGCCAGCATCGAAGTTGCAGTTGGTGACAGCGTAGAAGCAGGAGCATTACTTGCTACAATGAACAACTAGGAGGAAAATTATGTTAAGTTATGTTGGAGACACAATGAGTAACCTCCTGCATCAGACTGCATTCTTTAACCTGACTTGGGGTAACTACCTTATGATTGTAATTGCCTGCGTATTCTTATATCTGGCAATCAAGAAAGGTTATGAACCTCTTCTTCTGGTTCCGATTGCATTTGGTATGCTTCTGGTTAACATTTATCCGGACATTATTGCAAGTCCGGAAGAGACCAGCAATGGTGTCGGTGGTTTACTTTATTATTTCTATACTCTGGATGAGTGGTCAATCTTACCTTCTCTGATTTTCCTTGGAGTTGGTGCGATGACAGACTTTGGCCCTTTGATTGCAAACCCAATCAGCTTCCTTTTAGGAGCAGCAGCACAGTTCGGTATTTTCGGAGCTTACCTGCTTGCAATTCTGATGGGATTCAATGACAAGGGAGCAGCAGCCGTATCTATTATCGGTGGAGCAGATGGTCCGACCTCTATCTTCCTTGCCGGTAAATTAGGACAGGCTGCATTGATGGGACCGATTGCGGTGGCAGCATATTCTTATATGTCTCTGGTTCCGATTATTCAGCCGCCAATTATGAAACTGTTTACAACAAAGAAAGAACGTGCAATCAAGATGGAGAACCTTCGTCCGGTATCCAAACTGGAGAAGATTTTGTTCCCAATCGTAGTTACTACAATTGTATGTCTGATTCTTCCGACAACCGCTCCGTTGGTTGGCATGCTTATGCTTGGTAACCTCTTCCGTGAGTCTGGTGTAGTCAGACAGCTTACAGATACAGCATCCAATGCTTTGATGTATATCGTAGTTATTCTTCTGGGTACTTCCGTTGGTGCATCTACCAGTGCAGAAGCATTCTTAAATGTCAGCACACTTAAGATTGTTGCTCTTGGACTGATTGCATTTATGTTTGGTACTGCAGCCGGAGTCCTCTTCGGAAAACTGCTTTGCTGGATTACCAAAGGAAAGATTAATCCGTTGATTGGTTCTGCCGGAGTTTCCGCTGTGCCTATGGCTGCGCGTGTATCGCAGAAGGTCGGTGCAGAAGAAGACCCGACAAACTTTTTACTTATGCATGCAATGGGACCAAACGTTGCCGGCGTTATCGGTACAGCAGTAGCTGCCGGTGTATTTATGGCAATCTTTGGTATATAGGAGGATAGAAATGTCAGAAGAAATGAAAAAACCTTTAAAAATTACAGAAACTGTTCTTCGTGATGCACATCAGTCTCTGATTGCAACCAGAATGACAACAGAACAGATGCTTCCAATTATCCCGAAAATGGATGAAGTTGGATATTATGCAGTAGAGTGCTGGGGTGGAGCAACATTCGATGCCTGCCTTCGTTTCTTAAAGGAAGATCCATGGGAGAGACTTCGTAAGTTAAGAGATGGATTTAAGAAAACTAAACTTCAGATGCTTTTTCGTGGACAGAATATCTTAGGATATCGTCCATATGCAGATGATGTGGTTGAGTATTTCGTACAGAAATCTATTGCAAACGGAATTGATATTATCCGTATTTTTGACTGCTTAAATGATGTTCGTAACCTTCAGACAGCAGTAACAGCATGTAACAAAGAAAAAGGACATGCTCAGGTTGCATTATCCTATACATTAGGAGATGCTTATACCTTGGATTACTGGATGGAAATGGCAAAGAGAGTAGAAGACATGGGTGCTGATTCCTTATGTATTAAGGATATGGCAGGACTTTTAGTTCCTCAGAAAGCAACCGAACTGATTCAGGCTCTGAAATCTTCAACCAGCCTTCCGATCGAACTGCATACACATTATACTTCCGGTGTTGCTTCCATGACATACATGAAAGCAGTAGAAGCTGGATGCGACATTATCGATACTGCAATGTCACCATTTGCACTTGGTACCAGCCAGCCTGCAACCGAAGTTATGGTAGAAGCATTCAAGGGAACACAGTATGATACCGGTCTTGACCAGAACAAACTGGCTGAAATTGCTGATTACTTCCGCCCAATGCGTGAGGAAGCATTAGACAGCGGTCTGATGAATCCAAAGGTACTTGGTGTTAATATCAAGACTTTATTATATCAGGTACCGGGTGGAATGTTATCCAACCTGATTTCCCAGTTAAAAGAGCAGGGACAGGAAGATAAATACGAAGAAGTACTGGCTGAAGTACCTCGTGTTCGTAAAGACCTTGGTGAGCCACCACTTGTTACACCTTCTTCCCAGATTGTTGGTACACAGGCTGTATTTAACGTATTAATGGGTGAGCGTTACAAAGTTGCTACCAAAGAGACCAAGGATATTCTTCTTGGAAAATATGGTCAGACTGTTAAACCTTTCAATCCGGAAGTTGTGGATAAGGTTCTCGGTGCTGACAAAGATAAGGCAATTACCTGCCGTCCGGCAGACTTACTTGAGCCTGAATTAGATAAGATTGAAGCTGAAATGAAACAGTACAAACAGCAGGATGAAGATGTATTATCCTATGCATTATTCCCGCAGGTTGCTACTGAGTTCTTCAAATATCGTCAGGCACAGCAGACGAAAGTTGATACAACAATTGCAGATACAAAGAACGGAGCATATCCGGTATAGGGTACCTTGCTATCTATAGCAGTAAAGAGGCGGCTACAGACAAATATGTCTGTAGCTGTTTTCCTTTTGATGGGTATAATGGAATATCAGAATTACATAAAAATTCTATGGACAAGAGGACAAAAGATTGCTATGATGAAGTCATGATTTGTCATGGGGTAGACAATTTTAATTGCAAAGCATTTGAAAATATTGTGGCAGTTCTTTCACGGTATTTGGAGAGGGAAAAGGTGAAGGACAATGAAACTGTATGAATTGGGGACAGGGGAGCCGGTGCAGGTGCTGGTGAAAGTGGAGAATGCTTCAGCAGAATATGATAGTACAGTTGCTTTTGGAAAAGAAGGCATTTTATTAATTGAGCCAATACGTTATGATGGAAAAATTATTAATTTTTCCGGAGATAAGGTGCATATCAGTGTAATTTATATGGAAGATGGAATCAAACCGCTGATATGGGAGGGGTGCAGAATGCAGACCGTCCAGGCAGGAAAAGAAAAATATCATGCAATTGTATGCAAGCGTGATGGAATAAAATGGAACCGCAGACAGGCGTACCGCCAGTATCTGGGACTGGATGGAATGTTGTCCATTGACAGTACAAGAGCAAATCGTTCTGTGGTTGTGAAGGATATCAGTGCTACCGGAGTGTCATTTGTGGGGATGCCGGATATGAATTATCTTACGATGGGACCGTTTCATTTGACGTTTGAAGATAAAGCAAGCAGGCTTAAAGTGCAGTTATCTGGTATGGCTGTTCGTCAGGAGCCGGTAGATGAAACGAAAGTGATTGTAGGATGTACGGTAAAGCAGGCAAATCTCGACTTGGGGACTTATGTCGCCTCCAAGCAGAAGCAGGAAATTGCCAGACGACATGGAAACTGACGAAAATCCTGCAAAAAAATGTTAAAACGACATAAAAAATGCAAAATATTTGTAGAATCGAGAAGAAGGAACTATGAATGGGAATACCAATGATTTGACCAGTCGAATCAACGAATGTTATGGAAGTTTAAGCAAAGGACAGAAAATATTAGCAACCTATATTACGGATAATTATGATAAGGCGGTATTTCTTACGGCAGCAAAAATGGGACAGGTAGTAGGTGTGAGCGAATCGACTGTAGTACGATTTGCTACACATTTAGGCTATAAGGGTTATCCGGAATTTCAAAAGGCTTTAGAGGAGATGGTTCGGAATAAGCTCAACTCCATTCAGCGTATGGAAGTGACTTATGGAAGAATCAGCCAGTCGCATATATTAGAAACGGTATTGCAGTCGGATCAGGAGAAAATTAAGGATACCTTGGAACATATTGATGAACATGCTTTTGAACTGGCAGTAGATACCATTATCAAAGCAAAACATATTTATATTGTTGGAATACGAAGCTGCGCTCCACTGGCAGCTTTTATGGCGTTTTACTTTAATCTGATGTTTGAAAATGTGACATTGCTTCAGACCAATAATTCCAGTGAATTATTTGAACAGATGGTGCGAATCAGTAAGGATGATGTCATTATCGGAATCAGTTTTCCAAGATATTCCATGCGTACCTTAAAGGCAATGGAATTTGCCAATAACCGGAATGCAAAAGTAATTACATTAACAGATAGTGTGCATTCCCCAATGAATTTATATTCTTCCTGTAATCTGATTGCAAGAAGTGATATGGCATCTATTGTGGATTCTCTGGTGGCGCCGCTTAGTGTTATCAACGCACTGATTGTTGCTCTGTGTATGAAGAAGCAGGGCGAGGTTGCCAAGACATTGGAGACCCTGGAGGATATCTGGAATGAATATCAGGTATATGAAAATGATGAAATTAATTATATTGATGATAAAATCAAAATGAGATATGCCAAATTAGGAGATGCAGATGAGTAAGGTACTTGTAATCGGTGGTGGACCGGCGGGCTGTTTTGCGGCAATTGCTGCAGCAGAACAGGGACATCAGGTCGTATTGTTAGAACGCAATGAGAAAATCGGGAAAAAATTATTCATTACCGGAAAAGGAAGATGCAACCTTACCAATGCATGTGATACGGAAGAACTATTTTCAAACATTCCAAGGAATTCCAAGTTCTTATACAGCGCAATCTATTCTTATGACAATTTCCGGGTCATGGATTTCTTTGAACAGAATGGTACACCGGTAAAGGTGGAGCGGGGAAACCGCGTATTTCCGGTATCAGACCATTCATCGGATGTCATTGCAGCCTTAAAACGCTCCCTGGATGCACATAAAGTAAAGATTATGTATCATACAGCGGTAGAAAAGCTTATGGTATCGGAGAATTGTGTACATGGAGTAATTACTGCAGAGGGAAAGAAAATGCCGGCAGATGCAGTAGTTATTGCAACAGGCGGCTGTTCTTATGCATCTACCGGTTCTACCGGGGATGGTTATCGTTTCGCAGAAGCCTGCGGACATACCATAAAAACCTGCAGTCCATCCCTTGTGCCTTTTAATGCAGAAGAGGAATATGTCAAAGAATTGCAGGGGCTATCGTTGAAAAATGTAAAGGCAAGCATTTATCAGGGCAAAAAGCTTTTGTATGAAGCTTTTGGAGAAATGTTATTTACCCATTTTGGCGTAAGTGGACCTCTGATGTTAAGCGCCAGCAGTGTGGTAAATGATGCGGTAAGAAAACAGCCGTTGCAATTATACATTGACTGGAAACCCGCACTTTCAGAAGAACAGTTAGATCACAGAATTTTAAGGGACTTTGAAGAGGCAAAGAACCGGCAGGTGATTCATGGAATTGAAAAATTATATCCGTCCAAATTCCTGCCGATTATTTTAAGACTTGCTAAGATTCCAGCAGAAAAGCGTGTCAATGAAGTAACCAAAGAGGAACGGCAGCGACTGGTGGACTTGACAAAGAAGTTCCCGGTTACACTGACTGGTTTACGGGGCTTTTCGGAAGCCATTATTACAAAGGGTGGTGTTTCCGTAAAAGAAGTAAATCCATCGACCATGGAATCAAAATTAACAAAGCATCTTTATTTTGCCGGAGAGGTATTGGATTTGGATGCATTTACCGGCGGCTTTAATCTGCAGATTGCCTGGTCTACCGGATATCTGGCAGGAAGCAGCATTGGAAATGAATAAAGAGAATAAAAAGCAGAAAAATCGGAGGATGAGAAATGAGCTTTAATATAGCAATCGACGGACCGGCAGGAGCCGGAAAAAGCACTATAGCAAAACAGCTTGCAAAGGAACTTTCTTTTATATATGTAGATACAGGAGCCATGTATCGGAGTATGGCATTGTATTTTATGAGAAATGGCATTGCAAAGGAAGATGAGGCAGCAATTTCAGATGCCTGTAAAACCGTGGAAGTATCTATTGCCTATGAGAACGGAGAACAGCAGGTGCTTTTAAACGGTGAGAATGTCAGCAAAGAAATCCGGAAAGAAGAAGTTGGAAAAATGGCATCTGCCACCAGTGTTTATAAGGAAGTCCGCAAAAAACTGGTTGAATTACAGCAGAAGCTTGCAGCAGATAAAGATGTTATCATGGATGGAAGAGATATCGGAACCTGTGTGCTGCCGAATGCCCAGGTAAAGATTTATCTTACTGCAAGTGTTGAAACAAGAGCCGAGAGAAGATATCAGGAATTGCTGGAAAAAGGTGCTGCCTGTGACTTGGAAGTGATTAAAAAAGATATTGCGGACCGTGATTATCAGGATATGCATCGGGAGATTTCACCATTAAAGCAGGCAGAAGATGCCATTCTTGTAGATTCTTCGGATATGGGAATTGAAGAAGTGGTAGAAACCATCAAAAATATTTATAGGGAAAAATGTTAATATGAAAAATGTCAGAGTTGCAAAAAGTGCAGGTTTCTGCTTTGGCGTAAAGCGTGCAGTAGATATGGTTTATGCACAGCTTGAAACAAACGATGGAATAAAAGACCCGATTTATACTTACGGACCGATTATTCATAATGAAGAAGTGGTAAAGGATTTAGAGGAAAAGGGCGTAACCGTAATCCATGATATTTCAGAAATAGAAGAATCAGAAAAAGGAACCATCGTCATCCGTTCCCATGGTGTAGGCGAAAAAATATATCAGACATTAGAAAATGCCGGTTACCATATCGTGGATGCCACCTGTCCTTTTGTAAAGAAGATACATCGTCATGTACGGGAATATGGAGATGCCGGTTATCATGTTGTAATTATCGGAAATGCCAGCCATCCGGAGGTAGAAGGAATCCGTGGATGGGGAAATGAAGAGAAAATTACAGTAATTGGAACGAGGGAAGCAGCAGAAAATTTCCGGGTTTCAGCAGGAAAAAAGGTTTGTATCGTATCACAAACGACATTTAACTACAATAAATTTCAAGAATTAGTTGAAATTATAAATAAAAAAGGTTATGATATAATTGTTTTAAATACAATCTGTAATGCAACGGAAGAGCGGCAGACCCAGTCGAGGGCTTTGGCAAAAGAAGTTGAAGCAATGATTGTGGTTGGTGGGAAGAGCAGTTCCAACACACAGAAGTTATTTGAAATATGTAAAAACGAATGTGCAAATACTTACTATATACAAACCATAGATGATTTGGATCCGGCAGTACTTCGGACCATTGATAACGTAGGTATTACCGCAGGGGCATCTACCCCAAATAAAATTATTGAGGAGGTTCAAAATAATGTCAGAAATGAGTTTTGAACAAATGTTGGAAGAATCTTTTAAAACAATAAGAAATGGAGAGGTAGTCGAAGGCGTCGTTATCGGTGTTAAGCCAGATGAGATCATCCTTAATATTGGATATAAGTCAGACGGAATTATTACACGTAATGAATATACGAACGAAGCAAATGTAGACCTGACCACCGTTGTATCCGTAGGTGACACTATGGAAGCCAAAGTTTTAAAGGTAAATGATGGAGAGGGACAGGTACTTCTTACTTACAAACGTCTTGCTGCTGAAAAAGGAAGCAAGCGTTTAGAGGAAGCATTCAACAATCAGGAAGTGCTTACCGCAAAGGTTACACAGGTATTATCCGGTGGATTAAGTGTTGTAGTTGACGAAGCAAGAGTATTTATTCCTGCAAGCCTTGTATCAGATACTTACGAGAAAGATTTATCTAAGTATGAAGGACAGGAAATTTCATTTGTAATCACTGAGTTCAACCCAAGAAAGAGAAGAATTATCGGTGACAGAAAACAGCTTTTAGTAGCAGAGAAAGCTGAAAAACAGAAAGAACTCATGGAGAGAATCCATGTTGGTGATGTTGTAGAAGGTACAGTAAAGAACGTAACAGACTTTGGCGCATTCATCGACCTTGGTGGAGCAGACGGACTGTTACATATTTCTGAAATGTCCTGGGGACGTGTTGAAAGTCCTAAGAAAGTATTCAAAGTTGGCGATACTGTAAAAGTATTCATCAAAGATATCAATGAGAGTAAGATTGCACTGAGCATGAAATTTGAGGATGAGAATCCTTGGAATAATGCTGCAGAGAAATATGCAGTAGGTAATGTGGTAACGGGTGTTGTTGCAAGAATGACAGACTTTGGTGCATTCGTAGAATTAGCTCCTGGAGTAGATGCATTACTTCATGTATCCCAGATTTCTAAAGAGCATGTTGAGAAACCTTCTGATGTATTAAAAGTAGGTCAGGAAGTAGAAGCTAAAGTAGTTGACTTTAATGAAGAAGACAAGAAAATCAGCTTAAGCATGAAAGCGCTTCTGCCAGAAGAGGAAGCTGATACAGAAGAAGTTCCTACAGAAGAATAATAAGGTAGGAGGTAGCATATATGTTTGAAGGCTATGAAAAGTTTAAAAAAGATATATATGCAATGACCACGATTGACTTAAATGCTTACAAAGAGAAACAGATGCGTCGTAGGATTGACAGCCTTTTGGTAAAGAATAAGGCTCAGTCCTATGATGAGTATGTACATCTGCTTCATACAGATAAAGAGAAGTTTGACCAGTTTATTAATTTCCTGACTATTAATGTTTCGGAATTTTACCGGAACCCGGAACAGTGGAAGTTTTTGGACGAAGAGGTTTTCCCGGCACTTATAAAACAGTTTGGCAGCAATTTGAAAATCTGGAGTGCAGCGTGTTCTACCGGAGATGAGCCATACTCTCTTGTAATGGCTTTATCAAAGCATGTTCCGCTGAACCAGATACATATAATTGCTACTGATATTGATAAACAGGTACTTGAGAAAGCAAGAGTTGGACTTTATAACGAAAAGAGCATTGAATCTGTACCGGATGATTTGAAGCGTAAGTATTTTACACAGGTAGGAAAATCCTATAAGATTTCCGATGAAATCAAAAAGCATGTAGAATTTCGGGAACATAATCTTTTGCGGGATCCATATCCATCAGGTTGTCATTTGATTGTCTGCAGAAATGTAGTAATTTATTTTACAGAAGAAGCAAAAGACGAGATTTATCGCAAGTTCTATGATTCTTTGGCAAAAGATGGAATGTTATTTATCGGAAGTACAGAGCAGATTATGAATTATCGTGAGTTGAATTTAAAAAGACATCAGTCATTTTTCTTTCAGAAATAATAATGACATAGTAAAGACCTCATTCTCAAAATTGGGAAAGAGGTCTTTTTTTACAGGAAATTGCTTTCCTGTAAAGTAAAAAACGCTCCGCGAGGATGCACACTGCGGCGTATAATGTAGGTATCACTTAATTTTCTTGTTTTTTATAGCTTCTAACAAGTGGTTTACATAACTTTTGATAAGCTCCGGCGATGAAAGAAATTTTTCCGTAAGTTCAAAGTAAGATATTTTTTCCTTATAGTCGTGTTTAAAAGAAGGAGAAATAAGCTCTTCGTACTGTGGAAGAAAGCTTCCTTCATGCCGGGTATAGCAGGTGGTAGCGGTAGCCTGTCTGCGGTGTTCTTTATCGACATATGATGCTACACTTTTGTGCATTGCAGTATCTTCAGCCGGAAGATAATAATAATCCTTATAATTTGGAAAGAAATATTTCAGGGCATCCTCTTCTAAACGGACGGAGAGGGTGCATTTTTTGCCCTTTGCATAGAAATAAACAGAACCCATGCGGCAGGAAATATGCTTTGGAAATGGAAATTCCGGCTCAATAGAAAGAATCAGTTCTTTCTTTTCCTGTTGCTTATAATTTGTATATTCAGAAACAGAAGCACTGCAGGATAAATACTGTCCGTAAAACAGATGGACATAGGATAAGACGGGAAGTAATGCAGGCATATCCAGAACATCTTCGTAGTTGTGGAGCAGAAGAATCTCCAATTTATCCGGACGTGGTTCCTTGGTATACGAATGATAGATCTCAATCAATTCACCGCCGGAATATAAGTCATCCCTGCCAATGCCAAGAAAAGCTTCGATGGTCTTCTGCTTGTAATTTGGCAGCTGGAGAATATGCTTTATCTGGGAAATGGATTTGAAAATATCCACATAAGTAAAATCAGCAAAGTGCTCGTTACATTCATAAGTATTGCATTTTGCTTTCAGATAAGGAATATCAAAGCCGATTCCATTGAAAGTGATAATTGTATCAAAACCGTCTAATAGCAAAAGAAACTGCTCAAGTACTTCTTTTTCTTCTTCCGGTGTTTCGGCAAAAAACTGTTTGATATAAAGCATCTGTTCTATGTGATAGGCACATCCAATCAGATAAAGACTGGTATGAGCCGGGGAAAATCCGGTAGTTTCGATATCGAAAAAGACAGAGGAAGCAGTGAATATTTCCTCATCTAAATTCGAAGCCGGACTATATGGAATTTCATGTACAATTGTTTTCATATCTGTCCTCCTGTTATTTTTTTATTATACACGATGTATGGGAAAAAAGTAATCATTCCTTGTTTAAAATCGACAAAAATATTGAGAAAAAATCTTTTTAGTGTGTCAAAAAATTCTAATTTGTGTTATAATACATTTTATGTTAAACGCATTGCATATGCAGTGCAATACTATCATAGAAAGAGGGGCACATAAGATGGGTTTAATGACATTTAAAGGTGGCGTCCATCCTTTCGAAGGAAAGGATTTATCAAAAGATAAGCCAATACGTGAATTATTACCCAAAGGTGAACTGGTATATCCGTTATCGCAGCATATTGGAGCACCGGCAACACCAATCGTAGCGGTAGGAGATTCCGTTTTGAAAGGGCAGAAGATAGCAGAAGCAGGCGGCTTCGTATCTGCACCAATCCATGCGTCCGTATCCGGAACTGTTAAGAAAATTGAGCCAAGAAGAGTTCCAACAGGTGATATGGTGAACTCCATTGTAATTGAAAGCGATGGTGAATTTAAGGAGGTAGAGTATCAGGCAGTAGAAGACGTCAGTGCTCTTTCCAAAGAAGAAATTATTAACCGTATAAAAGAAGCGGGAGTTGTTGGTATGGGTGGAGCAGGATTCCCAACCCACGTAAAATTATCTCCGAAGGAACCGGAAAAAATCGACTATATTATTGCCAACTGTGCAGAGTGTGAACCATATCTGACATCTGATTACCGCATCATGTTAGACCACACGGAAGAACTGGTAGAAGGCATGCGTATTATTCTCAGTATGTTTGAACATGCCAAGGGTGTATTTGCAGTCGAGAATAATAAACCGGATTGTATCGCAAAATTATTAGAATTAACGAAAGATGAGCCTCGTATGGAGGTCGCACCTCTTATGACAAAATACCCACAGGGTGGTGAACGTCAGCTTATTTATGCAGTAACCAAACGTGCAATTAATTCCAAAATGCTTCCGGCAGATGCAGGATGTATCGTAGATAATGTTGCAACCATGGTTGCCGTATACCATGCAGTAAAGGAAGGAAAACCTGTTACAAGCAGAATCTTTACAGTTACCGGTGATGCAGTAGAAGATCCGGGTAACTTTGAGTTCTTAATCGGAACCAGTTTCCAGGAACTTTTAGATGCTGCCGGTGGATTTAAAGAGCAGCCGGAGAAAATTATTTCCGGTGGACCAATGATGGGCTTTTCCATGTTCGGATTAGATGTGCCGACAACCAAGACTACCTCAGCACTCCTTTGTATGACCAAAGATGAAGTGGCAGAAGCAGATGCAGATGCAACAGCATGCATCAATTGTGGTCGTTGCGTAGAAGCATGTCCGGAACAGATTGTTCCATCCAGATTATCTAAATTCTCAGAGCATGGAGATATGGCAGGATTTGAAAAATGGCATGGTCTTGAGTGCGTGGAATGTGGAAGCTGCAGTTTTATCTGCCCGGCAAAACGTCCGTTAGCACAGCTTATTAAGACAATGAAAAAACAGGTTCTTGCTGAAAAGAAAAAAAATAAATAACAAAGAAAGAGGTGGACTATTGTGAGTGAGTTATATCATGTATCATCATCACCACATGTACGAGCCAAAGATACAACAAGCAGAATCATGCTTTATGTAATTATAGCTCTGCTTCCAACAAGTATATTTGGTATTGTTAATTTTGGATATAAAGCAGCAGTATTGATTTTGGTATCTGTTGCAAGTTGTATTGCATCAGAGTGGATTTTCAATCTGATTGTACATAAGAAGAATACCGTCAGTGATTTAAGTGCGGTAGTTACCGGACTGTTACTTGCATTAAACCTGCCGGCATCCCTTCCATGGTGGGAAGCTGTAATCGGCGGTGTATTTGCAATCGTTATTGTTAAAATGATGTTTGGCGGACTGGGACAGAACTTTATGAACCCGGCACTGGGTGCAAGATGCTTTTTACTGATAGCATTTGCCGCAGACATGACAAACTTTACCGTAGATGGATATTCAGGAGCAACTCCACTGGCTCTGATCAGAGAACAGGGTGTTGGAGCTGTTAATACCATGAATATGTTAATTGGAAAGACCGCCGGAACCATCGGAGAGACATCCGCTATTGCTATCTTAATTGGAGCAATGTTCTTAATCCTGATGGGTGTCATTACACTTCGGATTCCGGGAACCTATATCATTACATTTGTAATATTTATCAGCTTGTTCGGCGGACATGGCTTTGACATCGACTATATCGTTGCTGAGCTTTGTGGTGGTGGATTAATGCTTGGTGCATTCTTTATGGCAACCGACTATGTAACATCACCGATCACACCGAAGGGACAGATTTTATATGGAATTCTTTTAGGTATTCTTACCGGATTATTCCGTATCTTTGGAGCAAACGCAGAAGGAGTATCCTTTGCAATTATTTTAAGCAACCTTCTGGTTCCAATGATTGAAAGGATTACAATTCCAAAGGCCTTTGGACAGGTAAAGGAGGCAAAGCAGCATGAATAAGAAGATTGTACATGACGCGTTGATTTTAACCGTATTTACCGTAGTAATCGGATTTATTCTCGGACTGGTATATGAGATTACCAAGGATCCGATTGCAAAGGCAGAAGAGGCAACTGCACAGGCTGCATACAAAGCAGTGTTTGAAGATGCAGATTCTTTTTCCACCTATGATTTTGATGCAGAAGCCGCAGCCAGCCTGTTAGAGCAGAATGGTTACAGTGATGAAATCAATGGTGTGCAGGAAGCATTAGATAAAGATGGCAATGTATTAGGCTATGTGATTACTGTAACAGCTAAAGACGGAAGCCAGGGTAATATCACATTTTCTGTTGGCATAAAGAATGATGGAACCGTAAACGGCTATTCCGTTACCAGTATGTCAGAGACACCTGGACTTGGAGACAAGGCAAAGACAGAAGACTTCTCCAAACAGTATAAGAATAAGAATGTAGACAGCTTTACCGTTGTGAAACAGGCACCATCTGCTGATAACGAGATTGAAGCAATTTCCGGTGCAACCATTACATCAAAAGCAATGACCAATGGTGTAAATGCCTGCATTACATACTTCCAGAATGAATTGGAAGGAGGCGCTGAATAATGAATAAGTATTTAGAACGCGTATATAACGGATTGATTAAAGAAAATCCTACCTTTGTATTGATGCTTGGTATGTGTCCGACACTGGCAGTAACAACATCAGCAATGAATGCACTGGGAATGGGATTATCTACAACAGTGGTATTGATTTTCTCTAACCTGTTGATTTCCTTATTCCGTAAAGCAATTCCAAATGGTGTCAGAATGCCGGCATACATTGTTATCGTAGCATCTTTGGTAACCATTGTAGAATTTATTATGAAGGCTTATACACCGGCACTGGCTAAACAGCTTGGTGTATATATCCCTCTTATTGTTGTTAACTGTATTATCCTTGGACGAGCAGAAAGCTATGCATCTAAAAATCCACCTGTATTGTCTATCTTAGACGGTGTTGGTATGGGACTTGGATTTACCTTCGGATTAACCTGTATCGGTATTGTCCGTGAGATTTTAGGTGCAGGACAGTTGTTTGGATTCCAGATTCTTTCACTGAAATGGTATACACCAATCAATATCTTTGTTATGGCACCGGGTGCATTCTTGGTACTGGCATTCTTAGTTGCTTTAATGAGTATTGTTCGTCAGAAGATGGAAGCAAAAGGCAAACCACTGGCAGAGCCTGCCGGCTGTATCAGTGGAGACTGTGCCGGATGCAGCATGTCTGCAACCTGCAGCGAAAAAGAGAAGAAAGCTGCAGATGCAGAGGAAAAAAGTGAATAGGAGGAATATGACAGATGCAGACATTATTATTGATTGCAATTGGTTCAGCCATTGTAAATAACGTAGTATTAAGCCAGTTCCTTGGTATCTGTCCTTTCTTGGGTGTATCAAAGAAAACAGAGACCGCTGCTGGAATGGGTGGAGCCGTTATTTTTGTCATAACGATATCCTCCTTTGTTACCTCATTGATTTATAAGTTTATACTGATTCCGACGGGAACACAGTATTTACAGACTATTGTATTTATCCTTGTAATCGCAGCGCTGGTACAGTTTGTAGAAATGTTCTTAAAGAAATCCATGCCTGCTCTTTATAAGAGCCTTGGAGTGTATCTTCCTTTGATTACAACCAACTGTGCAGTATTAGGTGTAGCACTTACCAACGTAACCAAAGAGTATGGTATCTTAGAGGGCGTTGTAAACGGTTTTGCAACCGCATTTGGGTTCTTTATTGCTATTACAATTATGGCAGGAATTCGTGAAAAAATTGAATATAATGATATCCCTAAGCCATTTAAAGGAACAGCAATTGTATTAATTACAGCATGTCTGATGTCCATTGCATTTATGGGCTTCTCAGGAATGATTTAGGAGGAAAGAAAAGATGAGTGTACAGGCAATTATTATTGCAGCCGTTATTGTAGGCGGCGTAGGACTTTTTATTGGATTTTTCCTCGGCGTTTCCGGAGAAAAGTTCAAAGTAGAAGTAGATGAAAGGGAAGAAGCAATTGTTGGTGTTCTTCCTGGAAATAACTGTGGTGGTTGTGGTTATGCCGGATGTTCCGGTCTTGCAGCTGCTATTGTAAAAGGTGATGCCCCGGTCAATGGATGTCCTGTTGGTGGTGCGCCGGTTGCAGCAAAAGTCGGTGAAATCATGGGTGTTGCTGCAGAAGAAGGCACAAAGCAGGTTGCCTTTGTAAAATGTGCAGGAACCTGTGAAAAAGCCGGTCATGATTATGAATATACCGGAGTAGAAGATTGTGCTGCTATGGCATTTATTCCGGGCGGCGGAGCAAAGAGCTGTAGCTATGGCTGCCTTGGCTTTGGAAACTGTGTAAAGGCATGTCCGTTTGATGCAATCCATGTTGTAGACGGTATTGCAAAGGTGGATAAGGAAGTTTGTAAAGCATGTGGAAAATGTATTGCAGCCTGTCCAAAGCATTTGATAGAGCTGGTTCCATATGAAGCAAAGCATCTGGTACAGTGCAGTTCCAAGGATAAAGGCAAAGACGTTATGAAAGCCTGCTCCGTAGGTTGTATTGGCTGTCATCTCTGTGAGAAGAACTGTCCAAATGATGCTGTTCATGTCGTAGATAATGTGGCTTATATCGACCAGGAGAAATGTACCGGATGTGGCATTTGTGCCGAGAAATGTCCGAAGAAGATTATTTTATAATCGTTTCTGTGATAGAAAGAACGGGATTGTCATTGATTTGGCAGTCCCGTTTTGCGTAGTTGATGTTATATGAGGATTGGATATGAGAAAATTTAGAGAAAAGTATATTGGAAATAAAGATTTTTATAAAATGGTTCTGCTGGTAGCTATTCCAATTATGATACAGAATGCCATCACTAACTTTGTGAGTCTTTTGGACAATATCATGGTAGGACTGGTTGGAACGGAGCAGATGTCCGGTGTCGCAATCATCAATCAGTTGATGCTGGTTTACAATATCTGTATTTTTGGAGCAGTATCCGGTGCAGGCATTTTTGGGGCACAGTTTTATGGAAAAGGGGACCATAAAGGAGTGCGGGATGCCTTTCGTTTTAAAATTGTAGCCTGTGGTTTCTTAGCAGTCATATGGATGCTGATATTGGGCTTTGCAAATGAACCGTTAATTCGGCTGTTTTTGCATGAAGGAGGAAGCACGGGAGATATTGAAGCTACATTATTGTATGCAAAACAGTATTTACAGACGGTAATGCCATCCATGGTTCCTTTTGCATTGATTCAGGCATATGCCCAGACATTACGTGAAACAGGAGAAACGGTTCTTCCGATGAAAGCCGGAATTGCTTCTGTAGCAGTAAATCTGATGTTTGACTATGTATTAATATTTGGTGCATTTGGACTGCCAGCATTAGGAGTAAGAGGTGCAGCGGCAGCAACCGTATTGGCAAGAGTTGTGGAATGCATTATTGTTGTCTTGTGGACCCATGCGAGAGCAGATAAGAATCATTTTATTGTAGGAGCTTACCGTGATTTTAAAATACCGGGAACACTGGTACGACAGATTATCATAAAAGGAACGCCATTGCTTTTAAATGAGACTTTATGGGCTGGAGGAATGGCAGTCCTGATGCAGTGTTATTCCACAAGAGGTCTTGCTGTTGTAGCTGGATTTAATATATCAAATACAGTAGCCAATCTTTTTAATGTTGTATTTATTGCGTTGGGAAGTGCGATATCCATCATTGTAGGACAGCAGCTTGGTGCTGGTAAATTGGAAGAGGCGGTGGATACGGACCGCAAGATGATTGTATTTTCTGTATTTTGTTGTTTTGTTATAGGAGCCTGCATGTTTGCGATTGCTCCGTTCTTTCCAAGAATATACAATACGACAGAAGAAGTGCGTGGACTAGCAAAACAATTTATCCGGATTGCATCAGCCTGCATGCCGTTATATGGATTTATGCATGCAACCTATTTCACACTGCGTTCCGGTGGCAGGACAGTCATTACCTTTCTTTTTGACAGTGTCTATATCTGGGTGGTAGATATTCCACTGGCATTTGTGTTAACCAGATTTACAGGAGTTCCGATTGTATCTATTTATTTATCCTGTCAGTTGATAGAGATTATAAAATGCATCATCGGATATGTTATGGTAAAGAAGAAAATCTGGGTCAACAATATGGTTATGGAGCAGCAATAGGATTATGTTTACATTTCATGAAATGGAATATTGCTGCCGATGCCGGAAGTGGTATGAAGTTCGTAATTGTCGGTGATAAAAATGGCTTCCGTGTCATCCAAGGATTCTATCAGCTTCATGCCGTCCTCTAATCCTAAAGCAAAACAGGTGGTGGAAAGTCCGTCACCATCTACGGATTTCGGACAGATAATGGTAACACCCAGAAGGTTATTGTCATAAGGATAACCGGTTTTCGGATTTAAAATGTGGTGATAGAAGTTATCACCCACATAGAAATAACGTTCATAAACACCGGAACTTACTACCGTTTCATCAGAGACTTCAACACTGGCAATGGCAGTGCCGTCATCGGAAAATGGTTTCTGGATACCGATATTATAGTTGCTTCCATCTGGTTTATCACCCAGCGTAAGGACATTGCCTCCAAGGTTAATCATGCCGGAGGTAATGTCTTTTTCATTTAAATAATCTTTCATTTTATCAGCAATATAACCTTTGGCGATGCCTCCCAAGTCAATCATGGCATCCGGATTGGAAAGACTAACTTCGTTTCCATCAATAACAATCGCATGATAGTCGATGGTGGAAAGTGTGGCTTCAATATCAGATTCAGATGGAACAGTACCGCTGTTATTTGGAAAGTCCCAGAGGGAAGACAATTTACCAATGGTGATATCAAACTGTCCCAGGCTTAAATCACCATAATAAATACCTTTTTGTAATAATTCAATCGTATCATCATCCACAGTAACCGGTGTGCCACCAGCATTGTTTATTTTACTGATATCGCTGTCTGCGATGGTATTGCTGAAAAGGTTCTCATAATGGGAAGCAAGCTTGAAGCAGTCATCAATATAAGAAGCATTTTCTTCTCCATATAGTGTAATAGTAATGACTGTATTAAAATAAAAATCAGATTTGGAAACGGGTTCTTTGCTGCGTCCGCATCCCACGAAGGAGAAGGAGCAGAAGAAGAGAAAGAAAGCAAGTAAACTGCAGGTTAATTTATAAGAAAATATCGTCTTTTTTGTTTTCATCATGTATACTCCGGTTCTTTTAAAATCATATAGCACAAGCATAGCACAAGGAAGATAAAATTTACAGATGATTTTTTTTGAAAGGTATGATAAAGTATAAAATGTATGCATATGAATAAAAAATTATAACCGGCATTCAGATAGTGAATATGCCGTAGATGATTAAGAGGCGGAAAAATGGATACACAGTTGCGTGAAACATTAAAGAATAAGAAGCGTGTAATTGTAAAAATCGGTTCTTCATCTCTTTTACATGAAGAGACCGGAAAATTAAATCTTTTAAAACTGGAACGTTTGGTAAGAGAATTATGTGATATTAAGAATCAGGGCATGGATGTATGTCTGGTCAGCTCCGGGGCTATTGCAGTAGGAAGACAGTCCATGGGATTAAAAGAAAGACCGGAGAAAATAGCTGTAAAACAGGCATGTGCGGCAGTGGGACAGGCGAGACTTATGATGACTTATCAAAAGCTTTTTTCAGAGTACCACCAGAATGTGGGACAGGTTCTTATGACAAAAAAAACTATGGTTGATAACGTGTCGAGAAAAAATGCCCAGAATACTTTTGAAGAATTGTTTGAAATGGGAATTATACCAATTGTAAATGAAAATGATACCGTATCTACTTATGAGATGCAGTTTGGTGATAACGATTCCCTGTCGGCTATTGTAGCCTCATTGGTAGGAGCAGATTTGTTGATTCTTTTATCTGATATTGACGGGTTGTATACGGATGATCCGAGAAAGAATCCAAAAGCAGAATTGATACCGGTAGTAGAAAAAATTGATAATCGGATTGAAAACATGGCAGGAGATACAGTAGGTAGTGATGTTGGTACTGGTGGAATGACCACCAAATTAACGGCAGCAAGGATTGCAACCTTATCCGGAGCAGATATGATTATTGCCAATGCAAAGGATGTGGGAGTTCTGCATCAGATTTTCGAAGGAAAACAGGTGGGAACCTTTTTCAAAGCCAATAAAAATGATGATTTCTATATTGCAGATTATGTAGAAGAAAGCATGGAGTAAAAAGATGATTGAAAATACAATAGCAAGAATCAATGAATTATATCATAAATCCCAGAAAGAAGGACTGACACCGGAAGAAAAGGAAGAACAGGCAGCACTTCGCAAGGAATACATAGCAAGTGTAAAGCGGAATCTGAAGGGACAGTTAGATAATATTGATATGGTAAATGCAGATGGAACGGTAACCAATCTGGGAGAAAAATATGGAAACAAAGGCAAGCATCAGAACTAAGTATAAGACACTGCGAAATGCAATGCCGGAGAATATTGTAAGAGAAGAATCCCAAAGGATTTGTCAGAATATCAGTACCTGGGAAATCTTTCAGAAAGCACAAAATTGTTTCTTTTATTATCCCCTTGGGAAAGAAGCTTCTTTATTGCCTTTTTTTAAAGAAAGTATTCAAAAAAGAGCAGCTTTTCCCCGGGTGCGTGGAGAAGAAATGGACTTTTGTGAAGTCAATAGTACAGATGATTTTCAGGAAGGGTATTTTCATGTGATGGAGCCAAAGGATGAGATACCGGCGATGGATTTAGCAGAACTTGAGCAGGAGAAAACAATTGTATTCACACCGGGACTGGTCTTTGATATTAACGGTGGAAGAAGCGGATATGGTAAGGGCTTTTATGATCGTTTTTTTCAGAAATATAAGAAAGTAATCCGGGTTGGAATTGCATTATCCTGTCAGCTTGCAGAACAGGTACCTATGGAGGATTATGATATTCCGATGGATTATCTTGTAACACCGGAGAAGATTTATAAAGTAACGGATAACAGAGACGAAAATAAGTAGCAGGAGGGAATTATGGAATTACAGGAATTAGGTAAGAGAGCAAAAGCAGCAGAAGTCATCATGCGGAATATGGGCATGAAAGAAAAAGAAAAGATTTTGCTTGAAGTTGCAGAACATTTAGTAGAAGATACCGATGCTATTTTAGCAGCAAACCAGAAGGATATGGATGCAGGAAGAGAAGCCGGAATGCATCAGGGACTTTTAGACCGTCTGATGTTAAATAAAGACCGTATTGCACAGATGGCAGAGGGAATCCGCCAGGTAGCAGAATTAGAAGATCCGGTAGGAGAGGTCCTTTCCATGAAACAGCGCCCGAATGGACTTATGATTGGAAAGAAGCGTGTACCATTAGGTGTCATTGGAATTATTTATGAATCACGTCCAAATGTAACAGCAGATGCCTTTGCTTTGTGCTTTAAAACTGGAAATACCGTGATTTTAAAAGGTGGAAGTGATGCCATTCATTCCAATATGGCAATCGTAAAGAGCATCAATGAAACTTTAAGTAATAACCAGCTGCCGGAAGGAGTGCTTTCTTTAATCGAAGATACCAGCCGGGAAACTGCTACTGCATTTATGAAAATGAATGAGTATGTGGATGTACTGATTCCAAGAGGTGGCTCAGGACTGATTCGTGCTGTGGTAGCCAATGCTACAATTCCGGTGATTGAGACCGGTACCGGTAACTGCCACATTTATGTGGATGAAACCGCAGACCTTGATATGGCGGTGAATATCATTAATAATGCCAAAACACAGCGCATCGGTGTATGCAATGCCTGTGAATCTTTAGTGCTGCATGAGAGCATCGTAGATGAACTGATGCCACGCCTTTCTGCAAAATTATCCGAAAGCCATGTAGAGATCCGTGGGGATGAGCGAGTTCAGAAAGCTACAAAAGATGCAGTGGCTGCAACAGAAAAAGACTGGGGCACCGAATATTTGGATTATATTATTTCTGCAAAGACAGTTTCAGATATTGATGAAGCCATTACACATATCAATAAATATAATACCGGACATTCGGAAGCAATCATTACCAATAATTATGAGCATGCGCAGAAGTTCTTAAATGAGATTGATGCTGCGGCTGTTTATGTAAATGCATCCACACGTTTTACCGACGGATTTGAGTTTGGCTTTGGGGCAGAGATCGGAATCAGTACCCAGAAGCTGCATGCCAGAGGACCGATGGGCTTAGAAGCACTGACGACCACCAAATATATCATTTATGGGGATGGCCAGATCAGAGAATAATAAGAAAAATATTAAGAAAACAGGAAAAGAAATGAGAGAAATAGAAAAGATAAATCACACCGGTGAAGTTCCGGTAATGGAACCACAGAGACAATTTTATTTTATGGACCTTGCAAAGCAGTATGTGACGCAGATTTCCAGGAAGAAAGACAGACCGCTTACCTTTCATGTGACAACTTTTGGGTGCCAGATGAATGCCAGAGATTCCGAAAAGTTGTGCGGAATTTTAGAGACCGTAGGTTTTGAAGAGACCGATTCCGAGGAAGCAGATTTTGTCATTTATAATACCTGTACCGTACGTGAAAATGCCAACAATAAGGTTTATGGACGTCTGGGATATTTAAGCGGCTTTAAGAAAAAGAATAAAGATATGATGATTGCGTTATGCGGCTGTATGATGCAGGAACCGGAGGTTGTGGAAAAATTAAAACAGAGCTATCGTTTTGTAGACCTGGTTTTCGGAACCCATAATATCTTTAAATTTGCAGAACTTCTGGTACGCTGCTTTGAAGAGCAGAAAATGGTGATTGACATCTGGGATGATACGAAAGAAATTGTAGAAGAACTTCCGGTAGAACGGAAATACAGCTTTAAGTCCGGTGTTAATATTATGTTTGGCTGCAATAATTTCTGCAGTTACTGTATTGTGCCATATGTAAGAGGAAGAGAACGCAGCAGAAAACCGCAGGATATCATAAGAGAAATTGAAAAATTGGTAGCAGATGGTGTAGTAGAGGTTATGCTTTTAGGACAGAATGTCAATTCCTATGGAAAGAACTTAGATACACCAGTGACCTTTGCACAGCTCTTACAGGAAGTAGAAAAGATTGAAGGTCTGGAAAGAATCCGGTTCATGACATCCCATCCAAAGGATTTATCCGATGAACTGATTGAAGTAATGAAGAATTCTAAAAAAATCTGCAGACATCTTCATCTGCCGCTTCAGTCCGGCAGCAGCAGAGTGTTAAAAGAAATGAACCGTCACTATGACAAGGAGCATTATCTTGCACTGGTTGAAAAAATCAAAAAAGCAATGCCGGATCTGGCAATTACAACAGATATTATTGTAGGATTTCCGGGAGAAACGGAAGAAGATTTCTTAGAAACCATGGATGTGGTAAGACAGGTAGAGTATGACAGCGCGTTTACTTTTATTTATTCAAAACGTACCGGAACGCCTGCTGCCAAAATGGAAAATCAGATTCCGGAAGATGTGATAAAAGACCGTTTTGACCGGTTGTTAAAACTGGTACAGGATATTTCCGCAAAGAAAGCCGGAGCATTAACCGGAAGCGTGCAGGATGTATTAGTCGAAGAATTAGATGAACAGCAGGAAGGCCTTGTAACCGGAAGATTATCCAATAACTCAGTGGTACATCTGCCGGGTGATGTATCCATGATTGGAACTATCGTACCGGTACATTTAAAAGAATGCAAAGGCTTTTATTATATGGGAGAGGTTGCAGAGTAAATGAACCGTCGTTTTGGAAAAAATGATATCCTGTTGCTGGGAATGCTTGCAGTAGTTATTTTAGTTTTCTATGTAGGAATGACCTCTGCATTACAAAGCGGTGACAGTATTATCATTACGGTAAATGGCAGCGAATATGGCAGATATTCCCTGACAGAAAATAAAGAGATTCCAATTAAAATAGATGGAAAAGTTACTAATATCGTAACGATTGAAAATGGGACTGCCTATATGCTTGAGGCGGACTGCCCGGATCAGTTGTGTATGCATCAGAACGCAATTTCCAAAGATAAAGAATCCATTATCTGTCTGCCAAACCGGGTTGTAGTAACCGTAGAAAGTGAGCAGAAAAATACATTGGATGATGTGGCAGGGTAGGTGAAAGCATGAAGAAAAGTGTAGCATATCTTGGCGTGTTTTTGGCACTGGCCATGATATTAAGTTATGTGGAAGCAATATTGCCCTTTGCCATTGGAATACCGGGAGTAAAGCTTGGACTTGCCAACCTTGTTACGGTGCTGATGCTGTATCTGATTGGCTGGAGAGAGGCTCTTTGTGTATCGGTGCTTCGTATTGTGCTTACCGGAATTTTATTTGGAAATTTGGTCAGCATCTGTTATGGACTTGCCGGCGGATTATTAAGCTTTGTACTTATGTTTATTCTGATTCGGATGAACTGTTTTCATGTAGTTACGGTCAGTATCTGTGGCGGAATCATACATAATATGGGACAGCTTATCGTAGCAGGATTTCTGGTAAGCTCATACTATGTCATTTACTATATGCCGGTTTTATTGATTGCAGGCTTTGTGACGGGTGCCCTGATTGGAATTGTGGCAAAGGAAGTAGGAGGAAGATTATGTATTCATATATCAAAGGCGAATTATCCGAAATAGTGGCAGAGAATCATATTGTCGTTGAAAATGGCGGAATCGGCTATAATATTTATATTCCGGGACAGGTATTATCTCTGCTGCCGGGAGTTGGCGAAGAAGTAAAAATCTATACTTATCTTTGTGTCAGAGAGGATGCATTTATTTTATATGGCTTTCTTACCAGAGATGATTTGAATGTATTTAAATTGCTGATTGGTGTATCCGGAATCGGACCAAAGGGTGCACTGGCAATTCTTTCTGTCATGTCAACGGATGATTTGCGTTTTGCAGTATTGTCTGATGATGCAAAAGCAATTGCAAAAGCTCCGGGTGTTGGAAATAAGACGGCACAGCGGTTGATTATAGAATTAAAAGACAAGCTTAGTTTAGAGGATGCCTTTGAACAGAAATTAAGCCATACACAGGAAGCTGTTTCTGGTAACGGCTTAAAAGGAATCCGCAATGAAGCAGTAGAGGCACTGGTTTCACTGGGTTATTCTTCCACAGAGGCTTTGAAGGTGCTGCGGGATATCGAAATTACGGAAGACAGTTCGGTAGAAGATATTTTAAAACTGGCTTTGAAGCAGATGGCATTCTTATAAGAGGAGCAGAAAATGGAAAAACGTGTAATTTCAACGCAGATGCAGGATGAAGATATCAAAATCGAAAAAACACTGCGTCCGATGACCTTGGATGAATATATTGGTCAGGAGAAAGCAAAAGCAAATCTTAAAGTGTATATAGAGGCTGCAAAACAGCGTGGAGAGTCCTTAGACCATGTATTGTTTTATGGTCCTCCGGGACTTGGTAAGACTACTCTTGCCGGCATTATTGCCAATGAAATGGGCGTACATATGAAAGTCACTTCCGGTCCGGCAATTGGAAAGCCGGGAGAAATGGCAGCTATTTTGAGTAATCTTGCAGAAGGTGACATTTTATTTGTAGATGAGATTCATCGTCTGAACCGGCAGGTAGAGGAAGTATTATATCCTGCCATGGAGGATTATGTCATTGACATTATGGTGGGAAAAGGCGCAACTGCCCGTTCAATCCGCCTTGATTTACCGCATTTTACGCTGGTTGGTGCCACTACCAGAGCCGGACTTTTATCGGCACCCTTAAGAGACCGTTTTGGAGTGGTACATCATCTGGAATTTTATAATGTGGAGGAACTTAAGACAATTATTGTCCATTCCGCAAAAAAGTTAGAGGTAAAGATTGATGAGGAAGGTGCAATCGAATTGGCACGCCGTTCCAGAGGAACGCCGCGTCTTGCCAACCGCCTTTTAAAGAGGGTGCGTGATTTTGCACAGGTGCAGTACAATGGTGAAATTACCAAAGAAGTAGCATCCTTTGCACTGGATTTACTGGAAGTAGACAAGATGGGCTTAGACCAGAATGACAGAAACATTTTGCTTACGATTATTGAAAAATTCCAGGGTGGCCCGGTAGGGCTGGATACTCTTGCGGCAGCGATTGGGGAAGATGCCGGAACCATAGAGGATGTTTATGAACCATATCTTGTAAAGAATGGATTTATCAACCGGACACCAAAGGGAAGGGTCGCAACAGAATTTGCATATCATCACTTTGGAATAGAGGGCTAAGAAAATAGTTGTTTTTCGACAGATTTATAGCTATAATATGCTATATGTAGTAGTCAGAGAATATTTTTAGGCAGATACGCAGAGAGGAAATGAAAATGGCAGCAAAAAATAATACAGAAGTGATTATTGATGGAAAAGTATATACTTTAAGCGGATATGAGAGTCAGGAGTATTTACAGAAGGTAGCAACTTATATCAATGATAAGATTGCAGAATTTAAAATGCTGGATGAATATAAGAGAATTCCAAGTGATATGCGTTCCACATTGCTGGCATTGAACATTGCAGATGATTACTTCAAAGCGAAAAATCAGGTTGAAAAATTAGAGCAGGATTTAGAGGTAAAAGACCGTGAAATCTATGATTTAAAGCATGAACTGATTTCCAACCAGATCCGCATGGAAAGTGATGCCAAATCTTTAAAGGATCTGGAAAAAGAAAATAAAGAGCTGCTTTTAAATAAGACCAGATTAGAAGCAACCTTAGAAGATGCTTTACTTGGTAAAGTAGATAAACTTGAAAAACCGGAAAAAACTGAAAAACCAGAGGAAAAGAAAGCAGTCCATACGGAAGAAAAGAAAGAGGAAAAGCCTTCCGGAAAGAAAGCGTAATAGAGAATAAAAACTATGAAAGGGGGCAGACATTTATCTGTCCCTTTTGTTGCCATAGGAGATGAGGAAAGATGAAAGAGTTAGAACTTTTAGCACCGGCAGGTTCCTTGAAAACATTAAAGGCAGTCATTCATGCCGGAGCAGATGCCGTATATCTTGGCGGAAGTATGTTCGGTGCAAGAGCATATGCCAATAATTTTAACGAAGAAGAATTATTAGAAGCTATCCGTTTCGGACATATTCATGGACGCAAAATTATTCTTGCGGTGAATACCCTGTTAAAAGAATATGAATTAGGACAGCTCTATGATTATCTGCACCCTTATTATGAAGCGGGATTAGATGCTGTCATCGTGCAGGATATGGGCGTTATGGAGTTTATCAAAACTCATTTTCCAAATCTTCCGATACATACCAGTACCCAGATGACCATTACCAATGTAGAGGGAGCCAGGCTTTTAAAGGAACAGGGCGTTGAGCGTGTGGTGACAGCGAGAGAAATGTCCTTAGAAGAAATTCAAAGAATCCATGATGAAGTAGGCGTGGAACTGGAAAGCTTTATTCATGGCGCATTGTGTTACTGTTATTCCGGACAGTGCCTTTTCAGTAGTATCATCGGCGGAAGAAGCGGAAACCGTGGCAGATGTGCACAGCCATGCCGCCTTTCCTATGAAGTATTGCAGGGAGAAAAAAGTCTTACCGGACATCATGCAACACCGATTTTGAGCCTTAAGGATATGTGTACACTGCCATTTTTGTATGAACTGGCTGACCATGGGGTATATTCCTTTAAGATAGAAGGACGAATGAAGACACCGGAGTATGCTGCCGGTGTAGTAAGTATTTACCGGAAATATATGGATTCCTATCTGGATGGAAGCCGTATCCCAGTGGAAAAAAAGGATATCAGGGCACTTTTAGAGCTTGGAAACCGTGGTGGTTTTACCAACGGATATTACTATCATCATAATGACAGTGATATGCTAAGCGGAGAGAGTGCTTCCCATAATAAGAGCGAAGGTGTTCTTCAGGATAACATCCGTAGAGAATATGTAGACACCGAATTAAAAGAAAAGATTAAAGGAAAGTTAATATTAAATAAAGAATGCCCTGCTAAGATAGAAGTGCAATATGGAAAAATAAAAGTTTCTTATCAGGGAGATATGGTTCTTGTAGCGCAGAATCATCCGTTGACGAAAGAAGTTGTAACAGAAAAGATTACAAAGACCGGAAATACACCATTTGTTTTTGAAAATCTTGAAGTTACAATGGATGATGATATTTTTATGCCGGTAAACCAGTTGAACCAGCTGCGAAGAGGTGCGTTGGAAGCATTAGAAGAAGCGTTGTTGAAACCTTATGAAAGAACGCTTCCAGAATTGGTGGAAACTTCTTCCGCTGAAACAGATAGGCAGACAACAGGAAATGCCATAAAAGAAAAGCAGATTTCCGGACAGTCATTATCACAGACTTCTGGACAACAATCCGCCGGTTCATCCACAGAAGTCCGGGTACTGATTGAAGACGCAGAACAGCTTCCGGCAGTATTAAAAGCCGATTTCGTGGATACGGTTTATCTTGATTGTATGTTGTATACAAGAGAAAATCTGATCCACAAGTTAAGTGAGGATATAGACAGGGTACATGCATCCGGTAAGAAAGCATTTTATGTATTCCCGTTTATTTTCCGGCAGCAGACCAGTCTTTTTTATGAAAAAATCATGCCGGAGCTAAAAAAGCTTCCATTAAATGGTATTATGGTGCGGAGTCTTGATGAAATTGCGTTTATGAAGGAATGGGGCAATGAAAACTGGCAGATGGTATCCGACAGTAATTTATATACCTATTCCAATGAAGCGGCAGAATATTTTTATCGTCTTGGAATGATACAGGATACAATTCCGGTGGAATTGAACCGGAAGGAGATTTTAAGAAGAGAAAACAGCCGGTCTGAAATGATTATCTATGGCAGACTTCCACTTATGATAACGGCACAGTGTATTCATAAGAACACGTTAGGCTGTATGCATCAGCACAAGGTGCTGAACTTAAAAGACCGTTATTCTGTACATTTTCCGGTGAAAAATTTCTGCTCGGAATGTTATAACGTAATTTATAATTCGCTTCCGGTCTGTCTCTTTAAGGAAGACGTAACCGTGAAAAAGATTGCACCGGCTGCCGTAAGGCTTTCCTTTACGACAGAAACTGAAGAAGAGACAGAACAGATTTTAACAATTTATGGCGATATTTATAAAAATGGTGGCATTTTGGGGCAGATGCCAATGGAATGCACCAATGGACATTTTAAACGAGGCGTAGAATAAAGCAGAGGTATTTATGGTTCATTTGATTGTGGAATTATCAAAATATGCACTGATTATTCTGTTTTCCGTGTATACATATGAATGTTTTTCGGTATTCCGGAATATATCAGAACGAAAACAGGAAAAGAAATTTAAACGGCAGGCAAGGATTTTGTATGTGATTCATTTTACGGCATATGTAGTCATATTTGCGGTGACAGAGGATGCATATACTTTTATTTTTTATCTGGCGCAGATAATTCTTCTTGTTGTGGTACGGAATGTGTACAAATTATGTTATCCGAAGGCTTCAAGACTTTTGGTTAATAATATGTGTATGCTTATGATTATCGGGTTTATTATTCTGACCCGCCTGAATTTTGGACATGCTATCAAGCAGTTTGCGATTGCAGCGGTATCCTGTGTGATTTCCCTTGTGATTCCGGTGATGATACGGAGGATGGGATTTTTCAGGAATCTTACCTGGATTTATGCGGCAATCGGTATTGTGGGACTTGGTATTGTATGTATCGCAGGAAGCACCAGCTATGGAGCAAAGATTTCCTTTACCATAGCAGGAATTACGGTACAGCCGTCTGAATTTATTAAGATTCTTTTTGTGTTTTTTGTGGCTGCCATGTATCATAAATCAACGGAATTCCGTCAGGTGGTAATTACCACTTTGATTGCAGCACTGCATGTATTGATTCTGGTATTATCCCGGGATTTAGGTGGCGCATTGATTTTCTTTGTGGCTTATATGGCAATGCTTTATGTGGCAACGAGAAAACCACTCTATTTTGCCGGTGGACTGCTGGCGGGAAGTGTAGCGGCAGTAATTGCCTATAAATTATTTAATCATGTCAGAGTCCGTGTGGTGGCATGGAAAACACCACTAAAAGTAATTGACAAAGAGGGCTATCAGATCTGCCAGTCGCTTTTTGCAATCGGGACCGGAGGCTTTTTCGGTCTGGGGTTATATCAGGGCATGCCAGATAAAATTCCGGTAGTAGAGCAGGATTTTATTTTTGCAGCAATTTCAGAAGAACTGGGTGGAATGTTTGCTTTGTGTCTGATTCTGGTCTGTGTAAGCTGTTTCCTGATGTTTTTAAATATTGCCATGCAGTTAAAGGATTCCTTTTATAAGCTGGTGGCACTTGGACTTGGAACGATTTACGGATTTCAGGTATTCTTAACCATTGGTGGAGTAACAAAATTTATTCCATCCACCGGAGTAACCCTTCCGTTAGTCAGCTATGGAGGAAGCTCCATGTTAAGTACATTGATTATATTTGGCATTATTCAGGGATTATATATTTTGCGGGAAGACGAAGGAGTGTCACATAATGAAAAAGGAGAATATAAATCAGCAAAAAAGAAAGCAAAATCGGGATTCGAAACAGAAGTCAGGGACCTCAGTTAGTAAGAATAAAGAATTTGCAGTGATTACTTATCTTTTCCTTGCTATCTTTATCTGCCTGATGGGATATATGGTATATTTTCAGATGGTAAAAAGCGAAGATTTTATCAATAGTCCATATAATAGCAGACAGGATACTTTTGCAGACCGTGTGGTCAGAGGAAAGATTATGTCAGCAGATGGCAAAGTTTTGGCCGAGACCGTAGTGGATGCTGCCGGTAATGAAACCCGGAAATATCCTTATGGTAATATGTATGCGCATGTGGTCGGTTTTTCCACCAATGGAAAGTCAGGTATTGAATCCAATATGAACTTTAATCTTTTACGTTCCCATTCTTTTGTATTAGAGCGTATGTTTAACGAGATTAAAGATGAAAAAAGCATGGGAGACAATGTGGTTACCACGTTGGATTCCACTTTGCAGGAAACTGCATATCAGGCATTGGGCAATTATGATGGTGCAGTCGTTGTGATGGAGCCTTCCACCGGAAAAGTGCTTGCCATGGTGTCCAAACCGGATTTTGACCCGAATACTATTGCGGCAGACTGGGATTCCATTATTTCAGAAGATAATAATAACTCGGTTCTTTTAAACCGGGCGACCCAGGGATTATATCCGCCTGGCTCTACTTTTAAAATAATTACAACTTTAGAATATATCCGTGAAAATCCGGATTATGAGAATTACAGCTATAGCTGTAACGGAAGTATTACAGAGAATGATTTTACAATACACTGTTATAATAATGCCGTGCATGGAACGCAGGATTTGAAGCAGTCCTTTGCAAATTCCTGTAATTCATCTTATGCCAATATCGGATTATCTTTGGACACAGATTCTCTTTCGGACCTTTGTTCAGATCTGATGTTTGATAAGACACTGCCGGGAAACTTTGAAACAAGTAAAAGTCAGTTTAAATTAACAGATGAATCCCCGGAAAGTATGAAAATGCAGACAGCAATCGGACAGGGAGAGACGCTGGTAACACCACTCCATATGTTATTGATTACCAGTGCAATTGCCAACGATGGTATTCTGATGAAACCTTATGTGGTAGACCATACGGAAAATGAAAATGGTATAGAAGTAAAGAAATATGAGCCGGCTGCAAGCAAGCAGCTTCTTTCGGAAAAAGAAGCAAAGACCATGCAGGAATTTATGGCAGGTGTAGTTGCAGATGGTACTGCATCCAAGTTAAATGGGCAGAGTTATACTGCATACGGCAAGACTGGCTCCGCAGAGTTTAATAACAATAAGGGAGAAAGCCATTCCTGGTTTGTTGGATATGCACACCGGGAGGATAAGGAAGATATTGCAGTTGTTGTAATTGCAGAAGGTGCAGGTGCAGGCAGTACCGTTGCAGTTCCAGCAGCAAAACAGGTTTTTGATGTATATTACAGATAAATGAAAGCAGATAGGATGACATGCTGCGTCAGGAATCATCCGGGACTTCTGAAATGGATTGTTGCATCCTTATGAAAAAAGGGGTATACTGTTTGTTAAACAAAAGGTAGTGACCACATCAGGAGGTATTGCAATGATTGAAGCAACAAGTTGTGGTGGTGTGGTAATATTTCGGGGTAAGGTGCTTGTCCTTTATAAGAATTATAAGAATAAGTACGAAGGCTGGGTGCTTCCAAAGGGAACAGTAGAACCCGGGGAAGAATTCAAAGATACCGCAGCAAGAGAGGTATTGGAGGAAACGGGCGTAGATGCATCCATAATCAAATATGTCGGGAAGAGCCAGTATAGCTTTACTGTGCCAGAAGATACGGTGGAGAAACAGGTACATTGGTATCTGATGATGGCAGACAGTTATTACAGTAAGCCACAACGTGAAGAGTTCTTTGTAGATTCCGGATATTATAAATATCATGAAGCCTATCATCTTTTAAAATTTGCCAATGAGAAGCAGATTTTGGAAAAAGCTTATAATGAATATCTGGATTTGAAAAAGTGTAATCTGTGGGGAACCCACAAATATTATTAGAGCAGTCATCTGATTGCTTTTTTAAATCAGATATGAGGTGTAGCATGCATTGGTATTCTAATTTATATCTGGGAGAAAGGCTGAAAAATCAGGAAGCAAAGGTAAAAAGCAGAGTGGAGCGGAATGTGCCACAGCCGTCGCTTTATCTTCTGACCCTTCCGTCAAATGAAGAGAATCTTCTGGATATTATACCGGCAACAGATTTATTACAAAAGGCATATCCGAAGAAAGAACTTTTTATTATCGGTCTGGAAAAAGGATATGACGCAGCATTAGAGATGTCAGCAGCAATTGTGAATGATATTTATCATAAAACAGGAACATTTGAAGTGCGTAAATTTGTACTGAAACAGCAGACTCGTAAAAATACTGAAATGGAGACATGAGGATGACAGTGCTGTTATCTATTTTGAAAATCCTGGGCATAATATTATTATGCATATTAGGTTTACTGGTTTTACTTATTATGCTTTTGCTGTTTGCTCCGGTATCTTACCGGATTCGTGGAGAGACAAGGCAGGGACAGACTACGTTAAAAGTGCATGGAGCATGGTGTCTTATGGTTTTGCGTTTTTCCTTTCTGATGGAGCAGGGAAAGCAGCTTGCAGTTTTAAAGATTTTTGGCATAAAAGCATGGAAGTATCCATCGGATGAAAAATCCAAAAAGAAATTAGAGAAAAAGAAAGTAAAGAAAAAGCCGAAAAAGAAATCCAGGGAAAAATTCCATAAGGAACCGGAAAAAGACTTAGTGCAGAAACGTCAGAAGCCGGAAGAACAAACGGCTTCGGCGATTGAAAAAAAGATAGATGTAATGGGGCTGGAAGAACAGAATCCACCGGTTGCAGTGCAAGAAGAACAGACGGAAAAACAGTATGAACAGAAACGCCATAAGAAGACATATAAGAAAAAGTTTGTTTCCGTATTTGGTAAAATCAGCAAGACAATACGCTCGATAGTAGAAAAGATAAAAGCAATTCCGCAGAAATTTAAAAATATCGGCAGTAAAATAAAAAAAGTGAATCAGTGGATACAGGATGAGCAGAATAGAAGTGCCGTCCGGTTTGTCCTGGGTGATGTAATAGGGCTGTTAAAAAAATACGGACCAAAGCATATGAAGGCAGATGTTGCTTATGGTATGGAAGATCCGGCAGCCACAGGACAGGTTTTAGCAGTGCTCAGCGTATTACCATTTTTGTATTATGATAAGGTATCTATTATGCCGGATTTTGAGGCAGAACGTTTTTATATCGAAGGCAGCTGGGATATAAAGGGACGGATACAGGTGATTCATTTATTAAAGGCTGCAATTCAAATCTGGAGAAATCCGGATGTGAAACACTTTATAAAGCAATTTTAACAGAATCAATATGAAGTAGAATCAGGAGGAATTATTATGTCAGACAGTAATAACACATTTCGCAATACGGTAGAATCTTTATTCAAAGGAATGGACAGCTTCATTACAACCAAGACGGTTGTAGGAGATGCCATTCATATCGGAGATACCATCATTCTTCCATTAGTGGATGTATCCTTTGGTGTAGGCGCAGGTGCATTTTCCCAGGAGAAGAAGAACAACGGAGCAGGAGGAATGGGTGGAAAGATTACACCGAGTGCAGTTCTTGTCATTCAGAATGGCACCACCAAGCTTGTAAATATTAAGAATCAGGATGGAGTGACCAAGATTCTTGATATGGTACCAGATTTCGTAAATAAGTTTGCATCCAGGGGAAAGAAGGATGAGGCAGCAACTGCAAAGTTAGATGAAGAATCCAAGAAAGCAGCAGAGTCTGAGATGAATGAAATTTTATCTGATGCAGTAAATAAGGATGAAGAATAAGAACAGTATAGAATAGTAACAGAAGAACGTACAGCGTGCTAAGTGAAAAAGAAGGGCATATACTATAATGGTATATGTCTTTTTGATTGGAGAAAAAACATGAAACGCTTGATGGGGTATTCCTTTTTCATGGTGGGATTTGGTATGTTTTTTATGTTTATTATTCCAAGTGACGTGATTGGGATTATTATTATATTGATATTGCTGTTGATAGGGTATAATCTTTTCTGTTGTAAGTAATAGGAAAGCAATTTCCTGTAAAAGAACAAAGAATGTGCCAAGGCACATTCTCGCGCCTGCGGCGGTCGCTTGCGACATCTACCTTATACGCCGCAG